>Ga0256853_1000070_pt1 | contig 13060 bp, 20 predicted proteins | sample BONnt6_FD_181171 | JGI IMG/M metagenome (GOLD analysis project Ga0256853, IMG submission 181171) | Terrestrial sediment cell enrichment communities from Utah, United States - BONCAT_SYTO_Terrestrial_sediment - 6 | ecosystem: Environmental > Terrestrial > Deep subsurface > Rock core/Sediment... | reverse complement strand
ACTCAGAGTAGTATGAAGAGGCGGGCTGGGAGACCTGGATTCGAACCAAGACGAACTGAGTCAGAGTCAGCCATTCTACCGTTAAATTATCTCCCAGCGCGCCTCTCCACTTTGCACGCCGTCATTCATACTGTGATGAACGCCCGCTGACCTGATTATGTCTCCTGCTTTTCTTGCGCCGCAAGAGGGGAAAGAAGATTTTTTATCGCCGCGGCGGCAGCCATGCGTCGTCCACGAACGGACCATCGTACGGTTCGTCCAGCGGATGGGTGGCGAACCTCGACGGATCCTCTCCGCGTGATACGCCGTGGCGCCCATTCTGTCCGAGGAACCGATCCAACCGCTTGTCGAGATCCTGCACGGCCGGATCGTCCCAGCCACGGGGCGGACGCGCAATCTCCCCCCGCCCCGTCACCGCCTGGGAATCCTCACGCGGCGACAGGATGTCGTCCGGCTTGGACAGCGAAACCTGCTGCGGTTGCAGGAGCGACACCTCGTATCCGAGATCGGAAGCCACGCCCTCGGGATCCTTGGCGGCATCGTTGCCGAACTCGACGCCGTGGCAGGCCCCGAAGTACACCGCGTGCTGGCTGGCCTCCTGCCGGACACTCTCCGTCGTCTGCGCCGCTGTCGGTGCGAGGAGATAGGCCCTCGTCTCCCCTTGGCTCTGCGCGATGATTGCCGGACGCGTGCGAGAGCAGTAGACCCATCCGTCCTCGACGCGGAGGTTCGTGCGACCGGCCGGGGTCGAGCGGATCGTCTGGATGCGAGTCTGCCGCAGCGTTCCATCCTCTCCCGTGGCGATCGGCGTCGCCTCGAGCACGGCGAAGTCCTGGCACCCGTCGGGCTTGCATAGGCCGCGCACGACGTAGTCGGGGCCGTAGGCGTGCGCGAGGGCAGGGGCCGAGAGGAAGAGTGCGGTGGCGGCGAGGCGAAGGATCATTCTTGTCTCTCGAAATGCCGTCGTTGACGGACCGTTAACCGTCCCATGGTGGTCAAATGTGGTCGGTCGGTGGAAGCGCAAGATCACCCATCCGGACGGATAATCTTCCGGATCTTGTGGGGCTCGACATTGAGGAGTCGACACATCGCCAGGAAGGCGTCCTCCGCACGGATGCCGCCATACGGGTCGCCCTCCTCGTGCCAGAGCAGAAAGCTGGAAAGATCCACGAGGTCAGACGCAATGTCGTGGCCGGTGGGACTGGGCGATCCGCCCCCGCGGGCGATGTACCTGTCGGCGACAGTTGACGAATCCATGGCTGCACTCCGTTCACGGAGAAGGTTCATGGATTCCCGGCGTTCGCGCAATCCGATCGGGGCGTCAGAAGCGGAGGCCGGATGCGATCTCGCCGTAGTCCTGCCCGTCGATGCCCTCGGCCGCATACCCGCGGATCATGTCGAGCTTAATATGGACGCCGCTGCCGCCGAAATCCGGCTTCAGCCCCGCCTTCTCGGCATAGGCGACGGCGAGCGGGAGTTCCTCGATGATGATCTGAAGGCAGTTGCCGGCCTCGCGTTCGTCGGCGGTTTCCCGCCCCAGGGCGGCAAGGCGCCCGATGAGGTCTAGCTTCATGTAGAGGAAGGCCCCGGCCCCCTCGTGCCGAATCCCGTAGTCGCCCTCGGCAACGCCACGGGTCGCCTTGACCTCGGCGGCGATCCTCACGTGCGCTGCCTGAAGCTGCTTGAGCCTATCCATGCGATGCCCTCCGGTTCCACTGCAATATCCCGGGCAGGACCGCTTCCGACAAGGGCACCATCCCTGGTCGCCCTTTGCCGTATGCGGTCGATCCTGTAAGGCTACGCCCGTACACTGTCGCGGCCTGCGCAACCTCTCAAAAGGGGAATTCACCATGACGAAGCTGTATCTCTATTGCGACCATGCCGGCTCCTATCCGCCGAGCAAGGAGGCCGAGGAGTTCATCCGGAAGGTCGAGCAGGCCGGCGACGATACACATGGCTTCGTCCGTGACGGCGACGAGTGGACCCCCGAGAAGCTCATCGATCTGCTGCTCATGGACGAGGACCGCCCCTCCGTGAGGGACAACTTCCTCGGCGTCCTCTCCTCGGCCCTGTGCGGCGAGGTTGACGCGGTGTGCGTTCTGGAGAACGACGCGTTCCTGATCAGCAGGGCCGACCTGGGGCCGCAGGTCGTCGTCCCTCACGACACCCACTTCCGGCATTTCAACGAACCGGACTACCACGGCAACTACGTGCCCCTGCTGCACTCCCCCTTGAATGAGGCGGTCGAGAGGAGCTGCATCGGCTTCCTCGTGTCGCCCGCGGAAGGCGGAGGCTTCCGGTACGATGTCTACGCCAGGCAGGGCGACGACTACGCGAAGATCGCGGAGACCGTGCTGCCGAAGCGGCTTTCGAGCTGGTGCGCCTACGACATTCTCGGCCACTTCGCCCGGAACGACATCCTCGACGAGGAGATCGGGACCGTCATGGGCAAGGACTGGAAGTCGCTGCTGGAGGACGAGAACGCTCCGGCACCCGCTCACTGACGGCCATATTCATCGAAATCGGCATATTTGCTGCGCGGTGAATATGCCCGAAGGACCAAATGTCAACCTGGGAGGAACGGTCATGGAACGCATCACGGTCACGGGCAACGGCGGCTTTTCGTCGGCCGATCATCCGGGTTATCCGTACGCGCAGAAGGCGCCGTACAACGAGATCTGGGTCACCGTGTCCGAGACGGCTCCCGACAACGGGGAGGATGGGCTGACGTTCGAGAAGCCCTCCGTCTTCGGGACGCTGGGCGAGTATATCGACCTGAACATCGAGGCCAGCGAGATGGCCCCGGAAGAGGTGGCGGAAATCCTGAAGGGGATCGAGCAGGGGGGCGAGTATCTCCTGCCCGGTTTCGTCGGAACGGGTTTCCTGCTGGAGCGCATCGAGGGTCCGGAAGCGATCCTCGGACAGGCCGCTCCCTCCCCTTGATCATCGGAACCCAGGGCCACCGTAAGCGGGTTCCTCGGACTCGTCGCGGTTGATGCCCGCCGGAAGCCTGCGGGCGAGTTCCAGTGCGGGACGCATCTCGTCGGAGAGAGGCACCTGGCGCGCGACCTCCTCGCGCGTCCACTGCTCCTCGTACTTCTCGCGCCCGCAGCGCAGGCAGCAGATCGCGTCGCCCATGCCTCCGAGACCGCCAACGAGCGTTCCATGGGTTCCCGCAGGGCGCTCCGGCGTGCATTCGGGAGCCACCTTCGCCTTCATCCTTCCCCAGCCGCCGAACATCCGATCCTCCCGCCTCGTGCCCCAGCATAGATCACGCGGCGGCAATTCAGTCCAATCCCCATACTTGCCTTTGGACTTTCGCAATTGCCTCCCAGGATGGGAGGACTGGAGGGTGGACATGCGGGAGCGGGACCGGATCGCCTATCACATCGTGCGCAAGCCATGCCTCATGGCCGTCCTCATGCACGGACTCAAGGTTCCGGCTGATGCGGACGTCCCGGGCATCCTGCTGCTGGACAACCTCACCGAGGCCCGCCGAGAGGCCTCCGCGATGTTCGGCCACGACCACGCGATCCTCGAGGTCAACCTTGGCGACATGCCGAAGAAGGGGCTCGACCCCGACCTCGCAAAACGGGCAGGGGCCTCATACGAGCTGTATGCCGCGCACACATGGTCGACGGTCGATCTCGGGCCCGAGCGGCTGAGCCTGGTTCACTGATGCCGGCCCAACTCGGCCTTGTCCCTCTCTTCCCGGCGCGCAACCTTCATGCACGAAGGGGAGTAATCGTCCATGTCGAAGAAGCCGCTGAGCGACGAGGAGTGGGAAGCCCTGTGCGATCAGGCAGTCATTGACGGCGGTTACACCGTCGATGCCGACCTGGAGTACGAGGATTTCCTGGACGAGACGGGTCTCGATGACAGCTTCTGGGGTTCCCGCGAGCTCCACGTTCCCGGTACGGCCGACCTCTATGACGCGGCAATCCGCATCTTCAGGCGCCAGGAGGCTCAAGCAGCCCCCTCGGCCTGAAGATTGCTACTCGAAGGCAGTTGCCCATATGCGGGCCGTCGTGGGAGAAACGGCGTCCTGCCCACCTGGAGATGACCATGGCACGACGCAAGCCCACCGATGCTTCCGAGGCTACGAGCGGGCGCTCCAACCCGAGCCGCATCGTCCTCCAGAGGACATATACGAGCTACGCGATCCTGCTCGAACGGGATGAGTTCGATGCCTTGGGCGACGAGTCCAGGAAGTCCCTCGCGAGCCGGATGGACATGCTCGTTCCGTCGCTGGACCTGCTCGAGTTCAGCGACGTGGCGGACGAACCGTACATCTACCTCAGGCTTCCCGCCGATGTGGACAACGAGCAGATGCACGCCGCCATCCAGGAAATCCTGGACGACGAAATCACGAATGCGTTGGAGGCGACGCCGAGATCGTCCAGCCCGCGCTGAACGGCGGCCAACGAGGGGAGGAAGCATTGACGAAAGCACGATCCACGTCGCCACGCACGAAGAAACCCCATCCCCACCTGCTCGTGCCGTTCTCGGACGACTGGAAGGAGTACGTGGCGGACGCCATCGGCAAGTCCCCGGGCCGCAGGACCGCTCATGAGGTCGAGTCCTTCCATCTGGCAAAGCGCATCAGCGCAGCCGTCGGCCACCGCGACGCACTCACGCACTCGACCCATGCCCTGGCAATCGAAAGGGATGACTTCGAGGCAATGAGCAATGAAGACCACGAGGCCATCAGGCGGCGCCTGGTCGAAGAGTTGCCGACGGTCAGATTGGCCGAGATCAGTCTCTACAACGACCACGCCTACGCCTACGTACGGGTCGCCGACAAGGACTGGAACATCGAGATCGAGGCAAAGGCAAGGGGCCTGATCGAGGCCGAGATCATCGAAATCCGCCATGCGCAGCAGCAGCACCCCGTCGGCCCCCGTTGACGGACGATGTCCAGCGATCTGTACGTCTCCCTGTTCCGTGACGGCGAGACCGTCCCGTTCCCTCGTGCCTGGGTACATGACGAGTTCGGGGCGTACGTTGTCGGGGAAGGGGGGAGCTTCCTCGAGCTGCGTTTCCCCGATGGCGGCGAGTCCTGCCTCCATGTCGCCCGCGATGATCGCGTCGACGGCGTCACCATCATCCGCCCATGCAGGTCGCCCGAACTCGCGCGGGGCATCATGCGCCTTCTCATGCGCTCCACAGTCGTCGTCTACGGACCCGATGTGCGCCCTGTGATCGGCCAAGCCGAGACGCGATCCCACCTGTCCGTCGGCCTTGTCGAAGCCTTGGGCGAACCTCTGGTCGCTGCCGACCCGGCCGAAATCCTCACCGCCCTGTTCGATGGCGATCGTTGACGAGAGAAGGGCACCAGCGTACGTTGCGGCCAAGGTCGACGGCGCCGGCACTCCCCACCCGAGGATTCGGGCAGTGGTGAAGTCCGTCATTCTACGCTTCGAGCAGCCACCCTTCGGATCGGCGGCCACGGGCAACGGGGAACCCCAACGGACACTTCGTCCGCGGCATGCCGCGACAGGGAGACTGCGTCTTGAGCATTACCATCGAACTCGACCTCGACACCGCGCGCCCGACGGCCCGCGCCATCCAATCCCGCCTCGCCAAGCTGGGCATCGACGTCTCGCTCGGGCAGGCCTACGAGGTTCTTGCGGCAGCCGCTGGCGAACCCGAGTGGAACGTTCTGTCGGCGAAGATGAAGTCCTCGGCGGGTATGCCGACCAGGGCGGAGCCGCCGATCTCGGCCTGCGTCATCATCGATCTAATCGGCCCCTCCGATCCGGCGAAGTACGCGAAGCAAGGCATCACGCCCGCGATGCTCATCGAGGCCGCTGAGACCTTCGCGACCCGGTACTACGGCAGGGAGGACAATCCCACGGCCGAGGTCGTGCAGGAGAACTTCCAGGACTACATGGAGCGGCTGACCCATGACGGCCGCGTCGATGCCCAGCCGTCATGGGCGGAGGAATGGCGGGCGGCCCGCTCACCAGGCGCCCCACGGCGCTGATCCCCAAAAAGAAAGGCCGCGTCCGGTCTTTTGACCTTGTCCGCGGCCTCGACCCACTTCTGCCAAATGTGGTTTCCTGTCACTAGCAAATTCCGCGACCAAATACCGTGGCAATCTTGCATCAGCGCACGGGAATCATGACGATTTTATGGCCGAGCTTGCATCAGTTAGGACGGCCGTCCTCCCGAGGAATGTAATCGTGCCCTTATGGAAGGATTTAAGCCTTCTCATTAACCTTCAGCTTGACCGTATGCCAACACGCGCCTAAACGGGATTATCGTACACTCGGCCAGTGATTCACCTCGCCCCTGACCCGTTTCATTGAATAGTCACGACTTCTCAGGCTAAACGCGATGTCAATCCTTAGTATTCGCGATATATATCGGTCGCCTGAATAAGTTCCCCTTCGCCACGCCGAGCCTATCAACATACTTTCCTATCCCAATCCTTGTACGAATATGATGAATTCAGGGTTGCCTTATGGAGTGAATTCTGTATGTTGCCCGCACGTCGGCCCACTTCTGCCACCCCCAATCCTGAAGGGGCCGATCACTTTCCGAGCGCCCCCTGGGGCGCTCTTTTTTTGCCCGGCGGCGGACGCCCGCGACGGGGATTGTCCGTTTCGCACGGGATCGGTAGGTTCACACCGCTGAGAGGGAGGCATCAATGGGAAGCTGGGCGTACCCTAACACCGTCGAGCGAGTGCGGAGGCTCGAGTCCCTGATGGAGACCCCGGTGCGGGCCGAAGGCGCGGAGGAACTCCTGCATGACCTGATCGGCGACGATTCCCTCCTCGACAACATCCACCTCGCAAAGGGGAATGATCCCGCCGCCGACGTCAGGCCCGCCATCGCTTCCACCCTGGAGGAATGGACCCGCTGGTATTCCGTCGAGCAGTTCATGGACCCATGGGAGCCGGGAACCCGGGAGCGGGTGAGGGAACTCGCGACCAGCTTCGCCGACGCGGACTACGCCGGCCTTTTCCCGAGGCCGCTCAATCCCGACACGCCGGACGCCGCCGTCGCCATCGTCCAGAACATCCTCGGGGACGATCCGGACCGCCCCGTTACCGACTACGACAAGGTCAGGCGGATCATGCCCGGCGTCTATGCAGTGGTTGATCCCGACGAGGGAACCCTGTTCCGCGTCGAGACGGCTCGCAACCTTGTCATCCCCGCACACGAGGACGTCGAGGCCGACCTGAAGGCGGAGCTGTTCGGGGTCGCTCCCGCCCTCCGGCACTGAGATCGGCACCTGCCGGCTAGGCAGCCCTCATCCCGCCGAGGAAGGTGGCGACTTCCGCGCTGAGCCGATCCGATTGACGGGCGAGTTCCTGCGCCGCATCGAGCACCCTCGATGCGGAGGAGCGTGTCTCGCACGCACCCGAGCGCACGTCGGTAATGGATCCGGATACCTGCTGGGTACCCAATGCAGCTTCCTGCACGCTCCTGGCGATCTCCTGGGTCACTGCTCCCTGCTCCTCCACGGCCGCCGCGACCGAGTTGGAGATTGCCGACATCTGCCCAATGATCTTGCCGATCTCCCGAACGGCCTCGACGGCTCCCTCAGTCGCGCCCTGAATCGAGGCAATCTGCGCCGTGATTTCCTGGGTCGCCTTCGTCGTCTGCCCTGCGAGGGCCTTCACCTCCGATGCGACCACGGCAAATCCCTTGCCGGATTCCCCGGCCCGCGCCGCTTCGATCGTGGCGTTGAGCGCCAACAGCTTCGTCTGGTCGGCGATGCTGTTGATGAGTGCCATCACTTCGCCGATCTTCTCCGCCCCTTTCGAGAGTTCCTGCACGGTCCTGTCGGTATCGCCCGCCTTCGCGACGGCGAGGCTGGCGATCTCGGCCGACTGCGCGACCTGTACGGCGATGTCCCGGATGGAAATTGTCAGCTCCTCGGTCGCCGTGGCAACCGTCCGTACGTTGGCAGACGTCTGCTCAGCGGCGCCCGCGACATTGACCGAGAGCGCGTCCGTGCGCTGGGCAACCGTGGTCATCGAGTCGGCCGCAACCTCCATGCCCCTGGCGGATGAGATCAGTGCCCCGGAAAGGGTCGAGATGTCGGACTCGAACTTCCTCGTAAGTTCGTCGCGGCGCGCGACCCGCCTCATCCGCGCCTCGCTGTCGGCGGCGGCAGCGGCATCCGCCGCCCTCTTCGCGATCAGGGATTCCTTGAACACCTGGACGGCCCTCGCCATGGAGCCAACCTCGTCACGCCGATCCTTGCCCTCCACCTCGACGGCGAGATCGTCGTCGGCAAGCCGTGACATCACCCCGTTGAGCCCGATGATGGGACGCGAGACCGACCGTCCGACGATCCATGCGACGACAGTGGTCGCCAGGAACACGAGACCGATCATCCACCAGAGCATTCGCCCGGTCCTGGCCTGATGCTCGCTCATTCCCGCCCGTGCCGCTGCATAACTTTCGGCTGTTGCCTTCTGGATCTCGTCCAGGGCCGGCTCAATGGATGCGTATGCTTCCGATACCGACTTCAATGTCTTCGATCGCTCCACGGAGGCAGCCATGTAGGACTCGAAGTCCCTCCTGTAGGCGCCAACCAGGCCCCCGATCTCGCCCTGCACGTCAGGTGACAGGCCGGCCGAGGGCAGGAGCCTTGAGAACTCCTCGACCCGCTTGCCCAACTCCTCACCGTACTTGGCGTCCTGGCGAAGCATGAAGTCCTTCTCGTGGCGCCTCATCATCAGAAGGAGGTTCGCGAGCCTGAGTTCATCGAACTGCCCCAGGCGCTCCTCGACCGCGCGGACGGAACCCCGCAGGGTTCCCTGCAAGCCCTCCTTCTCGTTCAATCCGAGTTTCCTCTCGAGGTCGACCACCCTCGAGAAATGCTCGCTGTAGCTCTCGAATCCCTTGCGAACACCTGCAACGCTGCCCGACAGCCGCGCAAGTTCCGGTACCGAGCCGAGAGCTTCGCCCACCTTCGTGAGGTCGGCAGCGACCTCACGCGTCAGTGCTGCATGCCTGTCAACGTATTTCCCGTCCCTGCGGAGGAGGAAGTCCTTCTCGGCACGCCGCATCTCGAGCATCCCGGCGCCGGTCTTCTCGACAACGGTCTTGAGGCGTTCGGTGCTGTCGAGGGTCATGGCGTATTCGGCCACCTCGGCCTGCCCGACGGCGTATGTCCCCCCGACGGCCAATATCCCCACTACGGCGGCAGCTCCGATGGCGCCCACCTGAAACCTAAGTCCCACGCGTGACAGTACCGACGCCATGATGCCCCCCGAGTTCCGCCCATTCCCTGGTCTTTCTTCGATAGTCCAGTAGGATCTTTGCCCGGACAATGGGCACACAATCGCCGGTGATGTTGGAAAGCCCGCCTCCACTCGGGGCCTGTCGCATCACTCGGACCGTTGGCTTCTTTCTGGACCGACGATCGTGGCCGAATCCCTGCGAACCTACATTGGCCTGCCAGTCCCCCATCCGGAGGTGCACCTCCCTGGTAGCTTTCCAAGCCCCGCGGGAGCATGGAAGGCGAGCAGGGAGGGGGATGATGTCGACCGCGATCAAGTGGAACACGCCGAGGTTCGTTCTCGAGTCATCCCTGGGGCAGGCGCTTGCCGTCGAGCTTGAAAGGCTCGGCGCCGGGAAGACCGAAATCGTTTTGACGTTTCCGAACGTCCAGATGCGGGCCGAGGGACCGAGCGGGATCTTCGAGTGCAATGCCTGCGCGCACCGTTTGCTGCGGGATGCCATCCGCGCCCGCGATCTCGACCACCTCAAGCGCCTCCACGGGCGGCAATCCTTCCCCGCCTTCCGGGACATGAAGACCGCGCTCAGGGCGGCCGCTGCGTCCTTGCTGTCCTCACAGCGGGACGCCCAGCGACGCGAGCTCTGGTCCGGCGGCCGCAGGCACAATCCCCACGTCGTCACGGCACTGGCGGCCAGCCGTGCCTACCTGGCGTTCCGGACCCAGAGGAAATGGGACCGGGAAAGGGACGCCATCCGTCCGTTCAGGGAATCCCTCAAGGCCGCCCATGGAGTGTTCGCCGCCACGATCCGTTCGTGCGACGGCCACGTCCTCCTTCATCGTCTCTCGAAGGAATGCACCGACCAGATCATCCCCATCGTGCCCATGCTCGAGAAATGCCGCACGGCCGTGACGTCGGCGAAGCGGGCGGGCAAGCTGGCGAGGAGGATGGAGGCGGAACTGCGCATGGCTGCCGAGGCCGAACAGGCCATCTTCGGCCCCTGACCTTCCGGACGTTCGTCCCTTTCAAACCCTGCCGACACACTTCCCGCAAGGGCGCCTGGCACCGCAACGGACAGGCGTCCGTCACGGGAACAACTCGGACAAGGGACACGGGGCATGGCCAGGCATTTCATCGGACGCGGGATTTCCAACACACAGAGGTTCATGGTGAGCCTCCAGTCACCCGAAGGAAGGGCCGCGACCTTCTACGTCGACCCTACCCTCAGCTTCGGCAACGGCGACCCGGCGATTACCGCGTGGATCAGCATCGAGCCGGACGGCAACCCCTTCACCGAGAGCGAGTACGACGCGGCCTGCCTCGAGGAGGAAGCCCTCGACGCCCGCCTCATGAGCGTCGCCCTTTCCGCCCTCGAAACCCACGGCAACACCTATGAGGGCGTCATCGAGACCCTGCGCGGCGGCCTGTCGCTGATCGACGGCACAGAGCTGACCACGGCCGACGTGCTCGCATCCATCGCTGCCAGCGAGAAGCGCCTCGCGGCTGGCGATGCGGACATCCCGGAGCTGAACGAGGCACCCGAGTACGTCCCGCAATACGAGATCGACGAGAAGACCTCGCAGTACCGCCTCTTCTGAGACGGGGACGACATCAACCTTCCAGGAGATGCCAGCATGTCGAACGGATTCGAAATCAGGCGTCAGGCGCATGCCCCGAAGCACTTCGCAGCCGTGGGGCTGGCCTCCCCGGAGGGGCGGCCGCTGATCGTCCATGCGGAGCCGTGGTTCGGAACACGATGCACCGACGATCCGGAGATCAGGCTCTGGGCCGAGATCAACCAGGACATCGGGTCAACCACCGTTGAGGAGGATGCCGCCGCGGATGCCGAGCAGGAAAGGCTTGAGGACGAGTTCAGGGTCATCGCAGGCAACGTCACGAGGGAATACGGCTTCGACGAGGATGCCGTCCTGAAGGCACTCGCGGAAGGACTCTCCATGGTCTCAGGCCGCCAGGTCACGGTCGAGGACGTCAAAGTCGCCGTGGAGGCCGACGAGCCGAACTTCTGGACCCGCCGCGAGCAATACCTGCTCCCGATCTGCCGGGACGCCCACAACGAGATGCTCGAGAACGAGGAGAAGGGGCATCCGGCCTACTGAATGCGGACTATGTCTCCCATTCCTGCGGACCATGATACCCATTTTCCGCCAGCGCCTTGACAGCCCCCGCAGGGCCGGCTGAAACCTTCGGACGACAACACGAGGAGCACGCGATGGCCGGACGAATTCCCCTCTTCATCAAGGTCGACGGCAAGGCTTCCGAACCCGAGGACCATGAGATTGCAGGCGCCTACCTCGTCGAGGTGGATTCCGATCTCGGGGAGCGGGACCAGGTCTCGGCCGCGCTGGACATCTTCCATTCCAACATGGCCATCGCCTGCCTGGACGACTTCACGATCAGCGTGATCGACGAGGACGGCAACCACCGCGAGGAAAACGAGGAGCACGAGAGCTACGATCTCCGGTTCGAGAAGCGTGGCGAGTTCTGCGGTCCCGTCGATCCGGCCGACCTCCCCGAACCCGCGACCGCATCGATCTGATCGATTTCATGCGTGCAGGGCATGATGGTCCGGCACTTCCAGCCGAACGGGGGCACGACTTGAGCCAGACCAACGAATTCGCCGAACTCTTCATCCGCCTGGACATGGCCCTGACGGGTAAGGAGAGGACGCAGGCCGAGAGAACGGCAAGCCACAGCAGACATGTCCTCACCGACCCGATCACCTACGTGACGTCCAACGAGCGCGAGTACTACCTCTCCGACGGCGGCTACTCGCGCATCGTCGCGAACGATGAGGGGAAGGTCTGGGTGACCTCCAACAGCCTCCAGCGGGTGAAGGACGCCTGGAATACGCCGGAGGCCCAGGAGCTGGCCTCCCTCATCGGAAAGGCCATCACGGACGCGGTCGCGGAGTACGAGGCGTCGCATTGCTCGGGCCACAATCCCTGAGCGCCGTCGCCCCTCTCGCTTTCGAGGCAGGCGAGTAGACTAACCCTTGTGAGCGACAGGGGTAACCATGATCTCTGAGGAACACGTGGGCGAGGACATCGTTGGCACGTACCTCGCCGGAAGGTGCTTCGCCCTGGCGTATGCGCTGAACGCCAGGTACGGCTGGCCGATCCGTGCCAAGGTGGAACGCTTCAGTGACGGCGCCGAGTACGCGGCCCACGTCTGGGTGATGCATCCCTCGGGACAGGCGCTGGACATCATGGGACTCTCGGACGCCGCGGCCATCGCGGCCGCGCACGGCACGCCCGACTGCGAGGTCCGCGAGTTCGCTGGCGATGAGTTCGTCGAGTTCTGCGAGGTCAACGAGGACGATCCCACCGACACCTTCTGGCATGACGTGGACGAGGCGGATGCCGTGATCGAAACATATGTGCTGCCCAACCTCCTGGACGAGGCGGCGCCATCCCCCGCCTGAAAACGGGTCGGGACTTCCCCCTTTCAGTCACCTCACCAATGCTCTATTGGAGGAATCTGAAGCGGCGGCATCGACAGACATGAAATCCCTTCCGAAGACCTTCCTGCACGCGTCCTACGAACGGCTGGAGATCGGAACCCGACTGGAGCATCGGGGCAAGAACCTCGCGTACCATCGCGTGGTCGAGGAGATTTTCGAGGGACTGCGCCCCGAGGGTGCCATCAGCCGCCTCAAGGCGGTCTATCTCGCCGACGACCTGAACACGCTCGACTACATGGGACTTGAGGACGACACCCTCATCTACGTGGCCGAACCCGTGGGCGAGGTCCAGCGCCGGGACGTCAAGTGGTTCGAGAAGGCATGCCGGGCCATCGACGAGGAACCCTTCGAGGAGGACTGGAGGCCGATCGTCGAGCGT
>Ga0256853_1000069_pt1 | contig 13089 bp, 9 predicted proteins | sample BONnt6_FD_181171 | JGI IMG/M metagenome (GOLD analysis project Ga0256853, IMG submission 181171) | Terrestrial sediment cell enrichment communities from Utah, United States - BONCAT_SYTO_Terrestrial_sediment - 6 | ecosystem: Environmental > Terrestrial > Deep subsurface > Rock core/Sediment... | reverse complement strand
CCGAGTCCCTGAAAAATTTTTACGACGCTCCAATGCGCGCGTGGATCCTTCTACGCGCGCGAGGGACGGCACGGCCAGCATTTTTTCGCGAACGGATCCTTGACGGTTTCGGGAAGCCGGCCATAAATGTTGGACAACGAGGGCCGAGTGCCCATTGGAGACTGTCATGTTCACGATCGACGCCAACACGAATGCCGGAGGGAACGCTTTCAGCGTGTCCGTCGGTCGTGCGCGCGTCGCTCTCCCCCTGCCATTGCATCATCTGCCGCTCTATCCAAGCAGCGGTCGGCGGGCATTGTCCGGGAGAGGTGGCACCAGGCTCACTTAAAGAGCGCCACGAACCAGGACAGGAAAGGGCCCCCGCCGACCGAAGTCAGCGGGGGCCCTTTCCTTTTCAGCACTGCGCAAGGCCGATGGCCCTGTGTTCCCGGTTCGGGCGCTCTTTGAAATCGTGAGAAACCCAGAAGTTTCGGGATGCCTGTCCCCCAGGCACGGCTCCCGACGAAGAGACGACCTCGCCCTCAGCGGGGACGTCAGAAGCATGGCGTGCGTAGCTCAGTGGGAGAGCAGCCGGATGTGACCCGGAAGGTCGCGAGTTCGATCCTCGTCGCACGCCCCAAACTTCCATCCTTCGGGATGGGTCGCGCCTCACCGCCGGACGCGACCGAGAGACGAGGCGGATCAGGGACGGGGTGTAGCGCAGCCTGGTTAGCGCGCACGTCTGGGGGACGTGAGGTCCCGGGTTCAAATCCCGGCACCCCGACCATTCATCATCAAGAATTCGTCGGACATGGGCGGGCAGCGAGCATTGGCGAGCTCAAGGGACTGTAAATCCCCCGCTTCGGCTGTGAAGGTTCGACTCCTTCCCCGCCCACCACGACGAATGAACGAGTCCTTCTCCCGAGATGCGTCGGGAGCGACACGCCCATCGTCTACGGACCGCTCCCGTAGCCGTCGGGTGTCCGGCGCATCTCGGAAGGAGGACCACGGGGCGTAGCTCAGTCTGGCCAGAGCTTCCGGTTTGGGACCGGAATGTCGCAGGTTCAAATCCTGCCGCCCCGACGCCGACGTGACGGGAAATGGTATACCTCCATCGCTCAGAACGATGGGCCTGTCAGTTCGAGTCTGACCGTCGGCACCAAATTTCTTCCCCTTTCCCGGGGGTCCGCGCAGGCGACGGCCATCTTCCGGCCGCGCGGGCCCCCCGGGCAGCCAGCTCGCGGGAGTGGCGAAACAGGTAGACGCGCGGGGTTTAGGTTCCCGTGGTTCAACCGTGTCGGTTCAAGTCCGACCTCCCGCACCAGAACAACCGAAATCCCCTCGAGGGGTGTGCGTCCGTGGTGGAATTGGCAGACACGCTAGCTTGAGGTGCTAGTGGAGAAATCCTTCCCGGTTCGAGTCCGGGCGGACGCACCAGCCACAAGGGATCGGCACGACGTCGTGCCGGAGTCGGGGCATAGCGCAGCCCGGTCAGCGCTCTCGTTTCGGATGCGAGAGGTCGTCGGTTCAAATCCGACTGCCCCGACCACTTCATCTTTCAGGACTTCATCGCGGGGATGGCGAAATCGGCCAGACGCGGCGGGCTTAAACCCCGTTGACCGGAAGGTCGTGCGGGTTCGAGTCCCGCTCCCCGCACCAACAGGTTCCACGCATTGCGGGCGTGGCGGAATGGCAGACGCAGCGGCTTCAAACCCCGTCGGTCCTCGTGACGTGCAGGTTCAAGTCCTGCCGCCCGCACCACCATCGGCCCCTTCTCCCTGCCCGGGAGGGGCTGACCGCCCAGGGCAGGATACGTCAGGGCGTAGCTCAGCCCGGTAGAGCTCCTGCCTCGGATGCAGGAGGTCGCAGGTTCAATTCCTGCCGCCCTGACCATTCCAATCACAGCTTGCGGCCGTGGCGAAACAGGTAGCACGCGCCAGGTTGAGAGCCTGGTGGGAGAAATCCCGTGGGGGTTCGATGCCCTCCGGCCGCACCATCCTTCCCCTGCCTACCCTCGCGGGCAGCGGGTCGACCGATGCGAGGACAACAAAGGAAGGAAGCAGTCATGCTGCGCGGTACAAGAATCCTGCTCGGCCGCGATGCCGAGCGCTATTCCAACGCAATCGAGGCACTCCGGAGGTGCGTTCATTGAACTGGGCTTCTGCGAGGTCGTGATCCCTTCGTTGTGGGAGACGTCGACCTTCCTCGACAAGCTCGGACCCGAGAAGGAAGGGCAGATGTGGACCTTCAGCGACAAGGGCGGGCGCGACTGCTGTTTGATCCCCGAAGTCACGGGCGTGATCCAGCAGATGTGGCGCGAGGGCTGGTCGAAGACCATGAGGCCCGGCACCCGCCTGGCGTATGTCTCCCGATGCTATCGTTACGAAAGGCCCCAGGCCGGCAGGTACAGGGAGTTCACCCAGTTCGGCGTCGAGATCCTCGGCGACGTAAGCGGCAGGGATGCCGCCGTCGCCCGCGAGTCTCTCCAGGCATGCGTGTCCCTGTTCGACGCGAACCTGGTGACCGTGGCTTCCGTCAAGCGGGGGCTTGCCTACTACGTGGAGGACGGCTTCGAGATCGAGTGCCCTGACCTCGGCGCACAGAGGCAGGTTGCCGGAGGCGGACGCTACGCCGAAGGCATCGGTTGGGCCATCGGCGTGGAACGGATGCTGCTGGCCGAGGATGCGAAGGCCGCAGGGATGCCTGCGTGACGGAACGCCTTGCTTGCTGGACGGATAGTGCCGGACGCGCTACCTCGACGACCCGATGCAGGAGGTGGCGGTCTCCGCCACCTCCTGTTCCCCGCCATGACCCCGTAGCGGGAAAGGTGAAGAGTCCCTCGTAACACTCTGAAAGGATCCGTGATTCGGCACCGCCAGCCCCCTGCTGTAATCCTCGACGCAGGGGGGTACCCATGTACGACGAGTTCCAGTTTACGATCGCCCGCGAGTTGACCGTGTCGGGCATCGGTCTACACAGCGGCGAGGCCGCCTCCGTCACCATCAGCCCTGCCCGCCCCGGGGCGGGCGTCTCCCTCTCCCTCCGCAATGGCGTCCCGGTACGGGCGGAGGCGAACGTCGTCGCGAGGGTTCCCCTCTGTACGCGGGTCGTCACTCCCACGGGGCAGATCGATACGGTCGAGCACATGATGGCTGCACTGGCCATCATCGGCGTCGACAATGCCGAGGTGACGGTTTCCGGTCCCGAGGTGCCGATCCTCGACGGGTCGGCTGCGCCCTGGGCATCGGCAATCCTGCGGGCGGGTCTCGTCAGGCAATCGGCACGCAGGCGCTTCTACGCGATCAAGCGGCACTTCCGTTACACCGTGGGCGGTTCGTCCTTCGTTGCCTCCCCGTCGCGGCAGGGGATTGCCGTCACGATCGATTTCCCCGGCACCGCCGTTGGACGGCAGGAAACGAGGCTCCCATGGGGGAAGGCCGCACGCCTGATGGACGCCCGCACGTTCACGTTCGAGGCCGAGCTGCCCTTCATCAGGCGGGCGGGACTCGCGAAGGGCGGGTCTCTGGAGAACGCCGTGGTCGTCGGGACTGACGGTCCGCTCAACCCGGAGGGGCTTCGCGGGCAGGACGAGTACGTCCGCCACAAGGCCCTCGACCTGGTGGGTGACCTCGCCTTCGCGGGCGCCCCGATCAGGGGCGGGATAGAAGCCGTCCGCCCCGGTCACGCCGCGAACAGTGCGTTCCTGTGCGCCCTTCTCGATGAAGGCGTGCTCGAACTGGTTGCCCCTGAGGATGCGAAGGCGGCCGCATGAGGGGCGCTACCTGAAGATCTGGCGCGCGACGACCTCCTTGACGGCCCTGGCGTACGCGAGTTCGGGGTTGCTGGACTTCTGGTTCGCCATCACATCGTCGGCCCAGGAATTCAATTCCACGATCTCGCTCGCCGAGAGATTCCTGTTGAGTTCCCTCGAGCGGTTGACGATGCCGACCATCATCCGGGATTCCGCGCTGATGTAGGCCAGTGGCACCCTGCGGTCGCCGTCCCTGACGACGAGGTGCTTGCCGTGGTTCGGATCGGACTGCTCCTTGATCGCCTGCTCCGCCTTGCCGATCACGTACACGATCTCGGCCGCCGTCAGCGTTCCGATCTTTGCCCTGGTCGCTTGCCTGCGCGCGAACACGATCATGTCCGCCGCCTTGCGGCACTCGTTCACCACGGTTCGCGACCAGTCCAGTTCCTCCCCCGTCATGTCGAGGAAGTCCTTGCCGAACAGCTTCGCGGAATTGTCGGTCCAAGCCTTTCGGTCGCGCCGCCACTCGAGGATGGCAAAGCATCGCGGCATCCATGGGGCCTTCCGGCGGATCTCCGCGGTATCCTTGTCGGCGCGCGCGATCTCCATGGCGATGGGCAGCGCCTCCCTCATGGCATTATCCATGGCGTCGACCCAGGATGACGCGTTGACCATCTGGCCCTTGCTGTTCCGGTACTTGTTGCACTCGACCGCGGCGCGCTTGACCGAGTCGTAGTCCGCCGCGGTCCACATCTCCGCATCCTTGCCGAGAATCGGCCCGAGCATCTGCGCGAGCACCTTGCGCACGCCCTTGGGGTCGAGCGGCGCGAGGCGCTCGCAGGCGGATGTCGCCTCCCGCGCCTCGGAAGGAGTCTGTGCGGTCTGTGCGGGCGCTGGCCCCGCGAGGGTTGCCGCCACGAGGCAGGCAGCCGCTGCCAATGAGATGTCCCGGGTCATCCGATCCCCGCCTGTAGGTCCATCCTGGAATCCTGCACCATATGGGCCTCCGGCAAAAGGGACCAGTCCTCCTTGAATCCTTGTTCCCGGTCTGCCAACCTCGCCGGTCGAAAGGATTCGCTCATGGATGGAATGAACTCGGGAACCGCGATGGAAGGGGCGAGGGCGGAGGCCTGCGCCGCCTGCGAGCGTTGCGTCCTCGGCACCCCCGTTTCCACGGGTCCGATCCCGTACGAAATCCACGTCACCGTCGCGGAGGCGGACATCGATGGGTTCAGGCAGTCCTGCGCCGAGATGGGCGTGAAGCCGCTGTTCCTGGCCCTCCAACTCGCCGCCGGCGGGACAGCCAGGGACGTGATGACGTCGTCGGTACATATGGGTGACGACGCGAGCGCGAGACGCGAGGCGCTCAGGGTGTCCGGTGGCCTGGCCATGGCTGGATACGACGTGATCCGAACCAAGATCGAGACCGTGCCGTGGCATCCCGAGGCGCCCTCCGTGGCGAACGGCAGGGTCTCCGGCCCGGGACAATACTTCGAGGCCCACCTTGCGGTCACGTGCCCCGCCGGGGATCGCGAGCGCCTCGCGGGGATCGCAAGGGAGCTTGGCCTGCATCTCTCCAGGAACGTCCTCAAGGACAAGGGCGGCGGCCTCGGCGTGGTCATGGCCACCGATCGGTCCGGCGAGACCACCTACGAGGCCTTCAGGGAAAGGGCGGAGGCATGCCGCGAGGCGATCCGCGGGGCGGGGTACCAGGTGGACAAGCTGATCGTGGAGTACGCCATCGTCGACAGCCGCGAGGCACGTGACGCGGCCTGGCTCGGGAGCCGATAGTCCCCCGCCCCGGCATCGCGCCCTCCCCGCTGCGGACGCGGGGGCGCGGTCAGGCCGCGCTGCTGCCTTGGAGCTGCATCGCGTTCACCACGACGCCCTTCGCGGCGACGGTGATCTCGGCGCCATCGCCGTCCGTCGGCAGGAACGACGCGTGGTCGATGACTGGGTTCTCGACCATCTTCCTGAACACCTTCGCCATCGGGCGCGCGCCCTTCCCCGCCGCGGCAACCTCCTCGACGACCGCATCGATCACGTCGGACTCGATGGAAACGCCAACGCCCTTGTCCGCCAGGCGCCGGACGAGCGCGTCCGCCATGTCCTCGGCGATACGGCGGAGCGCCGGCTTCGCGAGGGGCGATAGGTCAACGGTCAGGTCGATCAGGTCGAGGAAGTCCGGGGAGAACTTCTTGTCGAGTCCCTCCGTCTCGCGCTTGTCCGGCTTCGACATGAAGCCGAACGATCCGCCTTCCTCGTCCTCGGTCCTGACCGCCATGACCACGATGGCGCCCTTGAAGCTCACCACGCGTTCCGACGTATCGGTGAGGACGCCATTCTTGATGGCCTGCGCCACGATGGCGTGGACGTCGGGGTGGGCCGCCTCCATGCGGTCGAGGAAGATGACGCAGGATGGATTGCGCCGCGCGATCTCCGTCAGGCGTCCGCCGCTTCCGAAGCCGACGTATCCCGGGGGTGGCCCGATGAGCCGCGAGACGGTGTGCTCCTGACGGTATTCGGACATGTCGAGGTGATGAACGGGCAGCCCGAGCGCGTGGGCGAGGGTGCCGATCAGGAGCTTCTTCCCTGTGCCGCAGCCCCCCGAGATCATGATCGAAGCCCTCGTTCCGCGATGGCTTGCGAAGGGCGACGCCGATCTGGCCATGAGCGCCGCGACGGCCGAGCAGGCCTCGTCCTGGCCGCGCACCACGTCAGAGAGCGACTTCCCGATCATTGCCGCGTCCAGGGAGGCTGCCTGAATCGACGGCCCGCAGGTCTCGGACAGGATCTCCAGCACGTGTCTCTCTGTCACGGTGGCATCACCCCTGCGGGATGCGAGCGCCCCCGCCTCGTCGAGGGCGTCGAGTGCCTTGTCGGGCAGCCTGCGCGAGAGAAGGTACCTCACGGTCAGGTCGAGCGCCGCCTTCACGGCCCGCGGATCGTAGGTCACGCCGTGATGGGAGGAATACTCCGGAACCATCCTCTCGAGGATGACCGCGGCCTCCTGCGGGGTGGGTTCCGGCACGTTCACCGCGAGGAAGCGGCGCGCGAGGGCGGGGTCGGCATCGAAGTACTTCGCGTACTCGCCATGGGTTGTCGCGCCGATGCACCGGATGCGACCCGAGGCTAGCGCGGGCTTGAGCAGGTTGGAGGCGTCCGTCATGCCGCTGGCGCCGCCCACGATCACGTGGGTCTCGTCGATGAAGAGGATGAGGGAGCGGTCCTCCGCCAGGCGGTCGAGGATGGCCTGGAGGCGCTGCTCGAGGTCGCCCCTGTGCTTCGTCCCTCCGATGATCCTGGCAACGTCTAGGGCGAGGATGCGGGCATCCCCGAGGCCCTGCCCGGCGCTCCCCTCGGCGATCAGCCTCGCAAGGCCCTCCACGACCGCGGTCTTGCCCACGCCCGGCTCGCCGACGAGGATGGGGTTGTTCTTCTTCCGCCGCTTGAGGATGCTCGCGATCCTGGCGATCTGCGCGTCGCGCCCGATGACAGGGTCGAGTTTGCCGTCCACGGCCTCGAGCACCAGGTCCCTGCAATACTCCGAGAGTTCGGCGGGGATTTCCCTCGCCCGCAGGGCCTTCGCCCTCTCGTGGCGGTCGAGCCACTCGTCGATGGCCACGCTGCTCAGTCCCATGGACGTCAGGACCTCTCCCGGGACGCCGCCGTTGAAGCGCAGGATGGAGCGGAGGAAGAAGACCGGCGTGACCTTGTCCTGGTTCCTCTTCTGCGCGTAGTCGAAGGACGCCCTCGCGAGGGACGTGACGCCCACCGAGGGGGTCGGGGACGACGCGGCGATCTCCTCCTCCCAGTTGAAGTGGGACTTCGGATCCGCCCCGTAGCTCGACATGATGCGCGCGAGGGCCAGTTCGGGATCGACGCCGAGGGAGCGGATCGCGGCGCTCACGTCGGCGTCGCTGAGGAGCGCGACCGCCACGTGCCAGACATCGACCTCCCGCTGCCCGAGGTTGGAGGCCAGGAAGTTCGCGTCCTCGAGGCAGCGGTTCATCTCGGTTGTCAGCATCGTTCGAATCCTGATCAATGTAGGATTCAATGCTAAGGGCCGAGGATTCAGTCGGTCAACGACCCTCAGCGATCCGCCAGGTCCCGCGTGGGCTCTTCCTGCCGGATGCCCGGCAGGGAGATGTCGGCAGGGGCCTCGCGCCGCACCGGGCGGTCGGCGGCCTCGTCCTGGGCCCGCTGCTGGTTGCGCTCCTCGCGAATGGCGCGGAAGCCGCCGTCGCGTCCGAACTCGCGGACGGCCTCGACGAGCGTCTCGCCGGGACGGTCGGTCTCGATGTCGGGCCGGCCCATCTCAATCGTGCGCTGCGGCTGCGCTATGCCCGAGAAGGAGTCGTCTATGATTCCGTAGTTGTCGATTCCTGTTCCCATCGCCTGATCTCCCCATCGTCGCTCTTGCGGGCAAGCCCCTTCGTCCGCCACCGTCCCAGCGTTCGGCTGACGTTGTCGACGAGGCTGATGTCCTTGACGATGGCCACGTGCTTTGCACGAAGCAAACGCCGCCCGTCCTTGCGCTCGACCTCGACCAGGGTGACGGACTTGCATTCCCTCAGCAGGTCGGTCGCGACCCTGGGGACATTGGCGACATAGCCGAATTGGGTCGCGTTCTGGGTGATGGCCACGTGGCTGTCGGCCACCTGGACGAACACGCGGTCCTCCGTGTCGAGTCCGACGTACGGGACGGCGACGAACACGCGACCGTCGGATGACTGGACCACGTCGGCATGGTCGATCTGCGCAGTCCTTGCCGATACCTCGGCGGGGCGCGCCGGACGGGGTGCCGTCCGCCTCGGGGCCTTCCCCGACGCGGGGTATGCCGCGAGGAGTTCGCGCGTGATCTCGCGGGGGAGGCGCAGGGCGAGCTTTCGCCTGATGTCGGTCAGGGCTTCCGGTGCCATGTCCGTTGCCGACTTGCCCGTTGGGGCGATGATGGCGGGCAGGATGGACCTCACGCGGTCCTCCATCGTGGGGAGATGCCGCCTCACGCCGCCCCATCCGATCTGCGGCAGTTCCCCGTCGATGAGCGAGAAGCGCAGGCCTGCCCCGGGACCCGTCTTCGCGAGGGCGTTGCGCCAGCAAATCTCGCGAACCTTCCAGTTGCGCTCGGAGAGTCCTTTCGGGCGCTCGATGTCCTCGCCCCATCCCCACCTGAATACGTCCCTGCGCGTGTCCCACGCCTTCCTGTATTCGTCATTGCCGCCGACGAACCGCGCCAGGACCACGTCCCCCACGAGGTGGAGCACGATCTCGCAATCGAGGGATGCCATCGCCTCGGAATCCTGCTCGTAGGACCTCCTGACGGCGGCGTTGGCGTCCGCGAGGGGATTGTCGCCGGAGGTCGGGTCGGGCTTGCCCAGGATGTGGAGGTCCAGCCGCCTGGTGGCCTCGCCGGCGACGACGCGCCCGTACGAGCGCGCGAGAAGGCGGAGCGCGTCCGAGCGGAAGCCGGCCATGACCTGCGATAGGTCACGAACCTCCTTCACCTTGAGCCTGTAGCCGTCAGCCGATGACATTCACGCGATGCCCCCCGTCATTGGATTAAGGAGGGATCCGCTGTTGCGGGCAAGGACCGATTGCGGCCGGAATCCCCCGGCTGCATCCTTGTTCACCATGGAGACCTTTGCACCGGAACCGCCGTTCAACGGGCTGCTGGGGTTGCTCCCCACGGGAGCGCCGCCGCAGGATCCCGAATGCGTCCGCCTGGCCGCGCTGGTCGCCGTCGAGACCGGGGCGGTCCGCGGCGATGGGGACGGCGCGGCCGTGCGTGCCTTCACTGCCGCCTGCGCCCACGCCGCCGACATCTCCCTCGGGCGTCGGGAGGGCAGTGCCGGACCCGGCGACCTGCTGAATGCAGTGTGCGACGTCGCCGCCGGGAAGGATCGTCCGTTCTGCGCGATCGTCACCTTCTCCGCGTCCGCCCTGCGCCTGCTCGCCGAGGATGCGGTCCTCTCCGGATACGGCGCTTCCCCTTTTCCGGCATGTCTCGGCCCCATGCCCGAGGAGGTCGCGACCAGGATGGACTGCCTGCGCGCCCGCCCTGCCCTGATGCCGCTCCTGTCGCTCACGGCAGCCGAGCATCTTGCTGGCGCGGTTCTCAACCTTGCCGCATCCCTGCCGCGGGCCCGCGCCATGCCGAACGGCGACGTGCTCTGGGCCTGCGCGGCGCCTTCCCATGCCGGGATGGGGGAAGCACTGGAGTGGCTGGGCCTCCCGGGCATTGGAGGACTCGCCGCCAGGGTCGTGACCATCGGCGGAAAGGCTTCGGTGAGCAATGGATGAGACGGCGGCATTCGCGATCCTGCTCGATCCCGACTCCCTCGCGGCCATGGACGGACCGCGCCTGTGGGCGGCTTGCAGGGTCGAGACGGATGGCGTCGAACCCCTGCTCACCGACGACAGGTCCAAGGCGCTCGCCTTCGTCGGCGGGTTGCCCGTCATTCCCCGGCGGGAGGGATTGCCGTCCATGGCGGTGCCGTACGGCCTCGAGATGGAGGCGCTCGCTGCCTTGCTGGATGCGGTGACGATCCCCCGCTCCGGCGAGGAGGGGACGAACCGTGGATGTGACCTGGCGCGGTCCATGCCCCCGCCCGAGTTCACCCCCGTCGTGCCGGCGTCCTACGGCGGGCTGCGAATCGTCACCACGGCCCACGGCCTGGAGTTCGCGCTCGATCAGTCCCTTGTCGATGCCCTGGGTTGGGGTATTGGCGACAGGGTGGGACTTGCGCTGGACAGCTCGCGCAGGCGTCTGGCCATCGTCCCTTCGCCGACCGGGCCCGAGCTCGAGATATCCCCCGAAGGCGCATTCGAGACCTCGCACGCGCTCCCCCTTCCGATCGAGTTCGCCGGACTTCCGTCCGGCAGGATCGTCGAGCCTCCCTACGAGATGCACGGGGAATGGATCGCGTTCGACGCGGCGTGCCTTGCTTCCGCCGAAGTCATCGCCGACACCCCGGTGACCTTACATGCGCAACCTGCCGTTCATCCTTCGGGAGTAGCGTTGGACCTCCCCTCCCTCGCGTTCGGGGCATTGGCCGCATTGGCGCTGATCCTCGTGGCCTGGTAGGAGGCAGGGGGCGCGTGACGGAATTGTAGGATGCTACCCGGCATCCGAATCTCGACCCGAGCACGAACAAGGAACTGGCCGGGATGAAGCGCTGGATCGATCTTTCTGAATACGGCATGCGCCTGCTCATCGCCGTCCATCCGAAGGGACGGTTCCTCATTCTCGAGGGCGGAGACCGGGACGAGAAGGCGGCGAAGGCGCTGGGCTTCGTCCGCAGGCCCACGGGAACATGGGTCCGAGTGGGCAGCGTGGACGTCAATCCGCGCGAGTTCCTCCGCATCCTGCCGAAGGCTGCCCTGAAGGAAATGCCGGAAAGCGAATACGTCATCACGCCCGAACCGGCAAAGCAGGTCGAGGCGCAGCCCGCCAGCGACGGCGCCGTCCCCGCAACGCCCCAGGACGGCGGTGCCGCCTTCGTCGGGGTGAACAGGTTCGGCCAGGAGGTCCACCAGACCGGCAAGAGGCGTTATGCCATCGACACCCGTGGGCGCAGGACGTTCGAGGACCAGATCGCCGCCCCGATGCCCGGGGTTTTCCTCAGGGCCGTGGATGCGGGATCCCTCGCCATGTGCGCGGAGGGGTACCTGGAGCAATGGCAGGCCTCCGAGAGGCATGGCCGACCGGACCCATCCCGGTTCCTCGAGCTGATCGCCTCGAAGGGTTTTGCGGTCACGCCCGGCGATTTCGCCGAGGCGGTGTCGGATGCCGCGTCCCGCATGCTCATGAAGAAGGGCGACCTGTCCCTGAGGGATCGGTTCGGGAAGGCCGCGGCCATCGAGGGGGGACTCGGGTCCGTCGCGGGGAGAAGGCATCCGGGCCTGCCCCTGTCGATCGCGCTTCGCCGCATGATGGGAACCGATGTCGAGATGCTCGGGCAGTCCGTTGCCTTCCGCGGCGGCAACACCTCCCTGGTTTCGGGGCTGGTTCCGCGTGGCGCCCGCCTGGCCGACGGTTACTCGGCGGCTGACATCACCGTCGATTTCGAGGGCGGCTCCGCGGATGAGATCATGGACCGTCTCTCCACCCGTCAGGCGGCTGCGAGGAGCTTCGTCTTCCTGCCGTCCGACGAGGGACTGCACGGGATCGCGAAACGCTACCACATCGAGTCGGCGGGGCGTCTCGGCGAGAAGGTGGGTGGACCCGGCATCCTCGTGTCGGTCGGGTCCAGGCTGGACGCCGTCGCGGAGGATGCCGTCGTCCCGTTCGTGAGGGACGTCGACAGTCACGCGGAACTGTGGACCTGGGCGACGGACGTGTCGGTCCACCGCAACAGGGTGCAGGAGGCACTGAAATCGGGCCTGGCGACGGAAGCGGACCTGAACGCCGCCGACCCCTCGCTCCTGCGCAACGATTTCCAGGTGCCATACGCGTCGGCATCCCAGGTGGACAAGCCAACCACGATGGTGCCGAAGGATCTCGATGGCCCGTCCAGGCAGGCCCTTGATCGCGCCGTGTCGGCCTATGGCGACATCGACCGCAAGGTCTCGGTGGAGTTCGGGATTCCGGGCGACAGGCTCGGCAAGGCCCTTGCCCCGGAGCAGATCGACGCCCTCGCGCTCTACCTCAATGCCGAGGAGAGGGGGCGCGACGCTTTCCTGATTGCCGATGGCGCGGGGGTTGGAAAGGGACGAACCGTTTGCAGCATTGCCAGCCGCAGCGTCATGCAGGGTCGCAGGGTGGTCCTCGCGACGGAGCGCGAGATCAATCTCAGCGACCTGATGCGCGACCTGAAGCATCTTGGCTTCGGGGATTCCGTGCGGGTCGGGGTCATGAATGACGGGGCCGCGCTCATCGACGAGGCGACCGGGGAAAGCTTCAGGGTCGCGGGGCAGGCCGCAATGAAGGCCGCGGTGGCCTCGGGCGAATGGCCCGAAGGCGTCGACATCGTCCTCACCACCTACAGCCAGTTCAACCGGGCCGAGGAGGAATCCGCGCGCGTCAGGTGGCTGAAGAAGGTCATGCGGGACAATGGACAGGAAATCGACCTCGTCCTCGACGAGTCCCACAACGCCGCCGGCACCTCCACCACCGCAATGAACTTTGCCGAGGCATCCGCAAACGCCCGATCGGTCGTATTCTCGTCCGCCACCTTCGCGGCGACCCCCGAGCAGATGGGATCCTACGAGCGCCTCTTCCCCGAGGGCATCAGCGCCGAGGAGATCGTCGGCATGATGAAGAAGGGCGGCGAGCTTTTCCAGGAGGTCGTCACGGCCATGCTCGTCGCTGACGGCGTGATGGTCAGGCGCGAGCAGGACCTGTCGCAGATCCAATT
>Ga0256853_1000065_pt1 | contig 13576 bp, 8 predicted proteins | sample BONnt6_FD_181171 | JGI IMG/M metagenome (GOLD analysis project Ga0256853, IMG submission 181171) | Terrestrial sediment cell enrichment communities from Utah, United States - BONCAT_SYTO_Terrestrial_sediment - 6 | ecosystem: Environmental > Terrestrial > Deep subsurface > Rock core/Sediment... | reverse complement strand
GTGCGGCCCACGCGGTGCACGTAATTCTCGGGCTGCTCGGGCAAATCGTAGTTCACCACATACTCCACCTGCGGAATATCGATCCCCCGGGCGCTCACGTCGGTGGCAATCAAGAGCTTAATTTCTCCTTTTTTAAACTGGCCCATCACCTCCAGGCGGTCTTTCTGCTCTTTGCCTCCGTGGATGCTGACTGCCCTGATGCCTGCCCGCTCCATGGCTGCCACTACCCGCTCGGCGCGTATTTTGGTGCGCACGAAAGCCAGTATCTTCTTGTCCGGGTTTTCCTTTACTACCCGCTCCAGGAAAAAGCGCTTGTCGTCCATGCTCACGTACATCACCGAGTGATCCACGTTTTTGGCCACGGGGTCTTTGGGCGAGATCTGGATGCGCACGGGCTTGTTCACCAGCGAGTAGGCCAGCTCCTTGATCTTTTCGTTGATGGTGGCCGAGAAAAATAGTGTCTGGCGCTTGCGCGGCAGGTTGGCGATCAGCTGCCGGATATCGTGGATAAAGCCCAGGTCGAGCATGTGGTCGGCCTCGTCGAGCACCAGCACTTCTACGCGGTGCAGCTTGATGTAGCCCTGGCTTACCAAATCGAAAAGGCGCCCGGGTGTAGCCACCAGCACATCGATGCCGGCTTCGAGCTTGGCTATCTGCGGGCCCTGCTCCACGCCGCCAAACACGCAAAAGGTTTCTACACGGGTATGCCGCCCAATCTGGTTAAAGACTTCGGTAATCTGCAGGGCCAGCTCACGGGTAGGCACCATCACCACGCACTTGATGCCATCTTCGCGGCGGCGGTTCTTGCGAAACTGCAGCATATCGAGCACGGGAATGGCGAAAGCGGCCGTTTTGCCTGTACCTGTCTGGGCAATGGCCAGCACGTCCTCTCCTTTCAGGATGGGCGGAATGGCTTTGTACTGGATATCGGTCGGCTTTTTGAAGCCCAGTTTGCTCAGGCTCTTTTTGATCTCTTCGGAAATGCGGTAATCTTCAAATCTCATGGTGTCGGTATACGGGGGCTATCCTGCTGATATGTACGGCAGAAGCCAAGTACAAAGGTAGGGCTTCTTTTCGGCATTGGCATCTACATCGGCCGTCCTGCCTTAATTTTTAGTCCCGCGCCTTCATGCCCCGCAGCCTTTCCCTGCAAGCAGTGGCTTCTCCGGGCGGTTAAGGTCCGAGTCCGTTTCATTTACAGTGGTCACGGACAAAGTACCTAAGCGTTAAGCAGCAGGTCTGCTTCAGCACAGGCCATCACTCCTGTTTAGGGCATGCACCAATGCGGATTCACTTTTTTACAACCTGCTCACACATAAACAGGGCTAACCGGCTGCCTCATTAGTCTAAGGCCAAACTTCCCAGTGCCTCCCAGCCCTGTCTGCGTTTCAGCCTAGACGCTCCCAGGGCCTGCGGATGCTGGGAGGTCTTCCAGCCGGCGCTTAAATAGCCGTCCACGGGCACAGGAGCAACCTGCTGGGCAGGACATCAGGCTCACCAAATACAATAGTTGACAAAATTTTAATGATAGTATTACTATCACAAACAAAAGTTAACGTATCTTTGTTAGCCTGTAAAATCGCCGACTGTTACGGCCTGGCCCCACGACCTTTACAAGAAAACAGCTGTGTTCATGACCACCAACATACAAATCAGCCTCAACCACAAGTCCTACCTGCGCGAGCCGGAGAGCACCGAACTGGGCAAAAAAATCATTGCCGAAAGCGTGCGCCTGATGGATGCGCTGGGCTTTGAGGATTTCACGTTTAAAAAACTGGCCTCCGAAATAGGCTCTACCGAAGCTTCGGTTTACCGTTACTTCGAAAACAAGCATAAACTGCTCGTCTACCTGGTGTCCTGGTACTGGGCCTGGCTGCATTACACGGTAATGTTCCGCACGCAGAACATTGCCGATCCGCGCGAGCGCCTGCGCCGGGCCATCGAGGTGGTCACCAAAGCCGGCCAGGCCGACGACCCGGCCGTGCTGCACATCGACGAACGCAGCCTGCACCGTGTGGTGGTGGCCGAGTCCGCCAAAGTATACCACACCAAAGAGGTAGACACCGAAAACAAAGCGGGCTACTTCCTGGAGATGAAGCGCTTCTGCCAGTACCTGGCCCAAATCCTGCTCGAGGTAAATCCTGCTTACCCCTACCCGCACGCCCTGATCAGCACCATGCTGGAGGCGGCGCATCAGCAGCTGTTTTATGCCCAGCACCTGCCTTCACTTACCGACATCAAGACCGAACGTTTTACAGAAACGGAAGCCTTCCTGCAGCAAATGGTTTTTGCAGCACTCGACCATACCCCTGATCACCGTTAACAGCATACTCCTATGGCTTACTTAGAAACGCGAAAGAAGAAGATTACCCCAATGCAGCGCTTCCTGCACCTGCTCTCCATCGAGCGCCGCGAGATCTTGTATATGTATGTGTATGCCGTTGCCGCAGGGCTTATCAGCCTGATGCTGCCGCTGGGTATCCAAAGCATCATCGGCTTTGTCTCCAGCGGGCAGGTAACCGTGTCGGTGGTGGTGCTCATCAGTCTGATTGTGCTGGCCCTGCTCATTGTGGGCGGCTTGCAGGTAATGCAGCTGTGGCTGGTGGAGTTTATTCAGCAACGCCTGTTTGCCCGCACCGCTTCGGAGTTTGCCTACCGCCTGCCGCGCTTCCAGCCCGAGGCCCTGCTCAACTATTACCCGCCCGAGCTTATGAACCGCTTCCTGGATGTAGCCCCGCTGCAGAAGGGCGTTGCCAAAATCCTGGTTGACTTTTCGACAGCCGTGATCCAGATCGTTTTCGGGCTGATCCTGCTTTCCTTCTACCACCCTTATTTTATCTTCTTCGGGCTGATTTTGGTGCTGGTGCTCATCCTCATTATCTGGATGACAGGCGGTAAGGGCATCGACACGAGCATCAAAGAATCGAAATACAAATACAAGCTGGTGGCCTGGCTCGAGGAAATGGCCCGGGCCCTGAGCACCTTCAAACTGGTAGGCCACACCGACCTGCCCATGGAACGAACCAACAACTATGTAAAAAGCTACCTGGAAGTGCGCCGCCAGCACTTCAAAGTGCTCATGACGCAGTACTACAGTTTTGTCGGCTTCAAGACTTTTATCACCGGGGGCTTGCTGGTGCTGGGCTGTATTCTGGTAGTACAACAAGAAATCAACATCGGCCAGTTTGTGGCCTCCGAAATCATCATCATCCTCATCATGACGGCTGTAGAGAAAATCATCATCAAGCTCGATACAGTGTATGACGTGATGACGAGCCTGGACAAAATAGGCCAGGTAACCGATCTGCCGCTCGAAGAAGTAAAAGGCATCCGCCTCGACGAGCTGCCCCTGAACGGCGGGATGAGTATACAGGCCCGCAACCTGAGCTACAGGTTCCACGACACCCTGAAGATTGCCCTCCAAAACATCAGCTTTACCATCCAGCCTTCCGAGCGCGTTTGCCTGGCCGGCTTTAACTCCTCGGGCAAAAGCACGCTCATCAACCTCTTGCTGGGGCTGCTGCCCTCTTATCAGGGCAGCCTGTCTTTCAACGGCATCTCGCTCCACGACCTGCACAAGGGCAACCTGCGCAGCCTCATCGGCGACAATATCTCCAAAGAGCAGGTCTTCGACGGCACGCTGCTGGAAAACATCACCCTGGGCCGCAACCTGCCTATGCAAGACATCCTCTGGGCCATTGACCTGACAGGCCTGACGCCCTTTGTGCACAGCCTGCCCGATGGCCTGCACACCTACCTAACGGGCGGAAGCATGCGCCTGCCGGGCAGTGTGGCCCGCAAGATCGTGCTGGCCCGCAGCCTGGTGCAACGCCCCAAGCTGCTGATCATCGACAACTTCTGGGCCGGCATGGCCCGCAAGGAAAAGATGGACCTGCTGCGCTTGCTCACCAGCCCACAGTTTTCCTGGACCATGCTCATCGTTTCTAACGACAGGGAGGTAATGCAGCTCTGCGACCGTACCTTACTGCTGCAAGACGGCCAACTGCTGGCCTACGACAATTATGCGCAGATCAAACAACTTGATGTTTTACAAGAGCTTACCGACATAAACACTTAAGTTATGGCTACCGAACAAAAAGCCTTTGACCATACTGCCAAAACGCAGCTCGACATCATGGATCAGGTGCAGACACCGCCCCTGGGGCGCACCCTCTCTTACTGGATCGGCGGCATCTTCCTACTTGTCGTGCTTTCCCTGTTTCTGCCCTGGACGCAGAACATCCGCTCCGAAGGGGTGCTCACGGCCCTCACCCCCCAGGACAGGCCCCAGACCGTAGAGGCCACCATCGCCGGGCGTATCGAGGAGTGGCATGTGATGGAAGGGGCTTTTGTGCAGCAGGGCGACACCATTGCCAGCCTTTCGGAGATAAAAGAAAAGTACATGGACCCAAACCTGCTGGCCCGCCTGGGCGAGCAACTGCAAGCCAAGCAAGCCTCGGGCGAGGCCACAGAAGCCAAAGCCCAGGCCCTGCAAGAGCAGATACAGGCCCTGCGAGAGGGCCTGACCTTCAGCCTGCAGAAGGCCCGCAACAAGGTAGACCAAATACGCCTCAAGTTGCAGAGCGACAGCATGGACGTGGTGGCCCAGCGCACCGAGCTGCTCATCGCCCAGGACCAGTTTGCACGCCAGGAAAACCTCTACCAGCAGGGCCTTAAATCGCTTACTGAACTGGAACAGCGCCGCCTTAAACTGCAGGAGGCGCAGGCCAAACTCGTATCGCTGCGCAACAAGTACGCCGCCACGCAGGCCGAACTGCAAAATGCCCGCACCGAGCTTAACTCCCTGCAGGCCGAGTATGCCGATAAAGTTGCCAAGGCCGAAGCCGAGCTGAGCGCCACCCGCTCTTACGTGTATGGCACCCAGGCCGAGATAGCCAAACTGCAAAACGAGTACAGCAGCACCCAACTCCGAAACCAATACTACCAGATCGTGGCTCCGCAGAATGGCTATGTGGTACAAACCCTGAAGGCGGGCATCGGGGAAACGATTAAAGAAGGCGAGGCGCTGGCCACCATCATGCCGCAAGACCCCGAGCTGGCCGCCGAGCTCTACGTCGATGCCCTGGATCTGCCCTTGATCCAGCGGGGCGATGCCGTGCGCCTGCAGTTCGAAGGCTGGCCTACCCTGGTATTTTCCGGCTGGCCGGGAGCCAGCTTCGGCACCTTTGCCGGCCGGGTGGCCGTCATCGACAATACAGGCACCAACGGCAAATACCGCATGCTGGTCGTGCCCGATCCGGGGCGGGAGCCTTGGCCTGAGCAGCTGCGCGTAGGTTCCGGGGTCTATGGCTGGGCCATGCTCAAAACTGTGCCCATCTGGTACGAGCTATGGCGTCAGCTCAACGACTTCCCGCCTGATTATACCGGCGGAAAAAATACCGCCACAACACCTCCCGAAAAAGCGGCCAAAACCACTGCTGGTAAGGAATAAAGGCAAGCATGATTGCCCGACACAGGAAACCGGCAAAAGGCATCGGTGATGCTTCTTGCTATCACTCCTCCTGCTGTAGCAGGAAATGTAGCGCAACACGTTAAAAGATGATCCAGAGCATGCGTATTATTTTCTTGATAAAACTACTGCTTACCAGCCTGTCGCTGCCGGCACGGTGCCTTGTGCCTGCCCAAGCCCAGGATACGACCCAGGTGCTCACCCTGCAGGAGTTTCACCGCATCATCCTGCAACACCACCCGGTTGCTTCGCAGGCGCTGCTGCTTACCGAACAGGCGCGCCGGGAGTTGCGCATCGCCCGCGGCACGCTCGACCCGGTACTTTCCAGCAAAGTCTACCGCAAAGAGTTCGGCGGAAAGGAATATTACACCCTGTGGAGCAATACCCTGCGGGTACCCCTGTGGTTTGGCCCTGAATTAAAGGCGGGTTTTGATAAAAACCAGGGTACTTTCCTCAACCCGGCCGACAACACGCCATCCGAGGGTTTGAGCTCGGTAGGCATCTCGGTACCGCTGGGGCAGGGCCTTTTTATCGATGCGCGCCGCGCGGCCATTCGCCAGGCCCGCCTGCTGCAGGACATGGCCGAGGCCGAGCGGGTAAAGCTCATCAATAAGTTGCTGCTGCAAGCCACCAAAGATTACTGGGACTGGTTGCTGTATTACCGCCAGTTGCAGCTCTACCAGGAGGCTGTAGCGCTGGCCGGCTTCAGGCTGGTGGCCGTACGGGCGCGCGTGCAGGAGGGCGATCTGGCTGCCATTGACACGGTAGAGGCCCTGACGGAAGTGCAGAACCGACAGGTACTGTTGCAAGAAGCTCTTTTGGGTTATAACAACGCCCGCCTGATGGTAGCCACCCACCTGTGGGCCGAAGACCAGGTGCCCCTGGAGCTGCAGGAACAGACCGTGCCTGCCCTCACAGGCAGCGAGCTGGTATCCCTGCCGCAAGATTCCCTGCAGGCCTTGCTGCAGAGGGCCAAGGCCAACCACCCCGACCTGCGCAAGCTAAGCCTGAAAGGTGAACAGCTGCAGATTGAACAGCGCCTGGCCGCCGATAAGCTCAAGCCCAAGCTCAATGCCGAATATAACCTGCTGCAGGGCGATTTTTACCTCGACCCGGAGGTGGTGGACCGCCGCTTTATGGGCGAAAACTACAAACTCGGACTCAGCTTTAGCCTGCCCCTTTTTATGCGCCAGGAACGGGGCAAACTGCAGCTCACCAAGGCCAAGCAACAGGCCAACAGCCTGGAGCGCACCCAAACGGCCCGGGAAATTGAAAACAACCTGTTAGCAGCCTACAATGAGTGGCAGGCATTGGAAACGCAGATCCGCTTACAACAGCAGATGGCAGAAAACGCCAGGACCTTACGCGACGGAGAGGTAATCCGCTTTCAGAATGGCGAAAGCTCCCTGTTCCTGGTTAATACCCGCGAAATGAAGCTGATGGAGGCTCAGGCAAAACTCTACGCCCTCAGGGCCAAATACGCCAAGGCCAGAACACTGCTCTATTGGTCGGCAGGAAATCTCGATGTAGAGTTCTGAGTTACGAGTCACGAGTTCCGAGTTAGAGAATGAGCGATTGAGTGGATGAGTGAATAGCTTATTGCTGTAAGGCATAGTAGCACATTACCTCATGAGCACCTTCATCTCCAAATTTTCAAATTCAACTCACTCGAAACTCAGAACTCATTCAACCATGTACTCAGCACGGTGGCTAGGCCAGCCAGTTCACCTCCGCCATAGGTATCGTAGGCGAATTTGAGGATAATACCCGACACCACCACCAGGAACAGTACCCGCACGAAAGCCGTGCCCCGCTTCAAGGCCGTGCGGGTGCCCAACTGCGAACCGATGATGCTGCAAACGGCCATCGGCACAGCCACCTCATACAGGATATACCCCTTATAGCCAAAATACAACAAAGCCGATAGGTTAGTCGCCACATTTACCACTTTGGCTGCCGCCGAGGCTGCCAGAAAGTTGAAGCCGAACAGGCCGATAAAGATAAAAATCAGGAAACTGCCCGTACCGGGGCCGAAAAAGCCATCGTAGAACCCGATCACGGCCCCGATCAGCAAGCCGTACAGCCGCTCTTTGGCCTCCGTAAGTTTTGGCGCATGCAATGTCCCGAAGTCTTTCTTGATAAAGGTGTACACAGCCACCAGCACCAGCAGCACCAGGATCAGCGGTTTGAGCAGGCTGGCATCGAGGTGGCTCAGGGCACGGGCACCCAGGAATGAGCAGATAAAAGCCGCCGCTGCTGCCGGCAGGATGGCCAGGTAGTTGATCTGCACGCTGCGCACGTAGCGGAACATGGCCGCCGTGGTGCCGGCGATGCCCGCAAATTTGCCCGTGCCGAAGATGGCCGGCAAGGGTGCTCCCGGCAAAAAAATAAGCAAGGCCGGCAGCTGGATGAGCCCACCTCCTCCTACTACCGAATCGATAAAGCCTGCCATAAAGGCAAACAAACACAGGTAAATAATCTCTTCCACGAATTGTCTTGCCATACGGGGCAGCAAGTTAAACCCTGCCCCAAAACCAATGCAAGATACGGGTAAATTCTTCGCTTTTCCTGTGTTGTGTTACGCGTTTAGGATCAGGATTTCCGGGATGATTGGATGCGCAGGATTAAAAATGTGCCGAAAGAACAAGTTCTCACAATTTACCATCCTTTCAACTATTGCACCTCTCGCTCCCTGGACTCCCTCCCGTGACTAGCGTCCTGGAATTCGTCACTTTCTTATGGCACTCTTAGCGGCTGAATACTGTTGAGCTAACACTACGCAAATACCAAACAGCCAAACGCAATGATCAAACTCATTTTAACCTATATTACCCTTTTTGCCACCCTGCTGCTACAAGCAGGCTGCAAGCGCGAAGCTTTCGCTGAGCCCAGCCCCGTAACGGCCGAAAAAGACCTATATGTATCTTCAGAGTTGCTGGTGAGCGCCCCCCAGAGCATGCTGCAGGCCCTGGCTACCTCGAATGGTTATGACACCTATGCTACCCGCATCAAATATGGCGTGTCGGTTTACAGGATGGTGTATACCACCAGCTACCGGGGCCGCGACATCAAAGCCTCCGGGCTGGTATGCGTGCCGCAAAACATGACCACGCCGGCCCCCTTGATCAGTGCCCAGCACGGCACCATTTTTACGCAAAACGAGGCCCCCTCTACCTTTGCCAGTCTCTCGGGCTTCGAGCTGCTGGCCGCCGGCGGATACGTGGTGCTGGTGCCCGATTACATCGGCTTTGGGGCTTCGAAGGACATTTTTCATCCTTACTACGATCAAAAGCATTCGGCCCTGGCGGTGGTAGACATGATCAAGGCGGGCAAGTCTTTTTGCGAGCAGCAGGAGGTGGCCTTAAACGACAAGCTGTTCCTGGCGGGGTATTCTGAGGGTGGCTTTGTAACACTGGCCGCCCAGAAAGAGATCGAAACCAACCCGGCCCATGGTCTGCAGGTAACCGCTTCGGCAGCCGGCGCAGGCGGCTACGACCTGACCAGCATGCTCAGCTCGGTGGCCTCGGGACAGCCCTATGCTTATCCCGCCTACCTGGCCTATGTGCTGCAGGCTTACAACCATACCAACGGTTGGAACCGCCCGCTCCACGAGTTCTTCCGGGAGCCCTATGCCTCCAAGCTGCCCGGCCTCTTTAACGGCGCACATAGCGGCGGAACGATTAACGGGCAACTGGCGAATGATCCGAAACAACTCTTTGCCCCGGCTTTTTACCAGGCCCTGCAAACAAGCGACCAGGAGCGGGCCCTGAAAATCGCCCTTCAGGCCAACAGCTTTCTGAACTGGGCACCCCAAAGCCCTACCCGCCTCTACCACGGCACCGCCGATAACATTGTGCCTTATGATAATTCCAGGCTCACTTTTGAGCGCTTCAAAGCTTTAGGGGCTACGCAAACAGAGCTGATTCCGATAAAAGACGGCACCCACGGCAGTGCTTTGGTGCCCATGCTCGAATCGATGCTGCCCTGGATGCAGACTTTTTAGATCTACTCGTCAGCATGCAAAAACCCTGCAGATGCTCCTTCTGCGGGGTTTTGCTTTTTCACCAGCCTTTTCTTCTTCGGAACACCATAGCTCCTACCGCCCGGCTACCACTACCTCTTCCTTGTAAGCGCGCTTCTTCCCGCTTAAGTCGAACAGCTCGATGTAGAACAGGTAATAGCCCATGCCGGCCTTAGCGCCGTCCTCTTTTAACCCGTCCCAGCGGAAAAAGCCATTGCTGGCAAGCAGCTCATTGCGTACCAGCTTGCGCACCTCACGGCCTTGGGCGTCAAACACCGTAATGTTGGCCACAAAGCCACTTTTACCGGTACTGTAGTTGATGGTGGTGAAATCTTCGTAGCCGTCACCGTCAGGGGAGAAAACCTGGGGCTTCACCTCAAATACCTGCGCTACGCCTTCCGCTTGCTGCCGCTGCGAGTTGCGGTAGCCCGGCGTGGCCAGCACGGTGGTGGCGGCAGAATGAAAATTTGCGGCTGTGCTCGGCCCCTCCAGACGTATCCGCTCCAGCGATATGCCATTCCTGTCATCGAGCAGCGCAAAATGCATCTTCTCGTCATAGTCCAGGCGGTCGGCAGGGCGCTGATCGGGCAGGAGCACCAGCACCGTACCCGCAGCATCGGGGTATGCAGGCAGGGACGCCATCTGCAGCATGGCCTCCTGCACAGCGGCAGGATAATGGCTTTTTACTTTGCCCGGATCACTTGTCAGCACCACATACTGCCCCGGGCCCAGCACATAAGGTTGCGTACTGATGGTACGTCGGCTGGCAACGCTGTCGCCGGAAGTGTTGGCCAGTTGCCAGTTGTGCAGGTCCAGGTACTTATCGCTACGGTTAACCAGTTCCACAAAATCTACCCCACCCGGCAGCGGATTGAACAACACCTCGTTGATCACCACATCGCCGGGCCCGGGCACAGCGGGCAGGGCAACAGCAGCTTGCAATGGCTGCTGGCTCAGGTTACCGGCACAGTCGCTTATCCGCCCGGCAGTTAGCGTATAGAGCTGCTGCTCCTGCAGTGGAGCAGCCAGCCGCAGGAGCACCTCCCGAAACAGCGGCCCCTGCACCGTTACCCGGCTGATAGCTATTTCCGGGCTAAGGCTGTAACTGGCAGCATTGGCCGCCTGCGCGCTGTCGAGGCGTTCGCTAAAGCGCAGCAACAGCAGGTCTGGCGCCTGCACAATAGCTGCAATCAGTGCAGGCGGTGTCGTATCCGGATTTGAAGTTGCTACGGCATTGGCTTGTGCGGGCGTGCCGCCACGCGGATCTGTCGAGGCCTGCCAGTTTTCCACGCCGCCACAGGGGTTGTGCACATCCACCATTTCCAGGCTCCAGCCGCCGGCCTGCTTGCGCGGGTCTTTGTACCAAGCATCGCTGTAGGGCAGGGCATGAATCAGGCGGCCATCAGGCCGGCGCAGCTGCAGCAACTCACCATCGTTGTTTAAGCCGGGGAAATTGCCCACGCCGATCACTTTGCCGAAAACTGCAAAACTATCCTTTTGGGCACTGGGCACCACCACAGCATATTCCTGCGGCTGCAGCTGCACATCAGGTAATGTAGTGCCGGAAGTAGCATCCGCCAGCCGAATTCCTTTTAAGCTGAGCAGCTTTCCAGTAGGGTTGTAGAGCTCGATGTATTCCTGCGCGGGCAGGCCCACGGGCGGGTTCTCGTCGGCCATGACTTCGGTAATGAGCAACTCATGATAACCTGGTGCTTCTGCCGCCGGCGTGTAAGTAAAGCTATGTTCAAGGGGGCCGGGTAGGCTGTTGCCCTCCACGTCGGTCAGATGGGTGATGCGGATATGGTTGGTTCCTGGCTGAAAAGGCTGCGCAAAATGTAGCTGCACGTGTTCCGGAGCCGGTTGTGTAGCAGCGCTGGGTTGCATGCTGCCGTTCAGGCTGTAATGGGCGGGGTTTTGCGCATCTGCCGACTGCAGCGGCCTGTTAAAACGCAGCGCCAGCTCTTGTGCGCCGAGCGGCCGCGCTTCCACCAGCGTCAGTGCTCCTGCCTGGCTGATGCGGAAATCATCGAAATAAAAGCTCTTATTGTTGGCCGAGGAATAGCGCAGCAGCAAACCAAAAAAGGATCCCTGTTTGAAAGTAGCATCGGCAGCTTTGCCCTGGCTCACATAATTTTGCCCCGTGCCGCTCACATCCACCTCCAACTCCCAGAGATCATCTGCACTTCGCCTTACCCGCACCCGCAGTACATTGTTTTTCCCGGCAATGGTTTTCTCCTGCCCGTCGATCACATAAACCGGGCTTTTGCCTGCCTCTTTGCGGAAAAGGCTCACTTCGTCGGGGGTGCCGCCCAGCCGCACAAAATAGCCGTTGGCCTTTCCTCCTTTCAGGTCTTCGGTGTCGGAGAGCAGGTAGATGTCGGCATAATTGCCTGAGGACGTTTCCAGTTGCAGGCCGGCCCAGAATTCCCAAACCATGCTCCCGCCAGTATTTGCCGGGGTAACCAGCTGCAAGGTAGTGCCGATTGCTTCCGGGCCATGGCTTTGCAGCTGCCCCTGCCCGTTCACCACAAAGCTGCCTGTATCGCCTGCCCAGGTGGGGTTATGCGTCAGGTTGCCGTCAGAGAAGTTGTCGTGCAGCTGGGCTTGCAGCAAGAGCGGAAACAACAGCAGGAGAGAAAGTAAAGTTTTTTTCATAGGCCGGTAGGGGTATAGGCTGATTATGCTGAAAACTTCCGAAATTGCACCCGCGTGAGGGATAGAGCCGGCACCCTGCAGCCCCAACGGGGCGAGGCGTACAGGCGAAAGCCCGACCTGCTTGCGCAGCAAAAGGGCACGCCCCCTACCAGACAACTGCTTTCGGTTATTTCAGAACTATTACGACAGCAGTATCGGTTGTGGACAGGTAAGTAATTAGAAGATGTGAAAATTTGAAGATGTAAAAATGGACAAAGCTTCGCAAGGGCTTTCATTCCACAGCACTGCAACAACTTAAAGCACTTGATTGTCATTGAAGACTACGCTGACTGCTACATGCTACAGCTAACGTATCGCTAATCTTCAAATTTCCACATCATCACATTGGCAACGCATTGAGTCATTTAAAAAATATGAAAGTAGCAGTAGTAGGCGCCACCGGCCTGGTAGGCGGCGAGATTTTAAAAGTGCTGGCCGAGCGCAATTTCCCGGTCACAGAATTGTTGTTGGTGGCCTCGGAGCGCTCTGTTGGCAAACAGATTGAATTTAAAGGAAAACAGGTGAAGGTGATCGGCATGCAGGAGGCCATTGCGGCAGCCCCGCAGATTGCCATTTTCTCGGCCGGTGGCAGCACCTCCACCGCGTTTGCCCCCGCTTTTGCCGCCGCAGGCACCACCGTGGTCGACAACTCCTCGGCCTGGCGCATGGACCCGACCAAGAAGCTGGTGGTACCCGAAATCAACGCCAAAGCGCTAACCAAGGAAGACAAGATCATTGCCAACCCCAACTGCTCTACCATCCAGATGGTAGTGGCCCTCAACAGGCTGCACCAGGAACTGCAGATGCAGCGCATCGTGGTGAGCACCTACCAGTCGGTAACGGGCACGGGCGTGAAGGCCGTGGACCAGCTGATGAACGAGCGGGCCGGTCGCCAGGGCGAGATGGCCTATGCCTATCCCATCGACCTGAATGTGATCCCCCATATCGACGTGTTCCAGGACAATGGCTATACCAAGGAGGAGATGAAGATGATCCTCGAGACCAAGAAGATCATGGGCGATGAGTCGATCCGCGTGACGGCAACGGCGGTACGCATCCCGGTGATGGGCGGCCACTCCGAGTCGGTAAACGTGGAGTTTGCCAAAGATTTTACCCTGGAGCAGGTGTACCGCATTCTGCACGAAACCGAAGGCGTGAGGGTAGTGGACAATGTGCAAAACCTGGAATACCCGATGCCCAAAGATGCCCACGGCAAAGACGAGGTGCTGGTAGGCCGCGTGCGCCTGGACGAAACCCAGCCCCGCACGCTCAACATGTGGATCGTGGCCGACAACCTGCGTAAAGGCGCCGCCACCAACGCCGTGCAGATAGCCGAATACCTGGTGAAGCACGATTTGGTGTAAAAAGTCAAGAGTGAAGCGTTATGAGTG
>Ga0256853_1000064_pt1 | contig 13658 bp, 20 predicted proteins | sample BONnt6_FD_181171 | JGI IMG/M metagenome (GOLD analysis project Ga0256853, IMG submission 181171) | Terrestrial sediment cell enrichment communities from Utah, United States - BONCAT_SYTO_Terrestrial_sediment - 6 | ecosystem: Environmental > Terrestrial > Deep subsurface > Rock core/Sediment... | reverse complement strand
TCGGAAGCCCGCAGCGGATTCCGCCGATCCCGGCCGCCTCCGCCATCCCCGCATCACCTGTAGCGCTGCACGCGGATGGTTCCGGCTCCCGAGGCATACGGCTGCGAGGTGACGGTCCAGCTCCTCCCGGGAGGGACGGCGAAGGTGATGGTGCACGTCCTCCACATGGTGCCGGTGTTGTCCTGATCGTGCACGATCGTGCCGAAGCCGCTCACGGAGCCGACGAGCTGGCACTGGTTCGAGACCGAGGGCACGTTGCCTTCCCAGGCGATGATCAGTTGGGTTCCCGACGAGCTGTTTGTGCCGGAGAAGGTGCCCACCCTCGACCCGAGGTCGTCGTAGTCGCCGATGAACCCGCCGCCCGGGGCCGTCCAGACGCCGCTGACGCAGAAGAGCGGCGCCCCGCTCGACTGCCTCGCCATGGCTCCGTTCGGCGAGCATCCGCCGCCCAGCGTGCGAACCCCCCTGAGGTTGATCGAGTCGGTGTCGATGTTTCCCACGTTGTACATGCTGTCCGCCACAACGGAGTTCATGCGGTTCGTGCCGCGCGGCTGCAAGTAGTAGCCGTTGTTGTGGCGGTCATAGAAGACGTCGGCCTGCATCCACCCGTACGAGTAGATGTTGTCGGCCACGGGGTAGTTCATGCGGCTCGTGCCGTCGGGGTCCACGTAGTAGCCGTGGTTCTGCTGGCCGAGGAACGCGTTCGCGACCACGTTCCCGCCTGCCCGCATCCATCCGTCCGCCTGGACTTCCCCGTAGGCATGCACGTTGTTCGCGTCGACGTAGTTCAGGCGGTTCGTACCCTGTGGCTGCATGTAGTAGCCCCAGTCCGCTTGCCCGTAGTACGCGGTGGCGTGCATGTTGCCGCTGGCCGAGACATTGCCTGCCGTAGCGCTGACGGTGGCGCCGGAAACCGCCCCGCCCGCCGTGACGGCTCCGGCCGCCGAGACGTTGCCCTCCGCCCTGATGCCCTGCGCGGCCCAGATGTTGATCCCCGCCGGAACCGCCCCTGCCGGGTTGCCCGCGACGACGGTGGCGGCACGTGCCTGTCCGGACGAGTAGAGCGTGGTGCCCGCCGGCATTGTCGGAGGGGCCGTTCCGGCGACGACCGTCCCGGAGGTGACGGTTCCCGCGCCGGACACGTTGTTCCCGTTCATGTCGATGCTGGCGTGCATCCTGTTGCCTTCGGGTCCACCGTTCGGTGTCCTGTACAGGAAGTCGCTGGTGGCGTTGCTGTCCACGTACGCCATCGTCGCGACGACCGACCCGGCTGTCGGCCGCTCCGTGCCTGCCCCCCAGACGGCGCTCGACGTACGCCATCCGCCCTGGGTGCCGATGATCTGGCCATTGTCGGCGGGGGTCACCGTTCTCGCGGGAACGTACCCGCCCGCCGCGCCGACGAAACCGGCGATGCGTCCGAGCTGCCTGTCCGGGACCGCGACTCCGCCGTAGGTGGTCACGATGGCCTCGATCGGGTCGCTGGGGTTGGGTCCCGTCTTCCTCAGGAGCAGGGCGTGGCGCTGGTTGTAGGCGTTCCTGTCGATGAAGGAGGGCGGCAGGAATCCCCCTCCTTGCAGGCTCGGGAGAGTAGTGCTTGAAGGACCCGCCGGAACGGGACCCGTGGCAGAGGGCTTCCCGGCCAGGATCACCATGGGCGTCGTGCCGACGAGGGTCTGGAGCTGGCTCTCGTGCGCCTTGATGTAGGCCTGCGCGGCGCTCTGGACCTCGATCATCCGCTCGGCGGCGGCCTTCGCCTTGAGCTGCTCGGAGTTGTCGGCCATGGTGTTGGCGAACATGCCCATCGCGGTCGCGGCGACGCCAAGGACGGCGGCCGTCTCCACCAGCGACATTCCTCGCTGGCGCCGGATGCCTCTTCCCTTCTTCCGCTTGCTTTCCATGAACATGACGTCTTCGCACACCTGTCTCTGTTGTATTGCATCATAAGGCACGGCGCCGCCGGCATTAAACGGCCGACTGCCGCACCGGAGCACTGTCCCGGTCCTTCAGCATGGCTCGACGCCGGACAATCCGCCACCGCCCGGTGAGGTCACAGCAAGAAGTCGGCCTTCGCGAGGCTCGAGACGCCCTTCAGGTAGACCGAGAAGTCGGCCTTGCCGTCGCCGTCCACGTCCCCTTGGACCGTGGCTCCCCCGAGCGACTTCTCGAGGCGCAGCTCGCCCGCCTTCTTGCTGAAGGATTCCTTCGCGATGAAGGAGAACGCCTGGTTTCCGGCTGCCTTCGCGTTGGCGTCGATGCCCTTGAAGTCCAGCCTGTCCTTCTGCCTCGAGGAGAAGTCGAGGATCATGTCGCGCCCGCTGATCGACCTGGAGCTGTCCGTGACCGCCGTGAAGACGAAGGTGTCCGCCCCCTTGCCGCCCCACAGGAGGTCGGCGCCCTTGCCCCCCGTGATCCTGTCGTTTCCGGCAAGCCCCGTGAGGACGTCCTTTCCTGCGCCGCCGATGATCGTGTCGTTGCCGGCGAAGACGCTCTCCAGCAGGGCGAGGTCGTCCTCGGCCGTGTCGGTCTTCGCCACCGCGATCACGTCCGCGACCTTGAGGGAGATGCCCGAGATCGAGCCGATCTTCCTGTTGCCGTCGTAGCCCACCAGGCCCGTGACCGTACCTTCCGTGGGCAACCCGTCCTTGCCATAGGCGAAGCCGTACCCGCGGAACTCGTCGCGGTCGCTTCCGTCCTGGTTGTAGCGAACGACGAACAGGTCGGATTCCGTGGTGCGGTTCGCCGCACCGTCCGCCGACAGCCCGTAGGAGAAGTCGAACCTCGAAAGGTCGAGCGCCTCCGTGGAGGTCCATACGATCTTTGCCATTTCTTGCCGCTCCGCTGATACACGGTTCAATCGAAACCCTGGCAGCCGGCGGGTCCGGCATCAACTCGGGGCGTCCGCGCGGCAAGGATTGCCGAAACGGCCGGCAGGCGAGCCGATGGTCCAGGACGGATTCAATCCCTGCCCAGGACAAGGAAACTGTTCCGCCTGACCCGTGCCCGTGATAGGAGTGCGGCACCATCAAGTGGGGAGTTCCGGGTGAAGAAGTCCATCATCGCCGCCCTCGCGGCCTCCGTCTGCATTGCCTCCCCTGCCTTCTCGGCTCCGTTCGAAGGGACGTGGGCCACGGACGCGGGGCAGTGCCGCGTCGGCCCTTCCAGCGATTCCAGGTTCGTCATCAGGGGCAGCCAGTGGAGCGGCTACGAGACCTCGTGCCGGATCACCTCGGTCAGGACGCGCGGGAACGAACACGTCCTCTCGCGCACCTGCACCAGCGAGGAGGATCCGTTCAAGGACAGGGTGACGATCCGCATGAGCGGCGAGGACAGCCTCACGATGACGGGCGGCGAGCTCTCCGGGCAGCGCCTGATCCGGTGCGGCGCCAAGCCTGCCGCCGTTCGTCCCGACGCATCCGTCCGACCCAACAGGCTGATCGACATCTGGGACCAGGCCGACGGGATCTGCCGCGGCTCCGGCGGCGAGCGGGCCATGAAGGGCTGCGAGCTGCGCGAGGAGGTCGGCCCCCTGATCCAGGCACAGGGCTGGTGCCGGGGCAAGGTTCACGAAGCCGGCTTCGAGTACAGGTGGCACCGGTGCACGAAGGACTCCAACAGGCTTTAGCCCGGACAGCCGCACATCGGGGCAAGGGACGGCCTACATCGGCCCCCAGTCCTGATCGGCTTCATCCGCGTCGGGTTCGTCGCCCTCGCCGTCCTCGATGACGGCGAACTCGAACTCCTGCTCCCATCCGGGCGGCAGCCACGGGGGAGGGGTCTGCGACAGGCGCTTCCTCGCCGCCGCGAACCCCGCCTCGGTCAGCCGCCCCTCGGCGCCGAAGGCCCCGCTCGGGATTACGGTGCGCCCGCCGGCCTCAAAGGCGTCGATCAGGGCGGCATAGATGCCGTTGCCCCTGTATTCCTCCGCGAAGACGGACACGTTGCCGATCCGGTAGACGTCGTCGCCGCTGACGTAGTCGTTGCTTCCCCGCTTGAAGGTGGCGTAGCCGACGGACCGCCCGCCGACATCCGCATGCGCGGTCCAGTTCCCGTGCCAATGCTGGACGACCGTGATCCGGACGGCATGGGGTCCGCAGCGGACGGTCCGTACGGCGTCGAGACGGTCATCCTCGCCGAGGGGATGGTGGTCGTTGCCTGCGGGATCGGGACTGTCGGTCATGCACCTCGCTCCATGCGCAAGCTTCCCGCCGTGTCCCGCAACATGCAATCTCGCGGGACATTGGCGCGCGTCCCTCCCGCAGCGCAGGCACAGGGCAGGGGAGGCGGCAGGACCCCCTGCCCTGTGGGCAAGCGGTTGAAACCTTCGTGCCCCGCGTACAGGCTCCTGGCAGGAACTCGCAACCGCAGGACACCCATGTCATCCGACGATCTCTACCACGGCACGAGCATCGCGAGGCTCCTCGAGATCGTCCGTGAGGACCGCATGCGCGTGAACGGCACCGCCGGGATCAGCTTCAGCCGGGACATCGGCATCGCCCGCAGGTTCGCCAACGGCCGCTCGGCGAGCGTCCTCGAGGACTTCGGCGACATGAACGCGGACAGGCTTCCCGAGGATGCCGGCGACGCCGACCTCGCGCGGGTGGTCCCAGTCGCCTATGCCGAGCACCACTACGTCGGGAGCTGGTCGGAGACCGGAGGCGCCATCCTCGTCTTCGACAGGAATGTCCTGGGAGCCAGGTACCGCCTCGAGCCGTACGAAACGCCCGGTCCGATGGGCCACAGCGAACACGAGGAGCGCGTGGGGCGCGACCTCACCAAGGTGCGCGGTCTCCTGAAGGGCATCATCGTCACCCAAGGGTTCGGCAACATCTCGCGGGCGCTCGTCTTCGGCGAGCCATCGCTCGGGATCGCCCCCCAGCCGCGCTACCGCAAGGCCATCGAGTTCATCAGGGACAGGATGGCCCTCGACGAGGAACCGGAACCGGAGGACGACGACGATGCGGAGCACCTGTGCGGGTTCGCCCCTTGACGGGCAAGGCCGACGCAAGGTGTCCTGCGGTCCCGTCAGGAGCCGACGGCACGCACCAGGAGCTTGATGCCCAGGCCGCAGGTGGCGATGACCATGGTTCCCGCCAGCATGAGGTTCGGGTTCCTGTAGCCTCGAAGCAGCAAGAGGAGCAGCAGGACACCGAAGAAGGCCGTGAAGGCCACCTGGACGAGGGTTCCCACATCGGATTCCGTCACCCCGAACTCCTCCGCCGTTCGCCAGCGCTCCGGATAGCTGATGCCATCCCCCGAAGCAAGGCATGAACCGGGGCAGGGCGCGGATGTTGGACAGTCGCCGGAACTGCACTCCTGACCCGGCGTTTGCCGTGATTGCAGGAGTTACCGATGACCTCACGGAACCACAACAACCGCAGCGAGAAGCAGAAGGGCCACGTGCCTGACCGGAGCGACGAGGCCGTGGCGAAAGGCAACAAGGATGCGGGCCACCAGGGCGGCCACAAAGGCGACGGCGGCGGCGGAGTGCCCAAGACGCAGGGCCAGGGGCAGGCGAACAAGGACGTCGACAACAACCACCAGAACCGCGGCCACGGCTAGGAGGCCCCGACATGTCGGAAGAACAGAAGGCACTGGCCGACAAGGCCCTGAAGATGAAGCAGGAAGGCGCATCTGCGACGCAGATCCCCGAGCACCGGACCGCCCGCGAAGGCGGGACAGGCGGCGAGCAGTTCCAGCACACCGACAGGGATGCCGGCAGCGAGGGCAGTCACCAGCCCCAGTTGAAGCGCAGCCAGGTGGCACGAAGCGGCGACACGTGAGGGTTCCGGATCGCCTTGGGCCGGGACTTCGCATAAGCTTCGTGGAACCGCCTGGGAGGCGAGCAGGAAGTGGTCAGCCATGGGCGTGAAAATCATCCGACGCGCAACCGAGGTCACGGCGGGCCAGCGCGTCGGGCTCGATCCCGACTTCGTCCGGCGGATACGGACCATGGCCGACGAACGGAGCCGCGTTCTCACGGCCATGGCGCAGCGGATCGTCGACGAGCATGACCGCTGCATCGCCCTGGTCACGGACCCGAAGCTGAAGGCCTTGGCCGAGAGGCGGTAGACGGGCTTCGGAAGGGGCGTGGCGCTGCACACAGCGACTTCGCATAAGCGCGGTTATGACAACCAACCCCCAGGCATTCCCGGGATTAACCATACCGTTCCAGCCACGAAGGCATGCATGTCGATCATCCTGCCAACGCCGGCACGCAGTCGGCCTCCAGCGTCATCGCCTTCATGAGTTCTTCCCGCTTGGCGGCAAAGAAGGTTCTGTCGCAGGCCATGGCATGCGCCCGTCGATGGGCACCCGCCCCGGCCTCGGAGTATGCTGCCTCGTCGAGATTCCATGTCGGCAGCCAGCCGTTCCGCATCGCGAACTCGAGCACGAGCTCGGCCCCTAGTCCAAGGCCCTGGTGCTCGTCGTCGAGGGAGAGGTCGCAGCCGATGTACCCGCCGCAGGCCTTGCCGTCAGGATCCAGCACCAGCAGTCCGGCCTCGACGTCCACGAAGGTGTAACCTTCGGCCATCAGCGACGGCGTCCTGACTGCGTCCTTGCCTATCGTCAGGGAATCAGGGTCGTACGCCTTCTGATCGCCCCAGACGGCGCCGAAGTCCTTCCCGAAGATGTCGTCGATGTCGAGAAGATCATCCTCATCATCCCGGCTCTCGTATCGCTCGGGACCTGCGAGGAACGCGGCCTCGCAGATGGACGAAGGGTCGAAGGGTTCCTTGTCGGACATGTCCGCTCCCGCTCAGATCGGCCGATTCATGCCAGAGTGGGAACCCGCCACGGAAGGCACAAGAAGACACGTCGGGCGCCATGCCGCAGCCGCGCAGGGTTCAGGAACACCGCTCCCACCGTGGCGTTCCCAGTAGGCGTCCGCGCCCGGTAGCGCGTCCGCCACCCGGACAGGAGGGATGCATGTCACCGAAGCGGCCCGATCTGCCTGCGGGAGCAATCCGCCCGCGCAGCGACCCGCCGACCCTCGACGAGGCGATCTTCGCGGCGCAAGGCCTGGCTCACGATCTCGAGGGGCAGACGGAGATCGCCTCCATGCTGATGGGACTTCCTCGCGACCAGGTCAGGGAGTCCATCCTGAGTTCCCCGCCGCGCCCCATGCCGCGCATGCCCCGCATGATGGCCGATCTCCCCGGCTCTTCCCGCCCTGCCCCTTCCCCCAAGCCTCGGGATGTCGGCGACCGGAGGGTCACCGTGGAGCGCAGGCCACCTCGCTTTCCTGCGGGCGGCTAGCGGGACCTTGCCTTCCGGACGATGCCCGAACGGCAAGGCTCGAAATTTTTTTGGCACGTGCTGCCATGATGCCCCTGTTCGCACCCCTTAGGAGGTTGGGAGATACGGGGGTGCACTGTGAGGGACGCAATCTATGTCGGACAGTTCGGGACCGTCTGGAAGCTCAGGCGCGAGGAATGGCTCGCGATCTGCAAGGCCGCAGCCGACGGCTGGGGCTACGACCTGAGTCCGTTCCGGGCGCTGAAGCGCCCGCCCAGGTGGCTCGTGAGGGACGAGGAATGGCTGGACTGCTTCTGGTCGCCGAGGGACGACGTGGTTTACGTGGAGCCGCTGGATTGGGAGCCGGAGGATTTCGCCGAGCATCTTGAGTCCCTTCGATCCATGCGGTTCAGGAAGACTTAACGATCCCGTGCCAGGGTCCGCCCATGATGGACCCGGTGATAGAGAACCGCAGGCTGGGGATGCTCTGGCTCGATGCCCTGTCGGCCGAGAAGGGGTCGTCCCGCAACACCCTGCAAGCCTACGAGGACGGCCTTTTGAGCTACCTGACGTGGCTTGGCGACAGGGAGATGAGGCTGGCCGACGTCAGGCCCGAGACCGTCCTGGACTTCATCGGGGACCTCGACGGGCGCGGCTACGCCGAGGCCACGGTCCTGCATCGGAGGACCGTGGTGCGATCCCTCCACAGGTTCCTCATTGCCGAAGGCATGGCCGAGAGCGACCCGACTTTCCGGTTCGAGCCGATGAAACGGAGGCAGAAGCTGCCGTTCGTGCTGTCCATCGCCGAGGTGGACCGATTGCTCGAGACCGCCCATGTCCTGGCTGCCGACCCGTCGGACGGGCCGGGGAGGCAGGCCGGGTACGCCCGCAGGGCCGCCCTTTTCGAGACCCTGTACGCCTCCGGCATGCGCATCAGCGAGGCGATCGCCCTCCCCGCCAAGGCCATCAAGCCCGGCACCCGTGCCCTGACCATCAGGGGCAAGGGAAACAAGGATCGCCTCGTGCCGCTCCACGACAGGGCAGTCGAAGCGATCCTGAACTGGCGCCGCCTCGCGAAGGCGAATGGAATGGTGTCGGAGCAGTGGCTCTTCCATTCCGTCAGGGACGGCAGCAAGCACCTCACGCGGCAGGCGGCCCTGAAGGAGATCAAGAGCGCCGCTCTCGCGGCCGGGCTGAGAAGCCCCGAGAAGGTGTCTCCGCACGTCCTGAGGCACGCCTTCGCGACGCACATGCTGTCCAATGGAGCCGATCTCAGGGTGATCCAGGAACTCCTCGGCCATTCCGACATCGGCACGACCGAGATCTACACCCACGTGGACACCTCAAGGACGGCGAGGATGGTCTTCGACCTCCATCCGCTCAACGAGGCCACGGCGGAGGAGGTGGCCGATCAGTCCTGACCCCCCTCACCTCGCCTCTGGACCCGCCTTCGCCTCACGTCGTCCGGATGAGGCTCGTCGTTCCCCCGGCAGTCGGCCAGCGCCGGATCATCGGGGTCGACCCCGTTCGCGATCGCCATCTCACGGTAGTTCCGGTACAGCGGCGCGGAGGAATGCAGGGCCTCGGGATCGATGTCGCCGCGCATCCTTGCCAGGCGCACCACGAGGTTGTGCTCCGCGTTCCGGAGCAGGAACCCGGCGCACGTCTGCGCACCCTTCGTGCCGGACATGTGACACCCGAAGGTCGACTCGGCCATGTCGCACGCTGTCTTCGCGGAGAACCTGAAGGCCTCGGCCGGGAACACGCCCGTGGGGACGTCCCTGCGCCACGGGCACTCGGGACATGGCTCATGCCTGTGGTGATGGCGCCCGTCCGACTTGACGGAGGTGACCCCGAATTCCTCGGAGGCCACGTGCGTGCCGATGATCGTGATCCTGCGTCTTGCCATGCCCGCCTCGAACTGGCGGCAACCTAGCAGAGGCATGGACGACGATCGAGCGGAATCCTTTCCGCCACCGAACCGTCAGGGAGTTCCGCCGGGGGACGGGGGGCTGCCCGCCTCCTGCAAGGCCGCGAGAGCCTCCCGAAGGCGTCGCTCCTCGTGCGGCGACACGGTCACCGTTGCCGTCCTCGAGACATGGGCCATCTGCTTGTCGGACTTGATCATCGGAACCATCGCCAGGAACGCGGATGCGGCCATCACCGCGTCGTGCCGGGCAGAGTGATGACCGGAGCGGGGGCCGCTCCCCTCGTAGGAAAGCCCGAGCTCGCTGACGATCCTCTCCAGCCGATAGCCCCCAAGGCCGGGCAAGAGGTACTTCGCCAGCCGCACCGTATCGACGACCTGCGCCGGGATGAAGTCCACGTCGGGAATGCCCGTCCTCAGCATGGCGATATCGCCCTTCGGGGCCTGGGCCACGACGGTCTCGCCCTCGAGCCTTCGCCTCACGTCCGCCGCGATGTCCGCAAACGAGGGGGCATCCCTGACGTCATCGTCCGCCAGTCCGTGGAGCCTCGTCACGAAGGGGTCGATCGGCACGCCGGGATTGATCAGCCAGTACGCCTCGTCGACGACGCGCCCGTTGTCGAGGGTGACGATGGACAGCTCGACCGGGCGGCAGGGATTGTTGCCGTCGCCCTCCACGTCCACCGAGACGAAGCGGCCGCTTGCGATCTCGTCCAGCTTCCTCATGCGAACCCCCTGCCCTACGATCCTGCTTCACTTCCCTACGGGACGATGCACACCTGTAGGGAATAAGACCAGTCCCTGTCGGTCAGGCCGAATGCCCGGGCCGGGGGGCCAGCGCCTCAAGCGCCTCGCGGAGGATCCTCATCGATCGCCTGTACCGATTGTTGGCCCGGTCCTCGGCCCTCTTCCTCACATCCGCATCGGCGATGGCCGCGATCCTGCCCGGGTCCGAGTTGTGCCTGTTGTCGTTGTATTTCAGCCTGATGAGCCCGATGTCGCCCGAGGCGGCGATCGACCTTATCCATTCCATGTAGGTCAGTCCCGGCGGGGCGCGGTTCCTGCTCACCCCGACGACGAGCTGGATCGTCCGCTCGGAATAGCCCCATCCCCTGAGGTCGTCCTCGGTCGTCCCGGTGTCCTCGATCGTGTCGTGGAGCAGGTGCGCCTTGCGCTCGTCGTCGTCCGCGTCGTCCGGGAGCATCTCCATGACCGCAACCGGGTGCATCCAGTAGGGCAGCCCGGCATCGTCGAACACGCCGGCATGGAGGAATTTGATGAGTTCCAGCGTGCTCCCGACGGTGGGCGTGGGGCTGCTCTCCATCCGGCGTGCTCCTCTGCGTTCAGGTTTCAGGCCCGAAAGCCAACGGGGCCCGAAACTGCAAGGCTCCCGCGCCCTTCCCTACCAGATCGCGCGGGCGCGGTCCACGGTCGCGCGGTCATTGTTGACAAGCATGCCGCACTCTGCGAATCCTCTGCGCCCTCACAAGGAGAAGGATTCATGACAAAGCCCCTCATCGAGCGCTTGCAGGACGACATCGACGCCCTCCGCCGCGCGAAGGGAGACAAGATCGCCATCGGGCTCCTCAGCACCGTAAAGGGCGAGGCCGTCCGGGTCGGCAAGGACGACGGCGACCGCCAGACTGAGGATCACGAGGTGATCGCCGTCATCCGCCAGTTCCTCAAGAAGCTCGGCCAGACCGTCGATCTCTGCAAGAAATCCGGACGCGACATCACCGCCCACGAGCACCAGATCACGATCCTCCGTCCCTACGTCGGGGCCGACGAGGTGGACGAGGCGACGCTCAAGATCGTGCGCGAGGTCATCGCAGCCAACCCCGACAAGGCGGAACAGCTCAAGGCTAAGCCAGGCAACGTCGGCTGGTTCGTAGGCCAGGTGAAGAAGGCCACAGACGGCAAGGCCGACGCACTCGCGGTCACCGACATGATCAAGGCTGAACTCGGCCTCTGAGCGCCCTCCCCGCTTGGTGACACGACAAAGGCTGTGGATGGCAGGACGGGGCCAGGAACCCCGTCCCTTCCGGTTGCCTTACGTTCGTGTAGACGTTGGTCGTCTTCCGATGACTCTCTAATAAACAACCGAGTGAAAAACACCGAAATTTCACTCACTGTAAGGTGTCAAGAACACCGGAACCCACACACAAACCGAAATGGGAGCGAAGGTTGGCGTCAAAGCCAGCCAACCGCTGGCGCAGGAGCGCCCTCGAACTCAGGCATGCGATTTTCGGGGTGTCCGCTCAGGCGATGGGCTGACTGGCCCTACTTCGGCTGCTCGTCGAAGAGCGTTCCGATCACCCGTGTCTGGGCCGTCCAGTCCGCCTCAAGAAGGCGCTGGGTGCTCTCCAGGGACCGGTGTCCGGCAAGCGTCTGGACGTCTCGCGCGGTCCCTCCGGCCTCCCTCATCTGCCGCCCGACCTTAACGATGAACGTCCGCCTGGCATCCCTTCCGCCGTCCATGGCGATCCCGGCCCTGCGGGCCAGCTTCCACATGATGTACCCTATCGAGGTGGGCCTCATCTCCTGGAACACCTGAAGGCCTGGCAGTTCGTCGGAAGCCGAACCGTAGAGTTCCCGTTCGCTCACGATCAATGGGTCGTCGATCGTCCCGGGGAAGCTTCCGAGCACCTCGATGATGGCCCTCCTCAGGCGACCGTTCCTTGCGATCGGGATCTTCCGCGCGACCAGCTTCTTCCCCTTCTTTCCGGCGAGGGAGATGTGGTCCCCCACGAGGCCGTCGTCGGTCTGGACCGAGTACCTCTTCAGCCAGGAGATTTCCTTCGGGGTCAGGCCGGCATCGCATGCCAGGAGGACGATGGCCCGGTTCCTCGCCGGGTACCGCGTCTCGCCGCAGGCCGAAAGCAGCCTCGATATCTCCCTCTCACTGAGGGTTCCCTTCAGGGCCCAGTACTCCGGCATCCGCCACCGTCACAAGAGTCCGCGTCACAAGAGTCCGAGAGACTAGCGTACGTTCCCGTTCTGTCCAGAGTCGGGCAAGCGCGATTTGGGATGATCCACCGCGAAGTGCGGCGGAGCGGCCGAGGCACCCGGCCTTGTGAGCATGCATGGCGCGGTGTCACCATCCGTCATCAAGCGACCGAACGGAGACATCATGGAACATCGCAGGCTCGTCATCATCGGCTCTGGTGCGGCAGGCTGGACCGCCGCCCTGTACGCCGCACGCGCAGGACTAAAGCCGCTTGTCGTCGCCGGCATCCAGCCCGGCGGCCAGCTCACGATCACGGACGACGTGGAGAACTACCCGGGATTCCCCGATCCGATCGGCGGGCCGGAGCTGATGGCCCGCATGGAGGAGCAGGCTCTCCGCTACGGTACCGAGGTGGCGCACGACACCGTCGTACGCGTGGACTTCGACCAGTACCCGTACGTGCTCGAGGGCGAGGAGCACCAGTGGAAGGCGGACTCGGTCATCATCGCCACGGGCGCGGCCGCGCGCTGGCTCGGGGTGAAGGGCGAGGAAGCTTTCATGGGCAGGGGGGTCTCCGCGTGCGCCACGTGCGACGGCCACTTCTACCGCGGCAAGGAGGTCGCCGTGGTGGGCGGCGGCAACACGGCGGTCGAGGAAGCACTCTACCTTTCGAACCTGTGCTCGAAGGTGCACCTGATCCACCGCAGGGATTCCCTCAAGGCGGAGCGAATCCTCCAGGACCGCCTCCTCGGCAACCCGAAGATCGAGGTCCACTGGAACAGGGCCGTTGCCGAGATCGCGGGGACGGAAGGACTCCAAGGGGGCGTGACCCACGTCGTCCTCGACCGCACGGATGGCGATGGCCCGCAGGAGGAACTGCGCGTCGACGGCGTATTCGCAGCCATCGGCCACGACCCTGCGACGGCGGTGTTCCGGGGGCAGGTCGATCTGGACGACCACGGCTACGTGAGGGTGACCCCGGGCACCACAAGGACTGGCAAGAAATTGCTCCACGCCGCCGGCGACGTGGCCGATCCCCACTGGCGCCAGGCCGTCACCGCCGCCGGCATGGGTTGCATGGCCGCGCTCGACATCGAGCGGACCCTCGCCGCCGAAACCGCCTGAAAACGCCGGATTCGCGAAGGATTTGACGCCATTCCGTTGCGCAACCGTTGCGCAACGGCTCCGATCGTGCCATGGAGTCATTTCCCAACCGGGAAACAAGAGAGGATTCACATGAACCATTCAGATCTCATCGCCCAGATCGCTGAAGCCGGCGGCATCTCCAAGGCCGACGCCAAGAAGAACCTCGAGCTCGTGGTGGACACGATCTCCGGCGTTCTCGCGAAGGGCGAGGAAGTCCGCATCCAGAACCTCGGCACCTTCAAGGTGAAGCAGAACGAGGCCAAGGAAGGCCGCAATCCCTCGACCGGCGCCGCGATCCAGATCCCGGCCAAGAAGGTCGCCAAGTTCCAGGCCGCCAAGCCGCTGGCCGACAAGGTCAACGCCTAAGCGGCGTTCACTTACGCGGGAGCGGCGGCCCCGAAC
>Ga0256853_1000063_pt1 | contig 13794 bp, 13 predicted proteins | sample BONnt6_FD_181171 | JGI IMG/M metagenome (GOLD analysis project Ga0256853, IMG submission 181171) | Terrestrial sediment cell enrichment communities from Utah, United States - BONCAT_SYTO_Terrestrial_sediment - 6 | ecosystem: Environmental > Terrestrial > Deep subsurface > Rock core/Sediment... | reverse complement strand
TCCGGTGGTCGTGAAGGCCTCCAAGCGGCCGCAGTACCGCCTGTTCTACGTCGACATCGCCAAGGCCCTCGACACCACCTACTCCATCAGCGAATCCATCATCGCCATCCCGACGGACTCCTTCGGCAACTCCCTGCGCCCCGGCGACGTCGACTACGCCGATCCCGCCGTCCAGTACGACAGGCTCGTCTTCCCGCTCAACCGCACCTTCCAGTTCCGCGACTGGGAAGGCGACTTCATGACCCACTGGCGCGGCAAGGACGACATCGACGAGCACCACCGCGCGATGCGCGCCCTGAGCGACTTCCGCGACTGCTTCATCAACTCGTTCAACAGCGCCAACATCCCGGTGATCCTGCTCCGCCGCGGCATCACCATCGACGGCATCTGCCGCATCTACGAGAAGCTGAACTCGCGCGGCGTGCCGCTTGACGAGTTCGACCTCGTGATCGCCCGCTTCGCCGGCGAGGGCTTCAACATCCGCGAGGACTGGCTCGGCTCCGAGGCCGACGTGAAGCCCTCCAAGCGGCAGGCCGGGCGGAAGGAGCGCATCGTCACCACCGCCCGCGGCCTGCTCGCCGACCTGACCCCGAAGCTGTTCTTCGTCGGCATCCAGTACCTGCGCGGCCTCGAGGAGGGCACCCCGCTCCTGTCCGGGGACGGCATCCTGTCGGTGACGGTCACCGACTACCGCAAGTACGCCGACCGGATGGTCGACGGCTTCATCTCCGCCGCGCGGACCATGGTGCGCGAGGGCGCCTACACGAACGGCCAGCTCCCGCCGCTGTACCTCATGACGGCGATGGCGGTGCTGCATGCCCACCTCGGCGCCCGCGCCGATGACGCGGACGCGGCCCGCCGCCTGCTGAAGTGGGTGTGGAGCGTCTCCTATTCCGGCTCGTACGTGTCCGGCCCGATCCGCGCGGTCGGCGTCGACCTCCCCGAGATCGCGAATTGGGTCGCGGAGGGCGGCCCGGACCCGAAGACGGTGGCCAACGCCTTCATCGTTTCGAACAAGGTCCGCCTCGCGGCCCCGAAGCACACGCTGATCTTCAACGCGGCAATGTCCGGCCTCGTCCGCATGGGCGCCCGCAGCCTCGTCAACGGCGGCAAGATCAACTTCGGCACGTTCGCCGACGAGAAGTACGAGTTCGCCCCGGTCTTCTCGCTGAAGTGGTGCAAGGCCAACGGGATTTCCAAGGAGCGCATGGAGGGCGCCACCAACAAGACCCCGATGCCCCGCGGCCTCGCGAAGCTCGCCGCCGGACGCTCGCCGTCCGAGTTCGTCGCCACGCTCGAGAAGTCCCCGGGCATGTCGCCCTCGCTCGTGGACGAAATCCTCCTGAGCCACGGCATCGTGGCCGACCACCTGCGCAGGGAGGACTTCGAGGCCTTCTTCGAGGCACGCGGCCAGCATCTACTCTCGATCGTAGAGGCCGACATGGGCAAGGCCGCCATCTCCCTCGAGGAGGTCGCGACCCAGCCCGAGGAGGATGACGAGGAGGAGGCATGGCCCGAGAAGGCCCTCTACCGCCTCGAGGCGCGGGACGCGCTCGCCTACGCCTACGTGGATGACGGCTTCCTGACGATCCTCAAGGGTTCGATCATGTCGAGCGACGTCAATCCCTCGCTCCACCAGACCTACGTCGATGCCCGCAAGCGCGTGCTGGAGCAGGGGCTGTTCGAATCCATGCAGGACGGGCGCTGGCGCCTGTTGCAGGACCTGACGATGCCTTCCCCGTCCCAGGCGGCATCCGTGTTCGCCGGGCGGGTCGCCGGCCCCAACCTGTGGAAGGACCGGAACGGGCGCACGTACGAGCCGCGCTTCTTCCACGAGGCCGAGGCGGCCTGATCCTCCAATCAGGGATGACGTCCGAAAGGGCCGGGGCATCGCTCCGGCCCTTTTGCTTGGTGCACAGACAAGAAGCTGCGACATCCCTTTGCCTGTTGCCGGCCGCGGGAACACCGAATACTCCGCAGATGCAGACATGGAAGCGGGGGAGAGTGAGATGAGGATGGTTCGCGTGCGGCTGGCGGCGGCCTGCGTCCTCACGGTCTCGATGATCGCCCCCATGCTCCCTTCGCTTGCGCAGGTTGCCTCCGTCCCGGCGCACGAACCCGACATGTCGTTGGCCGCGCTCGCGGACCTCGGGGCGACCTTGAGCGACGTGAGGACCCTCTACGGCGGCAAGTCCTCCTATGTGGGCGTCGCGAACTTCTGGGAGGAGAAGCTATCCGGCCGGATCGGGCCGCGAAACGCCTTCGGCGGGGAGGCCATCGTCGAGGCCTTGGGCGACAGGCACGAGACCTTCCGCATCACGTACACGGGGGTTCCGCGGAACGCCTGCATCAGGCTCGCGGCCAGGAACCCGCACCAGGAGGGGCTGCGCACCTTCATCGACAGGACGGAAGGACCCTTCACCGTGGAGTCGGCAACCGGGATGTGCAGGGACGGCGCCACCCTTGCGTGGGTCCATGGGTAGGATTCCGGCATTTTTTCCTCTTGCCGCCCGCGCCGCCAGTGATCATAGGTGAATGGCAGCCCCTTGCCGATGCCCTAGTCATGTTGCCATGCGGGCCTGACCGGAGTGGACCCATTGCTCGAGAATGCCCCCGCCCAGACGCCCCCGCTGCCCGACGATCCCGAGAACGAAGGCCTTGACGACGCGGAGCCGAGCCTGTCGCCGGCGGTCGCCGCCCTCATCGGGGAAGGTCTGCGCTCCTACTACGTGCGGCTGATGGACGAACCGATGCCGGATCGCCTCCTCGAGCTCGTGCGATCCCTGGAAACGCAAGGGAGGGCATCGGATGACGGCTGACCAGAACCTGCGGCAGGAAATGCTGGCGTCGATCCCGAACCTGCGGGCCTTCGCCATCTCGCTCACGGGTAGCCAGATCCAGGCGGACGACCTGCTCCAGACGACTCTCCTGAAGGCGCTGGAGAACTTCGACAAGTTCGAGCCCGGGACCAACATGCGGGCCTGGCTCTTCACCATCCTCCGCAACCAGTTCTACACCGACATCCGCAAGCACCGCCGCGAGGTCGAGGATCCCGACGGCATCATCTCCGGGAAGTTCGGCGTGCTGCCGACGCAGGGCGCGCGCCTCGACCTTGGCGACATGCAGCAGGCGCTGACCCATCTCAGCCACGAGCAGAGGGAGACGCTCCTCCTCGTCGCGGCCGAGGGTGCCACCTACGAGGAGGTGGCACGGATCACCGGGACCAACCTGGGCACGGTCAAGAGCCGCGTCAATCGCGCAAGGAACCGCCTGGCGGAACTCCTCGGCGTCGCCCCGGGGGACGATTACGGGCCGGACCGCATGGTGAGGGCTGCCCTGCCGTCGCACTCGACGAACTGAAGCCCCTCGACATCCCCCGAAAAGGAAGAGGACCGGGAAGCGATCCGGTCCTCTCTTCGTTCCCGGGGTGATTGCCCGGATCAGGGCTTGCCGTGCACGACCCTCGTCGAGCAGATCACGTCGTGGAGTCCCGTCTTCTGCGCGGTCCATCCGACCATCATGTACCCGACGCAGAAGGTGAAGGCCGAGATCAGGTAGGAGAGGTACCTGCCCAGCGCGCGGCCGGCGCCGATCCTCGAGCCGTCCTCCTGTCGCACGTAGATGCCGCAGATGCGCTTGCCCGGGGTGGCCTGCCAGGCCCCGGACAGGAAGATCACGTGGTAGCCGATGCCGCCGCCCACTCCGATGAGGAAGCCGAGCATGCTGGCGCCGCCCTCGAGCATCTCGGGTGACCACCCGGCCAGGAAGGCGATGATCCCGAAGAGGGCGCCCGCGACGATGGCGATGACGAACACGCCGAGCTGGACGAAAATCGAGTCGAGCAGGAACGCCGCGAACCTGATCCAGAACCCCGCGTACTCGACGGGCGGGGTCCACTGCCGCGGCTGCCCGTCGAATCCCGCCGCCCCATTGCCGATCCCGTCCATGCCCGCCTCCGTGCCTGCGGCCCGATGCCGCCGATCCCCAAGGATTCGTTCCTGAGGGCATTCCAGGCAACCCGCGTTCCTGGCGCCGGTGGAAGGATTCCCTGACCCTTCCATGACGGGCCGGATGTCCGCGGCCGCCTCGCGCGGCCCCGTCCGCGCCGCAACGGCACGGGTAACGGACGGGGCAGGGTGATGTCGAAGGACTTGTTCGACCGGATCGGCAAGATCGGGAAGAGGATCGAGAAGCTCCCGCTTCCGAGCGGGGCCGACCGGGCGGGCGCCCTCGAGGTGCTCGCGCGCATGTCGCACGGGGAGAGCGTCGGGGACACCGAAGGCGCCGCGGACCTCGGCGTCTTCCGCGCCCTCCACGAACTCCGCGAGGAGGTGGCTGGCATCGCGGCTTCCGCGCCCTTCCGGAAGCACCACGGAAGCTTCACCTTCATCGATCTCTTCTGCGGCGTCGGCGGCATCCGCCTCGCCGCGCAGCAGAACGGCGGACGCTGCGTGTTCTCCTCCGAGTGGGACAGGCACGCCCGCGAGACGTACTTCGCGAATTTCGGCGAGTACCCGTACGGCGACATCAACCGGTACGCCGGGCAGGACATGGACGACGCCGCCATCGACGCGGCGGTCCCGAGCCACGACCTGCTCGTGGGTGGCTTCCCGTGCCAGCCGTTCAGCCGGGCCGGCGTCGCCTCGCGGCAGTTCCTCGGGAGGGCGCACGGCTTCGAGTGCGAGACCCAGGGGACGCTCTTCTTCAACATCGCGAAGATCGTGCAGGTGAAGCGCCCGCGGTCCGTGTTCCTCGAGAACGTGCAGAACCTCGTCCGCCACAACAAGGGCGAGACCTTCAAGATCATCGAGCGCACCTTCCATGAGCTCGGCTACACGTTCGCCTACAAGGTGGTGAACGCGAACACGATGGTCCCGCAGGGCAGGGTGCGCTGCTATATGGTGGCCTTCCGCGACGGGCAGCAGTTCGAGTTCCCGGACTTCAGCGGCGATCCCCTTCCGCTTCGCTCCATCCTCGAGAGCGAGGTGCCGGAGTCGCTCACGATCTCCGAACGTTCCTGGCAGAGCCACAAGGACCGTCTCCTCCGCAACAAGCAGAGGGGAGTGGGCTTCGGGGCGAACATCGCCGACCTCGACAAGCCGAGCCGCACGATCCTCGCGCGCTACTACAAGGACGGCAGCGAGTGCCTCGTGCCGCAGGAGGGCAAGCCGCCGCGCATGCTGTCGCCCCGCGAGTGCGCGCGCCTCCAGGGCTTTCCGGAGGAGTTCATCCTCCATGCCTCCAACAACCGCGCCTACCGACAGTTCGGGAATTCGGTTGCAGTCCCCGTCATCGCACGTATCCTCGAACGCGTCGCGGGCGTCCTCGCGGCCGAGCAACTGGCGACGGGATCCGATGGCTGAAGGCACGTTCAACGAGCACCTCCTCCGACACTTCGATGCCTATGACGGCGCCTGGTCGCCCGTCACGGCTAAGGACGAGGTGGTCCATCGCCAGATCACGCTAAGCAAGGACGAGCGGCGCGTCCTCTTCCGCTTCCACGAGAACCTGCACCGCGGCCCGAAGAAGGACGACCCCGTCGGAGCGTGCCGGGAGTTCATCGTCCACAACTCGGGACGGCGCGCATCCGTCTCGGTGATCCATCCCAAGCCCGAGCGCACCGAAACGCGCCTCTACATGACGCGCGAGTTCGACGTGCCGCGCGTGAACGCGGTGTGGTTCATCTACGCCTCTCACGATCACGACGTCCCGTGCATCGGTTGGATGCCGCAGGCGCTGTTCGCGCGGATCGAGGAGGGACATCCGGTTCTCCTGATGCCGCCGATCCCCGGCTGCGTGACTGACGCGGCGGCGCTGTGGCTGTCGAACGGACGCCCGATCGACTAGATTCCGTCTGTTTCCTGTTCACGGCGCGGGTGGATCCCTTGACGATCGGGGCGAGAGTCCTAATGTCGCCTACGGTCCGCGTAAAACAGGATTCAATGGCAAGCCAGGCTACTGTCCTAGAAACCGTCCTAGACGTCATGGCACGTGCCGTCGTGCAGTCCGGTACATGCGTCGTGTCAACGGACTCGGTATCCGACCTCCTGCAAGGCGCCCGGCTCGCCGGAAGGCCGTTGGCGGAACACCGCGACGAGATCGTGGCCCGGGCGCTCTGCCTCCCCAAGCCGGAACCCAGGAACGTCGAAAGGCCGAGGCTCACGGACGAGCAGCTCGCAAAATCCGTTCGCGAGCTGCGCTCCCTCGGTCTCGATCAGGAGGACATCGCGGCCATCCTCGGCGTGGGCGTCCGCAAGGTGTCGCCACACGTGAAGGACATGCCCCTCCGGCGGGGCACCCAGCGGGGCGTCGCACTTCCGCCCGACAGCGGGAAGCTCGAGCTTGCCTACGAGCAATGGAAGGCGGGCGTCGCCATTCCCCTCATCGCGGACATGCTCGATGTCGGGATCCTCGACGTGAAGGAGCTATGTGGGCATCTCCCGAGGGGCGGCAAATGGCGCAACCCACCGCCGTGGCTCGAGGAAGCGCAGAGGCAGTGGATGGACGGCGTGAAGCCGGATGCCATCGCCGCGCAGTTCGAGGTCAGCACGAACAACATCAGGAAGCACTGCGGTCACCTTCCGCGCCCGGCGAAACCGGATGTCACGCCCGCATGGCTCGAGATCGCGCAGCGCCTCTGGATGGACGGCGTCCTCGTCGCTGAGATCGCCGACACGGTCGGCAGGAGCGAGGCCACGGTCCTCGATCATTGCCAGCACCTGCCACGCGGCGAGATCGTGCCGAAGTGGGTTCCGGCGGCGCAGCAGAAATGGCAGGCGGGCGTTCCGGTCTCGAGGATCGCGAAGGAGGCGGGGGTCTCAGAGACCGCCGTCAACTACCGCTGCTGGCACCTGCCCAGGCCCGGCAGGAGGAAGACGCCGCCAGCCTGGTTCGATATCGCGGCCCCGCGCTGGATGGCGGGAGTCGAACTCGGCAAGATCGCGGCCGAGTGCGGCGTGTCGAAGCCAACGATCTGCCGCCATTGCCGGCACCTGCCGCGGCCCAAGCCGGGCGATGTCGCCGATACGGGGTACGAGGGGTCCTCGGCGACGAGCACGGTATTGCTGCAAGCGGCCGAGTAGATCCGCAAGGTCTGATGCCATGAGCCGGCGAGTCGAGAGCCACCCGCTCATGGATCGTCTTGGGAGTACCAATCCCCGATCCATGCCTTGCCGAAATCCATCTCCGGTCCCTTCCCGCTGCTGAGGCCATCCCACGTCCACCGCCCGCGTACCGCGCCCAGAAAGCAAGGAGCGGAGAAGCAGGTGCTCTCGTCGAAGCGATCCTCCGCGATACCTTCAAGGGATACGCCGACTTCCATGGCCCCGTACCGCTTGCCTGACGCAAGCATCGCACTCCGTCGCTCATGGCTGTATCCCCACGGGGACGACCCACCCCGCACGCCCTTGTTGCAGTGAGGGCAGATCTCGATGATCCGCTCCGACCTGTCTCCAACCCAGAGGCGCACCAGCCTCTTCTCTTCCTTCCTCGCGTGCTCGTATCCCTGCCTGAAGCCGGGTACGTTCCAGAAATCATCGACACCCTGCATGGCCCTGACCACCTGACCATGGCACCGTCCGCACCAATCCGTTTCCACGGACACCTCGAGCCGGACGCGATCCCTTCGGGGCACGATCCACTTGAGCCTTCCTGTCAAAGCTCCCGTCGCGAACTCCCTCACGGGCACCTCTTGCCCGGCCACGCTCACGCGCCATTCCGCGGCGGCACCCTTTCCGGAGGCGGATACCGTGAACAGGGGCAGCTCGGATGTCTCCTCGTCCAGGACGGACCTGCGCGAGAGCCAAAGGCAGCGGACCCCTGACTCGGCGTATGCCTTCTGCCGCCGCTCGAACTCGCCCGCATCCTGCCTGGACCACTGGACCTCGAATGCTACGGCGCCGGTCATTCCGGGACGGCGGCACAGGACGTCCGCACGCCACTCCTGCCCGTCGGGTGTCCTCCCTGTTTGCTCCGGGAGAGCATCCCAATTCGCATCGGCCGCCCCCATGAGGGCGAGCGCCTTCAGGGACAGGTGCTCCCAGGTCTCGCCATCACCGCCGCGCCCTGCCTTGCGCGAGAAGAACCTCGTGCCAAGGGGAGACACCTTGGGGATGGCGGGGATGTCCGTTCCCGGGACAAGCAGCTCCCCCTTGCGCCCGCCGCGGAAGGACTGCCATTCCGCGTCCGACAAAAGCGGTGCGGCAACGAATCCTCCGTTGGAGAGTTGTGCGAGCAGGGGCATGCAATCAATCCGTGCCAGTAGGCCAGCCATCTTGTTGGCATTGCCAAGGTTCCCGATCAAGGACCCGGTGCCATCGCGGCTGCGAATCCTCCGGCGCCGCACCATCCAGCCATATTCACCTTGCTGTAGTGTAAACCACTGTATCGACAGCTTAAATTCCACAAGTCATGCGCCATGCAAGATTTGTGTTGCAAGCGCCTGCCGGCCGGGCTATCAATGACGGGTGCCCGGCGGTGAAGGGAGCGGTTACTTCGATTTGGTATCGCTCAGACCCGCTCCCGTCTGTTCCCCGGGCGCGCCTCACCCCTCCGTCGTGATCGGCGGGGGCGGCGGTGTAGACAACGGTTACTTCGCTTCACCGAGAGGGGCCTGTGGCCCATAACCCGTAGTCGACGGTTCCCCGCCTCCTCCAATCCCGACGGAAACCAACTCTCGACAGTTCAGGAGTCCGTCATGGCACGCATCAATACCGCTCGCCGTATGGCCGAGGTCACGACCGAGGAGGGACGCACCCACGGCGGTGCGCTTGCCGTCCGCGTCGGCAAGCTGGCCTCGCTGCGTCGTTCCGTGCTGTCGACGCTCCTGAACGAGCGTCAGTTCTATGAGGACGGCGAGGAAATCCGCGCCCGCATCCACAGGCTCGCTCTCGAGTGCGATCCGGCGTCCGTCGCGCGGCTCGCGGTCGAGGCCCGGCACGAGTACCACCTGCGTCACGCACCGCTCGCGCTGCTGGTCGCACTGACCCGCACGGGCATCGGATCGAACCTCGTCTCCGACACGATCGAGAAGGTCGTCTCGCGCGCGGACGAGGTCGGCGAGCTCGTGGCCCTCTACTGGGCCGACGGCGGTCGCCGGCCGCTGTCGAAGCAGATCAAGAAGGGACTGGCCCGCGCCATCGCGAAGTTCGACGAGTACCAGCTCGCGAAGTATGCCTCGATGCGCTCCGACGTGCGCCTGCGGGACGTCATGTTCATGACGCACCCGAAGCCGAAGCAGGGCTACGAGCAGGTTTTCGCGGACCTCGCGAACGACACGCTGGCGGCTGCCGACACGTGGGAGGTCGCACTCTCCCGTGGCGCGGACAAGCGGGAGACCTTCGAGCGACTGCTGCGCGAGGGGCGTCTCGGCTACCTGGCCCTCCTGCGCAACCTCCGGGGCATGCAGGACGCTGGCGTGGACGAGAGGCTCGTCATCGATGCGATCGCGGCCCGCAAGGGTGCCAAGGGCGTGCTGCCGTTCCAGTTCCTGGCGGCTGCCAACGAGTCCCCGCGGTATGCCGTGCACATCGAGGCGGCGCTGCTCGCCATGGTAAAGTCCCTGCCGAAGCTCACGGGCAAGACCATCATCATCGGGGACGGGTCTGGCTCGATGGTCAACGCGAAGCTCTCGACGAACTCGCGGTACACGCGCCTCGACGCGCAGTCGATCCTCATGGGTCTGCTCGTGGCGATGTGCGAGGATCCGGTCGTTTACGCGACGGCTGGCAGCGATTGGAACCGCGTCCACGACACCCGCCGCATCGCGGCCCATCAGGGTCTCGCCATGGTTGCGGCCATGAAGGAGGCCTACCGCAAGCAGGGCGGCGGCGGCATCTTCCTGACCCAGTGCATGGACTTCGTCCGTGGGCAGGAAGGCCACGCCGACCGCGTGATCGTCTTCACGGACGAGCAGGACTGCGACACGAGCGGGCAGGGCGCGCCGGCCAAGGCCGATGCGTTCGGAACCCGGAACTATCTGGTCAACGTTGCCTCCGCAAGGAACGGCATCGGGTACCGGAAGTGGACCCACATCGACGGCTTCTCCGAGGCCGTGCTGAAGTGGATCCCGGCCTTCGAGGCCTCCGAGGATGGAGACGAGTGATGCCCACACGTCCCGCCAGGCTCAGGGTGAAGAAGGGTCCTCCGAAACTTCCGGAGACCCCGCCATCGCCACTGGGCCTGCCGGGACGCTTCCCCGCCATTACCAGCGCCGACGACTTCCGTCGCGCGGCCATCCACATCTTCGGCGCACACGGCTGGGTTCGCGAGACCTCCAAATGCCTTGGGGTAAACGAGTCCACTCTCTGGCGTTGGGTCAACGAGCAGACCCCGTTCAAGCCCTATGCGCTGGCTGCCATGTCGGCGTGGCTTCGCATCTTCCTGCTGACGGGCGAGCGCCCGCCCGAGATGACGGAAGAGCCCTGATCCTTGCGCAACGCGCAGGAACCGCATCCATCCCAGGTGGGTTCTGTGCTCAGGTACGCCCACGGGGACGGGCGAGAAGAGGCACGACATGGGCGAGAACGACCACGATCACTTCACCGAGATGGAGAACCCCGGCGAGCTGACGGGGACGATCATGGCGGGTGACGACGTGCCATATCTGCTCGCCGGAAACGTAGGCTACGAGGTAACGCTCACGCGCGACGTCCCCTTGAAGGAGCTGACGGCGGCCGTAGGGCAGACGGTCACCGTCAAGGTCGACCACATCTTCCGCACGGGGGAGGCCACTCCCCGCGACCGTTATGTCGTAGTGTCGAAGCTGACCGTCCACGATCCGAAAACCGCCTCCTAGCGACCGGGAGGATCGCCCCCGGATCGGCAGCGACAACGAAAAAGGGAGGCGATGAGCCTCCCTTGGAACTGACCGATGCCGATGTGGCCTACAGCTTCGGCATCGCGCCCGACTTGTTGGATTCCGCATGGACACGGCCGGCCTCGGCCTTGAGCGAGTCGATGTCCACCTTGGCCGCCATCTTGCGGCGAGGCATATCGACGATGTTCACCGTGAACCTGTTCGCCTTCGAGGGGTCGTTCCTGTAGGCGTGGATCTCGGCCCTGACGAACACGCCCATTTCCTCCCTGGGGGCATTCATGAAGGAGTCGAGGCTGTGGGCCGCGTACTCGGCCGAGGTCAGGACGTAGCACTTCCGGATGCCCGTACCGTCAGGATCGCAGGCGGCCTTGGCCCCGTTGCGGTATGCCCAGTAGAGGCTTGCTTCAGGCATGAAGGACGCGGTCTTTCCGGACTGTCCGGCAGCGGGTCCGTACTTGCCGATGAGACTCTTCTTGGCTTCCTCGATGGTCGGTGCCTTGAGCGGGCTCTCGCCGAGGTTGACGGTGCGCTCCATGGAGATGACCTGGTTTCCGCTCGCCAGTCCGGTGCAGTTTACCGTCATCTCCTCCGAGCCTGCCTCATCCTGACGGCTGGCCCTGATGACGTTGGTGAAGGCGGGCGTCCAAACGCTGACGCCCTTGTAGCCGATCTTGAAATTCGTCTGGTCGGGTTTGACGTTGTCCTCGCCGAACGACTTGGTGACGATCTCCAGCGCCTCGGAGCATTTCATGCCCGGACGAACGCCGATGATGTCGGCGACGCCACCGCCCGTCTCGACCTCGGATGGCGGCATGACCTCGCCCGGGGTGTATTCCTGGGCGGACGCGAACGAGATGCCCGCGAGCAGCGTCATCGCGGAGAGGGCGGTGGTGAGTTTCGAAATGGCCATGATGGTGCCAGTCCCCTTCAAGAGTTCACGCGCACATGGCAGGAATTCCTAGGCCGAGTCAACGAAAATATCGGCGTTTGGGGGATTCAGTCCTCCAAATTGGTTAAGCGCCGTCGGAAGTTCAGCGCCTCGAGTCCTTCAACGGGAACCCCGCTCCCGTCCTCTCCCTGGTTCCTTTCCTCATGGGTGGGCAGGCTGTCCGTGGCAGGAGACAGTCCAGGGGGTCGCGCCATGACGTTGGGGAACCATTACTATGAGTTCGACGAGCCCGTACGCTGGTTCAAGGCGGTCGGCGTGTCGCCGTCCAATGCGTGGTGGGGCGCCAACCGCCTCGACGACATCTTCCACGAACCCACGACCCTCAATCCCGGCGACCAGGTCCATGCACTCCACGGCGGGGTCTGGGTCGTCCGAGCTGATGGCACCGTCGAGGTCGGCGCTTTCCGCCTGCCGAAGCCGCGCTTCGAGAAGAACCACGGCGGCACCATCAGCGAGCAGTCGCTGGTCGCGATGATGGCGAAGTGCGGCCGTTGCCACGAGATCGACAAGCCTGACTACCGGATCAACTATCCGGCGGTCTGGGACGAGGTCAGGGCCAGGAAGCTTCCCGAGAAGCTTGGTTGCGTGGATCAGGACAGGCTGTCCCACCCGGCCAACATCTCACCGCTCCTACGCAAGCTGCTGGATGCAAGCTCGGAGGTCGGCCTCGGCGGGTCCCTCTCGAAGGCAGGCGCGAAGTGGTACAGGATAGACATCGGGCAAGGCAGCGAGCCGGACGTCTCCGAGTGCTCGATCCGCATCGATCTGGCCAATGGCAAGCGACTGTCCGTCTCGGCATCCCCTACGCGGCGGGAAGTATGGGTTCGCGACTACGCGAACGAGGGCGGTTTCGCCGACGCGGTCAAGGCGGCGGATTCCTTCGCTGGCGGCCTGACGCCGGAGTTCCGGAACAGCATGGTCACGATCTTTCCGGAGGACGAGGTCGGAAACGTCATGAAGGCGCTCGCGAGCTACGTGGAGCACGGGCACGTCCCGTCACCCGGGGCACCCCGGCCATAAGGCCTGAGATACATCGAAGGAGTCGCGAGGCGCCCCCTTTCGCTTGATGGACGTCCGCCCCATATCGGCGCGATGGCAACGGTTCTTCTCACCTCGGATTTTCTCCTGTCACTCCCGGACTCCGGCAACGTCGTCGTCACTGGGCGACGCGGTGACCTCCGCGCCTCCCGGTGGGGTTCGCCCCTCACCAAGATCCGCCCGGGAGACAAGGTCTTCATCCTGGACAGGTACCGCCAGACCATCACCAACGCCTCCCTCGTCTTGAAGATGTGCGATCCGGACCAGCGCGAGCTTCCCCCGATCCGCGGCGGCCTGGAGGGCATGGTGATCCTCGGTCCGCCGTCCCCGCTGACGGCGCCGATCACAAAGGCGGAGTTGATCCAATTCAACAACAGGCTTCCGATTTCCGTGCTCATGAACGGCGGCGGCATGTTCCAGGACAATGGATACTCCCCGAAGGGTAAGCACCGCATCCGCTTCAAGCGGACCTCCTTCTGCTTGCGCGAGCCGCCTTCCCCGGTCACGGAGGAACTTCTCGCGCGGCAACCGGACAAACTGCGGGAGCATCCGGATACGCCGATGACGGAAGACACGCACGTCGCGGCGCCCCCGGCCGATGCCATCCCCCGTGTTCGCACCCGCCTTCGCCGCAGCGGCCCGAGCAGGGGGCCGGCGCCGTCCACATGGAAGGAAACGGTCGAGAGGGACGTGGAAGGCGAGGGGCATACCTATCTCCTGAGGTTCGGATCAAGCGACGTCTGGAAGATCGGTTGGACCAGCGACCCCGAGCGTCGCCTGCGGGAGATCAATTCCCATATCCCGGTCGGTTACATCGAGGAGCGTTGGGCAATCCATTCGCGCCGGGCCTGGCCATCCAAGCAGCAGGCGTTCGCGGCGGAGCAGTCCTTCATCGACCGCATGTATCGGCACTCGGTCGGAGGAGAGCAGTTCAGGGCTCCCGAGCCTGAAATCATGGACGCGTGGTGGGCCGTGACGGCAGAGGCAGATG
>Ga0256853_1000060_pt1 | contig 14451 bp, 17 predicted proteins | sample BONnt6_FD_181171 | JGI IMG/M metagenome (GOLD analysis project Ga0256853, IMG submission 181171) | Terrestrial sediment cell enrichment communities from Utah, United States - BONCAT_SYTO_Terrestrial_sediment - 6 | ecosystem: Environmental > Terrestrial > Deep subsurface > Rock core/Sediment... | reverse complement strand
CCGCCGTCCCCCGTCCGCCACCCGCTTCCGCCCAAGGGTCCTGCCAGGCGCTTCTAGGGAAGTCCGGCGGCACCTAGTGGCGTGACGCGGAGGCGGACTCCCTGGACTTCGTCATCCGCTCGAGCATCCCGAGGACCGTGCTCGGGATGGATGCCTCCCCCTTCCCGATGACGTCCAGCGAGCAGGCGAACGCGGCGCTGATCACGACCGCCATTCTCGGGTCGTCGCCGTGACGGTCCATGACCTCCCGGGTCGCCTCGAGGATGGCATTGGTCAGTTCCTCGACGGCCTCGGCCTGAACCTCTTCCATGTAGTCAGCAAACATCTTGCCCTGTCCTTGCCGCTCGTTGCCCGCAGCGGCCGTTCTCGCCGTCCCGTTGGGAGTCCCCTCAGTCGAGGAGGGGATTGCTCTTGATTACAACCGCATCCGTGCCCTGGGACTCCGGGTCCGCCGGCAGGTCGGGCGTCGCCTCGATGGCGGCGATCATCCTTCCGAGGAACTCGTGCGCGTTCCTCAGGGTCTCGAGGTCGCGGGCGTTCCGCCCGAAGCTGCCCATCAGCTCGACGAACACGGCGTCCGTCCCGTTCTCGATGGTGAGGAACTCGCTGGTGAAGCACTCGTAACCGTTCTCGAAGGGGCTGACGTCTATCAAGGTCGTCTCCGGCTGTGGCGGTAAACTTCGGAAAGCGTCGAAAGGTCCGGCTCGAACGCACGCATGGACGAGGATGGCACGCCGGTGACGCCGCCCGCCCGAGTCAGATCATCGCAGCATGCGTCCGATCCCGCGCGCGAGGTCGGCCGCGTCAGGCAGCCATGATCCCCAGCCGGCCTCGGCCGGTCCCTTCGCCTGGCCGGAGGGACGGATGCGCGTCGGCTCGGGTAGCTGCGCGGCGCGGGCCTTCACGTCCGCGGGCAGGGTCGGGAACACGTCCATCCCGACAAGGGACGACAGTTCGGCGATCGAGACGGTCCTGTAGCCCTTCGCGGGCGCGTTCTCCGCCACGTAGGCCGCGGCCGAGCGCGTGGCGGGGACGTAGACCGCCTTGTAGACCGAGGTCGGCACGTATACGCGGCCCTTGAGGCTCTTGAGCTGCGTACCCCCGTAGATCGGCCCGGTGACCACGTAGACCTCCCCGTGGCGCGTCGCCAGCCCGCGCACGGCCGCCTCCAGGCCCGCCCACAGCCCGCGGTTCAGGTCGCCGTCCTGGGGGATCATGTTGGCCAGGGTGAAGGATTCCGCCTGGGACTGCTGGTCCGGCATGTCCCCGCTCGGGGCGAGGTGGCCACGGTCGTAGCCGCTGCGCTCGTAGTCGGAGAGCTCGGCCCGCTCGTCGGGCGGAAGCCTCTCGTCCGCGTGGAAGCGGTTCACGCGCTCCTGCCCCCTCGCTCCCGCGACCCGCTCGGCCGTCAGCCTCTCCGCCGACCAGAGGGACGTCCTCGTCAGGCCCGAGTGGAGGACGGCGTACCCGGAGAAGCAGAGCTCGCGGGCCTTGCGCGCGAGCGAGGGCTGGACCAGGTCGGGTGCCTGCCCGGCGAGGAAGTGGGCGGGGCAGGCCGTCTGGGCGGCCCCGGCGGGCGGCGCCGCGACCAGTGCGGACGCCGCCGCGAGGATGACGAGGTAGACAGACGACCGCATGTGAACCGCTCTCTTGAATCCTTTTGCCCAGTGTCGCACGGGCGGGGAATCCATGACGAGGGATTTCCGCCGCCGGGGCTTGTGCCTTTGCCCCGCGGGTGCCATGAGTCGGGCGTGGGGCGGAGGCAGGCATGGGCGGTGCAATCGACGGGCGCGATGCCCAGTTGGCCCGGTGGATCGAGGGTTCGGCGTTCGCGCCCGGCGGCCGCCCGGCCGTGCTCTTCCACGGCACGGACGTCCACGACGACTTCAACATCTTCACCCGGTGGGGCGAGGGATCGATCGGGTTCCATTTCGGGACGAGGGAGGCCGCCAACGCTCGCCTCGACTCCATCTTCCAGGCCGCCCCTCCCGACGAGGCCGACGGGATCATCATCCCGGTGCTCTGCCGCGCCTCCCGGCCGCTCCGGATGCGCGACCTGATGCTCTGGGACCAGGACGACATCGCAAGGGAACTGATGAGGCAGGGCGTGCTCCTGTCGGACGAGGAGTGCGACCACGTCGTGGACTCGATGTCCGAGGCGACCGTCTTCGCCGCCATCGAGGAGGCAGGCTACGACTGCGTGGTCTACGGCAACGAGTGCGAGCACAAGGCGGAGGTGACGGACTCAGTCATGGTATGGCGGGCGGAACTGCTCAAGAGCCCCTTCGCGGACTCGTTCGATCCCGCCGACCCGCGCCTGCTCCCGCAGCGGGAGACCAGCGCGGGGGACTACCGGGACTGGGAGCGGCTCGGCCGGGAGATCGACGAGGCCAGGCGTGCCCTCGCCAGCATGAGGGACGCCGCGCCCGGCCCCCGCTAGCCCGGCCCGCGGGCACGAATCCCATCCGGCCCGAGTCCCTGCCCCGCGGCATTAACCGCTTGCCGGAAGGATTTATAAGGATTCGCGCAAAACATGTTGACTAAGTTAAGGACTCGTCTAAAAGAGCTTCATCGAATCCCTCCCGTCTCGGTGCGGGCATCCAAGGAAGCAGACGATGATGACACGGGCCATCCGCAAGAACACGAAGACCGCGCAGCTCACGCAGGACGATTTCCAGCGCATCGCCATGGAGCTGCTCGCAGCACAGACCGAGGCCCAGGTCGACGCCATCCTCGCCAAGTACCCCGAGATGTCCGACCCGGCCAACTGGCTCCCCCTCGACGGACGCGACACCAACTGGAACGTGACGAACAACCAGAGCGCTTCGGGCGCGAAGGCCGGCACGGAGCTGGTGACCAACATGGTCGACGCGATCCTGATCCGCCACTGCGTATCCCAAGGGATCGATCCGCGCTCCCCGGAGGCCCCCCGCACGATGCACGACGCCGTCGAGAGCCTCCTCGGCTGGAAGGGCGGGCGCATGATGGAGCACATGCCCACCCAGCGCGAGCGCACCTCCTGGGCGCAGCAGAACATCGTCGTCGCCTTCAGCGGCGTGGGCAACGAGCCGGGCCAGCCATCCATGACCTTCTGCGACACGGGCGAGGGCCAGCACCCCCACGACTTCGAGCGCACCTTCCTGTCCCTCAGCGCGGGCAACAAGGCGGAAATCCCGTTCGTCCAGGGCAAGTTCAACATGGGTTCGTCGGGCGTGAACGGCTACTGCGGCACCCGCAAGTACAAGCTCATCGTCTCCCGCAAGCACACCCTCGACGGCAAGTGGGGCTGGACACTGGTCCGCCAGCGCCCGACGGGTGACCTGCCCGTGATCGAGTACTTCAAGTTCGGGGGAGCCAAGGGCGAGATCCCGAGCTTCGAGGCCGACAGCCTGCGTCCGCTCTTCACCCGTGACGGCAAGCCCTTCGACGACGTCAACCTCGAGTTCGGCACCGCCGTGAAGCTGTACGACTTCCAGATCGGATCCGAGTTCAAGGACTACAACTCGACCCGCCGCGTGTTCGCCGAGCACCTCGCCGACACGCTCATGCCGGTCCGCATCCTCGACATGCGCGTCACTCCTTCCAAGGGCAAGGGGCGCGTCCGCGCCCTCGGTGTGGACGGACGCACGTTCTGCGGGCTCGAGCACCACATCTCGACGGGCATCGCCCAGGAGGATTCGGAGGAGGAGTCCGCCGCCCAGGGCGCCCGCAGGATCGACATCGGCGAGTTCGTCAGTCCCGACCTCGGCCGCGTCAGCGTACGCGGCTACTACAGCGAGGAGCCGCTGACGGCCCGCTCGTCCAGCGGCGGCGTGATCCGCTCCATCAACCGCGTGTTCCACACGGTCAACGGCCAGATCCAGCATCGCGAGTCCCGCGGGTTCCTGACCGACTGCGGCCTGCCGGCCCTCAAGGACCACCTGGTCGTCATCGTGGACGCCAGCCACCTGACCCGGAAGGCCAACATCGAGATGTTCAAGGCCGACCGCGAGATGCTCAAGCGCAACAAGCTCAGCGACCGCTACCTCGCCGAGGTCAAGAGGATGGTCTCGGAGAACGCCGCACTGGCACAGCTCCACGACGAGACGCTCGCCCGCCAGATCACCAACGCGGCAGACGCCACGACCAAGACCGTGTTCCAGAAGCTGGTCAGCAAGGACCCGGCCCTGGCGAACCTTCTCAACGGACGCTTCCCGACCCTCGTCGGCGGACGCGGCACGAAGGTGAAGGCCGAGCAGAAGGCCAAGGGGCCGAAGTTCAAGGGCACGTTCAGCCCCGAGTTCTTCAAGGTCTCGGTCAAGGCGGCCGGGATCGAGCTTCCCCGCGGCGGCACGGCCATCATCCAGGCGCGCACCAGCGTGGCTGACGACTACATGATCCGCGACGTTCATCCGGGCCAGATCGTCGCCTCGGACAACCTGGCCGAGGCCGGGATCACCATCACGCGCTCCACCCTCAAGGCGGGACGCATGATGCTCAGCCTGACGGCACCGGGCGATGCTCCCCTCGGCGAGATGGCCGTGACCATCGGGCTGACGGATGCCTCCATGGACGGAAGGGTGGCCGATGCCACCTTCCTCGTCCGGGTCGTCGAGGCAACGGAGCAGCCCGAGCCCAAGGAGAAGAAGGAGCGCAAGAAGCCGGAGCCGAAGCAGAACCAGCTCTCCCTGCCCAACTTCGTCCTCCTGACGCGCGACGGACGCGACGTGAACGGCCAGAAGACCGAGGCATGGGCAGGCGACTGGAACGAGTTCGACGGCGGCACCACCGAGGAGCAGAACGACTCGCTGCTGATCAAGATCAACTACGACAACGCCTACTTCCAGGAGTACCTGCTGCGCGCCAAGGAAACGGAGCGCAAGGCGGTCTGGACGAAGTTCATGCTCGCCATGCAGGTGTCCGCGCTCGGCCTCGAGCGCCGCATCGCGCAGCTCCGAGAGGCGGGCGAGCGCCTGCCCGAGGACGAGTTGGAGCGCCTCCGCCGCACCATGTCGGCTGGGTTCGCCTCCGTGGCGGCGACGATCGTCGACCACATGCCGCGCGTGATGAACGAGAGCCTCGGGGCAATGGCCGTCGAGGAGTGAGTCCTTGCGCGGATGCCGAGCGAGGAAGGAGGCCGCCGCCCGAGAGGACGGCGGCCTCCTCTGCTTCTGGGCGCGAGTCCCCGGGATGAGTCCTGAGGGCAGGAAGCGGGGAGTTGGAATTCGACAGGACTCTGCAAATTTTATTCGAAGCACTCGGAACCAATCCTGTTGACCGGACCTTATGTGGCAAGGGACGAGGGGGAGGCATCCTTCCCAGCCGCCAAGAGGAAGCATCCAGCCCGGGCGGCCCCTTAGGATCAGAGGACTGAAACCATGAACACCACCGCTTCCGCCGTCCAGAGCCCAGCAGCCGCCGTCGTGCTGGGCGTGACCGAGATCGCCAAGGCATTCCTGAGCCGGAACACGGTCCCCCCCGCGGACCTCCCCTCGTTCCTGAGGGGCATCTCCCGCGAGCTGACCGGGGCGGCCATCTCGGTGCAGGTCGGGGAAGGCCAGGAACGGGCCTCGGCCCCCCAGTCGGCAGCCCCCGTGACGTCCCTCCCGGCTCCGGCCGAGGACGAAGCCCCGGCGCCGGACCCGCGCTGGGCCGGGCTGTCCAGGACCCCGGTGATCCCGGTGTCGGAAAGCGTGACCGACGAGGCGATCATCTGCCTGTTCGACGGGACGCCGAAGAAGATGCTGAAGCGCTACATCCGCGCCAGGTACGGCATGGAGGAGCACGAGTACAAGGCGTGGTTCGGCCTGCCCGCCGACTACCCGATGGTCGCCCCCGGCTACGCCGCCGAGAAGGCCACCGTCGCCATCGCCCAGGGACTCGGCTCCAAGATCGACAAGACGCCCCGCCACCTGCGCGTGGTGAGGGACGAGGTGGCTGCCTGATCGTGTCAGGCGATGGCCGCGCTCCCCGCGCGGCCATCGCGGCGGACCGGGAACACTGCCCTGTGGGATTAGTTCAAAGTCGACTGTGAAAGTTCGTCTGGGCGGGGTACGAGGCGTTCGATCTAAGCGTTGTAAGGACATGCCGCCCATTCGGGAGGCAGCGGGGCTTGCGGTCGGGCCGATGCCGACCCGATGGCGGGTGCCCGGGAAAGAAGGACATGGTCAGGCTCATAGCCCTCCTGCTTGTCTTCTCGGCCGCCTCGAGCGGCATCCCCGTGCGGGGATCCGAACGGCCGTCCATCCTCGTCGGGTCCGGAGGGGAGCAGACCATGATGGCCGCTCAGGTCCGCGAGATCGTGTTCGCGGCGAGGGCGATGGCCCCGCACACGGTTCTCGAGGTCGGATACACGGGTGGGACCTACGACAATCTGAAGAGGCTCCAGTCGGGGGAGATCGGGGCCGCCCTCGTCGCTGTCGATGCACTGAAGGCTGGGCACGCGCCGCCGAACACCGCCATCCTGTGGGTTCAGGAGGCAATCCCCTTGGTGATGGCGGTCCGTGCCGACCTCGGGGTGGAGGACCTTCGCGGCGTCACTGGGCGGCGCATCGTCTCGGGAGGGGCGGGATCGTCCCTCGAGAGGCTCGGCCCGCGCGTGTACGAGAGCCTGGGCGTCCGTCCCGAATGGAGGCGTTCCGCATGGGGACAGATCGCGTATCTCCTCAAGTCGGGGCAGGCGGACGGGTTCATCGCGTCGCCAAGGATGGTCGAGGCAATAAGGAAGGAGTTCGGGGTTCCGGCGCTCAAGGTCGTCCGCCTCACCAGCGACGACGTCCGAAGACTCGGCTCCATGGACCCCGACATATCGCTCTCGATCGTCATGGTGGACGGCATGCCGGTCTCGGCTTGGGGGATCAGAGGCGCAATGGTCTCCAGGGCCGACCTGCCCGACGACATCTCGGAGACCCTGACACTGGCCGCGAGGAGGACGGCCGAGGCAAAGGACGACGCAGCCGATGTGCTCAGGTGGCTGACGGACGGGACCGTGGACAGGTTGGGGCTTCCGGTCCATCCCGGCAGCCTGCGGGCTCTGAGCAGGAAGGCGTCGGTCAGGTAGGCAGGCTGTCAGTCCAGCCGCCAGGTGACCGCCTTTGTCCTGCTGTCGGCCACGTCGGCGAGACAGGCCTCGACATCCTCCCATCCACGCCCGCGGGCGCGGCACTGCCACCGATCCGCGGTGCTGGCGGCATTCCACCTCGCCATGACCCTGCGTTCCGCCTCGCAGCCGCGGCAGGCAACTGCGGACACCTGCGGCGGGGCGGGGGGCTGAGCGTCGGCAAGATGCATCGAGCGTCCGACGGCGAGGAGGATCAGGAACTTCCCCAGCAGGGCTAGACGGGCGATCCTGCGGACCGAGGACACGGACAGACGCTTGCTCATGCTGCCTCCTCCACGGGGAAGTTCCAGAGATCCGGCCCGCCGGTGACTACGGGCAGGAAGCACCCGTCGGCCTTGCCGTGGACCACGTGCTTCGCCATGAAGTCGAAGCGCCCGTCGCGCTCGCACACCCAGACCGCTCCCTCCACCGGGTCCAGCGCGCCGTGGAAGCCGCGGGCGCCGATGGCCGAGAGTGCGTCCTCGACCGACAGCGACGGTCCGTCGGAGATCACCGCGGCGCCCCTCACGCCGCACCCGGACATGATGCTGCGTGCCTCGTCGTGAGGCAGCCGCTGCTCGCCGTCTATGACGGCGAACCCGACGAGCAGCGAGTCCGGGCCTTCGATCACGTAGCGGGTGCCGTGGGCCTGGAGCATCCACTCGCCTGCGATCCGCTGCCCGTCCGCAAGGACGCCGAGGAACCTGTCGGCACGCCTCTCCACCCACCGCGCGAAGACGTGGTGCATCATGAACGGCGACGAGGCGGCGAGGTACCCGGCGCGGGTGACGGCGAGGATGCTCCCGTTGTGCCGGGCCACCGTCACGCAGGAACCGTCCAGCTTCTCGGTCACGATGACCCGGTCGCGCACGTCGCGGCGCTTTTCCGTGAGGATGCGGGCCTGGCCCGCGTGGATGTGCCAGTCGCCGGGGCCAACGCGGCTGCCCGGGAGATGGGGTGTGCTGCCGTATCCCTTCCGCCCGAGCGGCTTGAAGGGCTTGTTCGGCTCGGTGCCGGACATGGAATCCTCCGCAATGGCTGAGAAGGAATCCTTGCACGCCTGCGCCGCCGGCGGGGTGACTGCCCGGGGCGGACCCGCGGCTCCGTGTCGTCCTGCACGCAGCCCATGGCTCCCATGCTTTCGGCCATCTTCTTCGCGGGTGCAGCAAATCATACTTTAGTAGTCACCGGGCAGGCCGGGAAAGGACTCGGTCCCGAAGCGAAGGGGGAACTTCCATGACTCTGGTACTGATCTGGCGCGGTCTCGCGCGCATCGCCAACGTCGCCCGCGAGATCTGCAAGGAGACCGCCGACCTGCGCCGCGACTCGTTCAAGCGCCACCCGCACCTCATCGACGGCTAATAGGGGCCCCGTAACGAAGATGCGCCGGACCGGGACGGCCGACGCATCACGAGCAGCCCGGAGGCCGTGCCCTCACCAGTAATGGCGGGAGGGGGCATCCTTCTGCTCGATCAGCTTCTCGAGGCCGCGCACCATGCACCTGATGTTCAGGCAGATGGAATTGACCTCCTCGCGGTAGCCCTCGTCGATGGCCGGCCAGAGTTCCTTGGACTCGAGCCCGCAAGCCTCGAGGAGACCGCTTTCGGATATGGCCTTGATGCGGTCCGTGACCAGTTCCCAGACCTGCTTCTCGTTGCCCTCGAGCTCGCCGATCCTGTGCGCCTCCTGGAGCGCCTCCTTCAGCCTCTCGAACGGCGGCATGCCCGTCAGCCCAGCGCCGCGGATCCTGTCGACCTGCTCGGCCAGGTCGGCGAACTCGGCTTCCTCCAGCCGGACCGTCATCCCTCGGATGGTGATCTCCGCCAGGTCTTTCACGTCGGTCATCGTCCTGTCGCTCCTGCTACCCCTGTCGTCCGGACGATCCTATTGCACCCCTCGGAAAGCCGGGAGTGAAAATTTTTCGTCCCTCGGCGTCACCGGGCCGGAAGGCTGGCGATAACTATTTCGAGGGCCGGCTGCACATTTCGGGGGGAAAGTTGGCCATAGGGAATCATGGGCCTCCGCTCCACGGGCGGAGGCCGCGTCGCATCTGGAGGAGGCATGCCATGGGAAAGAAGAGGGTCGTCTACGTGAGGTTCACCATCGACGAGGCCAACGCCGTCTTGCAGCTCGCGCAGGAGGCAAGCACGGAAACGTTCGAGTCGACCCACCCGGAGGAAGAGGTCGAGCGCATGCAGGACGCGGCCGACAGGGGGATGGACAAGCTGAGGGACGCCATCAGGGCGACTGAGGGCTGAGAGGAGGGCCCGGCGGCCCGTGGGAGACACCGGGCGACCTACCCGGCATCGTAGTACGGCTCTCGCGTCACCGCCGTCTCCCCCGGGCCGCCGGACATCCGATCATCGGCCCCGTCCGCGTCGGCGGCAAGGCCCTCTCAGAGGCGGAGGGCAGCAGGCTCGGGTTCCGGTGCCGGAAGCCGAAGCATTCCCTTGATGATGTTGACCTGCGACTTCAGGGTCCAGTTCATGTTCTCGTAGGCGAGGGTCTGCTCCGGGAAGTTGCGCTTGGCCCTCTTCAGCATCGGCAGGATGAGGTCTTCCGTCTCCCAGACCTGCTTCTCGATCTTCTCGCGGGGGAAGACGCCCGCCATGTCGTTCTGGTTGATGGCGCGGTCGGCCGGCTTGCCGATGCTGGCGATCGGGCATTCCGACATGGCCTCGAACAGGGCCTTCTCGTCCTTCCTGACCCCGCGTGATTCCTTCGAGAGGAGCTGGGTGGCCCTGCCGACCCTGAAGCCGAATCCCTCGTCGCGGAAGGCGGAGCGGACCTCGAGTTCCGAGAGCATGCTGTCCTCGATCAGGTCGTGGGTCATGGCCAGCGCCACGGTCTCCTGGGGGTACAGGAGGTCGGGGAAGGTCATCAGGTAGAGGCCGATCGACACCGGGTGGTCGAAGTTCGGGGTCACGTCGTCCTTGCGGTAGCCGACCGTGTGCTTGTGGGAGAACTCGAGGGCCGAGAGCGCCTCGTACCATCTGCGCCCGATGAGCATGTGCCTGAGGACGAGCACGCGCTTCTTGTGGGCCTCCAGGCGTTCGCCACGGATGGTGTCAAGATCGGTGTCCTGCATCTGAAATCCTTTCACTGGGACATGATCGTCCCATTCGGGGCGAATGTTGTCAACAATTTGGGCGCCCCGCCGCGGCGACGAAGGAGGCGAAGAGCGGGTGCGGGGCGAATGGCCTCGACTTCAGCTCCGGGTGGTACTGCACCGCCACGAAGAACGGATGGCCGGGATACTCGACCGCCTCCGGCAGCATCCCGTCCGGTGACTTGCCCGAGACGACGAGGCCCGTCCGCTCGATGCGGCCGACGTAGGCCCCGTTGAACTCGTAGCGGTGCCTGTGGCGCTCGCTGACGGTGTCGGTCCCGTATACCGCGTGGATCACGGACCCGGGGAGGAGCGACGCCTCCTGCGCGCCGAGCCTCATCGTGCCGCCGAGGTCCGTCGCCTCGGTCCTCTGTTCCGTGCCGTCGGGCCCGCGCCACTCGGTCATGAGGCAGATGACGGGGTCCGGGGTCGGCCCGAACTCCGTGGAGCTGGCTTCCTCGATGCCGGCGAGGTTCCTGGCGGCCTCGATGACGGAGAGCTGCATGCCGAGGCAGATGCCGAGGAAGGGGACGCCGTTCTCGCGGGCGTGCCGGATGGCCGCGATCTTCCCCTCGACGCCCCTGTGGCCGAAGCCGCCGGGCACCAGGATGCCGTCGGCGTCCTCGAGCCTCTTGCCCGCGGCATCCGGATCGAGCGTCTCGCTGTCGACCCAGTCGAGCGTCACCCTCGCGCGGTTCGCGATGCCCGCGTGGGTGAGGGCCTCGATGATCGACTTGTACGCGTCCTTGAGGCCCGTGTACTTGCCCACCACGGCGATGCGCACCTCCTGCCGGGGGCTGGACATCCGTTCGTTGATCGTCCTCCAGCGGGACAGGTCTGGGGCGGGGGCATCCGCGATCCCGAACGCGTCCAGCACCTCGCGGTCGAGGCCGGAGGCGTTGTAGGCGAGGGGCACCTCGTAGATGGACCCGACGTCGAGCGCCTCGATGACGGCCGAGGGGCGGACGTTGCAGAAGAGCGCCAGCTTGCGCCTCTCCCCCTCGGGGATCGGCCTGTCGGAGCGGCACAGCAGGATGTCGGGCTGGATGCCGATGGAGCGCAGCTCCTTGACCGAGTGCTGCGTCGGCTTCGTCTTCAGCTCGCCCGCGGACGGGATGTAGGGCAGGAGCGTGAGGTGGACGTTGACCGCCGCCCCGCGCGGGAGGTCGGTCCTGAGCTGGCGTACCGCCTCGAGGAACGGCAGGGCCTCGATGTCGCCCACGGTGCCGCCGATCTCCACGATGGTGAAGTCCGTCGACCCCTCGTCGACCCGGACGGCCGCCTTGATGGCGTCGGTCACGTGGGGGATCACCTGCACGGTGCCCCCGAGGTAGTCGCCGCGGCGCTCCCTCTGGATGATCTCCTGGTAGATGCGGCCGGAGGTCACCGTGTCGCTCCGCGAGCACGACACCCCCGTGAACCTCTCGTAGTGGCCGAGGTCGAGGTCGGTCTCCGCCCCGTCGTCGGTCACGAACACCTCGCCGTGCTGGAACGGGCTCATCGTGCCCGGGTCGACGTTCAGGTACGGGTCGAGCTTCCTCATCCTCACCGTGTAGCCGCGCGCCTGGAGGGACGCCGCCAGAGCGGCTGCCGCGATCCCCTTGCCCAGCGACGAGACCACGCCGCCCGTCACGAATACGTACCTCGTCATCCGAAGCCCTCCCGCAGATCCCTACCGGGAAAGGATACAGCGCGGGCCGGGCAAGCCGCCAAAAGGATTCATTGAGCCGACAAGGATTGCCTCATGCCAATTCCGGTGACCATCATCGGGAATCCTTTGGAAAGATCGGTGGCGGTTCATGCGGGCGGTTTCTCTCTTCAGCGGCGCGGGCGGGATGGACGTGGGCTTCTCCGCGGCCGGCATCCACGCGGTGCAGGCCTGCGAGCTGAACCGCGACGCGGCCGCCACCTACAGGGCGAACCTGGGCGGCGAGATCCATGTCGGGGACGTCCGCGACCTGGTGCCACGCCTGGAGCGCGGGATGGCGGAGGTGGTCTTCGGCGGCCCTCCCTGCCAGGGCTACTCGATCGCGGGCAAGATGAACCCGACCGATCCCAGGAGCGCGCTGGTCAACTCGTTCCTCGACACCGTGGAGCGCGTGCGCCCGGCGGTGTTCGTGATGGAGAACGTCGACGCCCTCGCCAACCTCGCCAAGTGGGCGGGGACGCTCGCGGACATCCGCGGCCGGGCCGCATCGCTCGGCTACGGGACACACGTCAGCGTCCTCACCGCGTCGGAGTTCGGGGTGCCGCAGAACCGCCGCCGGATGTTCATGTGGGGGGTCCTGGGGGCGGACGAGGCCGACGTAGCCGCGGAAGCCGCGGAAACCCTCGCGTCCTCCAGGAGGCCGCTCCTGACCGCGCGGTCCGTGTTCGAGAGGCTCGGGCCTGCCGGGACCGATGCCAACCCGGCGACGTGCCCGGCCAGGATCACCTTCGCGCGGAACCCGGTCATGCGGTCCACCCCCTACGCGGGGATGCTGTTCAACGGCGCCGGGCGCCCGGTCAATCCCGACGCGCCGGCCCCGACGATCGCCGCCTCGTCGGGGGGCAACAAGACGCATTTCGTCGACGAGGCGCACGTGTTCGGCGGGGAGCCGTCCTTCGTCGCGGCCTACCACGCCTCGCTCATGGCAGGAGGCCCCTCGTCGGAAGGGCTTGCCCCCTCGCGCCTCAGGAGGCTGACGGTCGCCGAGAGCATGGCATTCCAGACCTTCCCCGAAGGCTTCGCCTTCGCAGGGGGCAAGAGTGCCCAGTACCGCCAGATCGGCAACGCCGTCCCCTGCGTGCTGGCCGAGGCCGTGGGGCGGGCTGCCGCCGCCATGTGCCGGGCGTCGCGACGCCACAGGCAGGCCGCATAGGATTCGCGGGGTGCGCTCCGGCACCGGCCCCTCCCGTGCCGGGCGGCAGCGTCGTGACAGGGGCGCGGTGACGGGGGGTGCGCGGTGATCGAGGTCCTCGGGCTGATGGTGGTGGGCCACTTCGTGGCGGACTATCCCTTGCAGGGGGAGTTCCTGGCCCGCGCCAAGAGCAGGAGGGACGGCATCCCCGGGGTGCCTTGGTACCAGGCCCTCGGCGCCCATGCGGCCATTCACGGCGGAGCGGTCGGGATCGTGACCGGGTCGGTGACCCTGGGAGTCGCGGAGGCGTTCGTCCACGCGTTCATCGACGACAGGAAGTGCATGGGCAGGCTGACCTACGACCAGGACCAGGCCCTGCACCTCGCCTGCAAGGCCGCGTGGTTCGCGGCGCTCGCCGCGACGGGCGGGCTGCCATAAGGCGCCCATTGCGCAGATTCAATCCTGCCGACGGTGCGCCGGCCTGCCCCGCCGCCGCGCCTGCCCTCGCGTGGCCTGACGACGAGGGTGAGCGCGCGCTCTCGTTCGTGGAGGAGGCCGACGGGAACGGCGACGTCGTGGTCACGTCGCTGGAGAGGGATGAACTCGCGACGGTCCGCGGCGCCCGCTGCTGAGGGGCCTCAGGCACCGAGTCCCTCCGACCTCCTCCACCCGGCGTCAGCGAGGCAGCGCCACAGCGCCGCCATCTGCAAGGCGTCGTCGCCTGCCCTGTGGGTGTGGGGATAGCGAAGCCGCACCGTATCGATCAGCCCGTCGAGGCGGTCGGCGGCGGGAAAGTCCGGAAGGCGGGCGAGACGCCCGAGGGCGTCGGCGTACTCGCCGATCCTGACCCGGGGAGCCACTCCGGTGTCGTTGAAGAGGCGCAGGAGCCAGCCGCCGTCGAATCCTGGCGCGTCCGACAGCGACACGAACCCGTCGAGCGCCTCGTTGATCCTGTGGGCGGCCTCCACGGCCGGGATGCCGTCGCGCATGAGCAGGGAGCGCGGGATGTTGTGGACCCGCTCCGACTCCAGGCTCCAGTCGCGCTCGTCCCAGTGGTCCATCGGACGGATGAGGAAGCCCCTGACACGCAGGTCGGCGTCGGCCCACGCAACCTCGATCGGATACGATCCGTCGTGCAGGCCGCTGGCCTCGACGTCGAGGAACCGGATGAAGTCGCCCTCCCCGGTCATTGCGCCCCGTGCCCCTTGGCCTCGAGCCAGTCGATCAGCGTCTGGAGGTCCGCCAGGCGCTCCCGGGACAGCCGCTCGCTCACCTTCCTGATGACGGGGTCCCTCGTCGCGGCGGCCCGGTCGGACGCAAGTTCCGCGATGGCGTCGAGGAGGGGCGCGAGGGCCAGCGCGAAGTCGACGTCGTCGTTGCCGGACGACTTCTCGGGCAGGCTCTCCTTCAGGCGGTCGCCGAGC
>Ga0256853_1000059_pt1 | contig 14611 bp, 9 predicted proteins | sample BONnt6_FD_181171 | JGI IMG/M metagenome (GOLD analysis project Ga0256853, IMG submission 181171) | Terrestrial sediment cell enrichment communities from Utah, United States - BONCAT_SYTO_Terrestrial_sediment - 6 | ecosystem: Environmental > Terrestrial > Deep subsurface > Rock core/Sediment... | reverse complement strand
TCGACGGTGCGGCGCGCAGCCCGCCACGCCCCCGGCCGCACCCGCGTTGCCCGAGCAGCCCGCCACCCTGAACCCGCACAAGATCGACTGGGACCGGGCGCGCCGCACCGTCGAGGCGAGCACGTCGGATCCGGCCGAGCTGACCGAGCGTCTGCGCGCCCTGGAGCAGAAGAAGAACGTCTACGACGGGCAGGTCGCCGAGCGCGTGAAGCAGCTGCGCGGCGAGTACAGCCTCGCCATCGACAGCGGCGCGATGGACGCGAACGAGATCCCGGACGACCACCGGGCGTTCCTGGCGACGCACGACCCCGAGGCGCTGATCCGGTTCCGCAAGCTGGAGGAGAGCCGCAAGGGCACGTCCGGGACCGAGCGCGAGGACGACCTCGCTCTGATCGGGTACCTGCGCAACCTGAGCCCGCCCGACATGGCGCGGGTGGACCTGTCGACCGTGATGGACCGCCTCGCGCCCAAGACCTACGCGAGCCTCGCGAAAGAGCAGCAGGACATCCGCGCCGCCATCGAGAAGGGCGACGCGAAGGTCAGCACGATGGAGCTGCGGAACCAGACCGCGAAGCTGGTAATGAACGCCGCGCCGTTCGGCCAGATCCCGACGGGCTCGGGCTCGTCAACGGAGCGCGCGAACGCCATGCGCCAGGGGCTGTTCCTCGACCAGTACCACCGGCAGGTCGCCGCGCTGGAGGCCGCGAAGAAAGGGCCGCTGACGCAGGAGGAGATGCGCGCCGTCGCGAACGAGCTGCTGACGCCCGTGTCTCGGGGCTCGAACCCCACGTACCTGTTCGAGGTCGGGAGCCGCACGGAGAACATGACCCGGCAGGAGAACAACCTGCCGCTGGTCGGCGATGCGCAGCTGGCCCCAGCCGCGAGTTATCAGGACATCCCGGTGAACAACATCGCGCCCGTGGTCACGGTGCTGCGCGCGCGAGGCCTGCCTGCCGGGACCGAGCCGACCCGCATGACCTACAACGCCATCGTGAACGCGGTGACCGGGCGGCCGGTGAGCCCCGACCCGCGCACGGCCGGGCCACTCGGGCGGATCTTCGTGGACCGCCTGCGCGAGAGCGTGACCGACCCGCGCACCGGGCAGCAGCGACCGCTGCCGGGCGGCAAGGCCTGGAATGACCCCCAGGTCCAGGCGCGCATGTTCAGCGACTGGTTGACCCAGCAGCCGGAGGTGCGCCAGATGTTCAGGACAGCAACGGGCGACCAATGAACCCTCTCGGCGCGAACGGCAACGACCCCTTCTTCAGCAAGCTGCAGCAGGACATCGAGACCGAGGAGCGGATCCGCCAGGAGCCGACCGCCTCGCCCGACGCTGCGGTCATGCGGCCGACCCCGCCCCCGGTCGCGGCCGAGGAGGACCCGTTCTTCGCGGACCTGCGGCAGCAGGAGGCGAACAACGTCACGGTCGCCCTGCAGCTCGCGGAGCGCGTCGACCCCGAGCGCGCGGCTGCGGCCAAGCGCATCGCCGAGCGCGACGGGATCCTGTTCGAGAGCGCGGTCGAGAAGATCGGCGAGCTGAAGCGCCGCGAGCAGATCAGTGAGGTGCGCCTGGAGCTGGAGAAGAACCCGAAGCTGCGGGACGTGTTCACGCGCGGGCTCAACAGCACGGTCATGGACGTAACCGACCTGCAGCGGGCGTCGGGCGTCGAGTGGCTGGCCGGGTCCGCGTCGGCCGCCTGGAACAGCAGCTGGACGCAGCAGGAGGTGAACCGCCGCCGCTCGCAGCAGATGGACGGCAAGCTGCCCAAGGACGATCCCGAGACCAACCGCCTGGAGCAGATGCTGCAGGCGCAGGGGCCGCTCGGCGACGACGGCCCGCTCGACACGATGTGGACGGGCGTGGTCGGCCAGCTGCCCGTGCTGATGAAGGCCGCGCAGATGGCGTTTGCGGGCGGCACGGTCGGGGCCGCTGTCGGATCGGCCATCCCTGGCGCGGGCACGGGTGCGGGCGGCGTGGTGGGCGCGGGCACGGGGACGTTCATCAACGCCTACGACCAGCTGCGCGGCGAGGCCTACGGCGAGATCCTGCGCATCCGGGGCATGGGCAACGAGCAGATCGACGACCAGACCGCCGTGGTTCTGGCGGCGGCCGTCGGCTCGCTCGGCGCGGCGCTGGAGACGGGCTCGCTCGCGGTCCTGGCCGCGCCCGCGCGCGCGATGGTCCGCAGCATGGTGCGCGGCGCGCTGCAGTCGCCGACCCTGCGCACGGGCCTGCTGACCTACGCCCGCACGGCGGGGATCCAAGTCGGTACCGAGGTCGGCACCGAGGTCGCGCAGCAGGGGATGCAGATCGCGGCCGAGGAGTTCGCCAAGGGCACGGCGGCCGGGGACTTCTTCGCCCGCACGGCGGGGCAGATCGCGGGAGAGCTGACCGAGACGGCGCGCCAGACCGCGCTGACCATGGTCCCGTTCGCGGCGGTCGGCGCGAGCCCCACCCTGCGGCGCGGGTTTCAGGACGTGCAGCTGGCGCAGCGGAACCAAGAGGTCGTGCGTCAGCTCGCCGAGCAGGCCGAGCAGTTCCAGCTGGCGAAGCGGTCGCCCGAGACCGCCGATGAGCTGATCCGCGAGAGCGTGAGGGGCACGGGCATCGAGACCGTGTTCGTCCCGGCCACCGCCCTGCAGGAGACGCTGAACCAAGCCAACGTCCCGATGGCCGAGCTGGAGCGCACGATCCCCGGGATCTCCGAGCAGATCGCGGAGGGGCTGCGCCTGGGCACCGACGTGGCGATCCCGTTCGAGGTCTACCACAACCGGGTCGTGGTGGATCCGCGCATCGGGCCCGCGCTGATCGAACAGACGAAGTTCGACGAGCGGCTCCCGACCATCGCGCAGATCAAGACCGAGATCGCGGGCCTGGAGCGCGACGAGCAGCTGACCGATGCCCAGCTCGCGCAGCGGGCGGCCGACGAGGCGCGCGTCGAGGAGACCCGCGCGGAGACCCTGGCGACGATCCGGCAGGAGCTGCAGGCGGCCGGGGTCGAGCCGCGCCTCGCCGAGCAGAACGCGATCATCATGACCGAGTACGCCATCACCCAGGCCGAGCGCCGGGGCGTGCCGGTGGAGGCCGTGCTGGCGACCATGCCCAGGGTCGCTACGGCGGGCGTACAGGCCGGTCGCGCGCCGCAGGCCACCCTGATGCAGCGCGCGCGGGCAGCGGTCTCAGCGGCCATCTCTCGCGATGCGTCTAGTCGGAACCTCCAGGAGTTCGCTGCAGGCTCGGTGGCGAGCAATCCCGATGGTACCCCCCGCGTGATGTACCACGGGACCACACGGGCCTTCCGCGCGTTCAGGCCGAACGACCGGGGACTGATCTTCATCACCGACAGCCCGCGCGCGGCCCAGGCGTTCGGCGAGGCCGAGAGCGTCCCGAACAAGCAGGGCGTGGTGAAGGGCTCGCAGATCCTGCCCGTCTACGTGCGCGCCACGAACCCGTTCGACTTCGACAGGGGCGAGCTAGTGGACGCCGTGGTCGAGGGGCTCGACCTCGACGCCTTCAACAAGGGCAACAAGAGCCCGGCCCGGGATCTCGCCGAGGTGCGGCAGCGGATCGCCGACGGCAGCTGGAAGGCCATCGAGAACCGCGAGACCCTGCGGCGGATCCGCGAGCTGGGGCACGACAGCATCTACGTCAGCGAAGGCCGGGTGAAGAACCTCGCCGTGTTCGAGCCCGGCCAGATCAAGAGCGTGTTCAACCGGGGCACGTTCGACCTGGGGCAGGCCGACATTCTGAACCAAGTCGTCACGTCCCGGCTGGGCGTGGTGGACAACTCGACCGACCCCGAGACGGGCGACAACCCGAACCGGATCTCGACGCGCCAGCCCACGTCGAAGAAGTCGACCGAGGACGCGATCCGCGACAACCTGATCGTCGGGCTGGAAAGCTCGATGGCCGACCCGAAGAACTTCGCGAAGAACGTCGAGCTGATCCGCGCCTACCCGAACATGCCCGTGGTCGAGGGCGAGACGGACGTGGAGACGGCCGAGCGGTTCATCGAGCACGTCCGCTCGAACCTGCTCTGGCTGCACGACCTCTACGACGCGGAGTACCGCCAGCGTACCCGGCTCTGGTACGACGGCGCCCGCGCGATCACCGACCGCTGGACCGCGAAATACGGCCTGCCTGAGACCGCCATCGGCGGCGTGCTCGCGGCGCTGTCCCCACAGAAGGACTGGTACCAGAACGTCAGCCTGGGCGAGCGCGTGCTCGACATCTACACGGGCGAGCAGGACACGGCCTGGACCCCGGAGATGCAGGTCACGGCCGACCGGATCTTCCCGCGCATGTGGCCCGAGGGCGCGAAGCTGAAGGGCAAGCAGCGCGAGGGCGAGGCCTACGCCAAGCTGCGCGATGCGCTCGACGGCAAGACCCTGCGCGAGTTCGGCGACAACGACCAGCTCGCGGCCATGTGGCTGCGCGTGTTCGACGAGACGTACCACAGCAAGAGCTACCGCATCGTCACGCCCGAGGGCGACTGGGGCGACTTTGCCAAGACGAAGGACGGCTCGAACCAGAAGGTGGCCTGGGGCTCGTCCGTCGAGATCGGCAAGGCCATCGCCGTGATCCGCGACCCGTCGCGCGAGAACGTGTCCCGCGCCATGGGCGCGAAGCACAAGGTGCGGAACTTCTACAACAACATCGTCGCGCCCAAGGCCCCGCACGGCGACGTGACCATCGACACCCACGCGGTGGCGGCCGGTCTGCTGCGCCCGCTCGCGGGCAAGAGCACCGAGGTCGAGCACAACTTCGGCGGCCCCGGCTCGGCGCTTACCGGATCCGAAGGCACGTACGGGATCTACGCCGAGGCCTACCGCAGGGCCGCCGCCGACCGTGGCGTCCTGGCTCGCGAGATGCAGTCCATCACCTGGGAGGCCGTGCGCACGCTGTTTACGGCCGAGTTCAAAAATGCTAAGAATGTCAACGCCGTAGATGCGATTTGGGGGGAGTATCGCGATGGCACGATCAGCCTTGAAGAAGCCCGTGACCGCACCGCAGCCTACGCAGGCGGGATCGGAAAGCCCGAGTGGGCCGACACGCCAGCTCGACCCGATGGAGCGGATGCTGACGCAGCTCGGGCTTCCAGTTACGAGAGAGACCTACCTGCAGCACGCCTACCCGGATCTGCCTCCGTCGGCATACAGCCGACCGCTGGAGGCCGAGCTGGAGGCCGAGCTACCCTCCCACTTGCAGCTCAAGCGGTAACGCTCAATCAGGAGATCGCCGGGCAGATCACGTTCGGCGACGCCCAGCCCGTCATCCAGCTGTTCGCGGCGGCCAACGCCTCGACCCTGCCGCATGAGCTGGCGCACTTCATGCTGCGCTCGCATCAGGCCTGGGCCCTGTCGAACCCGGACAACGCTCAGGCCCAGGCCGACTGGCAGGCCATCCGCGCCTTTCTCGGCATGGACGGCGACACCATGACGGTCGAGCAGGAGGAGAAATGGGCCCGCACGTTCGAGGCCTACCTCATGGAGGGCAAGGCCCCGAGCGCCGAGCTGCGCGACGTGTTCGCCCGGTTCGCCGCGTGGCTGCGGATCGTCTATCGCTCGATCTCGAACCTCTATACGGCGGGCGCGGCCGAGGTCACGCCCGAGGTCCGCGAGGTCATGGACCGCATGCTCGCCAGCGACGAGGCCATTGCCGACGCGCAGGGGCAGGTCGCGTTCAGGCCCATGCCGCGCGAGGCCTTCCGGGGCAACGAAGTCCAGTACGCTCGCTATGTCGATCAGGTCCAGGCCGCGAACGAGGCGGCCGAGGATCGCATGCGCGAGCGGCTCATGCGCGACATCACCCGGCGCACGACCGTCGAGTGGCGCGAGGCCCGCAAGGCACTGGAGGAAGATGTCCGCGACGAGCTGCAGCGTCTCCCCGTCCACATTGTTCGCAAGCTGCTGATCGACGGCGAGGACTACGAAGGCTTCATGGCCCAGTCGGGCAAGGACTACGTGCTCGACTACAACGACATCCTGGCGAGCCACGGCCAGGACGTGGCCGACACGCTGCAGAAGCAGGGCGTCGCGGTCAGGACCAGCACGAAGCGCGACGTGATCTCGGCCGAGATGCTCGCCGAGATGTTCGACTGGCCGACCGGCGACGCGCTGATCACCGAGCTGTACCTCACCCCGCCGATCAAGGAGCACGTCCAGCAGGTCACCGACGAGCGCATGGTCGAGCGGTTCGGCGAGATGGCGCGGGACATCGAGCTGCAGATTGATCAGGCGCAGCTGGCGCTCCACAGCGACGAGCGCGGCGACCTGCTGGAGCAGGAGCTGGGGCAGCTCGCGGACGCGGCCGGGCTCGCGGGCACGGGCACGCCGCGCGCCATCGCGAAGGCGGTGGCCGAGCAGCGCGTCGCGGCCATGAAGGTCCGGGACGTGAGGCCCGCGCGGTTCCTCGCCGCCGAGCGCCGGGCCGCGCGCGAGACCGAGGACGCGGTTCTGGCCGGGGACTTCCGCAAGGCGGCCGACGCCAAGCGCCGCCAGATGTACGCCCATGAGATGGCGCTCGCGGCCGACCGCGCGCAGGAGAACACGCGCCGGGCCCTGAAGTACCTGAAGAAGTTCGAGCGCGAGAAGCGCCCGGCCGGGGTGGCGTTCGCCTACCTCGACCAGATCGACCGGCTGCTGTCCCGGTTCTCGCTGCGCACGAACACCCAGGCGCAGCAGCAGGTGCTCGATGTCGGCATCATGCAGTACGTGCTGGAGCTGGATCAGCAGGGCATCGTGACCAGCATCGACCCGAAGATCCTCGACGAGGCGTTCCGCGCCAACTGGCGCGAGATGGCGGTCGAGGACTTCATGGCCCTGCGCGACGCGGTGCGCCAGCTCGACTACACCGGGCGGCAGGTCCGCAAGCTGGAGGTCGAGGGGATCAAGCGCGAGCGCGAGGAGGTCATCGCCGAGCTGGTCGCGGCGGCCGGGGCGGTGCGCCAGCGCAAGCGCCTCGACCCCCGGTTCGATACGTGGTCGGGGCTGAAGGAGAACTTCCTCACCATGGCGGCCAGCCTGCTGCGCATCGAGCAGCTGGTCGACTGGCTCGACGGCGGGCCGAAGGGTCCGTGGCGCTCGGCCATCTTCAACCGGATCGCCGACGCCCAAGTCCGCGAGATGGACATGCAGGAGCGGTACACGGGCGAGCTGATCAAGGTGTTCGAGGGGCTCGACCCGAAGTACATGGCCGAGAAGATCCACGTCCAAGACGCGGACGTGACCATGACCCGGTCGCAGCTCTACGCCTTCGCCCTGAACACGGGCAACGAGAGCAACCTCGACAAGATGCTGCGCGGCGAGGCCAACAGCCCGCACGGGATCGACAGCCCGACGAAGCTGCAGGCGCTGCTGTCGCACATGCGCAAGGAGGACTGGGATCGGGTCCAGCAGATTTGGGACACCATCGAGGGGCTGTGGCCCGAGCTGGCCGCGCTGCAGCGCAGGCTCACCGGGGTCGAGCCGCCGAAGATCCAGGCGCGCGAGGTGATCACCCCGTACGGCACCTACCGGGGCGGCTACTACCCGATGGTCTACGACCCGCGCATGAGCGAGCGCGCGGCCGAGAACGAGGCCGAGGCGACCGAGCGGCTCATGGCCGACAGCGCGTTCATCCGGCCCGTCGTCGAGAGCGGCGCGCGCAAGGAGCGCACCGGGTTCGCGGCCCCGATCTCCACCGACCTGCGCGTCATCGCGAGCCACGTCAACAAGGTGATCCACGACATCACCCACTGGGAGGCGGTGCGCGACACCTGGGCCCTGGTCAACGACCCGCGCGTGGGGCAGGCGGTCAAGGACGTGGTCGGCAACGAGCAGTACCGGGCCATGAAGCAGTGGGTGAACCGTGTGGCGAACGACCGCAACATGGCGCCCAACACCGGGTTCGAGTTCCTGATCACCGGCCTGCGCCAGAAGATCAGCCTCGTCGCCATGGGGTTCCGGCTGTCGACGATCATCACCCAGTTCGTCGGGTTCTCGAACAGCATGGAGCACGTCACCCCGGTGAACATGGGGCGCGCGTTCCGGCAGTGGGCCAAGAACCCCGCCGCCGCGCACCGCGAGGTCAGCCGCCTGTCGGGCGAGATGCGCCACCGCTTCACCACGCTGGAGCGCGACGTGCGCGAGGCGATGCGTACCGCGCTCGGCGACACGGGCAACCTCGCCAAGGTCCAGCGCATGGCGTTCTACGGCATCGGCATGGCCGACAGGGTCGTGTCCGAGGTGACGTGGCTGGGTGCCTACAACCAGGCGCTCCAGGCCGGTGAGACCCAGGATGTGGCGATCCGTCTAGGCGATAGGGCTGTGCGCCTCAGCCAGGGCGCAGGCGCGGCGAAGGACATCTCGGCCCTGCAGGCAGACCGCAAGGTCTGGTCGCTGTTCACGATGTTCTACTCGTACTTCAACCTGTACTTCAACCGGCTGTGGAACACGGGCCGAGACGTGCGGACCATGATCGACCAGGGCAGCTACGCCGTCGACATGCCGAACATCATCGCGCGGGTCATGGCGCACACGATCATCCCTGCGGTCATGGCCGACATCCTGCTGTTCCGTGGGCCCGACGAGGACGAGATCGAGGAGGAGGGGCGGCTCGGGGCCTACGCCACCTGGGGCGCGCAGAAGGTGCTGCTCTACCCATTCGCCTCGCTGCCGATCATCCGCGACGTGGCGAAGGAGGTGGACTTCGCGCTGGAGAAGGGCAAGGCCCCGGAGTTCTCGGGCAACATCCCGTGGGCCCGGCCGCTGACCGAAGCGGGCCGCTTGGGTTACCAGCTCTGGAACACGGCGGTCGAGGGCGAGGATCTCGACGGGCGGCAGGCGCTGAAGCGCGCGACGCTCACGGCGGGCTACGCGCTCGGGCTCCCGGTCGGGCAGCTCGCCACCACGGGCGACGCGATCTGGCAGCGGCTTGAGGGGGAGGATGTCGTCTGGCATGAGTATGCCTTCGGCAAGAGGCCCAAGTAATGACCGTTCCCAACACGTCGAGCCGCTCCACCCCGCAGCTGACGGACGGGACGAGACGCATCTGGACCTTCGGCTTCCGCGTGCTCGACGCTGGGCACATCTATCTGGAGCGCACGAACCTCTCGACGGGCGTGGTCGACGAGATCACGGGCGGGTTCGCGGTCACGGGCGTGGGCAACAACCAGGGCGGCACGGTCGAGTATCCCGTGTCACCGGCCGCCGTCCTGCCGACGGGCTCGATCATCACGGTCGTGCGCCGGGTGCCGCTGGGCCAGCCGGTGCGGATCGGGAACCAGGGCGGGTTCTTCCCGGAGACCCATGAGACCGCGCTCGACCTGCTCGCGATGCAGATCCAGCAGGTCCACGCGAACACGGTCTCGGCCCTGCGCGGGCCCGCCGCCGAGGGCGAGGCCGAGCTGCTGCTGCCCATCATCCAGTTCCGCCAGGGGCGGCTGCTCGGGTTCGACGCGAACGGCAAGCCCATCGCGGTTGGCGACATCAACGCCACGAACGCGGCGGCCCAGCACGCGGCGACCGCCCAGGCCGCAGCATCGAGCGCGGCCACGCTGGCGGGCTCCGCGTCAGACGAGCGGATCTTGGCGCAGGCCGCGCGGGGTGGGGCCGAGACCGCGCGTGACGCGGCGCAGAGCTGGTCGACCCTCTCGATGCGCTGGGCGCAGGAGGCCGACAATACCGACGTGAACGGCGCGGGCACCCGCTCGGCGAAGCACTGGGCGGCCGTGGCCCAGGCGGCGGCGGGCGCGGCGCAGGGCCAGTTCATGCCGCTTGCGGGCGGCTCGTTCACGGGCAAGGTCACGACCCTGGCGTCGGCTGCGGGCGGGGCGGGGTTCAACCTGCCGCACGGCGCGGCCCCGACGAACCCGGCCAACGGCGACTTCTGGACCACCACCACCACGGTCAGCGTCCGTCTCGGCGGGACCACCCGCGAGGTCTGGCACAGCGGCAACGTGCCCGACGCCTCGCAGGCCGAGGCCGAGGCTGGCACGTCCACGGCCCGGCGCACCTTCACGCCGCAGCGTCTGGCCCAGGCGATCCTCGCGCTGCCCGGCAAGCCCCAGGCGTGGGGCGACATCACCGGCAAGCCGACCACGTTCCCGCCGTCGGCCCACGTCCACGACGCGGCGAGCAGCTCGGTCGCCGGGTTCATGAGCGCGGCCGACAAGGCGAAGCTCGACACGATCCTCGCGAACGCGCAGGGGCTGATCTTCACCCAGGGCGGCACGGGCGCGGTGACCCGGAACGCGCAGGAGAAGTGGCGCGAGATCATCGACGTGGTCGACTACGGCGCGAGCTACGGCCCCGTCGCGGACCAGGGCGCGGCGCTGCAGCTGGCGCTCGACTACGTCAGCGGGCGGGGCGGCGGCGCGGTGCGGGTGACGGGCCGCCTGTCGGTGGCGCGCAACATCAACGTCTGGCAGTCGTGCGGCATCATCGGCGGCGACGTGACGCCGGGCGGGTTCACGAACGGTGGCGCGATCAACTGGATCGCCGCGTTCTCCCCGGCCATCGTGCTCACGCGCGGGTTCACGATCACCCTGTACGGCGCAGGCCACCTTCGCGGCCTGATGATCGTCGCCCCGAACATGACGATCAACCAGTCGGTCGCCGAGATCAACGCCTGGGGCGGGACCGCGATCACGCTGAAGGACTTCACGGGCGACCAAGTCATCGACCGCTGCGGCGTGTTCGGCTACGAGTACTTCGTCCGCAAGGAGCGGCTCGGCGGCGCGCTCAACCGCTGCCGCATCATGGACAACAACTTCGACTGCTGGCACGGCGTGGACATCGATACCGCCGTGGACGTGGTCTACGTCGAGCGAAACCACGGCTGGCCGTTCTGCTCCGAGAACACGGTCGACCCGTCGCCTCCCGGCAGCAAGACCTACCCGGCCGCCGTCCGTCCCGGCACCGCGTTCTACTTCGGCACGGGCATGGACTGGCCGCACGTCAACTTCAACTTCAGCTATGGGTACCTGCGCGGCCACTGGTTCGACGGCACCCACGCGCCGGTCTGCATCGGCGGCGGCGCGGATTACGTGCCCGAGCGCAGCGACGAGACGCGCGGCCTGCTGATCGGCAGCGGCGCGGACTGGCCTGTCATCATCGCGTTCGAGGCGGCGGCGCAGAAGCACAGCATCGAGCTGGCCGCGACCACTGGGCTCGCCCTGCTCTACGGCTGCGCGGCCTGGGGCTTCGACGTCTCGGGCGTGTTCGTCTCGTCGGGCACGGGCACCCGGATCATCCGCGACTTCCAGGGCGTCAACTCGCAGGCGCCGAACCACCTGGGCGCGATCATCATCGGCTCGGCCGCGCAGGGCCACGTCGTCATGGAGCGGCCCTTCGCGGAGAACTGCGTCGCTCTGCTGTGGAAGGATCCCGCCTCGACCGCGACGCATGAGCTGATCGACCCGCTGTGGTCCGGGACCACGCCGCGCCCGACGGCGCATATGTACCCGAGCATCGCGTCGGCCGCGACCATCACGATCCCGGCGAAGATCCGCCGCGTGATCATCACCGGGACGGCGGGCATCGGCACCATCGTCCAGGCCGGGGCCGACGTGGGCGACGAGCTGGAGCTGATCCTCACCAGCGGGCTGACCCTGTTCCATAGCCTCAACGTGAACGGGATCAACCTGGGGAACGCCGACCGTGCGATGGGCGCGCAAACCGTGATAAGGCTGCTGCGCAACACGGCGAACAGCTGGACGATCCTGCGGGCGAACGGAGCATAGCGATGGGCTACAAGCTGGGGACTGCGTCGGAGGCGAAGCTCGTCGGGGTCCACCCCGACCTCGTCAAGGTGGTGCGCCGCGCCATCGAGCTGTCGGCCATCGACTTCAGGGTGACCGAGGGCGTGCGCACCATCGAGCGCCAGCGCCAGCTCGTCGCCAAGGGCGCGTCGCAGACCCTGCGGTCCCGGCACATCCCCGGCACGAACCGCTCGGGCAAGGCCGAGGCCGTGGACGTGGTCGCGCTGGTCGGCGGCAAGGTCGCCTGGGACTGGCCGCTCTACCCGCGCATCGCGGCGGCGTTCAAGGAAGCGGCCGAGGATCTCGACATCCCCATCGTGTGGGGCGGCGACTGGGTGAACTTCCGGGACGGCCCGCATTTCGAGCTGAAGCGGGGCAACCGCTATGGGTGACGAACCTCCGTGGCTGCAGCGCGCGCGGCTCCTGCTCGGGCAGAAGGAGTACCCCGGCCCGAGCACGAACCCGCTCCTGCGCCGCATGGCCGAGCGTCTCGGCATCGCGCCGTTCGAGGACAGCGAGCCGTGGTGTACGCTGTTCGTCGCCTACTGCCTGCACTCGACCATCCCCGGCATCAAGCTGCCGCGCCACCTGATGTGGTCGCGCGCCTTCGCGAAGTGGGGCACCGAGCTGCAGGAGCCCCGGCCCGGGGCGATCATGGTCTACTGGCGGGGCAAGTCGCCCGCCGACGACCTGGGCCACGCGGGGTTCTGGACGCGGCCCGGCGCGTCGCCCGGCTACAGCCGGATCCTGGCGGGCAATTCAGGGGATATGGTCAGGGAGCACCAGATGAACGATAAAGCGTTCCTGGTCAGCATCCGCTGGCCTGACATCCCAGGGAGGCCGTGATGTGGCCCTGGTCAACCCGAGCCCTGCGACGCATCGAGCGTTCCCAGGTGCTCATCCTGACGGAGATGCGGATCATGCAGAGGGCCCTTGAGGAACTGGAAGCTGCGGTCGAGCAGCAGACCAGCGTGACGCAGAGCGCGGTGACGATGCTGGAGCAGCTCGCTGCCCAGGTCCGCGAGAACGCCGACGACCCGGCCGCTCTGCGCAAGCTGGCGGCCGACATCGAGAAGAACACCCAGCGCCTGTCGGACGCGCTCGTCGCGAACACCGACGCGGAGGCTGACGAGGCGTAAACCCGAGGGGGCGGGCAACCGCCCCTTCACCATCTGAGAGGCGAACATGGACAGCATCTGGGAGAACGTCGCACCCGTCATCGGCACGGCGCTCGCGACCATCATCACCTTCGCCATCACCTGGGCGGCGGCCGCGTTCCAGCGGCTGACGAACATCCAGATCGAGGCGAAGCATCAGGCCACCCTCCACTCCGCGCTGCTCACGGGCGCGAGCTGGGCGGCGGCGCAGTACGGCGGCAACGCCTCGATGCAGCTGCAGCAGATCATCGACTACGCCCGACGGTCGGCACCCGACGCGGTCGCCGCGCTGAAGCCGTCGGACGCGGTGCTCGCGAAGCTGGCGGCGGCGAAGCTCGAACAGGTGACCAACCCGAATGTCTCTCCTGTCATTGGTTAATCTGGGCATCCAGCTGCTGCAGTGGTTGCTCCGCTCGGCCAACGAGAAGAAGCTGCTGGACGAGGGCGCGCGGCGGCAGATCGCCGCGTCGCTCATCGCCACGACGGAGATGGTCGCCGATGCCCACGCGATTGAGGACTGGGTTGCTCGTCAGCCTGACGACGTTGTGGCTGGCATCCTGCGCAGGTACTACACGCGCCCCGCTGACGGCCGAGACGCCTGACCGGGAGCGTGGGACGTACTGCCAGATCGCCCGCCCTGTGTACCTCTCCCCGGCCGACCGACTAGTCGCCAGCACGCAGCGCGCGCTGCTGGCCGAGAACCTGAAGCACGACTGCCTGTGCAGGCCGGGCCGCGTTCCGGGGTCGCTGTGCGCTGCAGTCCGGGAGAACCGTGATGTGGCGGAATTGGCTCGCGAGATGGAGGTGGATCTGGTTCGAGCCCAGGGACGCCCCGCTGTGGATCGGCATGAGTAGGCTCCCGACCCGGTCGGCCGAGATCCTGCTCGCCGCGCTCATGCTCTCCATCGGCCTGACGCTCGCGGCGCCGGGGTCGACGTTCGACCTGCCGCACTGGGCGGTGATGCGGCAATGGGTCACCGAGCCCGTGCTCGCGTTCCACCTCGTTGCGTTCGGGTTCATCCGCTGCGGGGCAATCATCAGCGACACCCGGTTTCGCTTCTCGCCCGTCATCCGCGTCATGGGGTGCTGCGCGGGGGCGGGGTTTTGGGTGACGGTTTTCCTTGCTATCGAGGAGGCGTCAGAGTTGTGGGCGTCCGGGGCGCCGATGTTGCTCCCCATCGCCATCGTTTGTGCGCTGTTCGAGACGTACGCGGCCATGCGCGGAGGGACTGATGCCGCCAATCTGGACAGCTTCGGCGTCCGGGAGAGGGCGTTCAACAGGAGACACGGGCGTGACGCTGGTTCAGGTGCTTAAGGACATCGCGCCCATCCTGGCGGTCGTGCTCCCGGCCATCGCTGCTTTCTTCGCCTACCGGCGCCAGGAGAACCTGCGCGGGGAGCAGCTGCGGCGCGGCGGGGAGAAGGGCGAGATGTCCGCGTTCGCGGGGGCGCTCGTCGACAAGGGCCAGACCGATCGCTGGATCGCGGCGATGGAGACGCTGGCCGGGGCGCTCGCCGACGCGGCGGGCGAGCTGCGTGTGGTGCGCGAGCAGCGCCACGTCGCGCAGCAGCAGACGAACCGGCTCCTCGACGAGCTGGCCGACATTCGCCGCGCGCTGGAGGAGATGGCCTCCGTGAAGCGCAGGCGCCCACCCTCCCCGTAGAGGCATGCCTCTCTACGGGTCGAGCGCGGCGGCCGGGGATCCTCGCCTC
>Ga0256853_1000058_pt1 | contig 14827 bp, 19 predicted proteins | sample BONnt6_FD_181171 | JGI IMG/M metagenome (GOLD analysis project Ga0256853, IMG submission 181171) | Terrestrial sediment cell enrichment communities from Utah, United States - BONCAT_SYTO_Terrestrial_sediment - 6 | ecosystem: Environmental > Terrestrial > Deep subsurface > Rock core/Sediment... | reverse complement strand
CTACTGGTCTCACAGTCGGGACCACGCTCACTCCCACGACCGTGACCATTCCGAGGGCGGGAGAGGATACCTTCTCGAGGGCGTTGCCGACGTCGCGGGGATCGACTGGAAGAAAACTCTGGGTTCCTATACCCATCCGGATTGGCTGGGAGAGGAGGAGATCACGCTGCGGGATGATGCCGAGGTAACCTTGGTCTCCCTGACGGCAAGGGAGGGATGGTTGCAGCGGGTATCCGACTCCATCGAGGAGGCTGTGCCCCTCCTGGATTTGGAAGGGCAGCAGTTGCCTGTGGGCGAGACGCTTTCGAGAGGGATGTGCCCTTAGAGCCTGCGGCGGTTCCTTCCTGGCGCGGTACAACCCGAGGCTGATGTCCTTCACGACCCGTAGTGAGCCTTCAAGCTGTGGACGCCGGGTGTCCCATCGTTCCCTGCGCCTCGTTCATGGTGATCATCTGCGGTCCCTTGAGGGGGTCAGTTCGCAGGGGTGGGGCTACCGTCCAAGCTCCGGCCGACGATCTCATCGACGGTCTCGTTCCACGCCGCGCTTTCCACCGCGCACCGCTCCGCTATCGCCTTCGCCACCGTGTACTCCTTCGGGCTGAAATGCTCCGGCTTCAGGGATTCGACGTTACGAGCCGCCGCTTCGGAGTGGCGGGCGACATAGGATGAGTAGCTGTCCAAGAAGGATGTCTCGACGTCAGCAAGGGGTGCGTCCCTGCCCAAGACCCGGAGGGTATCCCGCCAGTGGGTCCACAAGGATGCGTGGTATGACTGCTTGATGTGGGAGATTACGTTAGGAAGGGATTTGAAACCCAACTCGTCCGCATTGCCGTACTCGGCGCGGAGGCGCTCTATCACGCCGTCCACCGCCTCTGCGATCTCGCGGAAGATTGTGCTTTCCGAAGGGTGGTTTGGCACCTTCGGCATTCTGATCGTAGCCATCGCCGCCAGCCTCTTCTCCCAGAGTTGCGTTCCGGCCCAAAGCTACCTTTACGCGACGCAACCCACGCTATCCAGGAGGCTCCGGACCCCGTCGAGCCGCATGCGGTTGCCCATGGATTTAAGGATGCTGGTCTGGCGCACGGAGAGGGCTAGAACCGCGCAGGCGTGCCCTGACATGGCAGGCTCCGGCGAACAGGCAGCCAGTTACGATCCCTGCGGCGCCGATGGAGACGATGACCTTTACGTACAAAACGAACAAGTCCATCCCGCACTTCCCCCGTTGCCGCCCACCGTAGCAGGCCGAACACGGCTTTGGAAGGATTCGTGGCGGTCCAGGAGGTTTGCGGTTCCGGCGGCGACATTCTGTTGACGGCAGGCAAATGGCGGTTGACCCTGTTCCCGTGAGTTTCTCGGGACGCAAGGAAGGACAGGGCATGAGGTTCGAGATCGCTGGGGCGCTGGCTTCCGGAAAGACCATGCTGGCCCATCGTCTCGGGGACTCCGGCTTTCACGTTGTATACGAGGATCTCTCGACGAACCCGTACCTCGAGCTTCGGAAGGAAGACCCCGAAAAGTACGAGCTCCTGTGCCAGCAGACGTTCGCCTCCGACAAGATCAACGGAATCGCCGCGGCCGTGGGTGCCGGATATGACCGGATCGTCTCCGACTACAGCCTCGTGGTGGAGCGCGCGTACCTGACCTACTACCTCAAGGACAAGCCCGAGTGGATCGCTTCCATCGAGAGCCTGCTCAATGACAGCCTGGGCCTGATCGGAACCGCTGACGCCATCATCCATTTGCGGTGCCCCGCCGAGGTCCAGTTGGAGCGCATCCGCACCCGAGGCCGTGATTTCGAGCAGGGACACGATATCGCCTTCCTTGATGCCATCAACGCGCTGGTTGAGGAGCGTGTCGAGCAGGCGCGCGGGGCCGGGATCAGGGTGATCGGGATTGACGCCGTGGCGCTCGCCAACGACGACGTCACGTTCCCCCGGCTTCTGGAGTCCTTGAAGCAGGATCGGCAGCCTAGGGCTGCCTGAGGATGCGACCACGACCATGGTCGTGTTTGCGCCGGGTGCGACATCCTGTATCCTTTAAGGACGTCCTCAGTCACGTGGACGGCTACGGGAGTGGGTCATGGATTTGGCAACCAGCCTCTGCGTCACGGCGGCAGCTCTCGTGGTTCTGGCCTGCGGAATCTGGGTTCGCTCCTCCAGAAAGTCCGAGGCGTTGCTCCTAGTGAGGGTGGACGACACCCTGGCGGCAAGGCGGCGTCGCATCGCCGCGCAGCTCCGCCAGGAACGTAATCGTTTCTGATCCTGGGCGACGGCGATCCGCTGAAGCCATGCGTTGTCCCAACCTGGAAGCCCTGATCGGGACGCCAGCAAACCCCGCACGAGCCGGCCTTCCTGACATTCCCGTTCTCGATCCGCTCTACCGGATGACAGGGGAGTGCCTGCTTCGCTCCGGCTCGCTCTGGGTGTTCGATCCCGATGCGGTCCGTGCCGGCACCTTTTCGAACCTCTACTGGGATACGACCGACCTCGCCCCAGGCATCCGGCGCCCGTCAGCCTTCGCCGCCGATGCTTTCGGCGATCTCTATGCCGTGGCGGACGGCATCATCGTGAAGGTCGAGACCGAGACGGGCAGGATGGAACCTGTCGCCGAAACGGTCGAGGGGTGGGCATCCGCCATCCTCGCCGATCCCGACGTCGAGCTGGGGGAGGGCTTCCTTAGGGAGTGGGAGAGCAGCCGTGGCCCGCTACCTGCGGGGCAGCGCCTGTATCCCCGCAGGCCCTTCATCTTCGGTGGGGAGTTCGATCCCGAGAATATCGTGGCGGCGACCTTCGAAGAGATGCTCCGCTTCAGGGCGTACCTCGTCGAACAGACGAAAGACTTGCCGGATGGCGCCAGGGTCAGGTTTGAGGTGGTGGACTGAATGAGTCCTGCCGGACCCGTACTCCCGAATTGCGAAGCTTCGAATCCTCTTGTATGCATGCGACGGACGTGAGGACGAGGTCGGAATGCATAGGTCAGCCGTTGCTTTGATCGCTCTTTTGCTGGTCACCGGCCAGGCTAGGGCCGAGGACATCACCTTGAGCTGCAAAGGTGACGTCAGGATGTGGTGGGAGCGGGACAAGGGCGGCAAGATGCAGTCGGCCCGCCTGACGAATTACTTGGTCAAGATCGACACGGACTCCCGCACTGTCGAATATGGCGGCAAGACCCATTCGGTTGACGTTATGGACGAAGGGTTCATGAGGGCAGTGGGGGACGATGGTCCCCAACGTGCGGTCATCAACGTCAACAGGTTGTCGGGCGAGTTGCTGCATCGCATCTTCGTGGATGGTGCCCTCATGCAATCAGCCGACCTCATGTGCGAGAGGGCGCGCCCGAAGTTCTAGCAGCCCTCGATCCATGCGCACTGTTTGTGCCTCGCGTCTCGGCGGTGCCGAATGGATCAAGACCGTGCACCCGGGGGCGACCATGACCGACTTCACGTCCGAGACCGAATTCTTTGCGGCCCATGCGGAGTTCACCCGCAAGATGCAGGAGTACAATGACTCCATCTACGGCCTCGACACGGGGTTCAAGGGGGAACTTCAGAGACGCTATAAGGAGCAGTATCCCCGAAGGAAGTTCGATGGAGCCAAGGTCGTCCTTGAGGGCTGGTACAAGGGTGTTCTCGAGGAGTGGCAGGGCAAGGCCGATGCCCTGATCAAGGAGCGCAGCGAGTTCAAGGAATCGGCGGAAGCTCATCTCGGGGAACTCGCCAAGGCGGCCGAGATGCCGACAACGGACGAGATGATCCAAATCTCAATGACCGACGGCGGCTGGTACCATACGCAGGGGTACGGGGCGAACAGCTACGCCAAGGGTGCCGCACGGAGCGAGGCGGACAAGGCCGAGTACCACGGGCTGAAGACGGAAGTCCGTACCTTGGAGAAGGAAAAGGCCGACAGGTGGGGCATTTCCTACGAGACCTATGGGGTGTTCGCCAACACGACTGAGGCCGGCATCGCCCTCCTCAATTACAAGGAAGCGCCCCCGCTGCGCGAGGAGGTCCGCATGTGCTGGAAGCGGGGCGTCAACCCGCGGGTTTACATGCCATTCCTTCCCCATGGCTACGAAGAGAAGGAAGGCCTCGACTATTACGGGAACGACCTCCGCGCTGTGGAGAACTCGGCTCCCTCACCTTGATTGTCTGTCGGTCGGACCACCTCCTAATGGGGTCGGTGTCGGCCGGATGGTAGGATAGGTCAGGCGAGGAGACCAAACGTGGCCTCCTCCTTAGGGAGACGTCCATGCAGGTGTCCCAGATCGGCAATCCGGTACGTGTGGCCTTCCGCCAGCTAGAGTCCTTCTCCGAGGGCAGGGGGCGTCTCTTCGCCTTCGGCGATCCCGAATGGCCCGAGTTCATCGCCATCGCTCCCGGGACGGGTGGTTGGATGGTCAAGTACGGTGGCTATCCTCTGACGGCGGTGGACTTTTCCGTCGGGGTGGTGGAAACCGAGGCGACTGAGGAAGAAGCCTACAGGCTTGCCATGGAAGTCGCCGACGACGGGGATTGGGCGGAGGTCAGGCCCGCATAGGAGGCATCATGCTGGGTTTCGGTGAGGAGAGGGAGCTGCCTGCGGATTGCTCCGATCCCGTCATCAAGAGGTGGGGCCACGGGCAATGCCATGCCCTGACACTGGCGCTCCATCGCCGGACCGGATGGCCGATCCTCACCCTCCACGATAGCGGCGTCACCATCGACACGTCCTACCTCGAGGAGTTCGGTTCCGTCCTCCATAGCGGCGTTGTCCATCCGGATGGAGATTTCATCGATATCCGCGGCAAGCACGATCCCGAGGCCATGGAGCGGATCGCTGCCTACTACGTCGATGAGGACCGCTCCCGCTGGGCCTGCGTGGCCCAGCCCAGGGAAGTTGACCTCCTGGAGTGCATGGATCGCCACGATCTGATCGACGCCGCCATTTTCGATGCCGATAAGGTCATCGAGGAACGCCTGCTGCCATGCCTTGAGACGCAACCCGGGATGACCGCTGCCGATGCCGAGAGGATCGTGCATGATCGCGGCCTTCAGGCGATGGATCCGAGCCTCCGGATGACGGACTGAGGCGTGTTGGCTCTCGCTTGAGCCGCAGGTATGTTCGGCCAAGAAGGGGAGCCATCCATGGGCATTCTGAGGTACGAGGACTGGAAGAGCGAGCAGGACGCCGTCGAGAAGCTTCAGGCATCGACTGGGGGCGCCGGGAAGCTGTTTGCGTTCGGCAACCCCCATCAACCCGACTATGTCGCCATGGCGCCCGTCGCCAACGGCACTTGGGCCGTCAAGTACGGCGGCCATCCCCTGACAGCCGTGGACTTCTCCGAGGGGGATATCGAGAAGGCTCCGAACGAGGAAGCTGCCCATGCCATTGCCATGGAGATCGCCGACGAGGGGAACTGCGGCCTCGTCGAGAAGGACGAGAACCCCGACTTCAAGGGCTTCATCGACTATCACGAGTTCTTCGATGAGGACGGCAACCTGAAGTCGGAGCCGTACACCCCTTGAGGTGAGAGGTGGGCAGGCCATAGGAAGGCGCACGCCTGAAGCCTATGGCCCTGAGGCTTTCCGCAGGCGCATGCCCGCAAGCGGACAGAGGCAACAGGGGATCACCGGACCCGAGGTGATGGTGACGTCTTGGTAGGCGCATGTCAAACCTTGACCTGCTTGATTCAGGGCGTAGCTTTATCCGGCCTAGGTCCAGGAGGACACTATGCCGGAACTCACGGTTATCGAGGGCGGCGGCCGCCCCGTGGACGAGAAGACCAGCCTCACCCGGCAGGCTTTCGATGATCTCCTGATGGAGGTGCTACGGGCGCTCGGCCGTGGCGACGATCATGAATTTCGCATCCTCAGGGCCATGGAGAGGTTCATCAACAATGGCGCCGAGGCTTCCATTCCCGCAGGTGAAATCATACGGGATAGGTTGACGGAAATTCATGAAACACTGCTGCGACAGGGACCCGACAACTCCTCGACCGAAGACAGTAAGGCCATCATCGAGGCGGGACTTCAGGTGCTAGCGGAGTCAATAGCGGATGATCGTGCATCGAGAGGGAGGAAATCCCAGCGGGCGAATGCCTTACGGGAGGCTATCGAGAGCTACGTGATCGCGAGGGAAAGACGTTCACGGACACATGGCTGGAGCTATCTCCAGTCTCTGTCGAAGCGCATGGACGGCATGAAGCCTTCTGACTGAGGGGCTGCTTGCCGTCCAGCCCGATCAAGACGTCAGTATGCCAGAGTGGCCGACGCCTCGACCTCCGGCAGAACCCCCCGCCTGCGCATGGTCTCCGCAACGGTATCGGCTCTCCTCAAGACCTCGTCTAGGCGCGTCATGGTGATGTTCTCTGACGATACGCGGAGACTCTGATACTGCATGAGGCTTTGGGCGAGGTTCGCCACCCTTACGAGCAATTCCGCCGCCGGAACGGTCACGATCGGGACGATTTCAGGGTCCAATCTCCCGTAGTGTTGCTGGGTCTGCACCATGAGGTTCAGTCCGCCCGTCATGGCAGGCAGCATCTGGACGATGTCCTTCAACTCCTCGGAGACGGACGCGTAGGTTTCCGGCTCGTCCTTGAGGGCGTTATACAGGGCGTAGGTGTTGTTCAGCCATTCAAGTGGCTCCGCCACCTTCCTCAAGGCGCCGAGCAACATCTCGTCGGACGGGATGCGAAGCCGATCCAGGTTGTCCCCGTCGACGACACGGCGGGCGCGTGAGGTCTCGGCGTTGCCGCGGTCCCGGGTCTGCCATCCGTCGGAGAGCGAATTCCAGTAGAGGAAGTTTCCATCCTCAAGGATGAACGAGTAGCCCAGCTCCCCGGGTTCGCGGTAGGCATCTGGGCCATCTTCCCTGATTGCGACGATTTCCCTGGCGGCATCGGTCTCTCCCAAGCCCCTCTGACGCGTCACCACGATGTCGCCGATGCTGAAGCCGCCGCCAAAAAGGGGATAGTCGCGCAGGTCGTCGACGATCTCCCTGTGGTCATTGACCACGACATGCGCATCGGGGTGCCGATCCCTGAAGGCCTTGAACTTCTCCTGCCACTCAAGGGTGGCATCACGCCCATGCATGTACTCGTGCCGCAGGCAGGTGTCCCCCGATGGCTGATGCGTGAACCTGATGCGTCCCGCGAAGTCGAGGACGATGTATTCCTTGGTCACGTTGGTATCGAGCTTGGGCACGGGCATCCTCCGATGATGCCGCGATCCTAAAGGTGGGCTATGCCACCCGCAAACGGACCACCAGACAAAACAAACCCCAAGCAGGGCAGAAGCCTTCCTGGGGTCGGAAGCTTCCTCGAGGCTGTGATCGGCCGCGTGGAAGGCCGATTGGAGCAGATAGGGGCGACAGCCAATGGATGGGCTCCTGACAGGAGGGACTGCCTGTACGCTGGACCCTAGAGGCATCGGGGCCAGGGAACTGCCAAGGGGGCGTCATGCACAAGAAGGTTGCTGCTGGGGTGCTGTTCGTCCTCGCGCTGGCATGGATAGCATGGCCGTTCCACACGGCCTACGTCGTCCTCGTGGCCGCGGCCACGCGAGACATCCCGACCTTGGAGCGGAAGGTCAACTGGGTCGCCGTGAGGCAGGGCATCAAGGAGGATGCCGTCGCGTCGATGATCCCTTCCGGCGGCGGGAATTCGGTCATTGGGTCGATGATCGCAAGGAAGGTGGCTCCTTCGAACGTCGATCCGCGGATCGAGCAGATGGTGAACAAGTTGGTCACCCCCGAGATGTTCGCTTCGCTGGCAAGGCATGCCGGGATCGTGAATTGGGAGGAGGATGGAACCACGGATCGGAGGATCAACCGTGGCCGTATCAAGTGGGCATTCCTGTCGGGGCCGATGAGCTTCAAGGTGGAGCTTGCGGCTCGGAATGGCCCGACGGTGACCCTCGAATTCGAATGGAGCGGAACCTGGAAGCTGCAACGGATCGTCGTGCCGTTTAGGGAAGCCAAGGGGTACGCGGCACACGTGGACCTGCAAATTTGAGCGTCCGCCGAACGCTGCCGCGTATGTGCTCCTAGGGCATTGGAAGCGGCATCTCTTTCTCGGGGAGGCATATGCCGTCGGACAACTGCTCCGGGACTGTATCGGCAAACTCGGTGAAGAGTTCATTGACCTCTGGAAAGGGGTGACCCGCGGTGGCGATCAGATGCCGTCTCTGCCAGTGGGCAAGGACATCAGGCCTCATGCCTTCGGCTACCAGATCGGACCATCGCTTCCTGTAATTCTCGACCTCCCATTCGACGGGGTTGTAGGCAGCCGGTGACCAGTCGAGATCGTACGTGACTTCCGACAGCGGGCGTCCTTCGGACCGGATTGCGGCCTTTAACGCACGGGCATTCCTGGCCTTGGTCCAGCTCGTGGCCCTTTCGTTCCGGACGAGCAAGGTACCGTCCGTGTCGATGACAAACGGGTCGAGCCAACCGTAGTGCTTGCGGGCGATCCGAAGGAGGTCGGCCAATTCCCGCTCGTCCGCCGGACCCCCATCCCTCAGGTCGATGGCCACGTCGACGTCCCCGGGCAGGAACCTCCCTCGCGCTACGGACCCGAATACGACCAGCCTGGATGCCAGCGAGCTGCCGCGGAGGGAGGCGAGGGCCATCGCCAGGTTCTCGGCATTCCTCTCGACCTCGAGGTCGAGTTCTTCACGCGCAATGATCCTGCCGTTCCAAGAATACCGTTCCCTGTAGTACTCCTCGCGGCTGTCATACCCCATGGCCCGTGCTCCCGCGTGGATCGATCGTTCACATCTTCAGGGCAGCGTCTTCTTGCGGCTCCTGATCGCTCTCAAGCTCCGCGATACGGCCGAGGGCATTGTTGAGGCGCCTTACGAGCTTATCGACAGGGATCGGGTCCGAGAGCTCGGCGCGGGTGAACTGACTGACTGCCCCGTCGACGTTGATCTCGTAAGGATGCTTCCATGTGGGTCTCACGGAGGTTACTCGTCCGATCCTGCCGATCTTGTCTGGGAAGACGCCGTTCTTGATCTCGACGAAATCGCCTTCCTTCAGGGGCCATCCCATTTTGCTGCCTCCGCGATGCTCGAAATCGTATGCCCAATGCGAACCTGCCCCAATCTGGCTTTCGAGCCAGAAAGGGGCAAGCGGAAGCCTCGGGCTGGTTGCTAGGCGGCCTCGCTCCGCGGGTTCTTCAGTTCCGCGATCTCGGTCCGTAAGGCGCCGATCTCGGCGATCAGGCGTTCGTAAAGGACGGGGTCGTGCGTCAGCTTCGGCGCGTCCGCCGCTGTCTCGGCATCGATCGCGTTCACGATCACGCCGATGAACAGGTTCAGGGCCGTAAAGGTCGACAGCAGGATGAAGACTAGGAAGAACGCGATGGCATAGGGGTGGGTTTCCGCCAGAGGCTTCACGATGCCGCCGGACCAGTCGTCGAAGGTCATCACCTGGAAGAGCGAGTAGGCCGTGGCCCCGAGCGATCCGAACTGCTCCGGGTTGGTCTGGCCGAACAGCTTCGTTGCCATGACCGCGAACACATAAAAGATGAGCGCCAGAAGGAGCGTGATCGATCCCATCCCAGGCAGCGCGGAGACCAGCCCGCCGACCACCCGCTGGAGCGAGGGCACGGCCGTGATCAGGCGCAGCACCCGCAGCACCCGCAGCGCCCGGAGTACCGACAGCGCACCTGTGGCCGGAACGAGGGCGACCCCGACCACCGCGAGGTCGAACACGCTCCAGGGATCGCGGAAGAAGGAGAGGCGGTGGACCACGAGGCGGGCACCCAGCTCCAGCACGAAGACCGCCAGGATGAGGCGGTCGATCCCGATCAGCGCCGGACCCAACGCGTCCATGGCGGAGGGACTCGTCTCAAGGCCTAGAGTGATGGCGTTGATGATGATGAGTGTCAGAATGGTGCGCTCGGTGCGCGGGTCTTTCAGCAGTCGTTCTAGCATGGTCATCCTCGGTAACCGCTATGGACGGGACCTGCCGATCACCGGAGCATGACGACTTCGAGGTCGTGCCTGGCGAAACGGGCAGGTCACCCGACATCTTCAGGGGTGCGGGAACGTAGCAGATAGGTGTTACCGCTGAGTAACGCCAGGGATCATGCCTTCGGAGGATTTTGCCCCATAACGTGCCTTATCGGGTACGGGCGGCATTCGTGCGCAGCGAGTAGAGCAGACGTATACCCTTCCTGTCCGACGGATCTTCCTCTCTCGTCACGAAGCCTAAGGACGTCAGCCTTCGTAGTTCGTAACAAGTGCCCACGTATCGTATTCCGGTCGCCTCTGAAATTTCCTTCGCGGTTGCTGCTCTCCCGAAGGCGTCGAGGCAGCCGAGAATTTCGAGTTCGCTTCTGCGAAGTCGGGTGTCACTCCATTTCAAGGCTGCTCTTGTGAGGTGATCCGGTGCGTCAAGCCTCGTGTACCGCCGACCCCCGAGACTGCCAAAAGATATAACTTTCCCCTCGTCCACGAGCGCATTCACCGCTGTATGGACTTCGGCATCACTGAACCCAGTTCGCTCACGGATCTGGACCACGTTCATCGGTTCCGTGATTAGATCGTAGACCCTATCCTGTCGGTCACGGGCGGCCTCAAGATCATCCTTCTGCAAGTTCAGGAGGAACGCTTCCACCTCCCCGTCGGAGGCCTCAGTCCTCACGTAGAGCTCCTTGAGCCGGATGGTGCCGCACTTCCTGATGAAACCTTTTGAGATAAGGGAGCGGACGACCTCCGACCTGCGGGAACGTCCGTAGCCGAACCTTTCGGCGATCTGGTCCTGGGTAGCCGGCTGCTTCAGGAACTCAAGTACCCTCTCCTCGTTCTCGGTCGGCGCCTCCGTATCATGGCGTCTTGTCAGGCGGACGGGCTGGTGATCGGCAAGGATAGGCCTCTCCTCGGCGGCTTCGACTTCGTCCATCGTCATTCCGACCAGCCGATAGATAGGCCGCTTGCCGATTACCCCCGATTCTTCGAGCACACCCATGGATACGAGGCCGTGGAGGAGTGTCCTGACCGACGGGCGGTCAGTGCCTACCTCCCTGGCAAGTTCGCTGATCGAGAGATAGACCGTGGCCCTTCCTATGCAGGCGACGATCCTGAGTTCGAGCCTGCCTAGATCCTCCGCACGCAAACGCCTCTTTGATGTCCCGTCGTTCATGGGGATCCCCTTCCGGTAGCAGTGGTCAGGAGTGGTCTGTGCGTACATGTCTGCGACGAGGAAGTCGCCTTATGGCTTCCGACGCCCCTTGCGGCGTGGGGGCTGATCGTCGAAATGGGACCACCGCGTAGCGAAGGACAGGAAGGAGGCGCTGGCGTCGAAATGCCCGTGCGGTCCGATCACGCTGTCGAACGGGTCCATGGCCGACATGTCCATGGAAACGATCCGGCGGGAGGCTGCGTCGAGGATATGTCCAAGGGCACGTCTTTCGGGACTTCCGCCCACGAAACGGCCTTCCACGCCGTGACCTGCATCGATAAGCCTGCCGATTGCGTCGCGGGCCTTCACGGTCCCGCGGCTCACCAGCTTTCGGAGGAGTTCATCGACGAGTTCGTTCGGGCCCGCCCTGTTGCCGAACCTGCGCATCTCGTCGGCCGTCCGGAACTGCGGATCGTCCATGCATCCGGATGGAATGAAGACGATGTCGTTGCCGCTTTCCTTCAGTCGCCCAGCGATGAAGGCGTAGACGTGAATGAGCGGGATGTCGTCAGGCCAGAGGGTATGGACCAGGAGGCTGCGGCCGTCCCTGAACCGGACCTCGGCATCGGGAATGAAGACCCCCTTCTTCCCGTCCGCCTCGTAACTTACGCGCACGGGGAACCCGGCGTAGGATGCCACTTCCGGATCGCACTCGAGAAGGTCAGGAAGAATGCTCGAGGCGGGTGACCTCATGGTGACCGAGCGGTCCATGGTACGGCTGTAGAAGAATCCGGAGCCTTCGTCAGGGTTGCCGGTGCCTTCCTCGTCGAAGCGTTCCTCGCCGAACTTTTCGAGTTTCAGGATGCGGACGCTGCGGACGATGCGCGGCTCCACCTCTTCTTCTTGCGTACGGGCCTTGAGGAACGGGGCCGACACGACGACGGAACTGCGACGTCGGTACTGCTCCATCCACGTCGAAGGGATGTCGAAGTCAAGCTCGGCGAGCGCGGCATTGCATGCCTCCACGTCGAAGGCGTCAGGATCGTAGTTCCTCCCGTAGCCTCGGCGTTGCAGCCAGTTGCCTTCCTCCTTGTCGAGGGCCTTCCGCCGCAACTTGCGCGCCAACTCGTTGTAGCCCTGCGCAGACCTGGAATCTTCGATGGGACCGGCCTGAGCGCCATCCAGCACGATTGGGCGGTATGGCCTGCCTTCTGCTCGGACTGACGCTCCCCGCACGATGGTGTGGTTCCACTTGTCGCCGAAGTCGTAGACGTACCGGAAGGCGGTCACGCGGTGGGACATGTCGTAAAGCCATACCAGTCGCTCATCCATGGCGTGCCCTTCCGAGATCGGCCCATCCGCGTTCAGCGAGACAGGACCGACGTTGATGCCGAGTTCGAACTGATGGAGATGACGGTCCCTCCAGCCGAACACGGCTTGGATCGTCCTATGGAGGTCCTCGAAAGTGGCGTTCTCGGGGATGAGGATTTCCCGCCAGATCCTCGGGACCGTCTCATCGATTTCGATGCGGTAGTGAACGAAGGTCGGGTGTTCCACGTCGGCGGACGCGTCGAGTTGCTTCCTGATGCGCTCGAAGTCACTGTTCCCTTCTTCCGAGAACGTGACATTGATCGGTGAGGGGATGACCCTGTCGGACAAGACGTTGATGCCGGAACGGTCCTTTCCGTTCACGATGTCGACCCGGCGTCGATGCAGCGCGTTCGTCACCGCGTCCCGGACGGCTTCGAGTCCGCTCTTGCCCTGTTCCATGGATACGATCGTCCTGAGGGAGACGCCCGAGGCCGCAGCGAGCTGCCGCTGCGTAAGGTTTGCCGCCGATCTCGCGGACTCGAACAGGATGCCTGCCCTCCGGTCCATGGACATTTCCGTGCCGGAAGACCTGTCGGTCCACGCATTCCTCCAGACACCTACACTTTCGGTCCTGACGTCGAGTTCGATGCCGTAGGGTTCGAGGATGCCCGGCGCAGCCTCGAAGAACCAAGCCACGTCAACCCCGCGTTCAGCCTTGGCCAAGACCTGCCGGGTCGTTCCGAACAGGCCCGCAAGCTCGCTCTGTGAAAGCCCAGACAGGGCTCGGGCACCGCGAAGGCCCGCAGCCATCAGTGCTCCATCCACGTCCTCGAAGTCATCATCAAAAGGGAAGCCGTCCGTCGTATGGCTCATTGACGCCATCCTTCGCTGAACCTTAACAGGCGAACATGATGTGCAAGATTGCATGTGCAACATTGCGCTTCATGTTATAGTTGGCAAGTGCTTATTGTTGAATTATTTTCGCCATATTAGAACGTTGCATACTGCCGCCGCGGGATGTATCCGGTCGATCTGGACGTTTTCACGTCCCATGGATTGTCAGTCCTGTGAGGGTCGGGACGAGGCGACTGTCGATGGGATGGGTATCCAGGCCGCTGAACCCGAAAGATCGGGAGAATGACCGCGCAGGGAATGGGCGGCGACAACTGGGCGGGAAGGGTGTCGTTTCTACGGAAACGCCTGCTGCGTTCCGCCCGGGCAAGAGTGCGGGTGCCCGCCACACGGGCACCCGCAAGGGGCGAGGAGTCGTTCGCCTAGTGGGCGCGCTTGGAGGCCATGTACTTCTCGGCCTTATCGTCCGGCACATCTGACCTGACGTAGAAGTCCTTCTGGCCGATGGTGCCACAGACCTTGATCAGTCCCTTCCCCAGAAGCGACCGGGCAACCTCGGACCGACGCGACTTCCCGAGGTTGAACTTCTCGGCGATGTCCTCCTGCGTCGCAGGGCGACTGAGGAACCTCAGGATTTTGGCTTCGTTTGGCGTCGGCGCGTTCGGGTCACGGTCGGCAATTGGCTGCCCGGTCTTCCTCAAGGTGGAGCGCTCGAGGGCTTTGACTTCCGGCAAGGACAAGCCCACGAGGCTGTAGGAGAAGCGTTGGGCATCCAGTTTCGAGCGTTTGACGATCCGCTTCGAGACCAGGGAATTGAGTGCCTGCCTCGCATATCGGCGGTCAATGTGGCTCTCGCGGGCGAGCTCGCTGATGGAGAGAATTCCTCCCGTCTTGCCTAGGCAAACTGCGATCTTGATCTCCGGGATGGTCATTCCTGCTTTGAGTGTTCCGGTCTTGGTAGAGGTGCTGTCCAGCGACTTACCCATGGGGCGTCCTCCAAGATGGGTTCCGAGCCGGCGACGTTTTCATGCCAGCGTTTCGGCAAGTACAATAGCTTAACACATTCTTAATAAACTACCCAATACCTGTGCAATTTTCCGGAGCATTGGGAGTATCAGGTAGCGCGTCTTTGTACTTTCTATGTTCTTGTTGGTTATGCGACTTCCGTTGCCTGAGAGACTGCCGTCCCAATGACCGGGCATCAGTCGTTGACGGCGTTCTGCCCGGGCAGCGAACCCTGGCCGTTGTTCGTTGTCGCCTTCCTGGGTAGTGTCCGCTCAGGCATCGGGGGCAGGCATGGCATCCATCGAAAAGGGCACTTACATCCGCAAGGGCAACGAGACCCCGGAGGGGTTCGTGGTCGTCGAGGGCGCGACCGACAAGCACGTCCGGTTCCGGGCCGAGAACGACGACTGCCTCTTCCGTGCGACGCCCGAGCGCTTCCTCGAGTTCTACCGCGCGCCCGAACCCGGTGAGCTTGAACGTCTGCGCTCCTCCTACAGGACCGCTCCCATGTGGGGGGACTGGTTCCCGGAGGGGGCGGAGCCGATGCGTGGGTG
>Ga0256853_1000057_pt1 | contig 15354 bp, 10 predicted proteins | sample BONnt6_FD_181171 | JGI IMG/M metagenome (GOLD analysis project Ga0256853, IMG submission 181171) | Terrestrial sediment cell enrichment communities from Utah, United States - BONCAT_SYTO_Terrestrial_sediment - 6 | ecosystem: Environmental > Terrestrial > Deep subsurface > Rock core/Sediment... | reverse complement strand
GTCCCTATTAAAGCCGCTCAGGTTAAAATAAGTTTCATCTATGCCTACACAACCCGTAAAGCTCAAATGCGGAATTCACAATTCAGCACTCCCTTTACCCTTAGGCTTCGGGTTTAACAACGGGAGCCGGGGCCTTCTGGGCAAAGCCGGTGCGGGTCATTTCGCCCCAGCTTTTTTTGCCTGTTATCAGGTCATAATTCCCCTTGACGGCTGTCCACACCATGACCGGGTGAAAAAAGAAAGGTTCGACCAGAGCCGTGGCTACCAGGCGCAACATGTCCTTAGGGCGTTTGTACTGCTGGTAAGAGCGTTCTTCGAAAAGGATGGCAAAGACCGAAAACATGATGGCAAAGCCATACACCAGCCCCATAAAGGAGGCAAAATAGAGCCAGTTCACATAGCCAAGCAGGGCCATGCCGGCAAAAAAGAGCAGGCCGAAAAATTCAATCAGCGGGGCCAGCCACTCAAACAGTACCCATAAGGGCATACTCAACAAACCGATAATGCCGTAGCGCCTGTTGAAGATCATGTTGCGGTGCAGCCACAGGGTTTCCACCGTACCGCGGGTCCAGCGGTTGCGCTGCCTCTTGAGGATGTTCCATGTCTGCGGGGCCTCCGTCCAGCACAGCGGGTCAGGGATAAACGCAACCTTGCACGGGGTTTTCTCCTCATACATCAGGCGCCGCATGCGCACCAGCAGCTCCATGTCTTCGCCCACCGTATTGTGGTTGTAGCCGCCGGCCCGGATCACGGTTTCTTTGTCGAACATGCCGAAAGCGCCTGAAATCAGCAGCAGCGCATCCAGGTGGGCCCAAGCCATGCGCCCCATCAAGAAAGCCCGGAAATATTCGAGCACCTGCACTCGGGCCAAAAACTTGTCGGGCACGCGCACGCGCACCAGCCGCCCGTCTTCCACCACGCAGGAATTGGCAATGCGGATCACCCCACCCGTGGCGATTACCTTGCGCTCCTCTTCCATAAAAGGCTTCACGAGCTTGAGCAGCGAGTCGGATTCGAGCACGCAGTCCACGTCGATGCAGGCAATGAGCTTGTTGCCCGACACGTTGATGCCCACGTTCAGGGCGTCGGCCTTGCCGCCATTCTCCTTGTCTACCACGACCAGCTTATGGTAGGCCGGGTTTTTGGCCTTGTAAATACCCCGTACCGGCTTGGTGGCAATCAGCTCATGGAGGGCAAAGTCCACCTTCTCCAGTTCATAGGCTTCGATGAGCAGCTCCATGGTGTTGTCTTTGCTGCCATCGTTTACAATGATCACCTCGCAATTATTGTAATGCAGCGTCAGCAGCGAGCGCACATTGTCGACAATCGTCATCGACTCGTTGTAGGCAGGGGCAATGAGCGAAACAGAAGGCGCAAATGGCGAAGACAGAATGGCGCGGTAATCGATAAAGCTGTTTTTCTTTTTGTAAATAGCCATCGCCCGGGCCGAAATCAAGGCCAGGCTCATGTAGCACAGGTATATGCCAATGGCATAAAACAAGATCAGGGTGTTGAAGAATGCGGCCGTCGCACCCAGGTATTCACTTAGTAATGGGCTCATATCCGTGGGTCCAGGGCAGAGGCGGCCAGGGGCTGGAGCGCATGCTGCAGGTTATCTTTTATCTTCCTAATTAATGCTTTGCCGCTCTCCCCGCTCTGCACCAGCGCTTTGGTAGCCGCCAGGCGCACACTCCGGTTTTCGTCCTGCAGCAGGCCGGCATAAAAGCTGATGGTCTCTTCGCCCGAGATCACGGGCAGGGTTCTGAGGATCTCCAGGCGCACGGCCAGCGTTTCTGCAGGGTAGCGCAGGAGCAAGTGTTCGGTCGCTTCATAAGCTTCCAGGTGGCGCAGGGCTTTCACCACTTCCTGGCGTAGCGCCACAGAAGGGTGCGACAACAGCTCGAGCAGATCACGTACAGCATCCTGCTGCCCGTAGCGGACAATCATGCGGATGCTGAAACATACGATCGTTTCCTGGCGCTTGTGCAGCCAGCGCCTGAAGGCGGGCACGCGCGTCAGGTTGGCTTTTTGGGCTGCCCGGGCCAGCTGCATCTGCTGCCAATCCATCAGGGGTTCTTCCAGCTCATCCAAAAAGGCAAAAGGGGCTTCGTTTTGCAGGCGCAACAAGGCTACCTGCACCTCTGAGCGCAGCATGGCCTGCGGGTGGTTGATGAAAGAGCGGATCAGTTCGGCATCCTGTTTCATGCCCATTTCGGCCAGCTCGCCGATGCCTTTGGCGATCACGTCCCAGGCCCCGGAATACAGCTTGCTTTTGGAAAAGGCATGCAGCCCCAGCTGCTCATACAGGCTGCGCAACTGCAGCGACGACTCGCCGATGATATTGCGGTGCAACTGCAGCAGGCTGTCGAGAAACACCTGCCGCTGGAAAGTGCTTTGCAGGTGCTGCCGGCAAAAATCTTCCAGGCTTTGGGGCGATAACTCCTCAGCGTTGAAAAGAAACGTAGTGATAAAGTCCTGTGCCTGCCGGCCCTGCTGTTGCCTACGTTTATAAAAGACCCCGTCCTGCAGCCTGCTGAAGAGAATAAACAAAAACAGCAGGCTTGCTACGCCCAGCAAGAGCATAGCAGCAAGCAAGTTTATTTTCACCAGATTTGGCCAGTCGGACCACCACATAAGCAACAAAGGGCTAATTCTTTTCTTCTACATCATAACTTGACCTGCAGCGACAGCCCTACGGTAAAGCGGTTACGGAACTGGTCCTGGCTGTATTCCTCGTATTCATAGGCCGCCATGCCACCGATCAGGTAACGCTTGCCCAGCCGGAACTGTCCCTCCAGCCCTGCCCGTGTGGCATTGAAACGCCCGATCTCCCGAAAGCCCACCTGCACAAAAGGAATGCTGCCCTTGGCCAACATCAGCGTCAGGTGCTCGTCTTCGTGCCTGAGGTAGCGCCGCAGCTGCAAAATACCTGTCGCCTGCCAGCTCTCCCCCACCCTGTGGGCAAAGGGGCGCAGACTCACCCAGTATTTAGGAAAGTATTTGCCGATGTAAGCCGTGTAAAGGATCACCCGCTCGTCGGGCGAAAAAAGGCCGCGCCCGCCCAGCGAAGCCTCTATTTTATGAGGGAACAAATGGTAAAGCTCTACTCCCAGCCGGTAATGCGGGAACAGCTTACGGTCTGAGGCGCCCACGCTCAGGTAAGCATAGGTATTGCGGCGCAGCTGCGGATAAGCTTCCAACTCCCCTTGCAGGCTCTGCTGGTCGTAGCGTTCCGCATAATTGATGCGGGCCAGGTATTTCGAGCGGCCATGCTGGTGCAGGTACTCCACGGCTCCCAGGTGCCAGGGCGAAAACCCCTTGCTGAAGGTAGTGAGTTGATAGTCGAGACGAAGGCGGTCGGTGAGCGCTTCTTTATTCACCGGGAGCAAAGCAGCTTGGGCGGCTCCCCCCTGCCCGGGCTGCGCTTCCTCCTCTACCCTGCCCAGTGCCTGGTTGGCCCGCTCCTTGCGCTGCAGGAAATCGCGTGCCGCGGGGTTTAGGGCCAATCCGCGGTTGATGAAGGGCAAAGCCGCTTCCGGAAAACCGGCCTTGAGCTCCACATCGGCCATCAGCAGCAGGCCTTCAGCAAAATCCGGATTTTGCTCGAGCAAAGGTCTTAGTACGGCCCTCGCCGAGTCGAAAGCCTGCTCCCAGATAAAGGTGCTGGCCAGCAGGATGGCGCCATCGGTATAGTGTGGACTTACTTGCAGCAACTGCCTGCTAAGCCTGCGGCCCTCGGCGTACTTGCCGGCAAAGGCCATGCGTTGCGCCTGCTTAAAAAGGGAGTCGGCAGAAACCGGGGCCTGCGCCCGTAGCGCGCCGGCCGACAGCAGGCAGCAGGTAATGAGCAAGCATAAGGACTTGCGGCGTAAGCTTGGCTTCATGTGGCAGGGGTGTAGCGGATCAACAAGCGTTTTACCCGCAGCGAGAGCTCTCCCGGGCTAAAAGGCTTGGCGATAAAATCATCGGCTCCCAAACGAAAAGCATCCATGATGGTACCTTCCTCGTCAGCGGCAGAAAGCACGATAACAGGCAGCTCGGGCAAATTGGCCTTCACATACGAGAGCACCTCCATGCCTGTCACAAAAGGCAGCATCAGGTCGGTAATGACCAGCTGAAAAGGCATGCTTTTGAGTTTCTCCAGGGCCTCTTTTCCATCCCGGGCCACCACCACCGTGTAGTTGTCTTTTTTGAGGCGAAACTCCAGGGTGCGTAAAATCATTTCATCATCTTCAACAACCAGTATCATCCTATTGTGTGTCGTGTATCGTTATTCGTGTTTCGAATCAGAATTTTCAGAATTAGAGGATTTTCAGGATTAGTGCCTAACATGTCTGGTTTATCCTGACTCGTAATTCGTAATTTTTCAGCTCATCAGTGGCTGCAATTCCGCTGCAGCACGGCCATTCACTTTTGTCAGCTCCTGGTGCAAGTGCAGCAGGCGATCCGTTTCGGCCTCCTGGCTTACCTGCGCCAGCGTTTCTATCTCTTTCAGGCAGGTGAGCATGCGCTCAACACCCAGCAGCGAAACAGAGGACTTTAACTTATGGGCCACTTCTTTTACCTGCACCAAATCCTGGCGCAGCAGGGCCTGTTGCATCAGCTCCAGCTCTGCGGGCACCTGCCTGAGAAAAATGCCGATCATTTCCCGTTCAAAAGCCTGGTCTCCGCCGGCCATCAGGCGCAGGTAAGCCAGGTCGCAGACTGCCGCTGCTGCAGGTGCTGTATTTATGACAACATTTGCTACGGCAGCATCAGCTTGGCCTGCACCTGCCAACATCGAGATATGCGCAAAAAGTTCTTTCGCCTTGAAAGGTTTTGTGATGTAGCCATCCATGCCCAGGGCCAGGCATTTTTCTTTCTCTGTGCTCATGCTGTGGGCCGTCATGGCCAGGATGGGCACGCTGGAGCCGAGCTCCCGGCGGATGAGGCGCGTGGCCTCGTAACCATCCATCACCGGCATCTGGATATCCATCAGCACGATGTCGAAATGCTTTTGCTGGCCGATCAGGGCAACGGCCTCCTGCCCGTTTACGGCCAGCTCGGTTGTAAGGCCCATGTCGGCCAGCACCCGCAGGGCCAGCTTCTGGTTGATGGGGTTGTCTTCTGTTACCAGTACATGCAGGGGCCGCCCGCCGGCTTGCTTTTCCGTGGCCGGCTCCGGGCTGCGTTCGGGCAGGTTCCTGTCCTTGAGCAGGCCATAAGGCAGCGTGATCACAAACTCCGCCCCCTTGCCCGGTGCGCTCTCCAGCTCTATCCGTCCGCCTTGCAACTCCGCCAGGCTTTTCACCAGGCTCAGGCCCAGGCCCGAACCGCCAAACACGCGGGTGGTGGCATCGGAAGCCTGGCTGAAGCGCTCAAAAATACTGGTTCTTTTATCCTCCGGAATGCCGATGCCGCTATCGCGCACAGCAAGGCGCAGCCACACCGTATCCTGGTCCTGCTTCAGTACGGCGGCTTCTACGTCCACTGTTCCCTGGCGGGTAAACTTAAGGGCATTGTCGACCAGGTGGAACAGCATCTGGCTGAGTCGCAGCGGGTCACCCAGCACCAGGGCCGGCAAGTGCTCCTGGCCATTTACCGAAAACGCCAGCCCTTTCTTGCGGGCTTTTTGCCGGAAGAGCACCTGCAGGGCATCGAGCTGCGCTGCCAGGCTGAAAGGTTTGCGCTCGAGCTGCAACAGGCCTTTCTCCAGCTTGGAAAAGTCCAGTACGTTGTTGATAATCAGGTGCAGGTTTTCTCCCGACACGTGAATGGCATCAGCGAACTGCCGTTGTTCTTCCTGCAGTTCGGAAGCCAGCAACAGGTCGGTAAAGCCCAAGATGGCGTTCAGGGGCGTGAGCACCTCGTGGCTCATGTTGGCCAGGAAGCGTTCCTTGGCAACCGATGATGCCTCGGCCGCTTCTTTGGCCATCATCAGTTCTGTTTCTGCTTTCTTGCGCTCGGTAATATCGCGGAAGGCTGCCAGGGCATACACAATCTGCCCTTCACTGTTGTAGACCGGGCAGGCGGTTTCGGAAAGAAAAATACGCTCCTGCCCATGCCGTACCTCCATGTCGTCTACCTCTGTGCTCATCCCGCTCAGGGCTCTTACAATGGGCATGCGCTCCATGGGGTAACACGCATCGGTACCGGCCACAAACACTTTGTGGTCATCGACAAGCTGGCGAAGCTTGCGGATAGCTCCCTGGGGGAAAAGTTTTCCCAGTATCTCCTGCCCTTCGCGGTTGGCATAATAGAGTTCGCCGGCGGCATCGCGCACGGTAATGCCGATCGGCAGGGCTTCGAAAAATTGCTTCAGGCGCGATTCATTGTCGCGCAGCTCCTGCTCGAGCTTCACCTTTTTGTCGATGTCGCTGAAAATAAAAACAAGGGCAATCAGGCCTGCCCCCAGGATAAAGAGGATGCTCAGCAGGTTGATGGTTTTTACCTGGGCACTGAGCTGCCTGTTCTTCTCCTCCCGCTTGGCCAGCAGGGTGTGCTCGATCTGCCGCATAACAGAAGTTTTAAGCCGGATCCGGTCCATCAGGGTTTTGCCCTGCCCCGAGGCAATCAGGGCTGCCGCTTCGCTCCCTTTGTTGCCAAGAATGCGCTCGTTGAAGGCGATTTTAGCTTCCACCAGCAACAGCAGTTGGGTGATATGTTGCTGCTGGGCGGGGTTGTCGACCGTTAAGCGGCGAATATTGTCCAGGTGACGGTATACACCGGCCTTGTCGGCTTGCAAACCATGCAGGAAATCCCTGTTGTTGCTGATTACATAACCCCGTACATTGCTTTCCAGAATGGTGAGCGAACTGTGGGCTTGTTCCAGCTCGCCGATTACCTGATGGGTGTGCGTCACCCAGCTTTTGGCCTCCTCCAGGCTTTTGTTGAGTTGCAAAGAAAAATATTGCATCAACAGGGTAATCAACAAACTAAGCCCCAGGCTCAGGACAACTTTCCCCTTCAAACCAGCAGCACTTATATTGGCTATAATTGTATTTTTCACAAAGGATATAAACAAAATGCGTACGCAACACAAAGGTCGAATATAATTTGATATAGGTACACAGGAAAGAGAAATTTCACTGTTTTTTTACTCTTCCCAGTCAGCCGCCTCCCCCTAACGATCACATACTGAAGCTGTAAGCAGGTAATATGAATTAGTATAAAGCAGCCTGCATAATTTCCTGTAAATGCGTGAGGGATGGAGCGGTTGGGCGCCTGCCCCGATGCCTATCGGGGAGCTCTCCCGAAATCCCCCGATAGGCATCGGGATGTCCCACTTCGGGACGAGCCGCGAAAGTCGAAGGTCCCGGAGACTTTCGGGGTGGTACATCCCGGCGGCGCAGCCGGCACGCCCGAAAGTACCAAAGACCTCTTCTCTTTCTTACATTATCTACTCTCTGTCTCTAGTAAAATGGAATGGGGTAAATGAGAAATGATATAAACCACCATAAACAGGAACTTTGTAACTTGGTTTGCAGCCAAAAACAAACGGCCAGTCACCTGTAAGATGACTGGCCGTGGTGGGACCGAAATGATAAAACGAGGCAGGGCCTGTGCTTTAGTTGCCCCCGGCCCTGCTTTTCTCTTCTTCGGCACTACCGCTGCGGCGGCGCGAAGGAGCTGCCTGTGCCCGCCCGAAGCGGTAAGTAAAGCTCAGCGTGGCCACGCGTGTATCGCGGCGCTGGTAGAAATTTTCGGTATAGCCGGTCAGGGCTGTTTTGCCGCGCACTTTGTTGGTAAAGAAGGCGTCGGACACGTTGAGCTTTACGCTCGCCTTTTTATCCCAGAACTGCTTCTGCACGCCACCGGAGGCAAACCAAATGGGGTTTATCTCCAGGAAACCGTATACTTCGCTTCCGCGGTAGACGGCCGTCAGCTCGGCCGACCAGCCATGAGAGAAGGTAAAGGTATTATTCGAGTTCAGGTTGAAGGTAGGCCTGCCTTTGTGTAGCTCGGTCTGGGCCAGTTTGCCGCTGTACAGGCCGTAATAGAAGGTTGCATTGTTGTTGCTGTTAAACCAGTTGCCGATCGAGAAGGGCAGCGTCAGGGTCAGGCTGTAATAGTCGAGCCGGCCCAGGTTCTGGAAAGTCTGGGCCACGAGCTTTTCCTGTGTCGTATCGGGGGCCAGCACCTGCAGGATCACATCTGTGGTGCGGCTGTAACCCAGCTTGGTGATAAAGCGCTGCTTAAAGGTATGGCTCGCTTCGAAAGCGTAAGAAAGCTCGGGCTTGAGGTAAGGGTTACCGGCCGCATAGGTACTCGGATCCAGGAAGTTCTTGAAAGGATTGAGCTGGTTATAGGACGGGCGGTTGATCCGGCGGCTCAGCGACAGGCCCAGGTTGTGTGCTTTGCTCAGGTTGTAGCCCGCAAAGGCACTCGGAAAGAGCTGGGTGTAGTCGCGCTCAAAGGTTTGCCCATCGGTAAGTTGTTTGCCGTTGGCCCGGGTATTTTCCAGGCGCAGGCCCAGTTGCAGGCTCATTTTCTCTCCCTTGTGGGCCGCATTGAGGTAAGCGGCATTGATGTTTTCTTCATACAAAAAGTGGTTGCTTTTGCCCCTGTCCAGCTCATTGCCGCCCTTGCTGCGGTCGTAGAAAGCCAGGTTGTTGTCGGCACTTACCAAACTGCTTTTCAGGCCGGCCTCCAGCGAGCCGCCCACCGCCTTCCAGGGCTGGGAGTAGTCGGCTTTGGCCGCTTTGATGGTTAAATCACCGTCCAGGGCGCCATACAAGAGATAAGGGCTGCGGGTTTGCTCCTGCTGTAGGTTGTAGTAGTTGGTGGTAAAATCCTGGCGGTCTGTGTTGCGGTAGGTGATGTAGTCCAGGTCAGCGGTCAGCTCCCGGCCCAGGCTGTCGAGCGTGTGCTTCAGGTTCAGGTTCAGGGCCATGTTGCTGCGGGCATGCCCTACCACGGCGTCGGTCAGGAAAGAAGATTCCGGCCGGCGTTGCGCATCGAGCACAAGCGAGCGGTTCGTATTGGTCCTGTTCACATCAGAAGAAAAGCCGCCGGCCGACATCCCGATAGTGGTTCTGGGCGACAGGTAATAGTCGGCTCCCAGGCGGGCGCTGTGGTTGTTGAGGCTAAAGGAAAAAGGATTTTGCTGGTCGTAAGCCCCGGTGAACACGTTGTCTTTGAAAAACTCACGGTAGAGGTCCAGGTGGTTGAAATCTTTCCGGTACACATAATTGTAGTTGCCAAACAGGTTGAGTTTTGGGGCCCGGTGGTTGAGCTGCAACCCCTGGTTGGACTTGGCATAGCGGCCCTGCCCGAAGGAAGAAGACAGCGTGCCGTTGGTGCCCTGGCTTTTGTCGCGCTTGAGTTTGATGTCGATTACACCGGCATTGCCGCCGGCGTCGTATTTGGCCGAGGGGTTGGTGATGAGCTCGATCTTTTCGACCGCATTGGCCGACATGCCCCGCAGCATACTGGCCAGTTCTGCGCCCGACATGGGCACGGGCTTGCCGTCGATGAGCACAATCACACCCTGCCGGCCCCGCATGCTGATGTTATCGTTTTGGTCGACTGTCACGCCGGGTGCTTTTTCCAGCACTTCCAGGGCCGTATTGCCTGCTGCCACAATGCTGTTGTCTACGTTCATCACCGTTTTGTCGAGCTGCTGCTCAATAAAAGGGCGCTGGCCCTGCACCACTACTTCTTTCAGGTTTTGGGCCGCCGGGCGCAGCACCAAAGTTTCGGCACTGACGGCAACACTGCCCCCGGCCAGGGTAAGAACTTTGCTGACGGCCTTGCCATAACCCAGCATGTTGGCCGACACGGTATAGCTGCCTGCCGCAAGGCCTTCGAAACGGTAGGCGCCGGCCGCATCGCTCAACATGCCTTTTACCAGCGAGGAGTCGTTTGCCCGGAGCAAAAGCACATTGGCATATTCAACCGGTTTACCGCCGGCGTCCTGCACTTTGCCGCTGATACTGCTGTGCTGTGCGCTGGCAACCATAAACACCAGCAGGAGGACAGGGAGTAAGAAATGCTTCATCGTTCATTAGTTTAAATGAGAATAATCACGTTGTTGCATTCGCCCTTACCAACTCGCATGCCAAATATTATAAATGCCTAATTCGCAATTGTCTGCTTATAAACCATCCCTAATACCTCTTTCGCTCCGGCCGCGCTACTGTCTGAAACTGGACGCTGCAGTGTCTGAAACCGGACACCGCCGGGTAAACGGCAGCCATGCCCTGCAGGATAAGTTAAGGAAACCGAAGCCTGCGCCATAGCAGTCCTCTGCCCTCATGTTTGTGCCCGGCAAAGCCCTTCCGCCCAAAGCAATCCACCTTTTCGGCGCCCCCTTCAGCACACAACCGGTGTTTAAACACATGCCTTGTTGATTTTATCAGAATTTGGCTAACTTGGGAAGCAAACAAATACAAGCCTATACCTAAACTTTACACCCTTACATCACACATGCAAAAACCAAATGCAGGCAGAGCTGCCTGGAAGAACCACCTCAGACTGGTGCTCTTTGGCGCTGCCGCCCTTTACTCGGTAGAAGCTGCCGCCCAGTACGGCTCCAAGGCCGCCCCCAAGACACCCTTCATCGACAAAGCCAACATGAACCCGGCCGTAAAACCGGGGGATGATTTTTACACTTACGCCAACGGCGTGTGGCTCCAGAAAAACCCGGTGCCGGCAAAGGAAACCCGCTGGGGAAGCTTTAACCAGCTGCGCGACTTCAATATCATCGCCGTAAGAAACATCCTCAACGAGGCGGCGGCCAAGAAAAATGCCGCCCCGGGTTCTGTCGAAAAGCGCGTAGGCGATTTCTATGCCGCCGGTATGGACAGCGCCGCCATCGACCAGCTGGGCTATACCCCCATCAAGGCAGACCTGACCCGCATCCAGGCAATCAAGGATGTAAACGGCCTGCTCCAGGAGGTGGCTTACCTGCGCACTTCCGGCATTGCCTCGCCTATGTTCGGCTTCTGGGTAGGCCAGGACCGCAAGAACGTGGAAAACATGGTGCCCCAGCTAAGCCAGGGCGGCACTACCCTGCCCGACCGCGATTATTACCTGAAAGATGATGCGCGCAGCACCAAGATACAGGAAGCCTACAAGGAGTATATCACCACCCTCTTTACCCTGGCAGGCGTGCCGCAGGCTACCGCCCAACAGCATGCCCAAACCATTTTCGCGCTTGAAAAAAAGCTGGCCCAGGCCCAGATGTCGCGCGTGGAAATGCGCGATCCGCACAAAACCTACAACAAGTTTGCCCTGGCCGACCTGAATAAAACCACCCCCAGCCTGGACTGGCAGCAGATGCTGGCCAAGCTAAACGTGACGGGCCAGGATACGGTGCTGGTAAACGCACCCAAATTCTTCACCTCCCTCGACGGGCTGCTCACCAGCACGCCCCTTGCCGACTGGCAAACCTACCTGCAGTGGAACGTGCTTAAATCGGCAGCCCCTTACCTGAGCACCGATTTCGTAGATGCCAACTTTGCCTTCACCCAGGCCCTGACCGGACAGAAAGTGCAGACGCCGCGCTGGCAGCGTATGTCCTCGCTTACCGACAATACCATCGGCGAGCTGCTGGGCCAGCTCTACGTGCAGAAGCACTTCAAGCCCGAGGCCAAAGTCAGAATGGATGAGATGATCGCCAACCTGATCAAGGCTTATGAAATCCGCATCAAAAACCTGGACTGGATGAGTGCCGAGACCAAGGAGAAAGCCCTGGCCAAGCTGCACGCTTTCCGTCCGAAAGTAGGTTACCCGGAGAAGTGGAAAACCTACGAAGGGCTGGAAATCAGCCGCGACAGCTTCTTCCACAACGTGCGCAACGCCGGCAAATGGGGGTATCAGGACATGATCGCCCAGTTGGGCAAACCGGTAGACCGCAGCAGGTGGGGCATGACGCCGGCTACGGTGAATGCCTACTACAGCCCGGTAATGAACGAAATCGTGTTCCCGGCAGGTATTCTGCAGTTCCCCTTCTTCGATCCAAAGGCCGACGATGCGGTCAATTACGGCGGTATCGGTGCTGTGATCGGCCACGAGATTTCCCACGGCTTCGACGACTCGGGCAGCCAGTACGACAAGGACGGCACGTTGCGCAACTGGTGGACACCGGAAGATTTGGCCCGCTTTAAGGAGAAGGCCAAAGCCCTGCAGGAACAGTATGATGCCTACACAGTGCTCGACACCATCCACGTGAACGGCAAGCTGACGCTGGGCGAGAACATCGGCGACCTGGGCGGCCTGAACGCTGCCTATGAAGCCTTTAAGATGACCAAGCAGGGCAAGTCGAACAAAAAGATCGACGGCTTTACGCCCGATCAGCGCTTCTTCCTCTCCTGGGCACAGGTATGGCGCACCAACATCCTGCCCGAAACGGCAGCGCAGCTGATCCTGACCGACACGCACTCACCGGGCATGTACCGCACCATCGGCGCGCCGGTGAACATGGATGCCTGGTATGAGGCATTTAACGTGAAGCCGGGCGATAAGCTGTACAAAAAGCCGGAAGACCGCATCCGCATCTGGTAAGTAGGTTATGGCAAGTATTAAGACGCAAATAAATACATTAAGAAAACCTTTTGCCCTTGCCAGCCAAGATTAAAACAATCGAAAAGCCGCTCCCGCATATGCCCGAGCGGCTTTTACTTTTACATCACCGCAACACCAGTGCGCTACGTATCCAGTAAAGAACAGTATCAGCACCAGGAAACGAACTGCTATCTTACATGTTGATACTTGTGTTTGACTTTAAACAAACAGCATGGAAGAGACAACAAAAAAGGACAAACAATACGAGCTGGCCACCTTTGCCGGGGGCTGCTTTTGGTGCATGGTCAAGCCCTTCGACCAGTGGCCGGGCGTGATCCAAGTGGTGTCGGGCTACACCGGCGGGCACGTCGAAAATCCTACCTACCAGCAGGTGTGCTCCGACACCACAGGCCACTACGAAGCCGTACAGATCACCTTTGATCCCAACGTGATTTCTTATGAACAGATTCTGGACGTATTCTGGCAACAGATAGACCCCACCGATGCCGGCGGGCAGTTCGGCGACCGGGGCTCTTCGTACCAGACAGCCATCTTTTACCACAGCCCGGAGCAGCAAACGCTGGCCGAGCAGTCGAAGCAGGCGCTGGCCGGCAGCGGCCCCTTCCAGGCACCCATCGTCACCCCTATCCTGCCGGCGCAGACTTTTTACCCGGCCGAAACATACCACCAGGACTACTACAAAAAGAACCCGCTGCACTACAAGATGTACAACGTGGGCTCAGGCCGGGCGGGCTTTATCGAAAAGCACTGGAAAAGTAAATAAGAGTTACGAGTGCTGAGTCACGAGTTACGAGTTGAAGGTCGTGTTTCGGATCAGAACCTCCAGGATCAGAAGATAAACAGAATTCATTCGTAATTCGTCATCAATTCTAACTCACCACCGTGTTTTGGAGACCCAGCACCTCGCTTGTCCAGGCGCGTACCTCTTCAAGCAGTTGGGCATCATCGGCCAGTGATTTGCCATAGGACGGAATCATGCGCTGGAGCTTTTCCTGCCAGGCCGCAGACTTCATTTGCTCCGGAAAACAACGGGCCATGAGCTCGAGCATGGCCGATACGGCTGTCGAGGCGCCGGGCGAGGCTCCCAGCAAAGCAGCCAGCGATCCGTCGGCCGCCGTTACGATTTCGGTGCCGAACTCGAGCACACCGCCATGGCGCGGGTCTTTCTTGATCACCTGTACCCGTTGCCCGGCAATCTCGAGCTGCCAATCCTGTGCTTTTGCCTCCGGATAATACTCCCGCAATGCTACCAGACGGTCTTCCGGATCCTGGCGCACCTGGTTGATCAGGTAACGGGTGAGTGGAATGTTCTTGATACCCGCAATTAGCATGGGGCGCAGGTTGTTGGCTTTTACCGAGAGGGGCAGGTCGAAAAAAGATCCGCTCTTGAGGAAACGGGTGGTAAAACCGGCATATGGCCCGAAGAGCAATTCCTTAGCCCCGTTGATGTAGCGCGTGTCCAGGTGCGGCACCGACATGGGCGGCGAGCCGACAGCAGCTTTGCCATATACTTTTGCCTGGTGTTTGTTAATCACCTCGGGGTTGGTACATTTGAGCCATTGCCCGCTCACGGGGAAGCCGCCATATCCTCTGGCTTCCGGTATCCCGGACTTGAGCAGCAAAGGCAGGGCACCGCCGCCCGCCCCGATAAAAACAAAGCCGGCGGATACTTTCCTTTTTTGGCCGCTTGCCCTGTCTTTCACCTTCACACGCCAGCGGCCATCGTCCTGCCGTTTCAGGTTGCGCACCTGGTGGTTGAAGTACAGCCTGACGCCTTCCATTTCCTTGAGCTGGTCGAACATGCAGCGCGTCAGGGCGCCAAAGTTTACGTCCGTGCCAATGTCCATGCGCGTGGCGGCCACAGGCCCTCTGTTGTCCCGGCCCTCCATCACCAAAGGGATCCATTCCCGGAGTTCATCAGGCTCCTGACTAAACTGCATGCCCTTAAACAGGTGGCATTTGGTCAAGGCTTCATAGCGTTTCCGGAGGTAGCTTACATTGTCCTGCCCCCAAACAAAGCTCATGTGGGGCAGGCTCCGGATAAAATAAGCAGGCAGCTCGATATGTTCCTGCTGAATCAGAAAGGCCCAGAACTGCCTGGAAACCTCAAAAGAGGCGGCAATTTTCACCGCCTTGGACGTCTCGATCGCGCCATCGGCCAGCTCAGGCGTATAGTTTAGTTCGCAGAAAGCGGCATGACCTGTTCCGGCATTGTTCCAGGCATCCGAGCTCTCGGCCGCTGCTTTGCCCAGTCTTTCGTAAATTTCTATGGTCAGCGTGGGGTCCAATTCCTTGAGCAGCATGCCCAGGGTGGCACTCATGATGCCGGCACCTATCAGGATAACATCGGGTCCTGTCTCCGAGGGTTTATCTTTTCTGTAGATCATATTCCGTTTTTGCTTAACAAAATTTTTCATTCCTACGCAGCATGCCTTTCCAGAGATTAAAACGGTTATATTTCCAGGCCCTGAACACGGCTCTCTTTTCAAGCAGGTCTTACGCTTTGCCTCGCAAGCTGAATCCTTATGTTAATGCCGGTTCGAAAGATTTTTCCGGCTCATAACAAAGTATATACGAGGGCGTAAACAAGCTACAGCAAGCCGCCGTTCAGGCGCATCGTACCTGCTGGAGTAGCCGAAAAGAGAGGCAGACAGTACCAAAACCTGTAAGTACAACTCCCCAAACTGCAAGCAAAGCGCGGTCAGCTTACTTCTTTGCCGCCGGCCTGTAAGCCCCTGCCGCCCCGGCTGCGTATAGCTTCTTTAAGCGCTGTTTCTGTTGCGGGCTGCTGCTCATCTGCTGGCTCCCTGCACCAGGCCTACAGGTGGTTCCGAAAAGAGGACCCAG
>Ga0256853_1000056_pt1 | contig 15492 bp, 15 predicted proteins | sample BONnt6_FD_181171 | JGI IMG/M metagenome (GOLD analysis project Ga0256853, IMG submission 181171) | Terrestrial sediment cell enrichment communities from Utah, United States - BONCAT_SYTO_Terrestrial_sediment - 6 | ecosystem: Environmental > Terrestrial > Deep subsurface > Rock core/Sediment... | reverse complement strand
TGTTGCCCGACCGCAGCCGCTCGGAGACGATGGTCTCCGCGAGGCGGCGCATGTCGCTGACGATGCGGTAGATGACCTTCTTCTGGAGTCCGTCGGTGAAGAGATCCCGGTCCTCGTCCGCGGCTGCCCTGAACTGGTCGCCGAGGTCCTCGAGGTCGCGGCGGTTGCCGGGAACGGAAAGGTCGAGGACGACCAGGGGACGCTCCCCCGACTCGCTCTCCATGATCCATCGTACGATCTGCCCGACGGTCTGGCGCGAGCCGTCGCCCCGCTCGAAGAGGAAGCCGAGGAAGTCCCAGGTCGCCCAGGCGCGGTGGTTGGGATTGTCCAGGATGCGCTTGATCTCCTTCCGGAGCGCTTCCTGCGGCTCCTTGCTCTTGTAGATGCGGTCGACGTAGCCGACCTCCTCGTCCGCGATCCGCTCGAGGATGGTGCGGAAACAGGATTTGTCGCGCATGTTGTCCAGGGTGAAGTTCGTGCCGCCCTCCCTGATGATCTCGGAAAAGGCGGTCGCCAGTTCCTGCTTGTTCTCCACGCCGCGGATGTTCAGGTCCTTGTCGAGACCGAGGGAGCCGAGTACGTCCTCGAACAGTTCGTAACCTTCCAGCCTCACCTGGGTGACGCCATAGCGGCGGGCGGAGCGCCCGAGACCGCGGAGGATGCCCCGGAAGGGCAGCCCGCTGTCGCCGACGGCATATCCCGAGACCTCGTCCGCGAATTCGCCCTTCGGGTCAACCACGAGCACCGCCATGTCCTTGTGGCGGGCATAGCCCGCAAGCATGAACTTCGCCAGCGTCGACTTGCCCGACCCCGTCTTGCCCACCACGAGGCTATGGTAGGCCTCGCCCTGGCCTCCCGTCTTCGGCGAACCGAAATGCTTGACGTACATCGGAAGGCTCACGGCATCGTCGCCGTAGGCCTTGCCGACGTAGAAGAGGTCGTCCCTCTGCGATGCGACGAGCTCGTCCAGGGATTTCTGGTCGAGGCGGGTCACCTGCGTTCCCGCCGGGGGAACGGTGCCAAGCACCTCGTGGCTCCAAAGATCGTCGTCGCCCTGCCTGCCGAAAACGGCTCCGGGGGCCAGCGAGGCGGTGCGCACGTCCTGCTTGCCGCTGAGGAACGGGATCGAGCCGTCGGTCTTGATGATGTTGCGCATCACGTCGTTCTCGTGCCAGCGGTTGCGCATCTCGACGCCCGTGATCTGGCCCGTGACGCGCACCTGCCTCCCCTCCTGGGACAGGTCGAACTGGACGAGGCTGCCGACGAGCCTCCGATCCGAGGCGGCATCGAGCACGTCGAGGGTGAGCTCGCTCGTGGACGAGGGGCTGCCTACGGCCGCGATGGCGGGTGGTCTTCCTGCTTTGTTTTCCATGGTCAGCTCCTGTATCCCATTGCGACGAGCAGCTTCGCCTCCGGATCGGCGATGGAGGAGAGGCTCGCCATTTCCACGACCGGGGCCGCGCCCACCGAGACCTGCTTGGCGAACAGGTCCGCGAGGTAGAGCGGGAAAGGTTCCCGCAGGCCGGACGTCGTCGTCGAATCCCTGACCGCCCGGAGAGCCCGCAGCGTCGCCTCGTCGTCGTCCGCCGTGCGGGCGGTCATGTCGAGGCGGAAGGCCGGCGTCCACGGGTGGGGCCTGTAGTAGCAGGACTGCACGCCGTCGAGGGCGGCGGCGAATGCCTGCGCCTCGGTGCCGGAGAAGCCGAGGGCGGGTCCGATGAGCTGGCGCTGCTTGTCGGCCCCCGACGGCGGGCGCTCCGTGAACAGGGTCATCTCGCCCGGCCTGAGCGCCATCGTGGCGATGGTTCGGGCGTCATGCCCGGCGAGTCCCTCGGGAAGGAGGGCGGCGAACTCGTTCACGGTCGTGTACTTCGGCATCGCCACGAAACGCACGTTGCAGAGGATCTCCATGACGGCCTCGCGCAACGCAGGGGAGGCCGAATCCCTGGCGCGTTCCGAGAGTGGCGATGGCGTCTTGGCCGAGCGCGCCTCGTGGATCGACTTGGACACGTTGATGAGGGTCGACAGCATGGCCCCGTCGATCATGACCACGTCCCCCGGAGCCGACGCGGCGAGCATGGCCTCCATCGAGGACATCACGCCCGAAAGCATCTCCTTGTTGCGCGGGGAGCGCGGCACGCTGTCCATCCAGACGTCGCAGCCGCCGGAGTCGGCGGAGGAACCCGCGGTGACGGCCACGGCGGTGCAAAGGTCCCCGATGCTCCTGGACTCGCACACGAGCCCGCCGTCCACTGCCGTGACGCTCTGCGGCCCGACCCCGTCCAGGTACTCGTCAGGCACGGTGGCGATGATGCCGGAGAGCCTCTCCCTGACGGTGTCGCGCATCGCCGAGAAGGAGGCCGCCTGGGCGGCCGCGCCCGAGGCGACCTCGAAGCCGCGCGTGAGGAGGCGCCGGACGATCTCGGCCGGCACGTTGTCGAGACCCTGCATCAGCAACCCCCCTGGATGTCGAAATTTCCGGGACGCACCCCCTGGATGTCGAAATCGCCCGTCATCGGCCCGGCCACTCCTTCAGGAGGAAGAAGCCGAAGTCGGACACGGGGTCGAGCGGCGCCTCGCGGCGCTCCTCGGCGATGTCGACCTGCCATGCCTCCATCGCGGGGCCGAGGCGCGGCGCCATGCGCTGGAAGGACTCCGGCAGGGACTTCAGCCAGCCCTGCCGGAGGTTGACGACCTGCCACGCAAGGCTGTCGGGATCCTCGCCGACGCCCCTCGCCCCCGCCGCGAGGAGCATGCCGTTGCGCCGGGCGGGGTTCGTGATCTCGGTGATGAAGTACTGGTGCGGACTTCCGGTGCCGATCTCGACCTTGGACGAACCGCGCTCGAGGAGGAGCAGGAATACCCGCTCGAGGTCGTAGAGTTCGTTCGGCTTGATCCCGGAGGAGATGGCGGAGGAGATGACCGCCAGCATCCGCCGCATCGGCGATGCCTGCGCGATGGCCGCGCTCTGTCGGCCCGCCTCCTTGTCCCGGTCCTCCTGCTCGTCGCGTGCCGCCACGGCCGCCAGCTTCGCGAGCATCTCGCGGGACATCCCGCGGAGCTTGTCGGCATACGCACGGGCGGCATGCCTGAGGAAGAGCGGCGTGAACTCGGGGACGGTGCAGGCGAGACGGATTTCGGCCGGCGACAGCGAGTGGACCGGATGGTCGGTGTAGTCGGAGGTCAGGAAGGCGTCGGCGAAGATGTCGGCGATCTTCTCGAACGTCTTGCCCGGCTGGCCCTCGGCCTCGCGCAGGAACAGTGCGGCCTTGGTCGCCACCAGCGGGTTGCTGTCGAGCCGCATGCGCTGGGCCCACGCGATCTCCTGCGGCCAGACGACCATGGCCATGCGGGAGGCGACGTCGGTGCCGAGGCGCCGCTCGACCGCGTCCACGGAGCGGTAGGTGACGTGGAAGCGCTTGCGGGCGCGCAACCTGGCCCATTCGACGAAATGCTGCGCGGGGTTGCGGGCGGCATGCCCGAACTCCGCCGAGCTGTCGTGGGCGACCATGTCGTTCAGCCACTCGACGCGCAGCGCCTCGGCCGCGCCCGGGAGCTTCAGCCCCTCGGCCTGGATGATCCTCTCCACCTCCTGGACCGTGCCGGCGGGGAGCTGCAAGGCCTCCACGCGCCGCTTCAGGATCTTGGCCTTCGCCTCGACGCTGACCATCACTCCCTCCCCTCGAGAAGCTGGCCGAAGATGTCCCCGTCAAGGTCCTTGAAGAGGGGATCGGCCTTCTGCTCGTTGCGCATGTCCAGCCAGGCGAGGAACGCGCGGTCGGGGTCGGACCAGCTCCGGCCCCTGTTCTCCTCGCGCCACGCCATGATGAGGGCGCCGATGTCCTCGCCTTCAGCGATGCGCGAACGCGCCGCCTCGACCGTCTCCGACATGAGTTCCGCCGGGCCGCCGCGCTCCTCGAAGGTCTTGCCGTCGAGCATGTCGATGGTGTGCAGGTCGGCGGGCGGGCGCTTCGCGGTGCCGATCGACTTTATCGAACGGGCCTCGATCAGGCGCGAGTGGGACTTCGTGACCGCCGTGAAGGCAACCTCGACAACGGCGCCGCCCTGGCCGCCCCGCTTGTAGTCCACGAGCACGTCGAACTCGGCGACGGCGTTGACGTCCTCCACGGCACGCTCGATCACCTTCATCTTGAAGTTGTCGAAGCGGGCGTATCGATCCCCGACCCGGAGGAAGTCGCGGAGTTCCTGGACGGTGACGCGCCACACGGGGGTCTTCTTGTGGAACTGGAGCGCCATGGCCTCGTACAGGCGGCTCGAGAACAGGGGCTTCTTCGCGAGTGCCTGCGACGTGAGCGGCCGGATGAGCGAGAACACCTTCGGATCCTGGAGGAAGTGGACGAGGATCGGGTCGAACGCGTACTTGAAGATGCCGTTCTCGGACTTCGAGATGTCGGCCGACAGGAAGTGGGCGAAGATCGACCGCTCGTCGTTGCCCTCCTTGTAGTCGATCTCGATCAGGCCGCGCCCCAGGCGCTCGATGGCCTCATGGAGCAGCCCCACGCGGTCGTACCGCCCGTACTCCAGGGCGTCCTTCACGGGAATCTGGTGGACGGCCCCCGGGGCGACATTGTCGTAGGCCCGCAGCAGCAGGTAGTTGAACAGCGACTGGTCCGACGCCTTGAAGTCCACGTCCCCGCAGTAGCGCGCCATCACGACGCTGCTCGCCTTCTTCACCACGTCCCGTTCCTGTCTCGCGCCGGCCATAGCTTTCCCCAAAGGATTCAACACCACTTCACTACGCGAGTTCACTACTCGATGCAAGGACTCGTAGTGAACTTTGGCGGATATCGTAGTGAATCCTTAGGGATGTCGGGTGCGGCCGGGCGAAGGGGAGTTCCGGGGAGTTGTAGTGAACTTCCGGGGAGTTGTAGTGAACTTCCCCGGGTCGACCCGGGGATTCCGCTTCCGGATCAACGACTTGGGTGCCGTTCGAAACCCCTGAATCTATAGAAGGGGGATATGAAGGGATTCGATGGTCGTTTCCCCTCCGATTCCCTCCGTCCGTCAGCCGCGGGTTCCCGCCCTCCAAAGCCACGGCGCCTGGAAGCTCCCGACCCACATGCCCGAACGGGAATTCCTGGCCGCCTGGGCGGAAGCGGCGTACCGCCCCTCGTCATGCCCGTTCGGAACCGCCAGTCCCTCGCGGACCAGGGCTTCCGCCAGGTCCCGGACTCCCTGGACAGAGCACACCGCGGCGGCGCCTTCCCCGACCTGCTCCTCCACGCGGCAGGTCACCTTCTTCCCGTCCACGAGCGAGGACAGGCGGCGGTAGGCGGACTCACCGCACCTCCACGCGACGGAGGCATGGGTCTGGCAGGTCTGGACGAGGCCGGGGGCATCGGCACCGTCGAGGCGGACGGCATGACCGTCCACCACCAGGCTGTGTCCGTCATAGGCCTTGCCCCGGCCCGAGAAGGTCATCCCCTTCACGTAGCGTTGGGGCTGGGACGCGGTGGGCACGGCCGCAGCGCCGGAAGAGCCGGATTGGGACTTCGGGGGTTCGGAAACCGTCTTGACCTTGCCGACCGAGGGAGATGCTTCCCTGGCCGGCTCGGCGGGGAGTGGCTGGGTGGTGGCCTTGAAGGTCGGCGGTTGGTCGGCCGGAATGCGTGGCGCGACTTCCCTTCGTTGCAGTCCGACCGTCGGCAGGGTGAAGCTGCCGGAAGGAACTCCCGTCCCTCGGTACTGTCCGTAGTCCGGCGTGGTATAGCCGGGCTGGGACTGGCGGTTCGTGACGGGTTGGGCCGTCACGGGCTGGGCCGTGACGGGGACGGCTGTTGCAAGGACTGCCGCGATGACCAGACTCAAGGTCAGGGATTTCGACATGACTCCCCCGGGGAATTGTGCACTCCCCAAGAATCCCCCGCCGTTCAGGCTCGGGCAAGTCCAGGTACTTCCGCGCCGGCGATGCGGGGGATCGGCGCGACATCGGGGAACGGCTTCGCGTCGGCCGCCAGGACCAGCGGAAGGTCCGACTCCCTCGTCTTGAGCACGGCATGGTCGCCCATGCCGCGCACGGCATGGGGCAGGGGCGGCGCGAATCCGTCCATGGGAAAGCCGCGCATCTCCCCGTTGAAGACCACCGCGCCCGGGATCGGCTCGAACGTCGCGCCCTCCGGGGCGAAGCGCCGCCAGAAGTCGACGAGTCCCTCGCGGGCGAGACCGTAGAACCTCGTGTAACCCTTGAGGCGGCAGAACTGGAAGGCGAACTCGCCGAGTTCCCGCGCAACTCCCCTCGACCCGAACCGCTTGAGGCGGTAGGGCTTCAGCACCGCCATGCGCTCGAGTATCGCGAACTCGCCGAAGTACCTGATCCTCACGGTTCCCGCGGGCTTGCCGTCGACCCGCGCAATGACGTGCGTGGCGGAGAAGTCGTTGCCGTCGGCCTCCTCCGTCAGCAACCTGCCGTCCTCGCCGACGTAGACGGCCGAACGTATCATCAGGGACAGCATCAGCTCGTCGGTGCTGTCCACCACCTTGACCTCGACCCGCCTTATGGGGTCATCCTTCCTATCCACCAGCATTTCCTCCGCCCGGCACAGGTGACACATTGTTACAATGCGGGCGTGAGAGGAAGACGCTCGGGCGGAACGCTTTGTCTCATTTACGGAACGGTGGCAGGGAATGGCGATCGGCGAAGAATCTCCCTCGGGCAGCGGGGCGGACCTGGAAACGGCCAGGATATTCTCGGTGGTCGCGAGGCTCGGGAACGTGAGGGCCGCCGCGGCCGAGCTCGGGATGAGCCAGTCGACCGTGTCGAGGCGGATCGCGGCCATGGAGGAATCCTTCGGCGCCAGGCTGTTCGTCCGCAGCTCGGAGGGCGTCAACCTGACGGACGTCGGGCGGTCGGTGATGCAGATCACGGACGGTCTCGAATCCGCCGCGAGGCGGCTCAGGACCGTTTCCGACTCCGTGAAGCGGAAGACCGTGGTCACGATCTCCGGGTCCGACGGCATCGGCGGGTACTGGATTCCGATCTGCCTCGCCGGGTTCTCGGACGAGCACCCGGGGATCACCGTCCAGGTGAAGTGCGGCGACGTCGGGAGGCTGACCGACATGGCCAGGGCCGAGGCGGACATCGACATCACCTACAGCCTTCCGCGCGACGGCGACAGTTGCGTCATCGGACACGGCACCATGCCGTTCCAGCTCTTCGCGTCGAAGGCGTATGCGGAGGAGCGGGGGCTGCCGGAGACGCTGGACCAGGTCATGGACCATCCCGTGGCGGCCCTCGAGTCGTACTTCGTGCGGGGGGTGGGCGATGGGCATTGGAACGCCTTCGCGGACCTGCTGGCGCGTCACCCGCGTGTGACGTACCGCGTCAACTCCGCCCTGGCGCTGGGATTCGCGATCCGTTCCGGATGGGGGATCGGCCCGCAGCCCGCGATGGTCGCGATGACCGAGCATTCCATGGTCCCGATCCCGAGGAGCGTCTACAGCAGCGTGGTCAAGTTCTGGCTCGTCATGCACCGCGACACGAAGGACAACCCGGCGCCCCGCGCGATCGCGGAGTGGATCAAGCACAGGTTCATCAAGGGCACGGCGGGACTCGCCCAGTTCACGGTCTCCCCCGACCTGCTATGAGTTGAGGCTCATGCCGACCCCGCGCGGGACAAGGCAGGAACCAACGGCCAGCACCCCGCGCCGGAGCCGCTCCTCCGTGAGGTCGGCAGACTCGCCCGTGACCTCGGAAATGCGATAGGCATCGAACCCGAAGATGGCCTGGAGCGACAGGCATTCCCTGTCCCTGGTCGCGAGTCCGCCGAGCGCGCCGCCGACGGCGTCCAGCGGCACGGAGCGGCCGGCCTCGCCCCGCGTGCCGGCCGTCCGGGAGATGGCCCTCAGCACGGGGATCACGAACGCGTCCCCCGCGTCGGCCGCTTCGGCCGGGCGCGGGTTCCGCGAGAGGGCCAGCCGCACGGCCTCGTCCGCGAGGGCGACGTCGCCGAAGACGGCCCGCGCGTGGGCGATCACCCGTTGCAACACCTCGATGACGCGGCGCGTCTCTGCCAGACCAGACATGTGTCCCTCTAAAACGTTAGGTTCGTACTCCTACCCAAACGATACCCCATCCGCCATGCATCTGGACGGAACACCCCGATGCAAAAACGGAACGCACCGGCGTTCCTTGGGGAGTTCGGACGCGCCTTCGGTGATCCGGAGGGAAGGCCCCAACGGAAGGCGCTTCCGTAGACTGGGTCAGTCCCTCGTCCCCGTCGTCGGCCGCGGGCCGGATTTGACGCGGCGGACGGATGCCGTGAATCCTTGGAACATACGCTCTTCCAGCAAGGGACCGGAGGAAAGGCATGGATTCGGACGTGCTGTCGGCGGCGCTATCTGCCGACCGTGAGACCGCCACGCAGATGCTGCGCGCCGGGTTGGGAGGCGACGCCTCGTCGTTCCGCTCGGCCCTCCAGTCGCTCGCCGAGGCCGCGGACGCGCGGGGCGACGCCTCCATCGCGGCGCTCCTGGCCTCCCTCACGGCGGAGAAGGGGCGCGTCGAGGTCCAGCAGACGGACGAGCAGCGCGCGGCGGCCTTCAAGGCGACGCTGCGGGACGAGTCGGACATCCCGATCGGGCTCTCGTCCGTGAAGACCAACGTGAAGATGGAGCACGTCATCCTGCCGCCCCACGTGAAGCAGGTCGTGCACGAGTTCATCGAGGAGCAGGAGTCGAACGAGCTCTACATCGAGAACGGACTGGCGCCGCGCAACAAGATGATGCTCATGGGGCCGCCGGGCAACGGCAAGACCGCCCTCTGCAAGGCGATCGCCAACCGGATGGGCTGCCCCCTCTACTTCGTCCGCTACGACGCCCTGATGTCCACCAAGCAGGGCGAGACGTCGAAGCGCCTCTTCTCGGTCTTCGAGTTCGTGAAGACCCACCGCTGCATCATGTTCTTCGACGAGGTCGATGCCATCGGCAAGGAGCGCGGGGACGACAACGAGGCAGGGGACATGAAGCGCGTGGTCTCGACCCTGCTCGTGCAGCTCGACGACGTGCCCCCGCACGTGATCGTGCTGGGGGCGACCAACCATCCCCAGATGCTGGACAAGGCGATCTGGCGCCGCTTCCACATCCGCACCCTGCTGCCGAACCCGAGCACCGACGAGTTCGAGGCCTACCTCAACCTCGCGTTCAACAGGTACGGCCACCACCCCAGTGTCAACCTGCGCATCCTCGCCATCCGGCTCCAGGCCGAGAACTTCGCGGAAGTGGAGGTCTTCGTGGAGGACTGCGTCCGCACCTTCATCCGAAACCGCGGGCAGGAAACCATCGAGCGCTCCATCGACATCTCGATCGAGAACTGGCCCAGGACTCGCGTCAAGATCCCGACCTGACGACTTTGCCGTTGACGTTCTCGCCGGCAGGGCTTATCCGAGTCCTGTCGCCGAATCCTTGAAGGCATCCAGTGGATCCTTGACACCTAGCTGTCGGCGACGGTCAACACCTTGGAGGACACCCTTGTCCAGCAACGATTGGGCGGCCGTGCCGCGCACCAGGACAGAACCCGAACTCGACGCGAACCACGTCTTCAGCAATTTCAAGAACAGCCGTCCCGCCCGCGGCCCGAGCGAGGCCGAGGCACGGGACCGCAGCCGCAGGCGCGGCGAGGACCGGATGCGCGGCGTCGTCGTGGAGGTCCGGAAGTCCCGGGCCCGCCCGGAACCCGAGGCCGCCAGCGCCTTCCGCTTCTGATCAGCGCCCCAGCCGGGCCGGGTGGAGGCGGAGCGGCTCGCCGCCGTCCGTCTCGAGAACCTCGATCCTCGGCGCGTTGACGAGCGCGGGAATGAGGTTCGGCGAGGTATCGGGCGTCTGGAGGACGATCCTCCCGCCGTGGGAGAGGCGCACGTTCGTCCCGTCCGCCACGACCGTCAGGGCGACCCCGTCGTCCGGCAGGCCGAGGTCGTGGACGACCAGCAGGACGTTCCCGGCTTCGGATACCGACAGGAGGAAACCCGTTGGCGACGGGCCATTGACGCCGCCGCTCCTCATCCTGTCGATGCGGTCCCTGATCGTCGACATCGTCATGCCCGTCGCTCCTTCCCTTGCCCCGCCGTCATGCAGTTCCCATTCTGCGGCACCGGCGGCCCGGCGCGAACCGCCCTGCTATGGACGGTGTCCCGTCGGGGGTTCCGGTGCCCGCCGTCCCCTGATCGACGCCGGAACGATCAGGCTGGGCGCGTGGTCGGGCGCCTCCGCCCGGTTGCTCATGCGCAGGGAGTAGCCCCGGTCGAGCCAGTCCTCGACCTCGTCGAGGTCATCGAGGTGCACGTAGTCCTCCTCGAAGCGTGAGGCGCTGACCACGTAGCTTCCGTCCTCGTGGACATGGGGGCGCAGGATCACGCCCTTGTAGCGCCCCCTCGAGATCACCGCGTGGAGTCCGGCCGGCCCGGCGGGGGCGGTCATGGCGGGTGCCGGTGCCGGGGGCGCGGCCGCCGGGGAGGGCGGTGAAGCGGGGCGTGCCGCCGGAGCGGCCCGCAGTCCGTCCGCCGAGGCCCTCATCTGCGCGTACGCAGCATCGAGCCATCCGGCCCTGTGCCGCACCGGATCCCGCTCGTTCAGTTCCCCGCGGGGGATCTCCCGCAGGTAGTAGCGCACCTGCGTGCCGCCGTTCCCGGACGGGTGGGCGAAGGATCCGAGCACCATGTCCCTCCGGATGTGTCCCTCCGCGGCGCACCGCAGCAGGGCCGCCTGCGGCATCGGGCCGAGCGCCACGAACAGGGCGTCGGCGGGCAGGAGGGCGAGGCTCGGGACGAAGTCGCGTTCGAAGCATCCCCTCAGGAGCGGGGAGGCCATCATCGCCTCGAAAGGTCCCGCGAAGGGCTTTCCGCCGTCGAAGGCGGCATGCGGGATGACCGAGGTCGCGTGGAGAAGGTCGGACGCGTCTCCCCACAGGTCGAGCGCGCTCGCGAGGCCGAGGTGCCGATGGAGGCCGAAGTGCTCGATCATCCTGGCCAGGTTGTCCCTCAGGGGGCCGCCGAAGCCAGCGGCCCGCTTCGCGCGCCTCAGGGATTCGCGGTCATCCAGTCCTGCGGCGGCGGCTTCCCGGAAGGCATCGTAGGCGATCGCCATCTGGTTCGGGCCGGGGGAGATGCCCACGATCGCGAGGCGCGCGGCCCGCGACACGTGCTCGAACGGGACGTAGCGGAGACTGTACCGCCCCTCGGTCCCGATCACCATCCGCGGTGATTCCACGGCTGCGCCCCCTTGACGCAGGATCTCGTTTCTGAACTGGTTGGGCAGGACTCGTTCCATGGGCTCTCCCGAAGCGTGGCGTCAACGCCCGTCTACAGGGTTCCCGCGGGAAATTCGAGTCCCCAGTCAGGATTCAGGGAGGAGCGGATGGCCGGGGGTTCAATCGTGCTGAGCGTCGAGCTGCCGGGCGGGCCGCATGATCCCGCCGAGGTGGTCGAGGCCATAAGGCGGAGCGGTGGGGTCACGGTCGAGACCGCGGCGGGGAAGGGACGCTCCTTCGACATCACCTTCGCCTACGAGGGCGACGACGAGGATGCCGCGACCTGGAACGCCCTGTGCGACGTGGGCGCCGCCTATCCGGGTGCCGTCCTCGCCAGCGGGGCGCACTGAGGGTCAGAGGCCCTCAAGGATGCACCCCACGGCTTCGGCCGCCACCTTGCAGACCTCGCCCGCGACCTCCGCCGTCGATCCCAGCGCGCTGCCCGCGATCTCGGCTGCCGCGTAAAGTACCTCGCCGACGGCATCCATGGCCGAGGTGGCTCCCGCGTCGGAAGCGGTGGCCTGTTGCGCGGACTGCGCCTGCTGCCGCTTGACTTCCGCCTCGGCGACGGACGCCGCCTGCCGCTCGATCCCGCCGCCTTCCACGATCCGCATTGGTCGCTCCCTCATGCCCTCGGCCACCTTGGCCGTGGGCATGTCCTGAAGATGGTGGGATCGGGCCGGGTTGTACAGGGACGCCGTCCGGTCTTTGCGCCTTCGGGCGCGAGAGGGGGCGGCATCGCCTGGTGCCGCCCCCCTCTACAGCCGGGGTCCGACGTGTCAGAGGCCGATCGCGTTCTCCGCAGCCCGAAGCCTGTCGGCGTCGGCTCCGGCGAGGACGCTCCGGGCGATCCGTCCCGCCGCCCTGGATTGCCCGGCTTTCGCCGTCAGCGCGATGGCGACGAGGAGGGCGGACTTGCCGAGGGAGGTGGCGAGGTCCCTGACCGCATCGATCGACGCAATCCGCGCCAGCACGGCCTGCACGTGCGGGGCCTGGCCGGAAAGGTCGCCCGTCGAGAGGGCGCCCGCATCCCTGTCCCACTCGATCAGCGGCGCAAGGGTCCGCGCATCGACGTAGTCCCTCAGCCCGTCCCCCGGGTTCCGGAACCCGTTCATGGGATGGCGGACGCGGTCGGGAACCATGTCGATCCCCGGTCCGCCGACGCGGCGGCCCAGACGCTCCAGGGCCTCGTCGATGCCGTTGCCGCGCATCGGTGGCTCCTCGTCCATGAACGACGTCGACATGGCGCTGAACGAGGCGACGGAAGAGGCGACCAGGGGCGCCGCGAACGAACGCCTCAATGACGAGGACGGGGCATTCGCCGACCGGGACGCCATCGCGGGCGCTCCGGAGGCGAGCATGCTCTTCGCCATGAAGCCGGAAGACCGCAGCATGGACGTGGCCGGATCGGCGAGGGGAATCTTGCGGGTGGAGGGAATGCCTTCCACGGACTCGCCCGCCTCGTCGACCAGCACGATCGAGGTGAGATGGCTGACGATGCCTTCCGCCTCGGCGAGGGACGCGGCGTCCTTCTCGGCCATGCCGGCCAGCGCGATTCCTGCCGCGTAGGCCGCGATACGCGCGGCGGCGGCGTCGCGGCCAGGCGCATCGTCAGCATCCTCGATCCACTCGGCGGCGATGCGCGTCCCGCCGATCACGCGGTCGACGGACTTCGGAGCGCCCTCGAAGGGAACGGCGGGGGAGGCGACGCTCCGCATGGAGGCGACGGCCGCCATGATCGCGACGTCCGCGTCGCCGCCGTGGACGATGAACATCTGCCCGCCAGTCATCGCGGCGAGATACCCGACGTTGCTCTCGAGGGCGTCCTCGCCGATCAGCACGACGGTGAAGCGGGCTCCCGTGGCCACCGCCGCCTGGACATCGATCCGCTTGCCGCTCTTGCCGTCCGTAATGAGCAGGACGTTCTTCCCGCGTCCGTGTGCCGTCACCTTCGCGACGGCCCCGGGAAGTTCGGTGCCGTAGTTGTCGAACGGGCACTCGCGCACCAGTGCCTCGAACCGATCCCCGGGAACGTTGCCGATCTCGCGGCATTGGGTGGAGAACGTCCACAGGCGAACCCTGTCGCGGGAGGTCAGCAGGCGCTTGCCGGCCGAGATGAGCGAAGCGCGGGTCACGTCCCATTTCGTCAACCCGGCTTCGAGGTCCGCGGAGATCGGCTCGAGCATCGATCCCGACGTATCCGCCATGATGTCGGCGGTCAGATCGCCCTCGCCCGCCGATGCCGTCCCGACGGTCAGCTTCACGGCCCGACCGTCGGCGGCCCGTCCGTGCAAGGTTCCGAAGGCGGCGCCTACGATCTCGATCTCGATGGGGCGGTTGAGCGGGACCGAGGTCTTGCCGCTGGCACCGACGGACTGGCCGGACACCAGCACGGTGCCCGAGCTGGCCGAAACGGTGAATTCCGCCATCTCGACGGGACCGCCCGTCAGGACGGCGTCGGAATCGGGAAGCGGGAGCTGTCCGTAAATCTGGCCGACCGTGACCGGGATGCGCAACCTCCAGTTCCCGTCCGCATGGGAGAACGGCATCGCGAAGGTCGTGGCAACCTCGATCTCGGCGCCCGGCGCGACGTTGGCAACGGAAACCATGTGGAGGCCGCGGAGCAGCTCCTCGTGCAGGACGGCGCCCTTGCCCCGGTCGATCGCGTTCTCGTAGGTCTCGCGGGCCTGCGCCTTCGAGGCGGCCTTGCCGACGAGCGTGCGGCCCGCGACCTTCGTCACGAGATCGGTTACCACGGCGTCGAACGGCACCGGGAAGGTCATGGTGGCCTCGATGGGCGAGGATTCGTCGTTACGAAATACGCGGGTCACGCTGACGAGGGCGATGCCGCCGAGGACCTCGACGGAGTACGCCGTCGACTTGAGCGGGATCGGCCGCTTGCCCTTCGACTGCCTGGCGATGAACCCGCCGAGGATGCTGTCCTGATTGAGTACCGTCATCGTTCACTCCTGCGATGTCTTGGCGGCGTGGGCCGCGAATGCCGCCCGAATCCCTTCGACTACGGATTCGACGTCTAGGCGCGCCATCGCATCCGCTTCGATCCTGATCTCGATGCCCTCGGCCGGGTGCAGGATCGTCACCCTCGGCTCGGCTGCCGCTGCCGCGATCTCGGCCTTGATGGCCTCGAGCGACCCGTAGCCCTTGCCCTTCAGTTCCGCGTAGCGGCGGAGGGCGGCGACGTGGCGGTCGTCATAGGAGGCCGAGCGCGTCTGCCCTTCCGGCGGCGGTACCACCTCCTCCGAGATCAGGTATCTGATGAGGCGGGCCGGCTGTCCGGTCGCCTCCTCAAGTTCCCGCATGTTCATGCATCACCCCGTCATTTGCGACAGTTGACTGTCACAATCAGGAGGTTGACCCGTGTCGGCGAGGAGGTCAAGACATTTCGACAGTAAACTGTCTAAATAGCCCGTGACGGGTGAGGCGGCTGACCGAAAGCGTTTGCCGTCCAAGGGCATGGCCCTCCCTCACCGCGTGCGGTTCCTTGCGTCCGCGCGTCCGAAAGTGTCCGGGGAGGACCGGACATGGACGACGCCGATAAGCCAAGGGACTGGTTCGAGGGACGTCAGGACAGGGACGTGATCAGGGTGCGCCTCAAGGACGGGCGGACCCTCGAGGGATCGTACCTGCCGCTCCAGGGTATGCACTTCGTCCACGTGAGGGACGGAACCTTCATGGGGAAGGTCGAGGGACCCATCGCGTCCGGCGACGTCGAGGGGCTGAGGGTGATCAGGACGCGCCGGGAGATCGAGGAGGAGCTCTACGACAGAAAGCGCGGCGATCCGGTTCCGGGAACGCTCCACCGCACGCGGGATGGCTACGAGGCCCGTCTCGACCGACTGGCGCGGGCCGCGGCGCGGGAGGAGGACCGAAAGAGGCGCCAACAGATCGAGAACCAGTTTCACGACGTCGCCGACGAGATCGAGTTGGCGCAGACGAAGCGCAAGTGGATTCTCGCTGTTGCCAGTTGGACCCTCCACCACAACGAGGAACCCACGAAGTTGGAGATGTCGGGCGGTTGCATGGTGACGGCCCAGAAATTCCAGCGGCCGCGTCCGCAGGACTTCGATCCCGATCCCAAGGTGCGCCGGGCCCGCGTTCCGGTGCCGGAGCACGTGAGGAACGACCCGCTCTCGACGGTGAACATGAGGAAGGCCTTCAATGACGCCGGCTTCAACGCGAGGGTGTCAGTGTTGGGGGAGCTGACGTGGGAC
>Ga0256853_1000054_pt1 | contig 15808 bp, 12 predicted proteins | sample BONnt6_FD_181171 | JGI IMG/M metagenome (GOLD analysis project Ga0256853, IMG submission 181171) | Terrestrial sediment cell enrichment communities from Utah, United States - BONCAT_SYTO_Terrestrial_sediment - 6 | ecosystem: Environmental > Terrestrial > Deep subsurface > Rock core/Sediment... | reverse complement strand
GGCCTTCGCCGCCGGGACCGTGGCCGAGGCGGCCGGACGCGTGATCTCGTGGGGCCGCGAGGCGTTCCCCGGCTCACCCGCGCTCGCGGCGGCTATGGCGGTCGGGTCGCTCCGTCTCGTCGTGGCGGAGGTCACCCTTCCGGGCACGGACGGGCAGACGGTCGCCTGCCGCGAGTTCGTCGTCCTGGACGAGGCCATGCGGGTCGGGCTCCTGCGCCTTCCCGCAACCGAGACCGTCCACGCGATCGAGCACCTGATGGAGCAGGGCAGGGTCGGGCGCACCATGAAGGCGTCCGCCGGCCTGCTGCTGAAGCAGGGACTGATCTCCGAGGAAACCTTCCACTCCCAAGCCGCGGCACGCGCGGCAGCCTGAGGACACGACCATGCACGCATCCGGAACCCCCGCCACGTTCGGCCAGCGCGCCGGCGAACTCGCCATGAGGACGCTCTCCGTCCCCCTTGTCATCCTCACCCTCTGCGTCGGCTTCTGGGCGGCGGTGATCTGGCTGGGGGGCATCATCCTGCTCGGCGTCCTCATGGCCCTGTTCGCGGCCGTAGGCCTCGCCGCCGCCCGCGGCGCGCCGACCGTCGACCGGGTCCTCGCCCGCCGGGATTTGTCGGATTCGCCGGCGGCGTTCAGCCTCGAAGGACAAGGACTTGCAGTGCGGGACGAGGATGCGTCTGGACGAAAGGACTCGTTCGGCCCGAAACTGTGATCAGGGACAGGGGAGCGGGACACGGCGATGGCACACTGGCGAGACACATACAGGCCTGCGAGGTTCTTCTTCATGGACGTCCGCGCGGGCGTGGTGGTGGGGATGACGCTCCTCTGGATCCGCCCGTGGACGATCGTCGTCGCCGCTGCGGCCGTCGTGATCGCGTGGTGGCTGGAGCGCATGGGACTCAACCCGCCCGGGGCGGTGAGGGCGCTGCGCTCCTTCTTCGCCGGCAAGAACCGTCCGGCGCTTCCTTTCCACAAGATTCGCGAACCCGTCGACTACGGCCGCCGCCGTCTTGCCTGGGATAAGCCGCCGGTCGAGGGCGACCACTACATCGAGACCATCAAGGACAAGTAGGACAAGGATCGTGACCATGACGAAGAAGACCTCCGCCCCCGCACTGCTGCTCGCCGCCGTCGACGACGGGTACGCCCAGACCAAGCTCTACGGCATCGACGAGAGCGGGAACATCGTGAAGCACCGCATGCGCTCGTCCGTGCGTCCCGGCCGCTTCGGACTCGGCTCCATTGCCGGGACCGGCTCGGTGGGCTTGTACGACACGGAGGCCGGACCGTTCACGGTCAGCGATGACGTCGAGGCCGAGAACACCCAGTTCGACGGCTTCCACCTCTCCCCCATGAACCGCGTGCTCGTGACCCATGCCCTGATCGAGTCCGGCTACGGCGGCAAGGAACTGGACATCGTCGCCGGCCTGCCCGTGGCCGACTTCTTCCTGCACGGCTTCAAGAACGAGGAGCTGGTCGCGGCGAAGAGGGCCAACCTGCTCAAGCCCGTGACCGTCGAGTCCGGCGACAACCCGCGCATCAGGGACGTGAGCATCGGCTGCCAGGCCGTCGCCGCGTGGGTCGACTACGCCCTCGACGACGAGTTCAACGAGCGTGTCGAGATCGACGGCGCCGTTGCCATCGTGGACATCGGCGGGCGGACCACCGACGTGGCGACCGTCATCAACGGCACGTCCGTCGACCATGCCCGCTCCGGCACCGCCAACATCGGCGTGCTCGACGTCTACACGGCCGTCGAGAAGGCCATCAGCGCCGAGTTCAAGCTGCGCGACCGCTTCCCGCTGAAGGCCATCGACTCCGCGGTCCGCAACAAGACGATCCGCCTCTGGGGCAAGGAGAAGGACGTGGCCGCCCTCGTCGACGAGGTGATCAAGGAGCAGGAGGGCAAGATCGCCCGCGAGGTCGAGCGCCGCATCGGCTCCGGCGCCGCCATGTCGGCCGTCGTGTTCGTCGGCGGCGGCAGCGCGCTGTTCTCCTCGATCGCCGACCAGTTCCCGAACGGCGTGATCCTGGAGGACCCGGAGTTCGCGAACGCGCGCGGCCTCTACAAGTACGCCCGTTACCAGCAGAAGGATTGATGCCTGCCGTCGGGGCGGCTGGACGCGCCTCCGCCCCGATGCAAGGATTCATGTAGGACGACGGCAGAAGTCGGATTGGGAAGCGATGGCGTATACTGATTTCGAGATCATCTTCGGGCGGCCGATGGCTGGTTGCCACGTGGAGGACCACGGCCTGGAGTGGCTCGTCGACGCCATTGACATGGACTCGCGGGACAACCCCGTCTCCAAGGAATGGTGCGGCACCTTCTTCAACGACTTCGACGGCCGCCCGATGACCGGGTTCTACGTGGGGCACAGGTTCCCGAAGACGCTCGTCGATGCGAGCGAGGACGGCGGGGTCACGCCCATGTCCTCCCTCGGCCTCTCCCCGACCGAGGGCCAGAGGGCCGAGGTGGAGAGGGCACTCGCCCTCCTGCCCAAGGAGGTGCTGGACTCTCCCGACCTGCTGCCGCTCGGCACGTACTTCCTGCGGATCGAGTGCTGATCCCATGGAACGCTCGAAGGCCCTCCAGATCTACATGAAGCCAGGCATCCGCGAGGACGACCTGATGCTGCGCGTCTGGGACGCGTGCCGGAGGAACGACCGCCCGCAGGACGTGTTCCGGACGATGCTCCGCGCTGGCCTCCGCGCCATGTACGAAAGCGGCGAGCTGCCCGACGCGGTGATCGACGAGTGCGGCCTCGATGGCATCTTCGAGCGCCGTCGCGGACGCTCCGCCAAGCGGGTTCCGGACGGCCCGCAGCAAGCCGCGCCCGCGCAGCCGCAGGCCCCGGCACCGGCCTACGCTCCCGCGCCGCCTCCGCACCCGCAGCAGCCGTACTACTACCCGCAGCCCCACTACCCGTACGATCCGTACGCGGTGCGCGACGGGCATCCGCACCATCCGGCTCCCCATGCTGCGCATCCAGCCCCGCACGGGCACCAGGCCGCGCCTGCGCCGACCCCTGCCGCCCCGCACGCGGCTGCCCCGGCGGCTCCGGTCCCTCCGGCGCCCCGGCAGCCCGAGCCGTCGCCTCCCGCGCGGGTGCCCGAGCCGCCGAGGCCCGCTGCGCCTCCCCCGAGTCCTCCTGCGAATCCCACGGCGGACGGAGCTGGCGAAAAGCCCGCCGCCGGCGGGAAGCGTATCGGAAAATTGATGTGACGGCGCCGAGCGCCCCAAACGTGAGATCGAAAGGAACCGGCGATGGCCAAGCAGGGCGGTAACGACAACGGCCACTCCCAGACGGAGTGGGTCTACTTCCTCGTCGTGGCCCTTGTCTTCGGCCTCTGCTACGCGGTCTGGAACTACGCCCGCTCCTACGTCGTCCTGCCGGCCTTCGCGTCGAACATCGTCATGATCGAGGCGTACAACCTGATCGTGGGACTGACCCCCGGCGGCGTCGGGCAGAAGATGCGGGACTACCTCTACGCGGCGTTCGACGGGCGCCTGAACGTCGCAACCGACGTCTCGTGGGACGAGTTCATCACGGTCCGCGACACCATCGGCCACACCGTGCGCTGGGTGGTCTCGCCCGTGATCCTGGGCCTCGCCGTGCTCATCGTCTTCAAGATGAAGGGCGACGGCTTCAAGCGCGTCTTCAGCCTCGGCGGCGGCAAGGGCAGGGGGCCGAGCCTCGCGATCGAGGCGGCCCGCCAGTGGAAGACCGCCACCGCCGGCGCGATGTTCGATCCCGACGGACGGGACAAGGACATCCTTCCCGCGAGGACCCCGTTCGAGTGGCTCCAGCACCACGGGGTCGGCTTCGAGAACAGCGAGCTCGACCGCGACGCCGCCGTGGCCGCCTTCGCCGAGCAGCTCGGCAAGCCGTGGCACGGCGTGGCCCGCGCGGAGCTCCCGGTCCAGACGTTCCTCATCCTCGCCGGCATGCACCTGACCCGGAACAAGGCCGCCATGTCGAGCCGCGAGGCGGTCAGCATCGCATGGGCCGCCGACGGCGACGGCACCGAGAAGATGAAGGAGATCGTCGCGGAAGGACTCAAGAACGAGAAGCTCGTCGCGGCGATCGACAAGGTCTGCGCGAAGCACGCCTTCGCCCACACGGCGGTGATCGCGCTGCTGGACCTCGCCCGCAGGAAGGGAGGCGTGTTCCCGGCCGCCGACTTCGTGTGGATCCGCAAGGTCGACCGGAACCTCTGGTACACCGTGAACAACGTGGGCCGCCGCCGCTTCCACATCGAGGGGGCCGGGCCGATCTGCCACTTCTTCGCCGAGCGCGTCGTGGGCAACCAGCTTCCCGACCCTCAGGTGGACGAGGCCGTCAACGGCATCGAGGACTACCTGGCCGAGCACGGGATCGAGAGCCTGTCCGCGTTCTTCAGCAAGGGCAAGGACGAGTTCTGAGCCGCAGTCGGCAGGGACTCGCGGCAGGAATCGGGGACCCGGCACGCAGGCCGGGTCCCCTTTCCCGTTCCGGCGCTATGAATCCTTGTGCCTAAGGGCATGGGTGAGTAGGCTCCCATGAAAGCATTCCTTCCAGGAGTCCTCCCTTGGCCCGTTCGCGCGCGTCCGCCTTCGTCTCGGTTCTTTCCGTCCTCTCCCTCCTCTCGGGGAGCGTGCAGGCGCAGCAGCCCGTCTTCCGGTACAAGCGTGACGGCGCGATCGTCGGCATCGGCCATGTCGGCGGCACAGGCGGCGGGAGCGGCACTCCGACCACGCCCACTCCCCCGGCGCCGTCCGTCACGCTGAACCTCTCTGACCCGGGTCCGGCGACGGTGGGCCAGCCGTACACGGTGGGCATGACCGTCACGGGTACAGCGGCCAGCTACAGGCTCTCCAGCACCATCCCCGGCCTCGGCGCGACCGCGGGTGGGATATCCGGCACCCCGACCTCGCCCGGCGACCACTCCGTCAGGGTCGAGGCCCTGAACGGGTCGGGAGCGGTCGTCGGGACAAGCGATGCGAAAACCGTCTCCATCAGGAACCCGGTCTCCGTCACTCCCCCTGCCGCCGGTGCCTACACGGCAGGCAGCGCCTTCCCCGGGGCGACCGCCACCGCCTCCGGCGGCACGGCACCCTACAGCTACACCCTCGTCGGGCAGCCTGGATGGCTCACCATCTCGGGCGGCACCCTCGCGTCGAACAGCCCCAGCCTCCCCGTCACGCCGGCCACCGACGTCACGATCAGGGCCGTGGATGCGGTCGGCCGCGTCGGCACCGCGACGTGGAACGTGAGGGTGAACTCCGGTTCCGTCGTCGCGTCCGTTCCCGCGAACATCACTCTCACGGAGGGCGCGGCCTTCCCGGGCGGGACCGTCTCGGCGAGCGGAGGTAACGGCACCTACACCTACAGCCTCTCGAACGCCCCTTCGTGGCTGCGGATCGACGCCGACAACGGCACCCTGTCATCCAACGCGCCCTCCTTGCCCGTCACCCCTTCCACGGCCGTGACGGCCCGCGTGGAGGACACGGCAGGTGCCTCGGCGGAAGGCACGTTCACGGTGGAAGTCACCGCGAATCCGGTGGTCGTCACGGCCCCAAGCAGCTTCACCCTCACCGCAGGCACGTCGTTCCCCGGCGGCTCGGTGTCGGCGACGGGCGGCAACGGGACCTATACGTACAGCCTCTCCGGCGCACCGTTGTGGCTGGGGATCGATTCCGTCACGGGCGCGCTCACGTCCAGTGCAGACCCGCTTCCCGAAACAGCCTCGGCAACGGTGACGGCACGGGCGGAGGACTCCTCGGGCAAGTCCGGCGAGCAGACCTTCACGGTCGTCGTGGCCGCTGGATCCGGCGGCACCGGAGGCACCGGGGGCACGGGCGGAACGGGTGGCACCGGAGGGACAGGGGGAGGCGGCGGCACACCCGTGGTCATGACCCTCGGCAGGTTCGATCCGGGGCCGGCTTACACCAACACCGGGACCAGAATCCTGGCAACCACGTCGCGGGCTTCCTTCACGACGCCCACGATCACCTACTCATCCCTGAGGGTGAACGGGAATGCCGACCTCCATGCCAACATATGGGGTTCCCAGCTCAGCATCCTCCCGCAAGGCGCGGGCGTGAACGGCGTCCATCCCGTTTTCATCGAGGTGCTTGACGCGAGCAACAACGTCATCGGCGTGAGCAACACTGTCCAGGCGGACGTCCGCCAGCACGTCCTGACGAACGGACCCGGCCCGCAGCACCTCACCGAGGGGCAGGCATTCCCTGCCGGCCTCAAGGTCACTGCGACCGGGGGCAGGCCGCCCTACACCTACTCGATCGCCGAGAATCCCCCGTGGCTGTCGGTTGGGTCCGACGGCACGCTCATAGCGAGCACGACCAGCCTTCCCGAGACGCTGCGGAAGGACGTGGAGATCACCGTCAAGGACGGCGACAACCGCTCTGACACCTGGTACCTCGACCTCGAGGTGCGGCAGGACGTGACAGGCATGCCCGTCGTCATGACCCTCAACGAGTTCACTCCCAAGGGGCAGTTCTGGGCCAAGAGCTTCGCCTCCTACACGACCCCGACGGTTCCCTACGCGTCGATCAGGATCAACGCCGACGACATCCTCGACTTCGACTTCGAGGACGACGGCTCCGGAACCGAGAAGGTACGCATCTGGCCCGACAACACGGGCACCTATCCGGTCTTCCTCGAGGTGCTGAACGATGCCGGCAGGGTCATCGGCGTGAGCAACACGGTCCAGGCCGAGGTCGTCGGAGCCATCTCCGTCTCCGGGCCGTCCGACCTGAGCATTGTCCAAGGCACCGCGTTCCCGTCGAACCTGACGTTCTCGGCTACGGGCGGCACGGGAGCGCCGTACACGTACACGCTCGCAAGCGGCGCCCCTTCGTGGCTGACGATCAACCCGACCACGGGCACGCTCGGCTCGACCGTCGCGAACCCGCCGGTCACGGCGCTCTCTTCCGTCTATGTCGGGGTGACCGACTCCACGGGACGGTACAAGGAGCGGCGCTGGAGGGTCGAGGTCAAGACGGTCCCGGTGGTGATGACCCTGAACAACTTCAACCCGCAGGGCGAGTTCACGGCTCCGAACACCTACAGGAAGACCTACGCGAGCTACACGGCGCCGTCGGTGACGTACTCCTCGCTGAGGATCGTCGCCGCCGCGCACCTGGATTCCGCGTTCGAGAACGACCCCGCAGACGGGATCAGGAAGCTGCGCATCTGGCCCGAGCAGCTCGGCACGTTCCCGGTCTACATCGAGGTGCTTGACGCGAGCAACAACGTCGTCGGCATCAGCAACACTGTCCAGGCGGTGGTGCGGACGCACCTTCTGGCCACCGCGCCTTCCGCGCTCACGCTCAACGTGGGCGACACCTTCCCCGCGAACGTGGCGGTGACTGCCTCGGGCGGTTCAGGGACCTACACCTACTCGCTGGTCAGCGGCGCGCCGTCGTGGCTGACGATCGCCTCCGACGGCAGGCTCGGGTCCAACGTCACGAACCCACCGCAGACGGCGGCGACGGCCGTGACAATCAGGGTGAGGGACAACGAGGGACGCCAGCGCGACGTCACGTGGAACCTCGAGGTCAGGGTTCCTGCCGCCCCGGCCTCGGTCTGGGTGCTCACGGGCGCCGCTCCCTGGACGACCGGCCTCGCCTCCCTGAACTCGATCGCCGCGGGCGCTGACGGGGCCATCTACGTGGCAGGAACGGCCACGGCCTCGGGCACCACCAGCAACCCCGACACCGCCGTCGTCCGTCTCAACGACAGCGGCCAGATCGTATGGTCGAGGACCTACGGGGGGAGCAACCTGGACGGCGCGTTGGGCCTCGCGGTTGCCGCCGACGGCAGCGTCTACGTTCCCGGCTACAATGCGGTCGACGATTGGAACGAGAATGCCGCGCTCGCGAAGTTCGATTCGTCGGGCACGCGGCTGTGGGCCAGGACGCTCGGCGGAGGACAATCGGTGATGGGGTCGAGCAAGGTCCGGTTCAAGGACGTCACGCTGGACTCGTCCGGCAACGTCTACGCGCTCGAGGCCAACGACTGGACCATCGCGAAGTACGCTCCCGACGGCACGCTCGCCTGGCAGCGGTACGCGAGGAACGACGTCGAGGGCCAGATGGACATCGCGACCGACCCGTCCGGCAACTTCTTCACGGTGGGACGGGACAGGAACTGGCAGGCGAGCGGCACCGCCTACCTTGGCTGGGTCAGCAAGCACGACCCGTCCGGCAACCTTCTCTGGTCTCGCAACTACGTGCACTCCGACAGCGAGGAGTTCGCTGCGGTGAAGGTCGGTCCGGACGGCATGCCTCTCCTCGTGGGCACGATGACCGCCGCCGCAGCGCCCAACGACAAGAAGATCCTTGTCGCCAAGGTCGCTGCCGACGGGCTTTCCACGTGGCATCGGACCCTGAGCAGCGACGGCATCGCCGACCAGGGGACCGATCTCGCGGTCACATCCGACGGCCAGTGGATCTACGTCACGGGCACCACGAGGAAGGTCGGGGCCGCAGGCACCGACACGGACGTCTTTGTCGCCAAGTACGCGGCGGCCGGGGCGCAGCAGGGAGGTCTCGCGTGGCAGAAGATCATCCGGACGACCGGGAACGACACTGATCCGCGCATCGCCGTGCTCCCGACGGGTGAACCCATCCTGGCGTTCCAGCAGTCGGACTCGGGCACGCTGTCCAAGACGTACGTGATGAAGCTCACGTCTGCGGCGCCTGCCGACGGCACGTTCGGGTCGGTTGAGGTCTCCACGGGCGCGATGACCCCGGTCGCCGTGAGCAGCGTCTCGATCATCACGGACGGAATGCAGACGGGCACCACGAACCGGAACAGCGCGGCATACACGCCGAACGTGACGAACAGGACGATCACCGTCTCCGCCCCGTAATCGTCGGCACCTGAGACAACCTGCGCTGCGCCCCCGCATCGACCGGGGCGCAGACGTTTCGGGCGTTCGCTCCATTGTGCCCCACCCGCCGCCCCCGTAGCCTGAGCGGGTGAGGGGGCATTGACATGAAGGGGTCGAGAACGGAGTCGAGGGAGCAGGGGAGCGGCTCGGAGTCCCACGTTGGAGGAACGGGCAAGGTCATCACGATGAAGCTGCCCAGGTTCTCGAAGGAGGCGCTGCGCCGGATTAGGCGCGTCAGGGAGTGGGAGCGCAGGTCCACGCAGGGAGTCCTTGGGATCGTGGTGGGGCGGCAGCCTGAATCCGACCCGGACTCCTGAACGTCGGGAGGGGCGATCCCTACATGGTTACCCCGACGGTCGAGGTGTGAACCATGGCCGCACGGACTATATCCTTGCTCGGCTAAGTACGTCTCCTCGGGTCCCACGTGCCGAAATCACGAAAGCACCTGTCCAACAGGTTTCTCGCGTCGCTTCCTCCCGAGGACGCCGCCGTCCTGCTGCCCCTTCTGGAGACCATGGACCTCAAGCGCGGCACCATCCTTTACGAGGCTGACGACCTCCTCACGCACGCCTACCTCCCGCACGACTGCATAGTGTCCCTCGTGACCTTCATGGAGGACGGGCAGGCGGTGGAGATGGCCGCGATTGGCCGGGAGGCCATGGTCGGTACGGTCGCCGCCGCCGCGACCCGGCGCGCGATCGGGCGCTACGTCGTCCAGCTCGGGGGATGCGCGTCCCGGATCGCGGTGAGGGACCTGGACAGGGTCATGGAGGCACGTCCGGCGGTGCGCAAGGCCCTGTGGAACGTCAACGAGGCCATCCTGAGCCAGACCCTGCTCTCGGTCGCGTGCAACGCCGTCCACACGGTCGAGGCCCGTTGCTGCCGCTGGATCCTGAGCACCCATGACCGCGTCGGGAAGGACGGCTTGTCCCTCACGCACGAGTTCCTGGCCGAGATGCTGGGCGTGCAGCGCTCGACGCTTTCGGCCGTGCTCAAGCAGATCCAGACGGCGGGTCTCGTCGAGCAGAAGCGCGGGTGCATCGCGGTTCGGGACCGACCGGGCCTCGAGGCGGCATCGTGCGAGTGCTATTTCAGGATTCGCGGGAAGTTCGAGCGGCTTCTCCCGCAGGGAACCGAAGGCTTCCGTGCCGATTGACGGCGTCCTGCGGCACGGAACCGCGAGGCTCCGGCCGCAGGAAACCAGGCAGGATCACTGGCAGGTCTGCACCCACCAATCCGCCGACTCTCCCCCGCCTCCTCCAGAATTCGTGGAGTAGTAGTTCTGCGATCCCTTGGGGCTGCACGCGGATCCGACCGGCTTGGCTGACGATCCGGCAATGTATGTGTCGGAATACACGCCCGCAGACCAGACACCCGAGGTATTGGCGTAGATCCTGACGGAGTTCGCCTGGTCGTCGTAGCGTCCGTTGGCATCGGTCACGCGCACCGTGAAGGTGTAGGTCGTCGCCGTGGTGGGCGTGCCCGCTAGCCTGGCGGTCGATGCCGTCCACGTCGTCCCCGCAGGCCTGGTGCCCGAAACCCACGTCCATGTGAACGGTGCCTTGCCGCCCGTCCTGGCGAAGGTGTGCCCGTACGCCGTGCCGACCGTGCCGGAGCTCGGTGCCGCTCCGCTGATTACCGGCGGGGCGTAGACGACGATGGTCGACGCGCGGTCGGCGGTCCAGCCGTTGGCGTCCCACACCCTGACGGTGAAGTTGTACGTGCCCGCAGCGCTCGGCGTGCCGTAGAGCTGGCCGGCCGAGTTGAAGGCCATGCCCGATGGCACGGCTCCCGCGACCACGCCCCAGGAATGGCCCGGCTTTCCGTTCGCCACCGAGTAGGTGAAGGTCGGGTAGGCGGAGCCGCGGTACCCGTCGGTGGTCGGTGTGTTCGTCACGGACGGAGGCGCATAGACGGCGATGGCGTTGGCCCTGTCGGCGGTGCGCCCGTTGGCGTCGGTCACGCGGACGGTGAAGTAGTAGGTGCCTGCGACGGTGGTCGTGCCGGACAGCACGCCGTTCGTGCCGAGGGTGGTTCCCGCCGGAGGTGCGCCGGAGACCACCGACCAAGTGTGGGGACCCCTGCCGCCCCACGATGAGAAGGTGAAGGAGTAGCCGTAGCCGACGTAGTTGTCCGGGCCGGCCTGGTTCGTCGCCTGCGGGGGTGGGAAGACCACGACGGAGACGGCCCGGTCGGCGGTCTGCCCGTTGGCGTCGGTCACCCTGACGGTGAAGTTGTAATTGCCTGCCGTGCCTGGCGTGCCGGACAGCACGCCGTTGGCGCCGAGGGACATGCCCGTTGGGACCGCGCCCGACACAACCGACCAGGCGTAGCCCGCCTTGCCTCCGGCCGCAGTGAAGGTGAACGAGTAGGCGGTGTCGGTGTACCACCCGTTGGCGCTCGGCGCGTTCGTCACGGTCGGCGTGGCGTAGACCGCGACCGAGGACGCGCTTGTCGCCGTCACTCCGTTTGCGTCCTCGACCCGCACGGTGAAGTTCGACGTTCCGGCTGCCGTCGGGGTTCCGGAGAGGATTCCCGCCTCGCTGAGGGCCATGCCTGCGGGCACGGCTCCCGTGGCCACGGCCCACTTGTACGGCCCCTTGCCGCCCGTCTGGGCGTAGGTGAAGGCGGGGTACTCCGCGCCGACGTATCCTTCGGCACTCGGGGTGCCTGCGACGGCAGGGGCCTCGTAGACGGCGATCGTAGAGGGCATGTTGGCGGGCGTGCCGTTGGCATCGGTCGCCCTGACGACGAAGCTCGAGTTCCCGGCTGCGGTCGGGGTGCCAGAAAGGATGCCGCTGTCCTTGTCGAGCTCCAGTCCGGCAGGCAGCGTGCCGCTGGCGACGCTCCACCTATGGGGAGCCGCTCCGCCGGAGATCGAGTAGGGGGCGGAATAGGTCGTGCCGACGTATCCGTCAGCGACGGCCCCGCTGACGTTACCGCCGCCGCCGGCGCCGGAGTTGCTCGCCAGGACGGGAGGCGCGTAGATGCTGATCGTCGAGGCCTGCGTCGCCTGCCTGCCGGTGGCGTCGGTGACCCGGACCGTGAAGCTCGAGGTGCCGACCTCCGTCGGGGTGCCGGAAAGGATGCCGCTGCCGCTGAGCGCCATGCCCTCAGGCAGGTTTCCGGCGGACACGGTCCAGGCATGGGGTGCCTTGCCGCCGTTTGCGGCGTACGCGAACGCCGGGTATTCGGCTCCCCGGTACCCGTATCCTGCTGGGGCGTTGGCGACGGTCGGCAGGGCATGGACCTCGCCGCTCACGACCAGGATTTCCTCCCTGTCCGAGAGGTCGCTCGCCAAGGCCCCGAACGAGAAGCTGCCCGTCTGCGAGGGGGATCCGGTCACCCGTCCCGCAGGGTCGAGCGTCAGTCCGGCAGGGACCGTTCCCGAAGCCAGGGTCCAGGTGACCGGGGCGACGCCTCCCGACGCGACCAGCGCGTGGTCGACGCTGTCACCGACGTAGAGGTCGCCGACGTCCCCGCCCGACACCACGATGGGATCGATGACCAGCATGGAGACGCCTACCGTCACGGGGCGGGAGTTCGCGTCCCTTGCCCTGACCGTCGCGGAGTACGACCCCGGCGAGGAAGGCGCACCCGTCAGCATTCCGGCACCCACCTGGACGCCGGGCGGCAACGAACCGGAAGCGACGTCCCAGGAGAGGGGTTGCTTGCCCCCGGACGTGACGAGGGGTACCGAGACGGGGTCTCCCGTCTCAAGCTCCATGTCCACGTCAGGGGTGCCCATCGCCAGCGGGGCGTAGACGGTGGAGCTGAACGGACCGATCGTGGACGAGCCGCCACCCTGTCCGCTCACGGTGAAGAGCAGGTTGCCGTACGTGCCCGATGCAGTGGGCGTGCCCCTGATGACGCCGTCCGGGGAGAGGGTGATCCCCGGCGGGAGCGGCCCGCCCGCGGAGAGCCACCGGAAGGGAGGGGTTCCCTGCGGCGCGGGAAGGGGGTGCTCGGCGCTCTCGCCGGAGTAGAGGTCCGGCATCACGAAGCTGGCGCCTCCGGGCACGTTGACCAGCGCGACCGCCTTGTGCCTGTAGTAGGCCCCAGGCTCGAGCGACTCCGCCCGTCCGAGCATTCCCAGCGCGGCGGCGAACGCCGCAACGACTGAAACCGTCCTTCCGAAACCCATCTTGCCCCTCCGTGCCGCTGCGTGGCGGCCCGTGCTTCCTTGCTTGATCAGAATATGGATACGAAATGGTCCATTTCGCAATCGTCCCGAGGAGGATCGCAAGGATTCATTGCCAGGATGCCGCAGGCGTGGACGTGAGTCCTCTCCACCCGGATGCTAGGGAGCGGGCACCGAACCCTCGATCTCGCCGTCCGCCGTCGCTTCCGGCACGTGCCCGTCGTCCCACCCCTTTCCCGGGGACCAGATGCCGGGCCGCGGCGCCTCGTCCCTTGCCGACGCCACGAGAGGGGCGAGGAACGCGGTGAGCTCGTCCATGGCCTCCGGGAAAGTCGTGTCGGTGAGGGCCTGCGCCGTCTCGACGAGTTCCTCCCACTTCGCCGCCTTCGAGCGGGCGTAGTCCGGCGTCAGGCAGCCGAAGGCCTCGGGCACCATCCGCCGTTGGTGGCTGAAGGTGCGGCGGATGGCCCGGACCAGCATGTCGCCGTCGAACTCCTGCCTGCGCGACAGCATGAGGATGTCGAAGTGGTCCTTCACGCGGGTGTTGTCGTAGCCGAACTGCGCCATGGCGTGCAGCTTCTCGGCGATCACGGTCTCGAGCGGGTACGAGTTGATGCGGGGCCTCGGCACGTCGCCGGGCAGGAGGGTAGGGATCTCCATGAGGCGTGCGTCCGGGGTGACCGCGTTGCCGAACCCGACGTCCACCTTCAGGTCGACCCTGGCGGTATGGACCGTCGCGATCAGGGAGACCTTGCCGCCGGGCACGACGCCCGTCCTGTCCTTCAGGATGCGCATGGAGCCGAGGTCGAAGGTGACCCCGTCCTCGACCTCGATGGCCATCACCTCGCGCAGGGCATCCTCGAGCCGCTGCACGTCACCGTCCCCGTCGAAGCCGTTGAAGTCGATGTCCTCCGTCGGACGGAACAGGTCGCCGCCGTTGTAGGCCGCAAGCAGGATGCCGCCCTTGAGGCAGAACTCGGCGGCCCGGTCCGATACCGACAGACGGTAGAGGAGGCGTTCCTGCACGTAACGGCGCAGGAACACGATCGTCTCGATGCCCTCGGCCCTCGCGGCGTTCTTCAGCTTTGCGTAGACGCTCGCCCCGACGTTCTTCATGGACACGCTCCCTGTGGGCGAATCCTCCGACCCCGACCGGAAAGCGACAATCAGGGGGCCATGTAGCCCGTGTTGATCGCGTGCTGGAGCGTCTGGACGAACGGGGTGATCGCCTCCTTCACGCCGAACAGCTCCGCCAGCCTGCCGATCTCGTCGACCTGCGCGACCTGGTCCGCCGGATCGAGTGCCTTGGCGATGCAGTCGAGGAAGGCCTCGTCCTGGACGTGGACCTTCCGGCAGCGCGGGTTGAGGCCCGAGAAGCGGAACATGTCGACGACCGTGCGCTCCGGTGACGTGATCCTGACAGGCACGCCGTCGATGTCGTGAACGTCCACGCCCGCGGTGAAGGATCCCTCGCTCCGCAGGCGCAGGAGCCTCACGCGGATGGGGTATGCCTTGCCCCGCCCGCCCTGAACCTGCCCGAGGTCATGGGGGACGGCGATGACGGTCCTCGCCTCCATGTTCTGGGTGATGCGATGGAAGGTTGCGGCCGACGTCAGGCAGAATACGGCGGACGGCACGCGGACGGAGAGGGCCGCCCAGTTCAGGTACGGCGATCCCAGGTCGGGAAGACCGTAGACCCCGTGGGCGAGCCTCTCGATCTCGCCGGCCTCGGCCATGCGGTGGAGGGTGGCACGGGAGGCACCCACGGCACCGAGTTCGGCGACCGACATCGGGCGGCCCGCCGAGGTCATGGCTTCGATAACCGCCTTGGTCGCCCTTCCTCCCATTCCGTCAACCCCTTTGAAACGATATGCACCCAAGCAGGCCGCCTGGGAACTAAAAGTTTCATAACGTGGGTGGCGGCAGGAATCAATGGCTGCGTCGTCGCCGTTTCGGGACCCGATGGTCGTATTCCGGTCCTGAAACGGGAACGCGCGCCCCGGGGGACGCGCGAGCCGTGGCTTCGAGGATTCACCGACCGGGATCAGGGCCCGCCCAGCGCGCCCGTCACCGGACCGCTGGCGCTCACTGCCAGTTCAGGAGGACGCGCCCGTCCGCGCCCGCGCCTGACTTCCACTTGACGACGGTCCCCGTGCCGTACTTGGTGTCCGTCCATGTGGCACTCGCCGAAGGACCGCCATTGCCGACCTTGACGGTGTAGGTTCTTCCCTGCACGGGAGCGTCGGAATCGGTGACCCTGTAGGTGATGTCGGCGTAGCCGCCTCCGCCGCCCCCGCCGCGGGCGGGGGTGTGCATCCTCAGATTGGATCTGAGGTGGGTGGTCTCTCCCCCGACGCCCCCGCCGCCGCCGCCGGGCCAGGCACCGGGCTTGCCGGTCGCGTAGTTTCCGCCGTCACCGCCGTCGCCGCCTGACGCACCGTCACCGCCCTTGCCGCCTGTGAACCCATCGTAGCCGTTCACGGTGCCGCCCTTCCCGCCGGTCCGGTTCGTGTCGCCGCCCTTGCCGACGCCGCCATCACCGCCGACGCTGGGAGGGGAACCCCTAGGGGATGGTTTGCCGCCCGTCGCGGAAACGGTGTGGAAGGAGGAGGCGCCGCCCGCCACTCCGTCCGGATTCCCGCTCGACGCCCCGTACTGGCTGACGCCGTCGTTCGCCGTGCCCGATGCGCCTGCGCCCCAGACCCGCACGCGCAGGGTCTTGTAGTTGTAGGGGACCGTGAAGGTGTAGGTGCCCCCCTCGGTGA
>Ga0256853_1000051_pt1 | contig 16413 bp, 19 predicted proteins | sample BONnt6_FD_181171 | JGI IMG/M metagenome (GOLD analysis project Ga0256853, IMG submission 181171) | Terrestrial sediment cell enrichment communities from Utah, United States - BONCAT_SYTO_Terrestrial_sediment - 6 | ecosystem: Environmental > Terrestrial > Deep subsurface > Rock core/Sediment... | reverse complement strand
GCGACGGATTGGGCCGCGGGCGCCGCCTTGACCTCGTATGCCACCGAGGCCTCGGGGCCGGCGATCTCCCGGCGGACGTCGGCGATGAACAGGGCGGCTGCAAGCGGGATGTCGAAGCTGACGAAGGAGGCGGTGCCCTTGAGGCGCTCGACGGTCACCTTCCCCGCCTGGGTCGCGATGGCGGTCTCGCTCAGGGAGCCGTCGGCAAGGACCGCATGAATCCTGTCGGAGGTGGCGTCCACGTCCTCCGGAACGGGATTGACGGCGACGCTGGAAATGCCTGCGATCCCGCCGGCGGAGGCGATCTCCTTGAAGATCGCCCTCATCGTGTCGGTCGTGGTGACGAACCTGGAACGCGGAGCCGACATGCCACTCTCCCCTCGAACCCATCCATGCATGGATGGTCGCCCAAGGGGAGGCAGGGGACAAACGCCTCAGAAGATCGTCGGTTTGAGCTGCTCGTCCAGTTCGTGTTGACGTTCCTGGTAGATGAGCGGTTCGAAGTACGCGTCGAGCTCGAGGGCGAGCTTCGCGGTCTCGTCGCCGCGCTCGGCCAGCCCCTTCACGAAGGAGATAGCTTCGTCGTCGGTGGCGAACACGCCTTCCTCGTCGCTGCGCTGGAGCTGCAACATCCCTGAGCAATCGTAATCGAACATGTCATATCCTTGGCTCACGGCCTGGCGGGAATGCTCGCTCGTCCAGCGGTAGAACTGTTCGACGATCTCTTTTGCGGTCGGTTCGGTCATCTCGATGGTCTCCTTTCTGCGGCCTGACGTTGCTTCTCGCGACCGCAAGCGACCATGCCATTCCTCAGGGGGTCTGGCCCCAGACGTGCACCTTCTCGAGACCGTCCGTGTTCTGGATGTCGACGTTGAGCACGACCTCGACGACCCGCAGGTCCGCCGAAATCCCGCTCGCCGCCTTCCCCATCGTCTCGACGACGTCGATCAGGTCCGGATCGTCCCGGGCAATGAGGTCGTCGACCTGGTCGTGGCCTTCCCCGACAAGGATGTAGCCGTCTTCCTCGCGGAGGGTCCAGCCCTTGCGACGCGCGAGCTCGAAGGCGGCATCCCTGCTCAGGCCGAAGCCCCCGAAGCAGCGATTGATGACGACCTTCCTCGTGAACCTGACGTCCGGCATCGGCGCCTCCCCTGAACGGGCGTTATCGGTGTGGGAGCGTCTTTTGTCAACAATTATGGGAGCCATCCAATCCTCGTTGACAACGACGGGTTCCGAGCTCATGTTCTCCCGCAGGTCGTCGGCGACCGTGGCAGTCCCCGCCCGCAAGGGCATGCTAAAGGCCGACATCATTATTGCTTTCGCGAACCCCCATTGTATGGGCGACGCGCTGGTAGTGGGGACGACTGGCAGGTCATTCGACCAGTTGCCTGTACTGTCGTAGGAGGTTTGCCTTGAGTTCACTCACCGTTACCCGTGATTTTGTCCGCTCCCTCGCCCGCAACATCCGCGAGGTGTACGGGAACGACGTCTCCCACACCGAGGCCATCGGCATCGTCGCCAAGTCGCTCGACTGGCGTCCCGACGCGCTGATGCACGCACTGAAGAACCAGGCGGCCGTCCAGCCGAACTTCGAGGCACCGGACGACATCCCCGACGACCTGCTGCGCGAGTGGGTCATCCGCCGCTCCTGGCGCCGCGCCGAGCAGGCCATCGTGAGCTCCCTCGAGAGTGGGAAGTCGATCGCGTCCGAGGAGGATCGCGATCTCGCCCTCTCCTGCCTTTCCGTCTGCCAGGTGGTCCTCGGGAACCCCGCGGCCGCGTTCGATACCCTCCGCGAGGTTGCGTCCCTCGAACCGCTCGTCGACATGGCCAAGGCCCTCGTCCTGCACAGGACGGGAGCCGATCCGCGGATCGTCCAGGGACTCCTCAGCAGGAGCGCGCCCAAGTCCCTGGACGTCCTGTTCAGGGAAGATCTCGACGGGGAGGACCGCTCCGACCTCCGGGGATTTGCCGAGTCGCTCGCGAGGGATGACGAGGCCGCACGTCCGATGCAGGGCAGGTGGGCGATGGACCTGGAGTATCTACTGGCCCGCTTGCCGGATCCAGACTTCACGGCCCTCGTTGCCGCCTTCATGAATTCCCCGGAGTCGAGGGGACACTTGCAGCACCTGATGGATCGGACGCCCAATCCGTAGGGTCGGGGTGGCGTTCGGACCGTCACACGCAAACCTTGGCTGGGGTCGAATGGCCCCGCCCTCCCGCAGGGACTGGTGGCTTGGGTGCCCGCAATCCAGTATCGGTCCCACGGGATGCAGCAGGAGGCCAGGATGGCGATTGGCAGGTACCGCATGAGGAAGCCGGACGACGAACTCCTTACCATCGTGATCAAGGCCGGCTCCGCCCTCCACATTCCGGAGGCGTTGCGCCACGTCGCGAACGAGGCCTTCGAGTCGGACGAGGAGGATCGCTATTACCTGCGGGATGCCGTAGCCGCCTTCGAGGAGGCTCTAAGGCAGGCGGGGGAGACCGTGAGTGTCCAGCTCACGCACCGCGAAATCGATGCGGTCGTTCCTGCAATCTCTCACGTGGTGAAGGAAGTCTTCGACGGGGACTCCCCCGAGCATTCCCTCACCCGCTACCTTCTCAGACAGGCGCGGGAAAAGCTCGAGGCGGCTGTCGAGCCCTTCGTCTCTGCATCCGGTCCTCGCAGGTGAGTCCGTGCCGGACCTGATCCGGCACGGCATTTGCCTGACTTCGGCGGGGCAGCTTGCCCTGCCTTCGGTTGTGGCTTGTCCGCCCCTGATCCAGTATCCAGGAATTCAGCAGGTACAGGAGATCCGGATGACGTTCATGATGAGGGAACCAACCGACGCATTGGTCCCGGTCGAGTTCCGCGCCGACATCGCCATGCGCCTTCCGGAGACCTTCCGCCACGTCGCCAACGAGGTCTACATCAGCGACGATGACGAACGATACTGGCTGAGGGACACGGCCAAGGCCATCGAGACGGCCCTGTCCCGCCCAGGGGATACCGTCACCGTCCACCTCACCCACAGGGAAATCCTCATCGCGGTTCCCGCCCTCGACGAGGTCATGCGGGAAGTCTTCGACGGTGACACCGCCGAGCACTCCCATGCCCGCTTCCTTCTGAGCCAGGCCAAGGATGCCCTCGAGGCGGCGGAGGAACCCTATGTCTCCGCTTCCGGCCCGCGCAGGTAGGTTCCGTGCAGAACATGCTCCGGAAGGGCTTCCGTCCCGTGTCGATGCCCCGTCACCTCGCCGAGGTGATCATCGAGTTCATGCGGGAGGACAGGAGCGCTTTCGAGACCTTCGGCGATCTCTGCGTCCAGCCGCTCAAGGACTTCATGCGGACCATTAAGGTGGCGGTGGCGAAGGGTGGTGACCCTGTGGAGTTCTGGTGCACCCAAGTGCAGGAAACCACCGTGACCTCGGCCCTGTCGCACGGCTTCCTGTTCGGAAAGAAGCCCACGGGAATGTCGAAGGAAATTCTCAGGGAGGCCCACGACGTTCTCAGTGCGGCATGGACGCCTCCCCCGCGACCCGAACTCCCGGAACGCGAGCGACTGGACTGGATGGGGGTCACGCCTCCCGTCCCCGCGGACGAACAGATCGCGGCGTGCGGGTTCCGCGATCTCGACCATCTCAGGCAGGCATACCCCTACGACACCATCAAGATGGTCCGGCACGAGAGCCGTGCGCAGCTAGAGACCTTTTACATGGAGGGTTGGTGCGCGGTCCTCGGCGAGGCCATCCACAAGCGCATGGGCTGGCCCGTCGTCGGCATCTTCAAGCCGTGGGAGGAGAAGATCATCATCCACGTGGCCTGCAAGGCGCCGGACGGAACCTACGTCGATGCACGTGGCATGGGGCAGACCCGCGAACAGTTGTGCGCGCCCTACGAGGACTGGCCGGACTGCCCGCTGGACGTTCGCGAGGTGACGCTCGAGCACCTGCATGAGCTCTTCAAGCGCCACCCTTACTACCATGAGGTCGCGCTCAACGAGCACCTCGATCTCCTGCTGCCGGAACTGTCGCCGGAACTCACGCCTGTGCCGTGAGCCGAGTCCGTCATCGTGGCGCGGGCGTCGCCGGCTCGTCGGCACCCCACCTGGACTTTGCGTAGCGCACGGCAGCCTCACGGGCGAACTCCGCGATCTCGGCAGGCTTGCCGGACCGCACCGGGCAATCGGGATTGCGCTGCTGGTCGAACCCGTCGATGAGCCGCATGTCCATCCGGCGGCCGAAGGCCTCCAGCGGGTCGAAGACCCATGTGGTCGCCATGAACGTCGTCTCCTCGGGAGCGGAGAACCCTGCCGCGACGGCGGTGGCGCCGCACGCGAAGCGACGTCCGCCGATATCGAAGTACACGACATAGTTGTTGTTGGCGGCATCCATGACGCTGACGTCGTCCGCGTGGGGTGCGAAGCCATTCCTGAGTGCCTCGACGAGTGCTTGCATGAGAGCCATCCACATAGTTGGAAGGCGATGGTCCGTCACCGGGGAGCACGCGACAACCCGCACCGGCGGGCGATCGCGAGGCCGCAGACGGGATTGCCGCGAAAATTGTTGACAGTTCTATTCCCGGAAGGAACCATAAATCCGATGAATGGAGTGGGAAGACTTCATGACGAATGAAGCCGCCGCGTATACCGTGACAGAGACGTTCCTTGATCGCCTCAAGGCCTGGTTGCTCCTGGCCATCGGGGTCGCGGTCGTGTTGGCCATGCTCCTGATCACGTACGGTGTGGCCGTCATCAAGAATGACGAAGCGGCGATGCACACAGCGCGCCAAGGCGAGAACGTCCAGGCATTGGCGGCTATGCTCGCCCGCATCCGGGACGGCTCCATCGCGAGGGACAGGATCGACGACGATGCCCACCCGTTCGGCGAGTGGTCGAGGGGCATGGCACGGAACCTCAGCATTTCCCACGCGGTCGTCGATGGACGCCTCGACATCCGGGTGGCGAGTATCGGCCAGCTCGAGTGCCGGCATCTCGGTCTCGTCCTCGACGGCCCCGTCGAATCCATCGCCATCAACGGCGGGTCGTTTGCCTCGCGGGTAAACTTCGACCCATCCCTCTGCGAGGAAGACGCTCGGATCAAGGTCTCCAAGGCGGCGACGACGACCGCTCCCGCCAATGTCATCGTATTCCGGCTCAAGCCAGCGAGGTGACCGTAGCCGTCACCCGCTCCCCTACGTAGGGTTACGTAGGGGCCGCCAGTTTAACGCCCTCTTAAACATGAAGCCCCCCAGAATTGTGTTGCTATTTGTTCCAGCGCAAAGACGGCGACCCGGGGGCCATGACGAAAGCGATCAAGCCGACCAACCGAGAGGTGTTCTTCGACAAGGACTCCTTCATCGTCTCGAAGACGGACCTCAAGGGACGCGTCACCTATGCCAACAAGGCGTTCTGCGACATCGCGGGATATGCGGAACGCGAGGTGCTCGGGCAGCCGCACAGCATCATCCGCCACCCGGACATGCCCCGCGCGGTGTTCAAGCTTCTCTGGGACACGATCAAGGAAGGGCGCGAGGTCTTCGCCTACGTGAAGAACATGGCCCGCAGCGGGGACCACTACTGGGTCTTCGCGCACGTTACGCCGTCCTTCGACGCCGACCGCCAGATCATCGGCTACCACTCCAACCGACGGGTACCGAAGCGCGAGGCGGTCGATGCCCTGATCCCTGTCTATGCCGAGTTGGTCAGGATCGAGAACTCCCACAGGAACGGCAAGGAAGGCCTCGCGGCCTCCCACCAGTTCCTCATGAACGCAGTGACAGCGAGCAAGCCCAGCTATGATGAATTCGTCTTCTCTCTTTAAGGCCGGCGTCGGCTTCTCCATTGCCGCGCTCGCGGTCGCGGGTCAGGCGGGGGCGTCCATCATCTCGGGGGAGTTCCCGCAGGTCGGAACCCTGGCGGCACTCGGCGGCCTCGGTTTCGGCGGCGTCATGCTGCTGGCTGCGCGCCGCTCCCTTGCTCACGCGACCGAAATCCTCGACCGCGTAGGCCACGGCGACTTCGAGGCGCGCGTCGTCGGAAGCCGAGAGGGCGGCGATCTCGGCCGGCTCCACGCAACGATCAACGACGCCACGGACAGGATCGACGCCTACATCCGCGAGTCCTCGGCCGCGATGGACGCGATCCGGCACAACAAGTACTTCCGCCGCATCCTGCCTGACGGGCTGCACGGCTCCCTGCTCAACGGCGCGCTCGTCATCAACGACGCCGCCGCCGTCATCGAGCATCGCATCAACGCCTTCAACCAGAACACGTCCACATTCGAGCGTGCGATCAACGAGATCGTGCAGGGACTGTCCGAGGCCTCGTCCGGCATGAACGGTATGGCGGCATCCCTCGAGCAGGGAGCCACGTCGGCGGACGAGAGCACGGGAGCGGTGGCGATGACGGCCGCCGAGATGGCCGCGAACGTGCAGACCGTCGCGGCCGCCGTGACCCAGCTCGCGGCTTCCGCACAGGAGATCGGCGGCGAGGCGCACCGATCCGCCGAGAAGGCGCGCCAGGCGGCCGAGGAGGCCAAGGTCACGGGCGACATCGTCAACGGGCTCAACACCGCCGTGGAGAGGATCGGCAACGTGGTCAACCTGATCGCGGGGATTGCCTCCCAGACGAACCTGTTGGCGCTCAACGCGACCATCGAGGCCGCCCGTGCGGGCGATGCCGGCAAGGGCTTCGCCGTCGTGGCGCAGGAGGTCAAGGCGCTCGCCAACCAGACCGCCAAGGCGACCGAGGACATCACCAGGGAGATCGGCGACCTGCGCTCGGCATCCGCCTCGGCCGTGGCGGCCGTGTCCTCGATCTCCGGCATCGTCGCGGACATCGACACCGCGATCTCGCACATCGCCAACACCATCTCGGACCAGACGGCGGCGACCTCGGAGATCGCGTGCAACGTTGAGCAGGCCTCGGCCGGGACGCACGGCGTCACGGAGAACATCCACGGCGTCCGGCGGAACGTCGCCGAGACGAAGGCACTCGCCGGAAACGTGCTGTCCGCCTCTCGTGACGTCGGGGTCCAGGGAGATCAACTGGCGAGGGAGGTGAAGTCCTTCCTCGAAGTCCTCAACCGTGGGCCGATGAGGGACTAGGGAAACCGACCGGCAGGGACGGCTTCCATCCCTGCCTTTCGTCCGGGGGAATGGCCTCGGAGATCGAGTGGATAAAGGACCGCACGGCCATCAAGGCATCGATGTCAGGGGGATGGGGCCACTCCTCCTCCTCGGGCGTTCGCAGATTGGCACGCGCCTGGTCGGAAACGCACTTCAGCAGCAGGCAGCTCACCATGAAGGAGGCGTCGCAGAGCAGGATTCGGTCGACGGTGCCGTCCAGGCCCTCGCGCCCGTCCCAGAACATCATGCCGTGACTGCGCACGAAGCGCGCCAGGAGTTCGCCGAGGGCCGACGAGACGCGTTCGACCGCGTCGCGCGTTGCGTCGGCTGCCCTCCCCTCGCCCCAGACCCCGAGGAGGTCGAGCGCGATCCCTTCGTAGGCACGCAGGTTCCCCGCGTCCTGGGGCTGCCGCGCGGCCTCGCGCTTCCGCCGCCTCGCCTCCGAGCCGATCAGGTGGACGACCTGTCCCATGGAACACTCCCCGCGCTTCGCGGTCCTGCATAGTCCAGCGAGGGCGGCCTGCCAATCCTGCACCTCGCGGGATGCTTAAGGATTGGCTCACCACGGCGTTGACCGTCGAAGGATTCGGTACGAGCATCGCCTCCTGAACATGGAGGCCGCCGAGTGGGCAGGTACGCGACAACCCGAAGGACTATCCCGCAGGGCGGACCCGAGACCTTCCTCCTCGGGAGCCTGACCATGCTGGCCGCCCTCCTCCTCGCGGTGGCGGCCGCGGCCGCTACCGGGGACGGCAGGTACGAGGCGCAGGATGCCCGCACTCGGGTGCTCTCCCTGGCGAGGGAGATGGCGTTCGTGGCGCGGGGCTGGACCCCGATGGAGCGCGCGAACGATCCGGCTCGCCCGTTCGGGCCGGGGCGGTCTGTCGCCCTGAAGGGTGAGTTCGTCGACGGGAATCTCGTCGTGGAGGTCCGCAAGCTGGGGAAGGTCGAGTGCGACTACGTTGGAAGGCTCCTGAAGGGCGGCGGAAACGTCGGCGGGCTGCTTAACGCCGCGTCCGTAAATGGATCGGAATTCGCGGGCGTCGGTGACTTCAAGCCGGAGGCATGCCGTCCCGACGCGGTCGCCCGCGGATCGGGCGCCGGAATCCCCGTGAACGAGGTGACGCTGCGCATCGCCGCGGAAGGGCGGCCCTGATCCGCCAGTTGTGCCCGCGCCCGTTTGGGGTTGCTGGCGCAGGTGACATGCTTCTGACGTACGGGATCGGGGGAGTTCTTCATGAACAAGGGTCACAACACGACGCGCAAGATCGCGGACATGAAGAAGGGCGACAGGGTGCTCATCGGATTTGTCCGTACCAACTGGCTGGATGACGGCAGGTCGTTCCCCGATCCGAAGCTGGACATCTGCGAGATCGTGGAACCGAACCTCGCGCCCGGCATCGCGCGCGTCAGGCGCCGCGACGGCACGCTCTCCGCGCTGGACACCTCCAATGGCCTCCTGATGGATGGGGACCGGGAGATGCTGGTCTGGACCGACGCGCTTCCCGTGGGGTCCGACGAGGCGGTCCTCGCTTACTGCACCGCCGTCTGCCGCGCGGAGCATCACTCCAACTCCCTCGAGCGGGCAATCCTGCTGCACGTGGAGAGGATCGAGGACGGCGTGCCGATCGCCCGCCCCGTGTTTCCGGCCGGTTGCATCGAGGGCACGGAACCGGGCAAGGAGGACGAAGGCTACGGCGCACCCGCGTGGACGGGGGATATCGTGGGCAATGCCGCCTTCCACCCCCGGGAGATCGCGATCATCGCCGAGGGCGCGGGCGAGCGGAGATTGTGGATCGAAGACCCGCCGTTCCGCAGGTCCAGGATCGAGAGCGTCCCTCTCGAGACCAAGGTAGGCGACCTGGTCGCGGCCCCGACGTTCCGCTTCGAACTCGATGGCCAGAGGATCGCGGCCCGTCTGGAGGCGGCGTCCGTCGTGGACAACTTCCCCTCCCGGGAGGAGATCGGCGCGTTCATGCCGTGGTCGCGCGTTCCCAAGGGCTGGCAGGATCCGAGGTCGATCATCCCGCTCCTCGGAAGCGGCGTTCCGCGCCGCCCCGCCTCCGAGATCGTCAGCACCCCTCGCATCAGGGGCGTCCAGACTGCGCTGGCCGACGACCTCGAGATCGCCATGGAGATCGATCGCGCCCACGCCCGTGCGGAGCCGGACGAGGCGCTCGTCATCTGGTACCGCGACCCGGAATTGGAAGGCCGGGTTTCCAGCGCGATCCTCGGCAGGAGCGGCATCGTCCTCCACGAGGTCCAGGACGCGAACGACTATCTCTACGGGATCAGCGAGTCCCCCGGGCTCTGGGTGATGGAGGACATCGACATCTGGTCGACCCATGACGGCTACGAGTGGGATTCCGGCATGAACGGGTCCGTCCGTCATGCGACCGCCGAGGACGTCGAACGCTTCGGCTTCACCCTCGCCGAACTCGACAACGAGATCGCCGAGGCCACCGAACTCGACGAACCCAAGGAAGGGATCGCCCTGCGCTACATGGAGATGGCCGAGCGGGCCAACAATCCGGAGATGGTGCCCGATCCGGCCCTATGATCCGATCGGCCGTCAAGGAAAGGGCCTCCACGTCAGGTGTCGGGGAGGCCCTTTCCGCTTCTGTATGGCATCCGGCCTCAGCCGTTGCCGGTGCGGGCCGCCTTGATGTCCACGAAGAACTTCTCGACGCGCCGCTTGAGTTCGTCGGCCTGCCGCTTCAGGTCGCCTGCCGCGCCGAGCACCTGGGAGGCCCCGATCCCCGTCAGGTTCGCGCCCTCCGTCAGCCCCGAGATGTTCCCCGAGACCTCCTCGGTGCCGCGTGCCGCCTGCTGGACGTTGCGGGCGATCTCGCCCGTGGTCTCGCCCTGCTGGACCATCGCGTTCGAGATTTCGGCCGAGATGGCGTTGATCTCCATCACGATCTCGGCGATGCCCTTGATCGACTCCGCCGCGTGGCCGGAGACCTGCTGCATCTCCTGGATTTGCCGGGCGATGTCCTCGGTTGCCTTCGTGGTCTGGGAGGCGAGTGACTTCACCTCGGTCGCGACCACCGCAAAGCCCTTGCCTGCCTCCCCTGCCCTCGCGGCCTCGATCGTGGCGTTGAGCGCAAGCAGGTTCGTCTGGCCCGCGATGTCGTTGATGAGTCCGACCACCTGCCCGATGGACTGCGTGGCCGCCACCAGCGCCTGCACGGTGCGGTCCGTGTCCCTCGCCGCGTTCGCTGCCTTCTCGGCAATCTGGCGGGAGGTCTCAATGCGCTGACCGATCTCGTGCACCGAGGCGGCAAGCTCCTCCGAGGATGCGGCGATGCCCCTCACGTTCATCGAGGCCTCTTCCGATGCGGCGGCGACGCTCAGGGACTTGGCGGCCCCGTCCTCGGCTGTCCGGTTCAGGCTGTTCGCCGTGGTCTCGAGCGTGGCGGAGGCGGCGGCGACGGTCTGGAGGGCCATTGTCACGTCGCCGTCGAACTCGGCGATGACGGCGTTGACCGCCACGCTGCGCTTCTCGCGTGCCGCGCGCTGCTCGGCGAGGTCGGCCTCGACCCGCTCGCGGGCTTCCGCGGATTCCTTGAACACCTGGACGGCCTTGGCCATCGCGCCGATCTCGTCCTTGCGGTCCATGCCGGGCACCACCGCCGTCAGGTCCCCGTCGGCGAGCCTGCGCATGGTGCGGGTCAGTTCGGACACGGGCCCCGCAACGAGGCGATGAACCACGTAGCCGAGCAGGAGGAGCATGAAGACCGCCGCGCAAACCGTCGCCACGATGGCGGAGAAGCGCTCGTCGGCCGAACCCGCATAGGCCTTCCCGCTGTCCACCTCTAGCGCGAGATGCCACTTGACGGGCAGCCCCGGGACTTCATGGAAGGCGACGAACTGCTCGCTGCCGCCGCGGACCGTCTGGCTCATCGCCTTTCCGATCCTCGGGGTGCGCTCGGGGAACACCTCGGCGAGAGTCTTGCCCACGAGGGACTGGTCGCCGTGAACGAGGATCTTGCCGCCTTCCGATACCAGGAACGCACGCCCATTCCCGCCGAGGTCGATCGACGAGATCATCTTCGACAGGTTGTCGAGGAAGAAGTCCGTGCCGAGCACGCCCGTGAGCTCGTTGCCGTTCTTTACGGGAGCCGACATGGACATGACGAGCTTCGACGTCGAGGCATCGACGTAGGGCTCCGTCAGGGTTGCCTTGCCAGCCGTCACGGCATCCTTGTACCAGGGACGCTTGCGCGGGTCGTAATCGGCGGGCATCTCCTCCTGCGTGGAGGACGTGAAGCGTCCGCTCTTGTCGTCGCCGACGTAGATGGCGTCGAAGGTCTCGCCGTAGGCCTTCTGCCGGAGGACGGCCAACGTCTGGTCGAGGTCGCGGGCGAGTGCCACGCCCTCGGCCGCTGACTGGGTCAGCCTGAGGCGTCCCTCAAGCCAGTTCGACACGTTCGCCGAGGTCATCGCCCCGATGTTGCCGATGTCGCGCTCGATCTCCGCCTTGGTCGCTTCCTGACGGGACAGGTCGTTGTGCACGGAGAAGGCCGCGAATGAGCCGACGACGGTGAGCGCCGCGGCCGCGAGAATCCTGGTCATCAGGGAGGAGCGCGTTCTAATGTCCAGCGCCTGCGACGGTTTCTGGTGAGACATGATTCCTCGACTTCGTTCAGAATGCTTAAGGTTTCAGCGTGTCGGCCGGCCCGTATAGGGTCAACCTCGATGCCGCCCCGACGCAACCTGTCCGGCGCTCGATTGACCATTGCCGCGCAGGATCGAATCCTGCCTTGTAAGGAGTGAGCCCATGAGCGCCGTGCCCCAAGGAAAGCCCGTACCCCGCCGCCTGCCACTGGGTGCCTTCGAGGGCAGCAACGTCGACGTGCCAGGGATCGGCAGGTTCGTTCTCCAGAGCGTCGGAACCGCGACGGATACGACAGGGATGTGGGCGCATTTCCAGAGGGAGGGAGCCGAGGAAGCCGAGCGCCGCTACATCCCGTTCTCCATCAGGATCGACGATGACCTGCGGATGACATGGGAGATCAATCGCGCTCACGCCAACATGTTCGACCCGATGGACGCGTTCACACCTGAGGTGCTGGCGGCGGCCAGGGAGGTGGTCGAGGGTCTGGACACCCGCAACCCTCTCAAGTTCATGTTTCAGGTAACGGGAGCCATCGACCCCGAGATCAGGGTCCATGAAAAGCAAGTGGTTGACCTCAAGAGGCTGGTCCACTTTCTCAACGAGCTACTTTCCGGCCGGAAGAAGACGACGCGCCCTCGCGAGGACATCGAGGGAGACTTGCGCCAAAGGGAGGGGCAGCTCGCGAGGCGGCTTGAGGTTCGGGAGGACTCACGCCTGGGTAGGCTCTACGCGGCCAGGGCCGCAATCAGCGAGTGGGCGAAGGAATACAAGGACACGAAGCGGAACCTCCGCGAGGTGGTCGAGGAGGCACTCGCGGGCGGTCCCGCCGCTGCTCCGACGCCGGGTGCGAGGTGACGCACCATGGGTGAAACGCGAGACGATTGGTGGCGACGGGATGGCCTCACGCTCGACGACGTGATCCGCCATAAGGCGGACTTCCTCGCGAATCCGGGGCGCGGGATCGACTGGGAAAGCATCGCCGACGAGCTGGGGTTCGATGACGATTTCGAATGCGCGCCCATGGCGTCGCAGTGGTTCGACGAGTTGGTCGGAGAATTCCAGGGGCAGGGTGCCCTCACCCTGCATCGGCACATGACGGTGGCGGACTTCGGCGGGTACGTCGATGGTCTCGAGGCCGGGACCGAGACGGTCGGAGCCCATTGGTCCATAAGCGAGGACACCTCCTCGCCCTATCCCTACCAGACCCGGGTCGACATCCTGCTGACGGGAGAGGTGCGCGCGGACCAGGTCGACTGGTTCACGACCTTCCAGAATTTCTTCGCGTTCCCCGAGGAGAGGGAGATCTCGTTCCATGGACCGATCCGCCTGCTCTCGATCCTGAACATCGACACCGGAGAGACCTACGAGCCGCGGAAGGACTCGTACGAGACCATACGCGATGACGAACCCGCGTTCGCACCCTAGGCCGAATGTGGCATCGCGCTCCTTCCTTGCGGCCTTTTCCCCCTTCCCCGCCGGCGTTCCGTCATGATCCCATGATATTGGTTGGATCGCGTGGCAGGGAGATGCCTTGATGTGGGTCGAGAGCAGGAACCAAAGTCCCGACGAGGCTTGGTACTTCTCCAGCCGGAACGTCGACGCGGCGTGGACCCTGATGGTCGCGGCGACCAGGTCGGACGGGAACGGCCATTCGGCCTGGTGCAAGCTGCTCACTCCGGACATGACGGGCACATGGTCGGATGTTGGCGTAACCACGACGGCCGAATGCCACGATATCGTCCGCAACCTGTTCGCCAGCGCCGCAAGGGAGGGCCACGATCCTCCGGAGCTTGATGAACTCCTGTCGATGATCCGGGACGGCAAGGTAGAGGACATGATCGACGCCCTGAGAACCCATCCGCTCGCGGCCGTGTGAGGCGGGGACACCCCACGCACCCTTAACGAAACCGCTCTGGACATGCTCCCGAGGCCATGCACCATGCCGGGTTTCACGCAAATGCGGGCCGCTGGCGGGGCAAGGTCGGACGATGCCGAAGATCGAGATCGTGGAAGGGCACTACTACAGGGGAAGGACGAGCTTCCTGCGGAAGGTCATGTGGGCGTCGCCAGGCAGCGTTCGGTGGCACGACAGGATCGGCCCCGGCGAGTGCGCCGTCTCGACCTTCCGAAGTTGGCTCAAGAGCGAGGTGACCGACGGGAACGACCCCGAGATCGCCCAGGTCAATGCCAGGATTGCCGAGACCGAGAACGGGAACGTCAAGGTCTTCGAGGACATGGCCGTGGCGATGGAGGAGTTGCACACCAGCCGGGACATTACGGTCTGGACCGCGACCGACCAGATGCCCTCGGTCATGCTGCGCCTCTACCTCGACGCCAAGGGGCGCAAGACGAAGCTCCGCTGGATCTGCTGGGTGCCGGATGGGAAGGAAGCCCCGGCCTTCTGCACGGAGGACAGCGCACGGGACTACAGGGTGAAGGGCAAGGGAGCGTTTCACGTCCGCTTCGATACGCCATCCGAGAGCGAGCTCGTGAGCAGGGCCTTCCAGGTCGGCTGCATCATGCGCGAGGAAGGCGCCGATCCCATCACCTTCCGGCAGTTCAGGTCGAAGTTCGTGGCAATCGGCGCGGAGGATGATATCCAGTCGCTCCGGGCCTACTACAACGTGTGGGTGGCGGGATACAACTCGGTCGAGAGCGGTGGTCGCGACGTTGCTTTCCTCGCTACAGGGAGCGGCTCGACCCGCTGACCCCACGCTAGGGCGCCAGTGCTTCCTCGGAGGCCAGATCGCGCAGTCTCTCCCGCACGCTCACGATCTCCTTGGCGAGGTCTCCAACCACGACGGCGTTGAGCCGCTTGGCCTCTTCCCTCTGGGCCTCGACGATGACCGCGATCTCGTCATCCGTCGTGTCCGCCGTGACCTCCAGCGCATCGGCGAGCGACGCGAGCGTATGCGGCCCCCAGAGCCAGTCATGGGCATCCCACACCTCGGCCACCTCGAACCTCTCCTGTGCGTCGCGCAGGCGCTCCTCGATGGCCTCGTAGGCCTCGCGGGCATCATCGCTCAGCTTGCCGACGACGTTGTGCCCGTCCCAGTCGAGTTCGTGCCCGTCTGCGACCCGCTCCAAGAGAGGCTTCAACTCCCCGAAAACCTCGGCGCATCCCCTCCCCGTCAGGGTCGGCGGCACGTCCCACCAGAGAACGCGATGGAACCAGACATCCATGGGCACGCCATTGCCGATCACCAGGTTGGTGCCGAGCCTGACGGTGCCCTTGGCAGGGTCCAGCTCGAGGAAGGCGGGTTGCGTCTTGAATTGGCCGGGATACTGCTCGTGGAGCGGGGCGATCTCGGCTTCCGATGGTCCCGTATACGTGAGGGGCATGATCGTGGCTCCGGTGCGGTTGATGCCCAACCATTTAGCCGGGGCGCCGAGAAGGTCAAACGCTTCGGGAACAATCCCTTTGGATTGCGATTGGCGGATTGCTGCCCCGGCCGAACCCGCGGCACGGGGGTGTTGCCATGCCGAGACCGCAGGACCAAGCCTGCGAGGGGCCGATCGAGGGACTCATGCTGCCCCGACACGCCTGACTGTCCTTGGGAAGGCTGGGCATCTTAACCCTGCCGCACCTGCGGTCGCATCTCGACCGCCTGGAGAGACTGCCGGGGATCGGACCGAAGACGGCCAAGGAGATCAGGAGAGAGGTGGAGCGCGTCGGCGCCCGCGGGGACATGCAAGGCGGTCCCGCCCGAAAGTGACCCTGTACAAAGGGAAACCCGCCCCCTTTCGGGGGCGGGTCCGTTGCCGTTTCGAACTCTGACCGACCTCAGACGATGTAGAAATCGTCGCTGGTCAGGTGCAGGCCCTTGCCGATCTTGGCGAACTGCACCGCCGTGCCGGAGCCGGAGCCGTCGGCGTCGTAGTACAGGGCACCCTTCTTCGCGTCGTACACGATGCGGTCCTCGGCGTCCGCCGCCTTGGAGCCGACGTGGAACCTGTCCGCGTCGAGCCAGCCCTTGCCGCCGACCTTCTTGAAGATGGCGTTCTCGAGCCTGATCGTGTCGTACTTCACGCTGAAGTCCTTGATCGTGTCCACGTTGCCCTTGCCGGGCTTCGTATCGAACACGAAGGAGTCGCGGCCTGACCCGCCGTACAGGACGTCGTTGCCCTTGCCGCCGGAGATCACGTCGTTGCCCGTGCTGCCGTTGAGGACGTCGTTGCCGTCACCGCCGTAGAGACGGTCACTGCCCGAGCCGCCGTTCAGGTAGTCGTTGCCCCCGTTGCCGTACAGCTTGTCGTTGCCCGACGAGCCGTACAGGCGGTCACGGGACGCCCCGCCGACCAGGCTGTCGTTGCCGCCCCAACCGAACAGCAGGCTGCCTGCGTCGGATGCCGTCATCCGGTTGGCGAGCGAGTTGCCGTAGCCGTAGGCCGCGTCACCCGTCAGGACGAGGTTCTCCACGTGCGTGCCGTGCAGCATGTAGCTGACCGAGCTGATCACCGTGTCGGTACCCTGGCCCTTGTACTCGATGACCCGGTCGTCCGCGGAGTCGACGTGGTAGACGTCGTTGCCGGCGCCGCCGGACATCACGTCTACGCCCGTGCCCCCGTCGAGGGTGTCGTTGCCCTCTCCACCGGACAGGGTGTCGTTGCCCTCGTCGCCGTAGAGACGATCATTGCCGCCCTCGGAGCCGACGTAGTCGTCGCCTGCGCCGCCGTGGAG
>Ga0256853_1000050_pt1 | contig 16532 bp, 17 predicted proteins | sample BONnt6_FD_181171 | JGI IMG/M metagenome (GOLD analysis project Ga0256853, IMG submission 181171) | Terrestrial sediment cell enrichment communities from Utah, United States - BONCAT_SYTO_Terrestrial_sediment - 6 | ecosystem: Environmental > Terrestrial > Deep subsurface > Rock core/Sediment... | reverse complement strand
GTGCCGAGCAGCCCCATGGCGCTGCCGGTCTTCGCCCTCGGAACCGTCTCGCCGACATAGGCCATGGTCAGCGCCATCATGATTGCAGCCCCCAGCCCCTGCGCCGCCCTGGCGGCGATGAGCAGCCAGAGTGTGGGCGCGACCCCGCACAGCAGCGAGGCCGCCGTGAACAGGCCGATCCCGGCCAGCAGCAGCCGTCGGCGCCCGATGATGTCGCCGAGCCGTCCGACGCTGACAACCAGCGCAGTGACGGCCAGAAGATAGGCGAGGACGACCCACTGAACGTCCTGGAAGGAGCCGCTGAACGCCTGTGCCAGGGTCGGCAAGGCGACGTTGGCGATGCTGGTGCCGAGTGCGGACAACAGCATGGACAGCGAAAGGCTGGCCAGCGCCCATCTCGCGGAGGACGTCAGCTTCGCTCCCTCAGCACCCGATTCCGGTTTCTCGTAAGCGACCTGCTTCAACATTGAATTCGTTCCTTGCCACTCCGGCATTGGAGCTGACAGAAGTGTAGTCCCCTCCCCGACATGGCAGAAGACGCAGCGTTTGCAGCTTATTCGTGCACATGACGCCACATCGCCATCGGATTGTGCTATACTCGAGACATGTCGCATCCTGATCTCAACCTGCTCGTCACCCTTGATGTCCTGCTGACGGAAGGCAGCGTGGCACGAGCGGCCCGGCGGCTGCGACTCAGCCCCTCGGCGATGAGCCGGGCGTTGGCACGACTGCGGGAGACGACGGGCGATCCGCTGCTCGTGAGGGCCGGACGCGGTCTTGTTCCTACGCCCCGAGCGCTTGAGCTGCGCGACCGCGTCGGCCGGATCGTACAGGATGCGGAGGCGGTTCTGCGCCCAGCCAAAAAGCTCGACCTCAAGCGGCTCGCCCGGACATTCACGCTGCGGACGAGCGAGGGCTTCGTGGAGACCTTCGGGCCGGACCTGATCGCCCGCGTCAGCGAGGAGGCACCGGGCGTCCGCCTGTGCTTCCTACTGAAGCCGGACAGGGACAGCGGACCGCTTCGCGACGCAAGTGTCGATCTGGAGACAGGCGTTGTCGGGAAGGCCACAGGACCGGAGGTGCGTGCGCAGGGGTTGTTCCGCGACCGCTTCATCGGCGTGGTCAGAGCCGGGCATCCGCTCAGCGAGGGCGAGATCACCCCAGCCCGCTATGCCGCCGGAAGGCACATCCTGGTCTCACGGCGAGGGCTCGACCGGGGACCGGTCGACGAGGCGCTGGAACAGTCAGGACTGGAACGGGAGGCTGCCACCATCGTCGGTGGCTTCTCAACGGCGCTGGCGCTGGCGCGGACCTCCGACCTGATCGCCACCGTTCCAGAACGCCACACCGAAGCCCTGCGTGCCGGAATGCACAGCTTCCCCCTCCCGGTTGCGGTGCCCGAGATCATGGTTTCACTGCTCTGGCATCCGAGGCTGGATGCCGATCCGGCGCATCGCTGGGTACGAGGGTGCGTCCGGGATGTCTGCACGGAGCAACACACCCGCTCCACCGACACGGCGGAGGGTCAACCGAGCGTTGGGATGACATCACGCCAGTGACGCCCCGAACGTTGGCAGCGCCCCCTCGTCCGATGGCTAGGTCCGGCGTTCGCCATGAGGTGGGCCGTTCGCCTCGGCCCCTCTTGCCCTGCAGCGCTGGAAAACCATCATCATTGCAGGGGTGGGAAGTCCCTGCTGTCGGCCTGTCGCGCCGCCTCCAGCACGAGGTCGACCGCCGACGCCAACTCGGTTTCGTCGAATTCGAAGCACCCGTAGCACTCAATGGGGGACTGGCTTGCGGGATGGAAGACCTCCAGCCAAAATGGCGGCATGCCAGGTGCCACGGCGGCTGGCGGCAGTTCGGTGAGCCGAACCTCCAGCAAACCCAATCGTGTGACCGTGACGGATCGGGAGCCGTCGGCATTGTCCGCCCCGAACAGGAGTTGGACATAAGCGCGGATGATCCGTTGCTCGATCTCATCCGCGCAGTAGTCAGACGAAAGGGAGTTCCCGGCACAATCGATCGCTGCAATGCTCATCGTGGTTTTCCCGTCGGCGCACGCGGCACCTTGAAAGGATCGGCACGGCCCCGCATGGAGATGGGCTCCGTACGAGGCCGTGCTTCTGAGCATGCCAACCCAGGCGGTCCCGTGTTCTGCCCCTACGGCCGGGGTTATCCGCCTCGGATGCATGCTCAACCCAAAGCATGGGCGCACACCGCATGGAACCGCGGGCGCACCGGAGTTGAGTGACTGCAGAGGACGGAGCCCTCACGACGGCAGTTTCCGGAACGCGACGGCGAACCGGTTCCAGACGTTGATGGTGCCGACCAGCAGCGTCAGGTCGACGAGCTCGGCTGGCGTGAAGTGCGGCTTCGTTCCCTCCCAGACCTCGTCCGGAACGTGCGTGTCCGCCACCCGCGTGACCGCCTCGGTCCACTCCAGGGCTGCGCGCTCGCGATCGCTGAAGAATGGCGTCTCGCGCCACACGGCCACCGTGGCCAGGCGCCGCTCGGTCTCGCCCGCCTTGCGGGCGTCGGCGCTGTGAACGTCGATGCAGTATGCGCAGCCATTGATCTGCGAGGCCCGCAAGCGCACCAGTTCCACCAGCGATTTGTCCAGGCCAGAGCGGGCGATCTGCTGTTCGAGGCCGGCTACTGCCTTCATGGCATCGGGGTTGGACTGGAAGAAGTTGAGACGCGGTTCCATGGCGAGTTCCTTAGTTGACGAGAGTGCAGGTCGTGTTGCGGGAGCGCGTCTCCCAACCGCGATGACAAGCACCACGATCGGAAGCTTCGCTTCCTGCCACTCCGGTATCGAAGCTGGGTGAAACCTATTCCGCGACCTGAAGGGGCGGAAGGCGCATCATCTGCATCTTGTTCGTGCGTTTGGCGCCACGTCACAGGTCTTTAGCGACCTGCCGATTTCAAGCGGCGCCGGGCTGAAATGCCTCACGTCAACTCTGCCGATCCCACGATGTGTGTTCCTGGGTGCGCGGCGAAGGCTGCATCGATCAAAGCCTGAGCGATCCGCGTGGCAGGGTTGATGCGCAGGCGTCGTGGAAGGATTGGGTGAAGAGCGCCGAGGATGATTGCGGCCATCGTTTCGGTCGGGCGTGTCTCGTCTCGCTTTCCGCCAATCAGACCCGGGCGCACGATGGTCAGGGACCGGAAACCGAGGGTGGCGAGGTCACGCTCCAGCTCGCCCTTCACCCGGTTATAGAAGAAGCGCGAGGACGGGTTCGCACCCATCGCCGAGTTAAGAGCGAACGTTGGCGTGCCGTGCTGCCGGGCTAGGCCGGCAACGGCGAGCGCGTAGTCATGATCGACCCTGCGGAATGCCGTCTGCGATCCAGCCGCTCGCATCGTGGTCCCCAACGTGCAGATCACCGCGTCGACCCGCCACCAGTCTGCTTCCTTTGGCAGACGCTCAAAGTCGACTGTGGGTGCGAGGAGCTTCGGGTGGTTGGCCAAACTATGGCGGACCGGAGCGACCACGGCATCAATACGACCGTCAGCAAGCGCAAGCTCGAGGACATGGCGGCCCACGAGGCCCGTCGAACCCACAAGCAGAAGGTTCATCTCACCGACTCTTTCTTACCGGACCAAGGCCCCTGATGACATTCTGCACCACTCTTGACGCTCGCGCGATGGGCGAGCTTGGCGCCAATGGAGTGACTGGGGACTGATAGCCCGTTCGCACGAGGCAGCTTCTGATGCTTGCACGCTGGAAGGTCAGCATCGGGTCATCCAAGGAAATTGCGGGCGCCTTGGGAAGGTCTGTTGCTCCGCGCTTGACCGGACATTCGGTGTTCTTCCGAGAAGTGCCAGGATAGGACCTTTGCCATCGTTCAATTCTGAGCCGAAAATGCGTCGCCAAGTCCGTTTGAATTTCCTCTACACCCTCGATGCGCCGGGTAGAAATGGCGTTCAGCTCTTCTGATGAGAAAGGGGCCGCTGTTTCCAGCGGCCCTCCTGTGAGATGAAGCTGCAGTTATATCCGTGAGCACACGTGGGGTTGAGCTCCGTGGATCTGTGAGCGTGCGTGGGGCAAGCTCACTTCCCCTGCATCGGCATCTCCCAATCCTTAAGCGGCTTTGACGCCGTGGAGGAAGTCCTGGACCTCGCGGGAGAGGTCGTTGGAGTGGCGCGACAGCTCCTGGGCGGCGCCCAGCACCTGAGAGGCCGCCGCGGTGGTCTCGCCGGCGCCCTGCTGCACGTCCACGATGCTGCCGGTCACGGCTTCCGTGCCGCGCGCCGCCTCCTGCACGTTGCGGGCGATCTCCGCGGTCGCCGCTCCCTGCTCCTCCATGGCGGCCGCAATCGAGGTCGAGATCTGGCTCATCTCGGTGATCGTGCGGGCAATCTCCTGAATGGCCGACACCGTCTGCTGCGTCGCCTGCTGCACCGAGCCGATCTGGGCCGAGATCTCCTCGGTGGCCTTGGCCGTCTGCGAGGCCAGCTCCTTCACCTCGGTGGCCACCACGGCAAAGCCCTTGCCGGCTTCACCGGCGCGGGCCGCCTCGATGGTGGCGTTGAGCGCCAAGAGGTTCGTCTGGCCCGCAATGGTGTTGATCAGCTGCACCACGTCGCCGATGCGGCTCGCCGTCGAGGCCAGATCCTGCACGGCCGCGTCGGTGCGGCGCGCGCCCTGCACGGCCCGGTCGGCGATCTGCGAGGATTGCGCCACCTGGGAGGCGATCTCCCGGATCGAGATGGAGAGCTCTTCCGTCGCGGCCGCCACGGTCTGCACGTTGGCCGAGGTCTGCTGGGCGGCCGACGAGACGGTGACCGACTGCTGGGTGGTCTGGGAGGCCACCGCCGTCATGGTCTGGGCCGTGGCCTCCATCTCGGTGGCGGCGGACGACAGGCCCTGCGTCAGCGCCGACACGTTGCTCTCGAAGCGCTTCGTGATCTGGTCGAGCATCTCCGCACGGCGTGTCTTGGCATCTGCTTCCAAGGCCGCTGCGTCATCCGCAGCCTTCTTGGCGATCAACGCATCCTTGAACACCTGAACTGCATCGGCAATAGTGCCAAGTTCCGTCTTCAGGCCTCGGAACGGGATTGTCGCCGTCAGATCGCCCTTTGCGAGAAGGTCCATCGGTCGAGTGACGGACGCAATATCGCTGGCAACTGACCGGATGATCCAGAAGGCTAAGGAGAGGGTGAGAATTGCGCCTAGGCCAAGAAATCCGACAGTCAACATCATGGTGGAGTTATAGACTTTACCTGCATGTGTCTGTGCTGCGCCCGCTTCGCCACTGTTCCAGTCGGCCAACTTTGTGAGAACCTGACCCATGCGTTGCGCGAGAGGAATCGCTTTCTGCGCATTGTAGTCCCGAGCCGCCGTTGCCTCCCCTTGCTGGGAGTACGAGATAACGGTCCTGACCTCCTTTAGATAGGACGCCCAGAGGCTCAGAAACTCGTTAAACTGGGTCCTGTCTTCTGCGACCTGGATCGTCTTCTCGTATCCCCGGATCGCCGCGGCGATGGTCTTCTCGCGCTGAGCCAGCTCCTCCTCGATCGCAGCCATGTCGGCGCTGGTCGACAAGATGTGCCGTAGGCTGATGGATCGATATACAGCTACCTCCCGGTTGAGAGCTCCTATCTCCTTGACAGCGACTAACCAGTTGTCAGCGATCTCGGCGGTTTGCGCATTGAGCTGTCGGATGCCGTTGAGACTAACGGCACCCAAGCCCATAACCAGGAGAAAGAGAAAGCAGAACGCGCCGATGAGCTTGGCGCGGATGGAGAGGGTCTGAAGAGATCGCATTTGTATGTCCCAGAAAGCCGCCAGATTTGCACACAGGTGGTGCGTACCGCGAAGCCAATTGGACTAGTTAAGCTTAACAATAGGTTACGTGAGCTCCAAACCAGGATCAAACTTCGGTGAGATTGTGCATGAGCACGTCTGAGGAAAGGCTGCGGACAACACCTGAGTTTTGTGAGCAATCAACTTGGTACGGTTTTCCGCCGCTTTCACGCTGGACAGGAAGGTTGAGACGTCACGTCCAAAATCATTGTAGTACCAGACGAGGCCGGCGCTGCAACCAAGACCTGGGGGCTGCAGTGCCCGTCTTACCGACCCCGCCGCCGCACGTCCATGATGTCGCTGGTCACGGCTTACGCGCCGCGAGCGGCCTCCTAGTCCTCCAAGGTAGCCACAATCAAGTCTGTTGCTGTTTTTGTACTATTCCCTGTCTAATTTCCCGGGGGACGCGAGCCTGAGACAGCTGTCCTGGCGCATCAAGGCACGTTGGGTGTGCGAGCAGGCCCATCAGCAGCTCAAGGAAGAACTCCAGCTCGATCACTCTGAGGGTCGCTTATGGCGGAGGCTGCACCGGCATGCCCTGCTGACGCTGATTGCGCATCTGTTCCTGCAGCATCTGCGGATGCGCACAGCGCAGCCGAAAAAGAAAGACCGGCGGGTCCCCGCCGCAATCGGCACTGCCGGCTATTCGGCACACACCATGTGTCTGTGATGTCCGATTTGCCGCGCTTGCTTTGTCCTGGGCTCAATCATGAAGGTGCAACAGTAGCGAATGCACATGGGTTCTTGTGGCATGTTCCACGAATTCTACGGCTGATGCCAGTTCAGGCTCATTAAGATCGAAGCATGCGCGGCGACCTATGGTCACGAGAAGCGCATGAGAATAGATCTCCAGCAAAAATGGCTTGCTTCCGTTCGTTCTATCACGTGAAAGCTCTGTCAGTCGAACCTCGGTGTCGCCAAAGCGAATGACTGTCGTCGTCCGAGATCCACATTGTTCTCTGGGGGTAAAGAGGAGACGAACATAGCCGCGAATGATGGCCTGCTCAATCCTGTCATAATCGAGAACTAGCCGTGCGGAATACGCTGGACACATCTCTGAATTTAACATTTCATTCTCCATCCTTGCGCGATGTCCATACTCGCGACCTAACGGGGTGATCGCTTGCGATTACTTAGAACTTCTTGGGAAAAAGCGAATGGAAGTCAGCTCGATCAAAGGACGTCGACACAGACATGGTTGGATACATCCCCGACCCTCTCATGCACTTGATAGCTGATGTCCGTCCCATTGGAATAGCGACACGTGCTCTGGTTGGAGAACATCTTCTCTGTTTCGGGGGTCCGGAACAGCGGTGAGCGGCCGCATCTCAAGAGGGATAACACCAGCCCAGATTGGCAATTGATAATCCGCCTCGTTATCCTGTGGCGGACCTGAACGGATCTTCGCCGATGCTTCGTCTATCGTGAGAGAAAGCAGAGTTGTCGCCTTGAGTTCTTGATCTGTCATCGGTCTAAGGGCATTCCACCGTCCAGGGAAAAGTGACTCGACGAAGACCTGAAGATGAGCCGCTTTCTCGTCAGGATCGACGATGATTTCGGTCCGACCAAAAAGCATGACCGATCGGTAGTTGGCCGAGTGGTCAAAGGCCGACCGCGCCAGAACCAAGCCGTCCAGCATGGTAACAGCAAGGCAAACCTCCTGATCAGCTGCGGTGCGCAGCATCCGACTGGCGGAGGATCCGTGCCAATAAACTCGATCCCCCTCGCGCCACTGCAGTGTTGGGGTGACGATTGGGGCGCCGTCGAGCACATAAGCTACGTGGCAAAGCGGACAGGCGTCCAAGATCTGGTTGATGGTTGACCGGTCGTAATGACCTCGCTCGTGGGCTCGTTTGACCTGGGCCCGTTTCGTTGATGCGGATCGGAATGTGGACATGGGCTGTTCCCAATTCTTTCCGTTCTGCTAGCCAGAGAGCGGTCCGGTGCCAACGACCAGTTCACAAAACTCCATGAGGCCACTTATCATTAGGCAGGCATGATGTGGGAAGGAACGAGCTATGCGTGATACTCTGGCTGGGATCATCGAGGTTGATCGGGATCAAGGGGGTCTGCAGGAGCAGCTTTACAATTCCATAAAGTCCGCCGTGCTCAGCGGCAGGCTTCCAAGTGGAACGATCCTACCCTCGACACGAAGCCTCTCACGGACATTTTCGATCGCTCGAACGACTGTCATTGCCGCCTTTGACCGGCTCAAAGCGGAAGGTTATATTGAAGCGAGTCACGGGTCATGCACCCGCATAGCGTCCGTGCACGATGAGAGACCTCTTCACACACCAGGTGTGCCCGATCTATCTCCTCCGGCTCGGCATGCGTCAGCCCGCGGTTTACTCCTCCAGAGCAAAGATCCGCCGTCCGCAATAGAAATGCGTGCGTTCCGAGCGGGAGTTCCTGATGTATCACAGTTTCCGCATGAGGATTGGAGCCGATGTCTTAGCGGTAGGAGTCGGTCTCTTAGGGTTCACGATCTGAGCTACGCCAGTCTTGCCGGCATCCCAGAGCTTCGGCAGGCGATCGTCGACCATGTCAGCGAGTTACGTGGTGTTGTCGCCCATTCGGAGCAGGTTATCATTGTTCCCTCGACTCAAGCCGCCATAGACATCTGCGCTCGAGTGCTGATGGATGCAGGAGAGGTGGCTTGGATCGAGGATCCGGGTTACCTTGGAGCCAGGGCTGCGCTGAATGCATCCGGCGCAAGACTCGTCGCAGTCCCATGTGACGAGGAGGGCCTTGTGGTTCCCAACCCGCATTTGCCCGCTCCCCGGCTGATCTATGCAACACCTTCTCATCAGTATCCTACAGGCGCGACCATGAGCCTGCAACGACGTGTGGCGCTCCTGAACCTTGCAGAACAGTTAGACGCTTTTATCCTGGAGGACGACTATGACAGTGACTTCCGCTACCGCGAGCGCCCGATCGCGGCCCTTCAGGGTATTGATGGAGGCAGGCGCGTCATCTATCTTGGAACGTTCTCGAAGGTGCTGGCACCGGGGCTACATGTTGCCTTCTTGATTGCACCTCCGGCAGTCGCAAAGCTGATCGGGGACGCAATCGCAACGACCGGTCAGATTGTCTCGGTCCATATTCAAGCAGCCCTGGCAGACTTTATCCGCGGCGGCTATCTCCGCACCCATATACGAAAAATGCGTACGTGTTACGCCAGCCGTCTAGACTGCGCGATCGGGGCGCTGGCCCACCATTGCGGGAGCATGGCAAGCATTAAGAAACCGCCCGGGGGGCTCCAGCTATGCGCCGAGCTCCCAGACGGATACGACGACGTGGCCATATGTGCCGAGCTCGCCAGGGTGGGCGTGGCAGCCATGCCGCTTTCCCGGTTCTTCTTGGGTCCAGCGAGGCCAGGGCTTTTGTTGGGCTTTGCCCTTCCCCAGGAAAACGAGATCCAAACCGCAGCAAGGTCTATAGCTTGTGTACTCCGCACATACTCAGCTGAAAGACGTGCAGGCTAGTCTGTTCTTTCGGTCGCTGGTGTGCCGTTCGACATAGAAGGCGTAGATAGAGGCTGCCAAAGTATCATTTCCGGAGCACGACCGAGCTCATTCCGGAGCCCCCAAGTGATGGTTGAGCTACTGTCAGATGCAGTTTGATAAACGTTATTTCAATACACTATATTGCAATTTATGAAATTTTGCTTGCAATATATGAAACATTTGTCATCCTATGGGAATGACAAACACTGATCGTATCGAAACTGCCGCTCGTGAGATCGGGCATCGCATCCGCAGCGCGCGCAGCAGTGCAGGATTGAAGCTGTCAGATCTTGCTGAACGTACTGGCCTATCAGAAGGCTTTCTGTCGAAGCTAGAGCGTGGCTTGGCTTCGAGTTCAATTGCAAACCTGATCCAAATCACTGAGGTGCTTGGCCTCGGCTTGCAGGAGCTCTTCACCACGACAGACGCCCCTCCCAGAAAAGGCATCACGGCCTATCAATCCAATGATGGAGCTTTCGATGAGGTCGAAAGTACGGGGTACCGTTGGCGGCATCTGGCAGGGGGGGGAGCCTTGGATCAGATGGAGCTCTTCTATTTGGTCTTTCCTCGTCGTGACCGAATGACAGCGATGGTTTCACACCCAGGCCAGGAGCATTGCTACGTCCTATCTGGAGAGATCCGTTTCTACGTTGCCGATGAGTGCCATCACCTCTGTGCAGGTGAGGGAGTCTTTATCGACTCGGAACTTCCCCATCGTGCCGAGAACGTCGGCGATGCGGAGGCTCATGTCCTCATGACCATTGCGAAATCGGCCGAAAGCAAAAAGTCGCTCGATTGGTGGCGGCTTCCAGCTGTTCGAGCTGTGGAGGTGGCGAGCAGAAGTGCTCGTCGAAATGACCAGTAGGAGGCAAACCTATGAACGATCAGAACGTGAAGAACACCCGCGAAGCATCGCGTCGCGACCACCTGCCTTATGAAACCCGTCATTTGGATGACATTGAGTGGGAGACAATCCGGTGGCCCGGAGAAACTGGCAAGATGCTGTTCCATCCGCGGCCAGAGCGGCCGACGGAGCCAAATGCCGGGATCCTACGCCTGGAGCCGGGGGCGTACCACCCGGAGCATTATCACGGCTTCGCTCAAGTCTGGTACATCCTGTCGGGCGAGTTCACCATCGATGGAGTTCGTCACAAACCAGGAACGATGATTTTCCATCCTGATCCGCACTACGAAGGGGTGTTCAGTACCGAGACAGGCGGTGACATTCTCATCGTTCAGTATCCGGGCCCCACAACCGGTGAAAAGCCGATCTACGCGGGCCGTTTCAATATGGAGCACCGGAAGCCTGTTTCTGAAGAGCGAATTGATCTCTAACTGCCATTCTCGATCCAGCTGAGATCGGCGTGCCGCAATCCAGGGATAAAGCGGCACGCCTAAGCCATTCATACTTCCTTTCTGGAGGGCATTACGGTGACAATCATCAATTATTTAAGTCAGGTCCGGTTCGACTTTGGTGCCCTGCAGACGATTACCGACGATCTTCACGCATTGCAGATCAAACGTCCGCTGATTGTCACGGATCCGGGGATCCTGCACACAGGCCTCCTTGATCGACTTGTCTCTGCTCTGCCTGCTGAACTTCGCAGTCCCAAGATCTTCAGCCAGACTCCATCGAATCCGACGGAGGATGCCGTTGAGGCTGCTCTTGCGATCTATCGAGAAGGGGATTGTGACGGCGTCATCGGCTTCGGCGGAGGCTCGCCGATCGATCTCGCCAAGGCGGTTGCACTCCTCGCTACACACGAGGCACCTCTCGAGCGTTACGCTGCCATTCTGGGCGGCCAGTCTCTGATTTCCTCTGATGTTGCTCCATTGATTGCTGTTCCCACGACAGCTGGAACAGGAAGCGAGGTAGGTCGCGCGTCTCTCATCACGTTGAAAGATGGACGCAAGCTCGGGTTTATCAGCCCTCATCTGATCCCAAAGCGCGCGATATGCGATCCGGATCTTCTTCTGCAATTACCCCCGCATTTGACAGCGGCAACAGGAGTTGATGCCCTCACGCATTGCATCGAGACCTTTCTTTCTCCACGTATTAACCCGCCAGCCGACGCGATAGCGCTCGATGGTGCTGGCCGGCTCTACCGTTTTCTAGAACGAGCTGTCAGGTGCGGTTCCGACCGTGAGGCCCGCTGGCAGACAATGATGGGCGCCCTTGAAGGCGGCCTAACGTTTCAGAAGGGACTGGGAGCCATACACGGCCTCTCCCACGCTCTCGGAGGCCTCAAGGAGCCGAACCTTCACCACGGCCTTCTCAATGCAGTTCTGCTTGCGCCTGTCCTACGCTTCAACGCAAACCATACAGGTGATAAGTACCTGCGGTTGATGCATGCCATGGGACTTGACTCGAAGTGCGATCTTGCAGAAGCCCTTGAGGCACATAACATTCGGATTGAACTGCCTCAATCTCTAAGAGATTACGGCATACCGGAACATCTCGTGCCAATAATTGCAGAGCGTGCTATGGCAGATCATTCGACAGCCAGCAATCCGCGACCTATGACGGCTGCACTTTATGAGGGGTTGTTGCGCGGTCTTCTCAACTGATGAACTTGGGGAGCCGCATGAGCTTTTCCATGTAGCTCCACTCATATGCATCAGTTTTTGTCGACTGAACTTTAGTGACACTCAGTGAAGCATTGCAGATGCGCGTCTTGATTGTTGAGGATGAAGCAACCAATGTCATGCTGACTGGAGAGGTTGTTGTGCCGGGTGGCTAGTCCTTCATAGAAACAGCCGAGGGTGGCCTGGACCCTAAAGAGGCGCAGGACTGCGGAGAGCATCTGATAGGTCGTGCACTTATATAATTCCGAGTTACTTCCTGTCGCGAGTATGTCGGAAGAAATATCAGTTGAACTTCGTTCCCTTCCTTCCCGTCAGGCCGCCGCGATGGCAATCAGAGCGGCAGTCACGTGGGCAAGGCCGTGCGCCATCATCGCGGCCTCCAGTCCCCTGCGCCAGAACAGCCATCCAAACACTGCCCCGGCGAGGCCGTTGGCTGCCAACGCCGACAAGATGAGCCACAGGGGCGGGTCGCCGGCGATGCTGTACAGGAACGGAAGGTGTGCGAGCGCAAAGATCAGCGCGGAGGTCACGATGCCGATCCAGTACACTCCGGCCATCGGCCGCTCCGGACGTCCGAGGAGGCGCCACGCCAGCCAGCTCACAACCGTCATCACGCCCCAGCGGGCAAGGATCTCCTCGGCGATCCCGCCATAGAGGAGCCGGGTCGCGAGAGGCGGGGTGAGCGCCTGAATTCTGGACGCCGCCTCGGCTCCGAGGGATGCGAAGTACGGCCCGCTGGCGGTGGCGTATCCCGCGAGCAGCAGCCCCGTACACAGTCCTAACCATCCCGCCGGCCGCGCCAGTTGGCGCAGGATCGGGACGGGCGACGCTCCGGCAAGCGCCAGCCGGACCGCTGGGGCGTCAAGTCCAATCCGCGGAGCCAGCACGGTCCCGATCCAGGCGGCGGCGATGACTAACAGGGCCGGGTTGATCAAAGACAGAAGCCGGAGCGCGCCCGCGGAAAGCGGAAGCGGTCCTGGGGCCAGTCGCTCCACCGGCAGCAGGGCCAACGAAGCCACACCCGCAAGGCCGAGCCCGGCGAGGGCCACGCCAAGGCACGTCTTGGAAACAGCCATCCTTAGGTTCTCCTCTTCTCATCGGTTCCGAATGCCTGCGGAGTGTAGGATCCGAACATCGGTTCCGCGCTCGCGCATGAGCACGAAATCCGCCGGCTACCAGCACGGGGTGGGTCCACAACGGCTTGCCGTCTCATCGCCTGCGTCCCAGGCCAGTCAGCTTGACCCTTTCCTCTGGCCCAAGTTACGGGGAGCATGCCGGCCTACCCTTCACGACGGACCGACAAGTCGGAGCCGGCGACGACCTGCTTCCGGTAGGCGCTGCTGTCGAGATCGCGTATCTCTACCGTAATCTGGATGGTTTGCCGGCGCCTTTCCTCGGGCACAGTCGCCGCGACGAGCGCCAAAGCCTTCTCTGACAGGCTCGCCTTCTGCTCCCACGTCCGGCCCGAGAGGGTTGCGATTGCCACGTGGATGAAGGCCTCATCCTGCGCCCCATCAGCGATAACGAAGTCCCTCACCTCGACCAGACGCGTCTTGCAACTGGCCAAGTCCGTCGCGATCTCCCTCACGATCAGCTCATGCAGGGTTGGGACAATGCGGCGGTAGTCAGCCAGTTGGGAGATATTGCTTGTATACTCGAACGTCACCTGAGGCATCGTAAGGGGACTCTCGCTCTGGGTGATAGGCAGGGGACTGGGATTTCTTTGGGGCACCAGGTGTTTCCCGAGCCTTAGGGCTCGTTCGAGCCAGTGGGCTGGAATACATACAGGCGGACGGACTCGCCGAAGAAGCTAATGTCCTCCCGGTACCGCCCGCCGATCTTCTCTGCGACCCGAATGGACGCGACGTTTCCGGGATGGATCAGGCTGATGACCCGGTCCCGCCCGAGGTCACCAAGAGCCCAGTTGCGGACTGCAAGCGCGGCCTCCGTGCCTAGCCCCTGACCCCAATGCCGGCGATCGAGGGTCCAACTGATCTCCGGTCCTGGCCAGCCAAGGGGTTCGATCAGGCCGACCGTGCCAACGAATTCGCGCGTATCGCGCCTCTCAGCCACGAATAGCCCGTGCCCGCGCAGAACCCAGTGTCCAAGGATGTTGGCAAGCCCAGCCCAACTCTGCTCCCGGCTTGCGCCGTGGCCGAAGCCTTTGAATTGGCCAACCTCCGGGTCGGCCATCATCGCCGAGAAGCCTTCGAGATCGTCCTGCCCGGCCCCCCGCAGGAGCAGGCGCGGCGTTTGAATCATGGGAATCTTGTTCAGGTCGTGCAGCATGGTTGGCTCCCGGGGTGCACCCCTTCCAGCGAGGAAACATAATTCGGCAGCGATCCCCGTTGGCGCACTGAAGCCGGCATCGGCGGGAACGAAACCAAATACGCTGGCTTAGAGGTGCGCAGCAGTCGCAGTAATACATGAACGTCATCTTCCCGCCACGCTGCCTTCAATCGTACGAGGAACTCGGCCGGCTCCTCCACCACGACCATGTCTCTGAGACCCTGATCGCGGAGTGCTTTGGCCGCATTGTTTCGACTGTGCACCTCGCAGTGCAAGCCGTGGACGTGAACCAGACGGGCCATCATCCCGCCCGAGATCTCCAGGTCTCCAAGCAGGCCCCCCTCATCGATACAATCCACGTCAAGCAGGTGGCAGTTGATGCCGTGCATGCCCATCCCGCCAGCTATCATGTCTCCCCTCCTATGTTCGGCGCGAACCGACGATGGCGAATACTCTGGAAGGCGTCAGACGCTCACAAGCCGCGAGATGCTCCAGCCTACGCGCCCGGTCTCCTCTTCTTTCCATTGGCATTTGGCGCGAGACCTCGGCGTAGGCTCTTTCGAGCACTTAGCTTTGAGCGTACAATTGCAAATGCAAGTTTGAATTGGGAATTGACAGCGCTTTGGACATTTCCGCTGAGGCTGATGCCTTCCAACATTAACTGGTGATCCAAGGGCGAAGTAAGCTACAACGTAGACCGCAACGCCTACAACCATCACCTAAAGTGAGAAAACAAATCTCCTATTTGTCCCACTATCCTTGTCCCACCCGGCAGGAAATCCGATTTTCTCATTCCAAGATGCCAGCTGATCGACTGCATGTGTATCGCACATAATTGTATCGCCCACGTGCAAGGCTGCGGGCTATAACCAATTTACTCTACCCATCCACGAAGAGCAGATCGCCGATGCGTACCCATCCTTCCCATCCGCCCTGGCGGACTTTATGCCAGCCATCCACGGTATAGGGCAAGAGCGCGATCCCGCAGTTGTCGGATACGAGCAAGGTCAGGATGCGCGACCGGTCCGAGGGCCAAGCCCGCAGGGGAAGGTGCCTTCCGTTCATAAGCGGGCTGACGCAGTTTGTCGGAGCCGAGGCTGCGGCTATGTGGCGTCGGTTGACCCAGCCTGCATGATGTCCATCCTCGACTGGACACCACGCCCCAGCGCAAGCTCTGGTCACGAAAACACCGCATCGTGCGTGGGGCAGCCGCGAGAGAACGCGATGGCCTGCTCCCGGCCCTGTGCGTAGGTTCAACGGGTCGTCGGCGCGAACACCGATGACGCAATGCTCACCGCCTATGCGGATCGGATCAGCGGAGGCAATGGCCGGAGCGATCGTCAGAAGGAGTATCGCTCCGAGAGTACGAAGCAGTCGGTTCATTGTTGTTACCGGGTTAGAAAAAGTTTGAAAACTGAACACGAAGATTGCCTTATGCCTTATGGGACGCGTTCGAAGACATACCGAGCTGCGCCCTCACCGAAAGCAAGGTTTCCAGTTCCGGCATTGAAGGCGAGCGGCAAGGTGTAGAGTGGCCCCTCCCAGATAATCCAGCGGTCGGGCCGCTGCGGATCGACGCGCACCTCGCCTGCCACTTCACGGTTGTCGAAGATGAGGCGGCCTCCGTTACGGCGCAGCACGACATCGCCCAGCACGGCGGAGCGGTAGAGGCCCGCTGCCGCTCGCGCGGTTTCGGCATCGACCTGGGTGGCTGAGGCAATCCGAGCAGCGCGGCGCACGGTCTCGGCTCTCGATAACAAAGCGCCCTCATGGTGGGTCTGCGGCAGATTGAACAGCAGCTCGAGGAAGCGGTGGCGTACTGCCTGCACGAAATCATTGGCGCGGCCTGCGTTCGTCAGAATCACGATGCCTGCCCCTACATCGGGCAGGAAGGCGAGGTCGCTCGTAAAGCCAAAGGTGTTGCCGCCGTGGTGGACCAGCCGCTGGCCGCGCCAGTCCTCCACGAACCAGCCGAGACCGTATGACATGGTGGCGCTGACCGGCACCTGAGGGGCGGTGAGGTTGGCGAGCGCGGCGGGCGATACCAGCGTGGCCCCATCCGGCGTTATCCCTCTGGCCAGCAGGGTCTGCAGGTAGCGTGCCATGTCGGCGCCGGTAGACCAGTGCGCCCCCGCGGGCGCGACCGGCATCAGGGCCTCCTCGGTTTCGAGCGGCAACACGAGACGCCGGCCCGACCCGTGCGGCGCATGGGGCAGCGCATAGTCCGCGCCCGCCAACACCTCGGCCAGATCGAGGGTGGAGCGAACCATCCCGAGTGGCGCGAAAACTCGGTCCCGCAAGGCGGCGGCATAGCCGGCATCGAGCCCGCCCCACGCCGCCCC
>Ga0256853_1000049_pt1 | contig 16584 bp, 8 predicted proteins | sample BONnt6_FD_181171 | JGI IMG/M metagenome (GOLD analysis project Ga0256853, IMG submission 181171) | Terrestrial sediment cell enrichment communities from Utah, United States - BONCAT_SYTO_Terrestrial_sediment - 6 | ecosystem: Environmental > Terrestrial > Deep subsurface > Rock core/Sediment... | reverse complement strand
TAGCTATCCCGCTCCATGAGCTGCAGGGCCAGGTTGCGGAGCGCAACTTTATTTTCCTCGGGGCGCTGTACGGCATCCAAATGCTGCAGGGCCCGCTGAAAATAAAGCTCAATCTGCTGCTCGGTCTGCTCACGGATGCCCAGCTCGTCGTACATGGCCGTGATGGCCTGCACCTTTTCGGCCGCTACCGTCTCATCGGTTTTGTCGCGCCAGCCGGTAATGGTTTGCAGCTGCTGCTGGTTAGCCTGCTCCAGGGCCGTGAGCATCAGGAAAGTTTTTTTATCCGAGAGGATATCGCCGCCCACCTGCTTGCCAAACTTGGCTTTGTCACCATACACGTCCAGCAAATCGTCGCGCAGTTGGAAGGCAATGCCGATGTTGTCGCCAAAGGCCCGCAGGTGCCCGGCGTCGGCTTCCGGGGCCCCCTGCAGGATAGCACCCAGCTCCAGGCTGAAACCCAGCAACACGGCCGTCTTGAGCGTGATCATGTGGATATACTCCTGGATGCCTACCTGGAGGCGCTGCTCAAAGTTCATGTCCAGCTGCTGGCCTTCGCACACCTGGGCGGCCGTTTCGCTGAAGCGTTCGATTACCCGGCTCAGGCGGTCAGGTTCCACGTGCAGCAAAAGCTGGTAGGCGCGCACCAGCATCACATCGCCCGAAAGGATGGCCGTATTGGCATTCCATTTCTCGTGCACCGTTTGCCGGCCACGGCGCAGGGGCGCCTTGTCCATGATGTCGTCGTGCATGAGCGTGAAGTTGTGGAAAACCTCCACGGCAGCGGCAGGCAAAAGTGCCTTGTCTATATCCTCATCAAACATCCTGGCGCTCAGCAGCACCAACAGCGGTCGGATGCGCTTGCCCCCCAGGGCCATGATGTAGCGGATGGGTTCGTAAAGCTCTGCCGGGTTTTCCCCATAGCGGAGCGTGGATAAAGTATGGTGTATCTTTTCGGAAAGGATGTTGATATCCACAGGATACTTAGTGTTGTTTTAGTGTTTCGATAAGCTCCAGATCGATGGTGCGCTCGGCCAGGTTGGCACTTTTCACCTCTACCAGCACCTCATCGCCAAACGAAATGATGCGCTTGCTCTGGCGGCCAATAATGCGGTAGTTGTCCGCATCCAGGTCGTAATAATCGTCGGTAAGATCCGACAGGCGGACCATGCCCTCGCACTTGTTTTCCTCGATCTCCACAAAGATACCCCATTCTGTGACACCAGACACTATTCCTTTGTAGCGGTTTCCGATGGTGTCGCGCATAAACTCCACCTGCTTGTACTTGATAGAGGCACGCTCGGCATCGGCGGCCCGTTTTTCCATTTCCGATGAATGCTGGCAGCGCTGCTCATACTCCTCCTTTTCGGCCGAAGGACCGCCGTCGAGGTAGTGCTGCAGCAGGCGGTGGGCCATCATATCCGGGTAGCGGCGGATGGGCGAAGTGAAGTGCGAATAGTGGGCAAAAGCCAAACCAAAGTGCCCCTCGGGCTCGGTACTGTACTTGGCTTTGGCCATGGTGCGGATAGCCAGGTGCTGCAATACGCTTTGTTCGGGTTTGCCCTCAATTTCTTCGGTCAGGTTGTTGAGCTCTTCCGAAATGTCCCCTTCGGGGTCTACCTTGTAGCCAAACTTGCGGGCAAAGAGCGAGAAGGTGCTCAGCTTGTCCGGGTCGGGAGCCCCGTGGGTACGGTACACCATGGTAGGGCGCTTCTTGCCTTTGCCCAGGTTGTAGACGTACTCGGCCACCTTTTTATTGGCCAGCAGCATAAACTCCTCGATGAGCTTGTGGGCGTCTTTGCGCTCTTTCACATACACTGAAAGCGGCTTGCCGTTCTCATCGAGCTTAAACTTCACTTCTACCGTTTCAAAGCTGATCGCCCCGTTTTTGAAGCGCTTGTCTTTGAGCTTTTTGGCAATGCCGTTGAGGATGTTGATTTCCCCGGCAAAGTCCCCCTCGCCCGTTTCGATGCGCTCCTGGGCTTCTTCGTAACTAAAGCGGCGGTCGGAGTAGATCACCGTGCGGCCAAACCAGGCATCGTAGAGCTTGCCATTGTCGTCGAGCTCAAACACAGCCGAGAAAGTCAGCTTTTCTTCGTGCGGCCGCAGGGAACATAATCCATTGGAAAGGCGCTCGGGCAGCATCGGGATGGTGCGGTCGACCAGGTAAACGGAGGTGGCCCGGTGGAAGGCTTCTTTTTCCAGCACGCTGCGCGGGTGCACGTAATGGGTCACGTCGGCGATGTGCACGCCGATTTCCCAGTTGCCGTTTTCCAGCTTCCGGATCGAGAGGGCGTCGTCAAAGTCCTTGGCATCTACCGGGTCGATGGTGAAGGTGGTTACCTGGCGGAAGTCGCGGCGCTTGGCAATCTCGCCGGCCGTAATTTTATCTGAAATCTTTTCGGCCTCCTCCTCCACTGTTTCCGGGAACTCGAAAGGCAGGCCGAATTCGGCCATGATGGAATGAATTTCGGCCTCGTGCTCGCCGGCCGGGCCAAACACGCGGGTCACCTCACCGGTAGGGTTTTTGCCCGGCTCACTGGGCCATTCTACAATCCTGACCAGCACCTTGTCGCCAGCCTGGGCGCCGTTGAGATTGCGCTCGCCCACAAATACATCAAAGTAAAGCTTCTTGAAGTCAGGCACCACGAAACCGAAATTCTTGGTCAACTGCATCACCCCTACCAGCTCCTCCCGCGTACGTTCGAGCACTTCCACCACGATGCCTTCGGCCCTGCCCCCGGAGAGGGTCGGCAGTACTTCCACTTTCACCAGGTCGCCGTCCATGGCGTATTTGAGGTGCTCGCGAAACACGCGCACATCCTCCTCGGTCTCCTCCGACACAATATAGGCATACTTGCTGTTGGCCAGGTCCACGCGGCCGGTGATGATGTTGACGCGCAGGTTGAGCATGTACTTGTCCTGGTCTACAAGCAAAAGCCTGTTTTCCCGCAGCAGGCTGTCCAGAATGGCATGCAGCTGGTCGCGCCCTTTCTTGTCTACCACGCCCAGGCGGCGGGTGATCTGGCGTTGCGTAAAAACGGTATCAGGACTGTTGGAGAACATCTCCAGTACAATACCTTTAGCAGATTTGTCTTTTCCTGCTCTGCGGCCGTCACCGCGGGGAGCCGCCTCCCTGCGAGACGACAATGCCCCGCCTCGTGGCCCGCCTTCTGTTTTAGCGGCGGCATCTCCCCTGCGGGAACCGCCTCTTTCGCTTCGGGAGCTGTTTCTTTCATGGCGGCCGTCTTTTCCTCTGCCGCTTCTTTTACTGTTTTTACTTCTCATACATCGGGTTATGTCTCTGCGGATGGCTGCCCCTTTGGCAGCCTTGTCCATGCACTGTCTGCAACCAATCAGACAAACGTACTATACGCCTGCAAGCGGCGCTTTGGTTGAAGAAAGCCCTTAATTCAGGTGAATTTATATAGAATTTTCTATATAAGCGGACACATATTGCCCGCTTTACAGGAATTAGCGGCAGATACACAAAAAAGGTCCGTTGCTTTTTCTCCAAAACCTGCCGCCCGTACAAATGTGTAGCCTATTTTACACTAACCTGCAACAGCTATGAGCAAACACAAAAGCAGCAAACAAAAGAAAAAGAAGCACAGCCACGCGCCTGCCCCGCAGAGCGAGAAAAGCTACCTACAGAGCGGCCGCGCCCGGAGCCTGCCCATTCACAAGTGCCTGGTTACCAAAGACTGGAAGAAAACAGACATGGCCCAGGTGATTGTGGCCCGCCGCCACGTAAACGGCCATGTGACCGTTGGCGCATACCTGATCGATTTGCTTTGTGCCGGTGTCAAAGACAGTTTTTACCTTTTCAACATCCCCGAGTTTGAATTTAACGAAGACATCGTTTTTTCGCCTGGTAACCTGGAGGAATGTTCTTATGAGCTGGCCCACAACATCATTTACGGCGCCGTGGCCTTTGCCCGGGAATACGGCATTGAGCCCCCGGCCGATTTTCAGCTCACGCAGCAAATCCTGGAAGAAGACACCGAAGAGATCGAACTCATTGAAATTGCATTCGGCCGTGAGGGCCGCCCCGTGTTGATGCTCAATACCGAAGATCCCAGACTAGACTATTACCGGCGCCAGCTGGAGAAATACGCCGGCCCGGGCAGTTATGATGTGGAAGGAATGGCGCCCTTAGCAAAGCTGACAGGGGATCTGGAAGGAGATCTGGAGGAAGAATACTACCTGTACCCGGAAGAATGGGATGCACTGGACTGGGAAGATTTTATCGATGAAACAAAACCGGAGGAGCTGGTTCTCTTTTCGGCCCAGGCCCTGTACATATATGAGCAGCTGGTTTACCAGCCTGCCATCGTCAGCAGCCCGCTTCTCAGTGCCATCAGCCTGCAAAAGGTATCCATTACCTATGAATGGGCAGAGGAATTGCCTTATCATCATTCATCCCAGGAAATAAAAGAGCTCCAGAAAGCCCGTAAAATCATTGATACCAAGCAGGTTGCTAAAGCCGAGTTGGAAGCCTTAGCCAGAACATTGCAGGAAGACATCGTGCGCTGGCCGCAGAACCCCGATTTTTGGAGCTGCCTGGGCCAGGTATATGAACGGCTGGAAAAAAATAAAGAAGCCGAAGAAATTTTCGCTACGCTGCCGGAAAAATTCCCTGCCTATACAATTGGCAAGGCCGAATATGCCGAAAGGCTGGTGCTTGATGAAAAATTAGAACAGGTGCCTCCGCTCTTCGACAATCACTTCGACCTGCCAGGCGCCTTCCCCGACCGGACCGTGTTCCATATAACAGAAGTACTCTCTTTTTACTATGCCATGTGCATGTACTTTTTACGGAAAGGGGAACTACTAAACGCCTACTGCTACTACAAAACCATCTACAACCTGGAGCTGGCCGAAGACTTTGCCTCTTTTGGCATGCTGGAACTGATATTGAAAGTGGATATCATCAAAGCCATGAAGAAAGAACTTGAAGGAGCCCGCAAGCATAAAAAGAAAAAAGAAGCGCTAATTAGCAGGCTGTTGCCGGAAACCGACGAGGAGACCGGGTAAAACTTCCGGGGCTTAAGTTACAGCTGCAGTCTCCCAGCCGTCGTAGTCGCCATTGTGTTGCCGGGCCAGGCGCCAGAGCATCAGCACCACTTTGTCTATGTGTACCTGGTCTACTTTATCGCTGCGCCTGAGCTGCAGGCGGAAAGGATAATCCTCCAGTTCCTCCTCGTAATCGCTGGTCACCACTTCAAAATTCTCCGGGGCTACACGCGCGAGAAATGCCTGCCGGTCGGCTTCAGTACGGAAGTAGATCCAGTGATCTACCGCTCTCGCCTGGTTGAGATCGTCACCATGTTTTTCCAGCTCATCCACCACTTTGCGGTTCTTGATACGCTGCAGCTGTTCGGGCTCGGGATAAAGAAAAGTAAAGTAGCGGCTCCAGTCTTTGTCTTCCTGCAAGCCTGTTGTGTACTTGTAGGTGCTATAATCTCCCATTACCCGGGCAACGGTTTGCTCATAAGCCTTGCCCAGGCCCAGGTAAAAGTAAATGGTTCTGCGGGCATCGGAGGTAAGGCGACCGGCATAGGTGGCCTTGTGGTTGAGCTGTAACTCGGTATCGAGCGCATCTTCAATTTCCTGCAGGGCCACCGTTTCTTCGAGCGCCGACAAGCCGTCCGGGCGCGGGTTCTTCATCTGGATGGCCACCCAGGCCAGATAAGGCTTGGCAGCAACAGGCGCCACCGCAGCCAGCCCCAAGTCTACCGCAATGGAAGCCGGTTTCTGTCCTACAATATTGAAATAGAACTGCCAGTCGGGTATGTAATTCGTCTGCTGCATGGTCGGGTTTTTAAGGAGGGCTTTAGCGCTGGCTCAGGCAGGCAAGGAGGTAGCAGGTACAACAGTCTGCAGGATCTCCCGCCGCTGCCGTGCTGCCATCATATCTTTTATCCCGCCTCCCGGAACAGCACTAAGAAGGGTACGCGTATAAGCCTGCTGCGGGTTAAGGTAAACTTGCTCGGGCGTGCCACTTTCCACAATACGCCCTTCGTGCATCACCAGGATGCGGTCGGCCATATGCCGGGCTACGGCCAGGTTGTGGGTGATAAAGAGATAACTCATGCCAGACTCCTGCTTGAGCTGGTTGAGCAGGTTAAGTACCTGTGCCTGCACCGATACATCCAGCGACGATACCGCCTCATCGGCCACCAGCAAATCGGGTTGCAGTGCCAAGGCCCGCGCAATACAGATTCGCTGCTGCTGCCCTCCTGAAAAGTGCTGTGGATAAGCATCAAAGTGCTCGTCCGAAAGCCCCACTTTTTCAAGCAGTTCCATGGCTTTTCCACGCCGCTCGCTCTCACGGGCATAGAGTTTATGCACACGCATGGGCTCGATGATTGCCTCCCCGACCGTATGCATGGGGTTAAGCGAAGCATAGGGATCCTGAAAGATCATCTGCAAATAGCGGCGACGCCGGCGCAGGGCTTCTTCGTCTAGTTGCGCCAGGTCATGGCCCTGGAAAAGGATGCGCCCGCCAGTAGGTTCCAGCAGGCGCAGCACCGCCCGCCCCAAGGTTGTTTTTCCACAACCCGATTCGCCGACCAGTGCCACCGTTTCGCCAGGGTAAATGGCAAAACTCACTCTATCCACCGCCTTTACATAGGCCCTGGTGCGCCCCCAAAAATCCCTACCTGCAGCGAAGTGTACCTGCAGGTTTTCTACCTCCAGCAGCGGCTGCTGCAGCTCTTTTTCCCGGGTATTTACTTTTTTGCGTAATGAGTTGCACCCACCGTTCGGCAGCAAGTCTGCCGTATGGAGCTCCTGCTGCTTTTTCACAGCAGTCCCCGACGCTTCGGGTTGCATGAAATCAGCCATGGTGGGCAACAACGCCTGCGGCCTGCCTGTCAGTGTAGGTCGACAGGCCAGCAGCCCCCTGGTATACGGGTGCTGCGGATGGGTAAAAACTTCGTGCACCGTGCCCGTTTCCACCACCTTCCCGCGGCACATCACCAAAATGCGGTCGGCCATATCGGCCACTACGCCCAGGTCATGGGTGATGAAAAGCACGGCTGTTTGTGCCTGCAAACGCAATTGGTCTATCAACGCCAAGGTCTGGGCCTGCACGGTCACGTCCAGGGCGGTGGTGGGTTCATCGGCAAGCAGCAGCGCGGGTTTACAGGCCATGGCCATGGCGATCATCACACGCTGCTGCTGCCCGCCCGAAAGGCTATGTGGATAAGCCTTGTATATGCTCTCCGGGCGGGGTAGCCCCACGTCGGCAAACAGCTGCAACACGCGCGCTTTGGCTTCTTTTTACGTTAACTTGGTGTGCAGCAGCAATGCCTCTGCCACTTGTTTTCCACAGCACAGCACGGGGTTAAGCGAAGACATCGGATCCTGGAAGATCATGCTTATCTCGCAGCCGCGGATTTGCTGCAGCTGCCTTTCGGATGCTTGCAGTAAGTCGAGCTGCCCAAAGCGATCGGACTGGAAGCGTACCTCTCCTCCTGTTATCTGGGCCGGCGGCGTGCTGAGCAGCCGCATGACCGACAGCGCCGTAGCCGACTTCCCCGAACCCGACTCTCCCACAATGGCCACCACCTCGCCCGGATATACTTCGAACGACACCTTATCCACTGCCTTGGTGCTGCCCTGGGCTGTGGAAAAAACGGTTTCCAGGTTGTTAACCTGCAGGATAGGGGTAAGTGTTGACAAGGGCTGAAGATGGTTAAGCTGTGCGTTAAAAATAAAGCTTTTACGCTACTTTTGCTCGCTTATTTTACACAAGCCGCAAAGCGTTTTTCAACAGTACAAACAAGAAGGGCTGCTCCACATGGAACAGCCCTTCTTCAATTATCTTGCTATTGTTCTTACAGCCCCTGCTGCTGCTCGATGGTAGTCTGGTTTTTATGCTCCGGGGCATCGTCCGTACCGAAGAAACGCTTCTGGTTGAACAGGATCAACAACACACCGATGAAAATAGCCGAGTCGGCCACGTTGAAAATCGGCCATAAAGACATGGGTTTGCCTCCAAGCAGCGGGATCCAGTGCGGTACAATGCCCTCCCAGATGTCGATGTAAAACATGTCGATTACCTGCCCGTGAAACCAGGGCGTAGACGAACCATAGGGCGCGTTGTCGAACCACACGCCATAAAAGGTACTGTCGATGAGGTTGCCGATAGCCCCGCCCAGGATCAGGGCGATACACCAGATCAGCCCTTTGGGCGCACGGTGCTTTACCAGGTAGTAGAGATAGTAGCCGATTCCGAACATGGCCACCAGGCGGAAAAGCGTCAGCATAAGCTTGCCGTACTCCGAGCCCAGCTCTACCCCGAAAGCCATACCCGGGTTCAGCGTATAGTGCAGCTTGAGCCAGTCGCCGATCAAGTGAATCTCGCCCGGCAGGCCCATTTCCATGTTGTAATGCACGATCAGCTTTACCGCCTGATCCAGGATAATTACGGCCAGTGCAGCCAGGTAGTATTTTCCGTATTTCATATCTGCATAGATAAGTGGCAAGTTCCTACGTTAATGGTAGGCCGCCTTGCGTATCGCTGTTACAAATAACAGCACCGGAAATGTCTTCCGGTGCCCTTGGTTTAAACTAGATAACCGTCTTTTCTGCCGGCTGGATCCGGATATACACTTTGTAGTCGTCAATATCGAGCAGCGTCGCGTCGGCAAGCTCCTCTACTACCTCCAGGTTCAGGGCCTGCGTTTCGGCACAGACATACTCCCCATAATTGGCTACGGCGGCATTCACTTCCGGCTCGGCAAACTGCAGTTGGATACGGATCTTGTCCTGCACTTCCAGGTTGCTGTCTTTGCGCAGGTTCTGGATACGGTTCACCAGGTCGCGGGCGATGCCTTCCTGCTTCAATTCCTCGGTCAGGGTGATGTCCAGGGCCACGGTCAGCCTGCCTTCGCCGGCCACCAGCCAGCCCGGGATGTCTTCGGAAGTGATGTCCACATCGTCCGGCGTAAGCACGGCTGTTTCATTTTCATCCAGCTGGACTTCAAATCCGCCTTCTCGCTCCAGGCGTGCTATGTCGTTCTGGTCCATGCGCTGCACGGCAGCCGCCACGAGCTTCATTTTCGGCCCGTACACCTGCCCCAGCTTTTTAAAGTTCGGCTTGATCTTTTTCACCAAAATGCCCGAAGTATCGTCGATGTACGCAATGGCTTTCACGTTCACTTCGCTCAGGATCAGGTCGGCTACGGCCTGGATCTGCTGCTTCATTTTTTCGTTGAGCACCGGAATAAGGATGCGCTGCAGCGGCTGACGCACTTTGATCATCTGCTTTTTGCGCAGCGAATGCACCAACGACGATACGGTTTGCGCCAGTTGCATGCGCTCTTCCAGGTCCTGGTCGATGGCCGAGTGCGCTACTTCCGGGTAATAAGCCAGGTGCACCGACTCCTGGCTGTGCTTGCCGCTTACGTTGTTGAGGTCGCAGTAGAGTTGCTCGGTGTAGAAAGGCGCAATCGGCGAGGCCAGCCTGGCCACAGTTTCGAGGCAGGTGTAAAGCGTCTGGTAAGCGGCAATCTTGTCGGTGTTGTATTCCCCTTTCCAGAAGCGCTTGCGGTTGAGGCGCACATACCAGTTGCTCAGGTCATCGACCACGAAATCCTGGATGGCCCGGGCCGCCCGCGTCGGGTCGTAATCGGCATAAAAAGCATCTACCTGCTCTACCAGCGTATTCAGCTTAGAGATGATCCAGCGGTCGCTTTCGGTGCGCTGCTGCATCGGCACGTCGGCCTCGGCATAGGTAAAGTTGTCGAGGTTGGCGTAAAGCGCAAAGAAAGAGTAGGTGTTTTGCAAGGTGCCGAAGAAGCGACGCTGCGTTTCCACCACCCCATCCGGGTTGAACTTGAGGTTGTCCCACGGCGGGGCATTGGCAATCATGTACCAGCGCACGGCATCCGGGCCGTAAGTGCCGATCATGTCGAAAGGATCGATGGTGTTGCCCAGGCGCTTGCTCATCTTATTGCCGTTTTTGTCGAGCACCAGGCCGTTGGCAATCACGTTCTTGTAAGCCACGCTGTCTTCGAGCATCACCGCCAGCGCATGCAGGGTAAAAAACCAGCCGCGTGTCTGGTCCACACCCTCGGCGATAAAGTCGGCCGGGAAGTTTTGTTCAAAGATTTCCTTGTTTTCGATCGGGTAGTGCCACTGTGCATAAGGCATCGCGCCCGAGTCGAACCACACGTCGATCAGGTCTGGTTCTCTGTACATTGGCTTGCCCGAGTGGCTTACCAACACGATGTTATCCACATAAGGGCGGTGCAGGTCGTTTATCTCCACGGCTGCATCCATTACCCCGGCTTCCACTGCGCGGTCGATCTCTTCGCTGAGCTGGGCGATAGAGCCGATACAGATTTCCTCTTCGCCGTCTTCGGTGCGCCAGATCGGCAGCGGCGTGCCCCAGTAGCGGGAGCGCGACAGGTTCCAGTCCACCAGGTTTTCGAGCCAGTTGCCGAAGCGGCCCGTACCGGTCGACTCGGGTTTCCAGTTGATGGTTTTGTTGAGCTCGATCAGGCGCTCTTTTACGGCTGTGGTTTTGATAAACCAGCTGTCGAGCGGATAATACAATACCGGCTTGTCGGTACGCCAGCAGTGCGGGTAAGTGTGTTCGTATTTTTCGACCTTAAAGGCCTTGCCTTCTTCTTTGAGCTTGATGGCAATCAGCACATCCGTCGGCTTGTAGTCGGCACCGCTCTCGTCCTGGCCGTCGTAGTTTTTCACATACATGCCGGCAAAGTCGGTGACTTCCTTTACAAAGCGGCCTTGCTTGTCTACCAGCGGCATGGGCTTGCCCTGCTCGTCCTCTACCAACAGCGCCGGGATGCCGTTCTGGGCCGCTACCCTGAAGTCGTCGGAACCGAAAGTAGGCGAGATATGCACAATGCCGGTACCGTCCTCGGTGGTCACAAAGTCGCCCACAACTACGCGGAAAGCCGGCTTGTCGGGCTGCACGTAGGGCATCAGCTGGTGGTACTCCACTCCTTCCAGGTCACGGCCTGTAAACTCTTCCACCACCTGGTACGGGATCAGCTTATCGCCCGAGCTATAGTCGGTGAGCGCCAGCTCGGCCGCCTTGGGGTTAAAGTAACGGCTCACCAGGTCGCGGGCCAGGATTACCGAAATCGGCTCGTAGGTGTAGGGGTTGTAGGTGCGCACCTTCACGTACTTGATGCCTTTGCCCACGGCCAGGGCCGTATTGGCCGGCAGCGTCCAGGGGGTGGTGGTCCAGGCCAGGAAGTATACTTTCTCCTCCTCGTGCGCGAAGAGGAACATGTTGCGCGTAATGCGCTTTACTTCGAACTGGGCCACGATGGTGGTGTCCTTCACCATTTTGTAGCAGCCCGGCTGGTTCAGCTCGTGCGAGCTCAGGCCCGTGCCCGCACCCGGCGAGTAAGGCTGGATGGTATAGCCCTTGTACAAATAGCCTTTGTCGTAGAGGCGTTTTAGCAGCGCCCAGCAAGACTCGATGTATTCGTTTTCGAAAGTGATGTAGGGGTTGTTCAGGTCCACCCAGTAACCCATCTTCTCGGTCAGGTCGTCCCACTGGTGTTTGAAGCGCATCACCGTTTCGCGGCAGCGCTGGTTGTATTCCGCTACCGTAATCTTTTTGCCGATGTCTTCTTTGGTAATGCCCAGCTCTTTTTCTACCTGCAGCTCAACCGGCAGGCCGTGCGTATCCCACCCGCCTTTGCGGTTCACCTGGAAGCCTTTCAGGGTTTTGTAGCGGCAGAAGATGTCTTTCACGGCGCGGGCCATCACATGGTGGATGCCCGGCGTACCGTTGGCCGAAGGCGGTCCTTCGTAAAATACGAAGGGGGTGTTTCCTTCGCGGGTAGCTACCGATTTCTCAAAGATGTTGTGCTCTTTCCAGAAGGCCAGCACCTGTTCGCCTACCGTGGCGTAATTCAGTTGTTTATACTCTCTGTAATTTCCCATTTGCAGGATTTTCTTGATCCATTTTTAACGTAAGCTGCGCCAGGTCGAGTTCCTCGTCAGCTTCTTCCATGTAAGCCTCGTCGATCTGCTCGATCAACGCGTAAGGGTCTCGCTGGTACTTGCCGCTGTCGAAGCTCATCAACAGGGTTGGCAAGATAACCAGGTTTGTGAATAATGCAATCAGTAAGCTCACCGACATGAGCACGCCCAGCGCTTTGGTGCCCCCGAATTCGGAGAAGGCAAAGATCACAAAGCCAAAGAACAGGATGATGGACGTGTAGATCATGCTCGTGCCCGCTTCCTCGAGGCTGGCGGTAATGGCACGGCTCACGTTAAAGCCGTTTACCTGCAGCTCGTGCCGGTACTTGGCCAAAAAGTGAATCGAGTCGTCGATGGCAATGCCCAGCGCAATGCTGAAGATCAGGGCCGTGCTGGGTTTGAGCGGGATGTTGAAAAAGCCCATCAGCCCCCCGGCTATCAGCAGCGGGATCATGTTCGGGATAAGCGAGATCACCACCACCCGGATCGACTTGAACAGCAGCGCAATCGTGAGCGTAACCAGGCCAAAAGCCAGCAGCAGGCTTGAACGCAGGTTGTTGATCAGGTACTCGTTGCCTTTGATAAAGAGCAGCGTGGTGCCGGTAAGGCTTACCGAAGTCTGGCTGCCGGTATCGTCGCGGATAAAGGTCATCGTGTTGCCTTCTTCCGTCAGGGTGACGCCCTGGCCGCCGTAAATCTCGCGCACCTGCGGCTTTATTTTTTTGAGGATAAGCGTATCCAGTTCACGGGAGCCCACGTCGGCCACTTTCAGCGAAATACGCGCCGTTTGCCCCGTGCTGTCTACAAAAGCACGCAGCAGGCGCTGGTTCTCGCCCTTGTCCTGGCCGGCCAGGTACGAGAAGATAAAGTTACGCTCCGTATTGTCGGGCAGGCGGTACGAGGCAGGGTCGCCCTCATAAAAAGCCTGGGTAGCCGTTTTCACCAGCCCCACCACCGAGATGGGTGCCGACAGGATGGGCTGCGTGCGCAGGAAGTCTTCCAGCTCCTCGAGCTTGCGCAGGTTGGGCAGGCGCATTACGCCTTGCTTGCTGCCCGTATTCACGACCACTTCCAGGGGCATCACCCCGTTAAAATGGCGCTCCAGGAAGGCCAGGTCGGCGTTCACGCTGCTTTCGGCGGGCAGGTCGTCGACCATATAGGAAACGGTCTTCACCTTGTAAATGCCCCAGCAGGACAAAGCCATCACAACCGTGAGAAAGAAATATACCAGGTGGCGCTTACGGTGCACGATAAAGTCGAAAAATTCGAGCAGCTTGGTGAGCGGCTTGGCATCGAGGTGGCGCAGCTGACGTGGCGTTGGCGGCGGCAGGTAGGAAAACAAGGCCGGCACCAGGATCATGCTGATAAAGAAAGTAACAAAGATGTTGATGCCCGCTACCACCCCGAACTCATACAGGATGGCAATGTGGGTAAACGTAAAGACGATAAAGCCGATGGCCGTGGTGGTGTTGTTGACCAGGTTCACCAAGCCTATTTTGCTGATAACCCGCGTCAGGGCCAGCACTTTGTTGCCGTGGCGGCGATAATCCTGGTGGTAGCGGGCCAGCAGGTAAGTTGAGTTCGGGATGCCGATCACCACGATAATGGAAGGGATCAGCCCCGTGAGCAGGGAGATCTTATAGCCCAACAAGCCGATTACGCCCAGCACCCACACTACCACCACGCTGATGACCACCATCGGAATGAGCACGGCATAAAAGGAGCGGAAAAAGAGGAAAAGCGAAACGGCCGTTACCAGCAGGGCCAGCCCCAGGAAGAGCTGCATCTCTTCGGCCACTTTTGTAGACATAACCGAGCGCACGAAAGGCAGGCCGGCATAATGCAACTGGATGCTGGTGGTTTTAGAAAAGGCATGGGTGTGTTCCAGGATGTTATCCATCACCTGGGTGCGGCGGGCCGAGTTGAGATAAGCCGGATCCAAGGTGACGGCCAGCAGGGTGGCGCCTGTTTTTTCGTTGATGATCTGCCCCTCGTAGAAGCCCTGGCTACGCACAGCCTGCAGCAGGCTGTCGAGCCCATGTTGCGTTTGCGGAAAGGGAGTGAAAATCTTCCGGGTCGTAAACCTGCCTTGGGCTGTGTCTTTCGCTACCTGTACCAGGTTGGGCAGGGCGATCACAGCTTTTACGCCTTCTACCTGCCTGAGATCTTTTATCAGCTGATCGAGCGCCCGGAAGTGCTGTAGTTTGTATACCTTGTTATCCTGCAGGCCCACCACCAGGATATTGCCATCTTCGCCAAAAGTCTGCTTAAAGCGCTGAAAATACCGCATGTCCGGGTCTTCGGGCGATACGACATTGGCAAAGTCATAGGACATTTCCACGTCTTTGGCCTTATAAGCCATAAACGCAGTTAGTACGGCAAGAAGCAAGATTAGCCTCAGCCTGTTTTTAATAATAAAAATGGCAATCTTATTCCACATGTTCGGGCTGCAATTCGGCAAAGGTAGGCATTTTTACGCATTCTTGCCGTTTGCACCCGCCAAAACACGCTTGCAAATCGTGCTGTCAGCTAAGCTTTTACCTGTGCCGGCAGCATAATTTTTCGGCCGGCACATCTGCCCAGAAAGTCTTCCTGTTATCTGCTTCTTCATTAGCTGTGCAAAGACTGTAAAAGGCTTTGTAGATAACTTTGGCACTCCTGCACAGGTTAACCCTGTTCATCAACAACTTACATTTTATCCACAACATGCTTTGCCCCTGTTTATCCTCCTTTTAGCCTTCTATTTTCCACCGGCAAAGCGCGCAATCTGCTTTACATAACTACTGCACTACAAGTAATTCCGAGACGCTCTCAGATCTGGTAGATGCTGTGAGGTCATCCCACGGCGCAAAGTTGGTGTTTAATAATAAGTTCTTGGAGGTTTTTCAAAACCTCCAAGAACTTTCACATGAAAAAAGGCAGCATGGTCTCCCACGCTGCCTTGCTTGCAAAATATGGTTAAGGTTTAAGCCAGCTTTTCGAAAATGCTCTTGAAGCTAACTGCCTTGTCGATGTAGCTTTTCAGTTCGTTGATCGGCATGCGTACCTGTTCGCGGCTGTCACGGTCGCGCACGGTTACGGTATTGTCTTCCAGCGTCTGGTGGTCTACGGCAATACAGAAAGGCGTACCAATCAAATCCTGACGGGTATAGCGCTTGCCAATGCTGTCGCGCTCTTCGTAGATCATGTTGAAATCGTACTTCAGGTCGTCGAAGATTTCGGTCGCTTTCTCAGGCAGGCCGTCTTTTTTGGTGAGCGGCAGGATGGCAGCCTTTACCGGTGCCAGGGCAGGGTGCAGCTTCAGGAAAGTACGGGACTTTACGCTGTCGCCTTCTACAATCTCCTCTTCGGTATAGGCGCTGCAAAGCACCATTAAAAACAGGCGGTCGGCACCTACCGACGTTTCCACCACGTAAGGCACATAATTGCCGTAAGGCTTGCCTTCTTCGTTGAGGTCGTTATCGAAGTACTGCAATTTTTTGCGGCTCAGCTCCTGGTGCTGGGTCAGGTCGAAATCGGTGCGGGAGTGGATACCTTCCACTTCTTTGAACCCGAAGGGGAACTGGAACTCGATGTCCACGGCGGCATTGGCGTAGTGGGCCAACTTCTCGTGGTCGTGGTAACGCAGTTTGTCGGCCGGAATGCCGATGGCTTCGTGCCACTTCTTGCGGGTTTCTTTCCACTGCTGGTACCATTCCATCTCGGTGCCGGGGCGTACGAAGAACTGCATTTCCATCTGCTCAAACTCGCGCATGCGGAAGATGAACTGGCGGGCCACAATCTCGTTGCGGAAGGCTTTGCCGATCTGGGCAATGCCGAATGGCACCTTCATGCGGCCGGTCTTCTGCACGTTCAGGAAGTTGACAAAAATACCCTGGGCCGTTTCCGGGCGCAGGTAAATGGTTTGCGACTCTTCGGCCACCGAGCCCACCTGGGTAGAGAACATAAGGTTGAACTGGCGCACTTCGGTCCAGTTGCTCGTACCTGAGATCGGGCACTTGATGCCTTCGCTGATGATCAGCTCGCGCACACCGTCCAGGTCTTCGGCCTCCAGCAATTTGCCCATCTGGGCCAGCAAAGCCCCGGCTTCTTCCACTCTGCCTTCGGCTTCGTACCAGGCTGCTTTTTCTTCGAGCAACACATCGGCACGGTAACGCTTCTTGGAATCCTTGTTGTCGATCATCGGATCGTTAAAGCTGTCGACGTGGCCCGAGGCTTTCCAAACCAGCGGGTGCATGAAGATGGCCGCATCCAGACCTACTACGTTCTGGTTGAGCTGCGTCATGGATTTCCACCACAGGTTTTTGATGTTGTTTTTGAGCTCTACGCCCATCTGGCCGTAGTCGTAGACAGCCTGCAGGCCATCATAAATCTCGCTGGAAGGGAATATGAATCCATATTCCTTTGCGTGGGAGATGATATCCTTTAACTGTGCGTTTTCGACAGTTGTTTTTTCTTGTGTCACCATGCCGCAAAGATAGCTTTTTAGAGTTTGAATTTGCCAAAGTACGCTTACAGTTTTTCTTGAAATTTTGTTATCCGCTCTTTTGTTTGGCTCTAGCTCAACCTTTTAGCAAGCGCTGTTTTGCCTTGGTTCTACCCGCAGCAGTC
>Ga0256853_1000045_pt1 | contig 17408 bp, 16 predicted proteins | sample BONnt6_FD_181171 | JGI IMG/M metagenome (GOLD analysis project Ga0256853, IMG submission 181171) | Terrestrial sediment cell enrichment communities from Utah, United States - BONCAT_SYTO_Terrestrial_sediment - 6 | ecosystem: Environmental > Terrestrial > Deep subsurface > Rock core/Sediment... | reverse complement strand
GCAGGAAATATAAGTAACACCAGACGTCCTACCTTCCGCCCCTCCCAACAGCGCTTAAGTTTTCCTTTGCCCATTATATAATTCCCCCTATATTCTTTCCTAAAAAATCGTCCAATCCTTTCAGCTTCACCAGCTTGCTGTTTTCCCCAGGGTAGACACGCTACAGGATGTTTCTCTTGTATAAGCTCGCACCTGGGCTTCGCCTGTTGCCTCGGGTAACTCACCGCTTATCGTGCCAAGGCCTCACTCAGTCTGCATACCTCCTCGTCCGCTATCCAACCGCTTCAGGCCAACCACGCCTCCCCCCCGGTCGTAGTGGTAATACCTGTTGTCGAACCCGCTAAAACCAAGCTATGTCGTTAAATTTTGAAAATAACCAGCAAGATGCCATCAACCTGCTCAAAAAGGTAGCAGCAGAGTTGCATACGAAGGACATGCACCAGGCCGGCCGCATTTTCAGGGCCGTGCTGCACGCTATCCGCGACAGGCTTCCTGTAAACGATGCCGTGCACTTTGCTTCGCAGCTGCCCATTATCTGGAAAGGTATTTTCTACGACCAGTACAACCCCAGCATCACGCCGGTTAAAATCCGCAATGTAGTAGAATGGATTCATTACATCCGCAACAAAAACGCCTATGCGGCCAACAACGATTTCCAGCAGGACGAAGAAATCATTCAGGCCTTTCAGGCCGTGTTCAGGGCTTTGCACAAGTGTATTTCCGAGGGCCAGCTACAGAAAGTAAAAGAATCGCTCAACCAGGATATCCAGGAATTGCTCGAAGCCTAGCACGACACAAAAAACGCCTCCCGGCCTGATGCCGGGAGGCGTTCACTATTTATTTAGGGCATTAGATGTTTACACAAACAAACCCTCTACCGACAGGTAACGCTCCCCAGTGTCGTAGCAAAAGGTTAGCACCCGGTCCCCTGCCGGAATCTCTTCTTCGAGTTTTTGGGCTACGGCAGCCAGCGCAGCCCCCGACGAAACGCCTACAAACAAACCTTCTTCCCGTGCAGCCCGCCGCGCATAGTCAAAAGCCTCATCCTGCTGCACCTGCACAACCCCATCAAGCACAGTCGTGTCCATGATCTTTGGAATAAAGCCCGCTCCTATGCCCTGCAGCGGGTGTGGCCCAGGCTGCCCGCCGCTCAATACGGGCGAAGCAGCCGGCTCTACGGCATATACTTTCAGATTCGGGAAACGCTCTTTCAACACACGCGCCACACCGGTGATGTGCCCGCCTGTACCTACGCCCGTAATCAGGTAATCGAAGCCTTCCGGGAAGTCCTCCAGGATCTCGCGGGCAGTCGTGTCGATGTGGATCTGCGTATTGGCCTCGTTCTCGAACTGCATGGGCATCCAGGCATTATCGTGTTCCTCGAGCAACTCACGGGCCCGCTCAATGGCTCCCTTCATGCCCTTCTCGCGCGGCGTAAGTTCGAGCCTGGCGCCATAGGCGCTCATCAGCCTGCGCCGCTCTATCGACATGGATTCGGGCATTACCAATACCAATTGATACCCTTTTACGGCCGCCACCATGGCCAGCCCCACCCCGGTATTGCCCGAGGTAGGCTCAATGATCACGCTGTCCTGTTGCAACAGCCCCCTGCGCTCCGCATCCTCGATCATGGCCATGGCAATGCGGTCTTTGATGCTGCCACCGGGATTGCTGCGCTCCAGCTTCATCCACACCTCTACCTCTTTGTTATAAAGTTTATTGATGCGCAAATGCGGCGTGTTGCCAATCGCATCGAGTATGGTTCTTACTTTCATATAACTGCTTTAGATGGTATCAAATAGAAAAGTTAAGCACATCGGCCGGGTCAGCCGACTGCCGGACGCTGATCTGCGGCCTGTGGTACACCCTGGAGTAAGGCGGCACGCTCTCGGTAAGCCACACGTTGCCCCCGATCATGCTATAAGCGCCCACTACCGTGTTGCCGCCTAAAATGGTGGCCCCGGCATAAATCACCACATGGTCTTCGATCGTAGGGTGGCGCTTGATGTTGACCATGGTTTTCTCCACACTGATGGCCCCGAGCGTGACGCCCTGGTATATCTTCACATAGTTGCCGATCACGCAGGTCTCCCCGATCACCACACCTGTGCCGTGGTCGATGCAGAAATGCGAGCCGATACGGGCACCGGGATGGATGTCGATTCCTGTCTGGGTATGCGCATACTCCGATAAGACACGCGGCAGCAACGGCACCCGCAGGCGGTAGAGCACGTGTGCCAGCCTGTACACAGCCACAGCCTTAAAGCCCGGGTAAGTCCGGATCACCTCCTCTACGCTTTGCGCCGCCGGATCGCCGGCCACAATTGCCTGGGCATCCTGCAAGAGGGTGAGGTAGATAGCAGGCAGTTGCTGCATCATCTGTGCGGCAATTTCTTCTGCAGGCTGGGGCAGGTACTGTTCCATACTGGTTAGGGTCCGCAACAGATCGTACTGCAGCGAATGCGCATAGGCCTCCAGCTCCTTCTCCGATTCGAAGTGTTCCTCTGCCAACACCGGAAAAAATAACTGCATCACGCCCTCTATCATCCTGCAGATAGCCGATGTAGGCACCTGGTGCTGCGCCCGCTGGTGCTCCTGGTATAGTTTCGCTATAAACTGGTTGTTCATCTGCATGTTCAACGAATTAATAAAAGGTGTTCCGGCCTTTCTTGACAATTCATTCCTGCCAACACCTGCCTTCCATGCCCCTTGTATCCTGCGCGGGCTTACGGCTCTGCTGCCGGTCGCTCACCCATGCAACAAAATAGCCCCGCGCTCAAGCTAAAACCGAAATAAAATCGCATTGTTTCTCATCAAAATAGGAAGTAAGCCCTCCGCAGTACCGTTCTTGTCATCGCTGTCGCTGCAGCCGGGTAATGCTGCAACTCATACCAGCACCAGATAATTTGCAGACTTTCGCTTATCCCCACAGCTTAGCCTGGAAAGCGCGGTAACTTTGGCCTGCATAAATCAACCCGACGTAACAAGCTCGGCAGATGCTGGCACGACCCCGTTTACCACAATCTTTTTCTCCAGGGCTGCCAGCTGAATGCTTCTGGCCACATGCAGCGCCACCTGTGCATCTTGTATGTGCCCCAGCCGTAGTGTCACCTTCCTGCCCGCATGTAGGATAAAGCGTACCCGATACGCCGTAATCTCCACGGCTAACACCTCGTGCCAGGCGATCTCATAAGCGCCGTTGAGCAGGGCCAGTCGATAGCTGATGCGATCCGGCGTCATGGAAAAAAAGATTTCCCGCCCCCTCACCAGTTCTACTCCCAGGGCCAGGCACAAAAAAGCCGACAAGAATACCGCGCTGCCCACCACTGCCCAGCCCGGCCGAAACACCGCTGCTGAAAAGAATAGTTCGCGCAATACAGCATAGCCCCCACCCAAGCCTAAGAAAAGGGCCAGGCCAAACAGCATGCTGCTTATTCGGCTTTTCTTCTTTTCGGGCATTAGTTGAACATACATGGCTTCGATATTAGCGTTTTGCTACTTGTAATTCGCCTTACGGGCATCCCACTTGTAAGCCCTCCACAGTACCTTCTCAGATGCAAGTGGTCTTATACCCCTGTCCGGTTCTCTACAAGCCAATTTTACTCAAAATAGGCAATCCGGCCGGCAAGTCCAAATACACCTTCTGCTCAGGTTTATACTTTCACCAGGCGGCCTTGCGGTTTTTATGTATATTGAGAGTAAGTTCCAGATTACCTTTAGCCAACATCCATGAAAATACGCTATACAGCCGCAGTGGCACTCTGCGTGCTGGCATCCTGCCGGCAGCTGCCCTTTAAGCGCCCCGCAACCACTGCGCCGACAAACAAGTTTGCCGATACCACGCTTCAACACATCTACACCCTCCAGGATCAGCGCAACACAAAAGACCTGCTTCCCTACCTGCACCACCACAACCCGGCTTATCGCACAGAAGCGGCCCTGGCCTTTGCCTCCGTGCAGGATACCCTGGCTGTTCCTCCGCTCCTGCAACTGCTAACCGACTCTACCCTCTCGGTGCGGCATGCTGCCGCCTATGCTTTGGGGCAAATCGGCCATAGCAAAGCAGAGAGTGGTTTGCAACAAACACTCGGCCGGGAGTCGCGCCCGGTGGTGCAGGCCCAACTGCTCGAGGCGCTGGGCAAAGTAGCCACTTCCGCCGGAGTTCAATATCTTATCGCCTACAATGCCACCCACCCGACGGCACTGGCAGGCAAGGCATGGGGCTTGTACCGTGCCGGTATCAGGCAACAGCTCCCCCTGCAAGCCACCATACAGGCTGTAGCCCTGCTCGACCCGGCGAACCCCTACGAGGCCCGCCTTGCTGCCGCCCACTTCCTGGCCCGTGGATCGAAATTAAATTTGACATCCTACCGCCAGCAGCTGCTGACAGCGGCTACTTCCGATCCTGCACCTGAAGTACGCATGGCCGCCACACAGGCTTTAGCCAAACTTACAGCCCCCGATAAAGCGGTTTTTCTCTCCAACATTGCCCAAAGCGACCCGGACTACCGCGTGCGCCTGAGCGCCATCCGGGCAATGGCCGGCCTGGAGTTTGACCTCATCAGACCGGCTGTACTGGCTGCCCTGCAGGACCGGAACATCAATACAGCTGTAGCCACGGCAGAATTTCTGCAGGCCAACAGCGCGGGAGTGCCAGTTGAGCCGCTGCTGCAATTACTGCCCCAACTGCAGGACACGCGCCTACGCGCCAACCTCATGTGGGTGATTCTCCACAACAGCCAGCCGCAAAACAGGTATTACCTCAACCAACGCTTCAAACAGCAGTACCAGCACGCACGCACCAACTACGACAAGGCCCAGTTGCTCAAGGCACTCTCCGGCGACCCGGCCAATTTCAGCTTTATTGCCCAGGAGATGCTCGCTGCCCCGCAGCCAGTGCTGGCTACTTACGGCATGGAAGCCCTGATCCTGATGCGCCAGCAAGCAGACTTTCCCAAGAACCTGGAAGATGAATTTGCACAGGTACTCAGGCAGGCAATCGGCACGGGCGACGTTGCCTTGGTGGGCATGGCCGCCGCTGCGATCCGCGACCCCAAGCTCAACCTGCGTCACCGCTACCGCGACACGGCTTTCCTGAGCCAGGCCCAGCAGAAGCTGGTGCTCCCGCGCGACATGGAAACCAACCTGGAACTGCAGAAAACCATCGCCTACCTCAGCGGCAAACAGGAGGACGAGCACCCGAAGAACCCCTTCACCCATCCCATCGACTGGGCCCTGGCAGGCAGCATCCCCGATGGGCAGCAGGTGCTACTCCGCACAGATAAAGGCAACATTACCCTGCAGCTGTTTGTCGAGGCAGCCCCCGGCTCTGTTGCCAACTTTGTAGCCCTCAGCAAACAGGATTTTTACGACGGGGTATACTTCCACCGGGTGGTGCCCAACTTTGTGGCCCAGGGCGGCGACAAACGAGGCGATGGCTGGGGCAGTTCCGATTATGCGATCCGCTCAGAGTTTGCCCCGCTGCAATTCCGCGAAGGCTATGTAGGCATGGCCTCTGCCGGTAAAGACACCGAGAGCAACCAATGGTTTATCACCCACTCTCCCACGCCGCACCTGGATGGCCGTTATACCATCTTCGGTAAAGTAACAGCGGGCATGGAAGTAGTACACCAGCTGGAGATCGGCGACAAGATACTAGATGTGACGTTGGTGCCCCAATAGGCTGTGGTCGGCGTGACGTAGTGAGAGCTCGTGCTCTACATCCCGAGCTCTGCTTCAAGCTTTGAGCTTGGAGCTGTCGAAGAAGGAAGCTTTTAGCTTCCGCGACCTGTGCTTGGTAGGCAAGCTGTAAGCTTGCTCTCATGGAAAGCCACAAGTTAGGCTAGCGCTAAACTTGCGGCAGCACTGGTTGCTCATCGGTATCCTAATCGTAGGTTGGGAGGCACAGGATGCGCTGACCAGGATGGCTGGTGCCTGGTATTGATGCCTACTGCCGGTATCAAATAAAAAGCAAGAGGCGACACTTCGGTATCGCCTCTTGCTTTATGCGCTTATTTATTTCAGTATCGCTTCACGGATGCATTCTGTTCAGCAGCCAGGCGGGCCCACTGCCGGATTAACTGCTTAAACTCCTGCTGCAAGGTCCTGCTCCGGTCTTTGCCATACCAGCCATGCAATTGCTCAGCCATTTCTTTAAACGGCACTTCCTCTTTCTTTGCTTTTAGCACCAGCTCCTGCGCCGGCTCCGGGCGTGGCCCCCATGTGCCCAGCTCTTCCAGGGTATCGGCCTTTAAGGCGATCAGTTTCGGGATAGAGCGCCCGCCGTTAGTCAGGTACTGATCCATAATGTCGAGGTGCTCGTCGCGCAGCAGTAGTTTTACTTCTATCAACGGCGAAGCATCGGCAATCTTCATAATGGCAGGTATGTTCTGGGCCGCATCGCCGCACCATGCTTCGGTCAGCACCACCCAGATCATTTTGGTTTCCACGTGCAACAGCAGCTGCACCAGTTCATCATCCAGCCGGGTGGACTTTTCCATGCGGCGCATGCGGTGCATGTTCATGCGGGTATATTCTACCAGGCTCTCGCTATGGTTGTCGCCTGTGGTTTTGTTTTCGGCCAGCAGCTGGTCTATCAGTTCACGGTACTGGGTATAGGTCATTGCCCGGACCAGGTGCTGCTGCGTAATCGGTGATTTGGTCATATCTGTGTTATTCCTTTTGCATGGGCGGCTTGCACGCCTGCCGCTATATTACAAATAAAAGAACGAAAAACTTTTGACAGGTGAGGCCGCCCCGGTTTTTGTACGGCATGTTTGCGCGAAAGATCAAATGATTTGCGGCATCCGTCATCCCCCTATAACCTCCGGCACACCATCTTTGCAACAGATATCAACACTAAAGCTATGCCCATGACATCATCTCATTTTCTGGTACTGGGCGGCACAGGCAGCATTGGCTTTGCCTTAACCAAAGCGCTGCTACAAGGGCAGGAGCAGGTAACATTACTGGCCAGGAGCAAGCACAGCCCGTGCGCGCATCTGTACAGTTAGTGCCCCTGCTCGTAAGCTTTTTCGCCCGCAGGCACTGCAATGCTAAGAAAGTTCTGCCGGGGTGGCAGCGGGCAGGTAGCGAAGTCGGTAAAGGCACAGTGTGGGTTATAGGCCTTGTTAAAGTCGAGGATTGTTTTGCCGTCAGGTCCTGGTTTGGGCGCATACAGGTAGCGGCCCGCTCCGTAGGTTTCGGCACCATTGGTTTTGTCGGCGAAGATAACAAAGAGCTCATCGCCCTCCTCCAGTACGTCCAGGCGGTGCTCTTTTCCATCGATCAGGAAAACAAGTGTTCCCGGCGAGGGCTCCTGAGAAGTCTGTCCCAACACATTGGTAATGGCCATCTGGCGGGGCAGTGCCGGCTTCTCTAGCCATGCCTCCACCTTCCATGCCGGCTGCACGGGGTAGCGGGCAATGCCGCTAAAAGCTGTACGGGCCGGACTTGCTGCATCCAGCAGGCGCACGCCGTACTGATTGCCCCGTTTGATCACAAACCAGCTTAGCAGGCCGTGCTGCAGCCGTGGCACCTGGTGCATGTCCGGAGAAAAAACGGTAGCCGCTGTTATGGTTTTTCCATTCAGTTGCACCCCTGCTTCTTTTGTTAACCGGAGCTTCACTTCCTCGCCTTCCAACACGAACGTACCGGCATATGGGGTAATCTTCCCTGCCGGGAACACGAGCTTGTTGTCCGGGGCGCAGCCAAAAGTATTTTCTCCTTCCTCCAACCAGAACAAACCGGCCAGCGCCAGCCAGCCGTCCTCCTGTTGCAGCCTTGCCTGGCGGGCGGCATGCCAGCGGTCAATGCCGGCTACATAGGCCGTATCCGGTTCGGCAACTGCAGCTGTTGTATTGTTTTGTAGGCTAGCAGTGCAGCCTGCCAGCAGCTGGCCTGCGAAACCAAGCAGGGCTACAACACAGGCGGGTGTAAGAAGTTTATGCATTTTTTACAGGAGATAAGAGGAGAATTGCGCTGACTTCTCCCAGCCCCTCCTAAAGCAGGAGAAGACTGGGGGAAGTCAGGTGTTTAGGTAAATGTATTGCGTAAAAATCTGCCTCGGGTAAACCCCTGTTGGTTGCTCGCCGGGCAGCTTTTTACAGCCGGCAGCTACTCACGCAGTTGCCAGAAAAGGAATTTACTTGTTGGGTTGTGGCGTCAGGCGCAGGTAAGGCTTCACCACGCGGTGCCCCTTAGGGAAGCGTACCGGGATTTCCTCGTCTTTCACGGCCGGGGCAATCACCACATCCTCCCCGTCTTGCCAATCGGCAGGGGTGGCCACGCTGTATGCTGCAGTGAGTTGCAGCGAGTCGATCACGCGCAGGATTTCCTGGAAGTTGCGCCCGGTAGAAGCCGGGTAGGTTATTATCAGCTTCACTTTCTTATCCGGCCCGATGACAAAGAGCGAGCGCACCGTAAACTTATCCGAAGCATTCGGGTGAATCATGCCGTACAGGCCGGCTACTTTTTTGTCCGGATCGGCAATGATAGGGAAGTTTACCGTGGTGTTTTGCGTTTCGTTGATGTCCTGGATCCAGGCCTGGTGCGAATCGAGCGGATCTACGCTCAGGGCTGCCACTTTCACGTTTCGCTTGTCGAATTCGCCTTTCAGCTTGGCGGTAGTGCCCAACTCGGTGGTACACACAGGTGTAAAATCGGCAGGATGGGAAAACAGCACTCCCCAGGAATTGCCCAGCCATGCATGAAAGTTAATTTCCCCTTCGGTCGTTTGCGCCCTAAAGTCCGGGGCTACGTCGTTTAGTTGTAAAGCCATTTTTCGATAGTTTTTTAAGTGTCAGATCGTAAGCCGATGCGCTGGACAAGCTTGTGCAGGAACACCAGCAGCATCGGCCAAATATAGGAAAACCCTATAATCCCTACAAGTTTACTAGAGTTTTAACCCGCCTGCCGTCTTTTTGTCCTGTGCTGTATCAAACTTCTGCGTACCTTTGGCAGGCAACCCTAAGGTTTACCACAACTTTTTACTCTTACCGCTTACATGCTGTCGAAGAAAGCCAAGTATGCCCTGAAAGCGATTTTTGTGCTGGCCCAGGAACAGGAGCCTGGCGCCATCAAAACCGATGAGATTGCCGCCAAAGCCGGCATACCGAAGAAGTTTTCGGAAGCCATTCTGCTGGAGCTGAAAAAAGGCGGCCTGCTCCACAGCCACCGGGGCCGTGGAGGCGGCTATATACTGCGCCGCAAGCCCGAAGAAATCAATGTGGCCGATGTGATCCGGCTTATCGACGGGCCGCTCGCGCTTACTACCTGTACCCGTAAAAACAACTACATGCCCTGCGAAGAGTGCCGCGATCCGGCCACCTGTGAAATTCGCCTGGTCATGCAGCAGGTGCGCGATGCGACGGTTGCAATTCTGGAAGGCATTTCCATCTGCGATGCCATCAACAACCGGCTAGCGCTCTGTAATTAAGCTTCTCTAAGCTGCCGCCAAGCGCTGGCGGTAGCGCAGCGGCGGCAGGCCGCGCCGCTTTTTAAGAAAAATATACCTTTGTCGTTTACGTACAGAAATGCGCTGATGGACTTAGCCCCAGATATAGACGAGCTGATCGGAAAAGAAATACAGGAAGCACATGCCTTGCTGGACCCGGATACAGGTTGGCTTATGCAGGTTGTTTTTCAGCTAGATAAGTGGCACCTGGTCGTTGGCATAAACCCGGAAGCCGATGAGCTCAAAACAGCGGTATTGACAAGCCCACACCTTGAGCAAGCTGACAGATCCCTTAGGAAAGAAAGGATCGCTAACCAGCGCAAAAAGATTCTCAACATCTGGCGGCTCACTAACAGCAGCGGTTACGAAGAGGGGCTGCAAATCGAACTGGAGGGAGTGGCCCGCACCAATATCCAGCTTTTGGCCGAAGCCGGGCGTATCGACCTGACGGTGTTTAACCGTGAGGTACAATAGCCGCTATGTAGCTTTAGCCCTTCTTTATGCTGGTTCCAAGTATGCCTGTTAATGGTCCTGTTTAACATCACCTTTAATTATGAAAAAACACTCCCTGTTTACCGCACTGCTGCTCTCTCTTTTCATGCAGTGCAACACGCCCGAGCATCCCGAAGGGAAGCAAACACCATCGGTAGCATCAGCAACTGCTGCCGGTCACGCTGCCACTGAAATGCACTTTGCACGCTACCGGTTCACGGGTGTACCGGGCCAGGAAAAAGACTTCTCGCAAACCCGGTGGGGGCAGCAGCCCTATGAAGTATGGGGCCAGCATCAGGCTCAAAACAGCACCTTGTTCCTCTACCGCTTCGATAGCTTCGATGTATTGGCGCAGCAAGGAGAGGAATCCTTTGTGAAACTTTACCGCCCGCTGCCCGCTTCCAACACGCATCCGGATTCGCTTCGCGTACAGGTGCCCGCACAGGCTTTGCTGCAGGTGCCGGGCACAACCGATGCGCAAGGATTTTACTACCTCACGGGCCTGACCGACGACTACCTCTTTGTAGATGAAGGCACCAGCGCCTGCCGCCGCTACAACATTTACAGCACAAAAAGCTTACAGCAAATCTACTCTTTTACCAGCTGCGACAAGGTGGAACTCACAGCACCCGACCAACTCACCTTTATGCAGGAAACAGACATCGCGCCCGAACAACTGCGATGTTATGCCCACCTCCGTCCCGAAGAGCGCCAATCCTATCGTTATGTGGTGGTAGAACAGGTAACGCTCAACCTGCAGAACAAGCACTTAACCAAGAGCGGCAAACTGAGCTGTGCCTACAGAGAGTAGCGCCACAAAAGTGAACGCCAGCGCAGTTCTGCGCCTTACCTGCTGTGCAAAAGAACTGCTGCTGCGCTGTAGCCGCTCCGTAATTTAACTTTTGCGCCTTAGCTACCGTACCGGGTCATAGCCGCTCCCTCCCCAGGGATGGCAGCGGCCGATCCGCTTTACGGCCATCCAGGCACCTTTAAAAGGACCATACTTGTGCAGGGCCTCCACGGCATATTGTGAGCAGGTAGGCGTGTAGCGGCAGGCTGCCGGCGTGAGCGGTGAAATCATGTGCTGGTAAATCCACACCAGGCCCAACAGCAGCTTTTTTAACATCCAGGTCATACAACAGTCTTACGCCTCTCTTATAAACACAAAATAAATTACGGCAATATTTTTGTTATTTTTGCTCCACGTTTAAACATCAAACACACGTACATGCTTAAAAGAATCCTTTCACTCTTGCTTTTCGTCTCGCTGAGCGTGCCTTTTGCCGCCAAAGCCGACGAGGGGATGTGGCTGCCGATGCTCATCAAGCGTCTCAATTACACAGACATGCAGAAGCAGGGCCTCAAGCTCACAGCCGAAGAAATTTATTCCGTAAACAACTCCAGCCTGAAGGACGCCATCGTGCAGTTCGGTGGTTTTTGTACAGGCGAGTTCATCTCGCCACAGGGCCTGCTGCTCACCAACCACCACTGTGGTTACGGCCAGATCCAGTCGCACTCCACCCCCGAGCACGACTACCTGACCAATGGCTTCTGGGCTACTTCAAAAGAGCAGGAGCTTCCCAATGAAGGCCTGTTTGTAGATATTCTCCACCACATGGACGACGTGACAGGCAAAGTACTGCAGGGTATCGATAAAAACACCCCTGAGCAGGAGCGTGCCCGCCTGGTGGCCGAGCGCATGCAGGCCATCGCCAAAGAAGCCGGCAACAACGGCCAGTACGTAACTTATGTGCGTGATTTCTTTAATGGCAACGAGTTTTACCTTTTTGTTTACGAGCGCTACAACGACGTGCGCCTGGTAGGCACGCCGCCTTCGTCGATCGGTAAATTCGGGGGCGACACCGACAACTGGATGTGGCCCCGCCACACCGGCGACTTTTCTTTGTTCCGCGTGTACATGGCGCCCGACGGCAAGCCGGCCGCTTACAGCAAAAACAACGTACCTTATCAGCCCAAGCACCACCTGCCCATCAACATCGGCGACAAAGAGCCGGGCGATTTCTCGATGGTATTCGGCTTCCCGGGCCGCACCAAACGCTTCATGACTTCCCACGGCCTGAAACTGGAAGTAAACCAGCTCAACAAGTCGCGCATCAAACTGCGTGAGAAAAAGCTTGGTTTATGGAAAAACGAGATGGACAAGAGCGATGCTACCCGCATCAAGTATGCTTCCAAGTATGCCTCAACGTCTAACTACTACAAGTACTCTATCGGCCAGAACGAAGGCATCAAACGCATGCGCACCATCGAAGGCAAGCTGGTGGAAGAGGACAAGTTCCAGGCCTGGGCCAATGCCGAGCCGCAGCGCAAAGAAACCTATGGCAATGTCCTCAGCGAAATCGCCGATGCTTACAGCAACATCGAGAAATACAACCTGGGAGCCGTTTACCTGAACGAAGCCGTGCTGGGCACCGAGTCGCTGCTGATGGCTTACCGCCTGATGCCGCTCTACAAGGAGCTAAAGGCCGGCAACAAAGAGGCCGCCGGGAAAGCTGCTGAAGACCTGCAGCCACGCGTAGACGCTTTCTTTAAAGACTACGACCTGCCTGCCGACAAGAAGGTGTTTGCCGCACTGCTCCAGTACTACCACCAGGACATTGCCAAAGACCAGCAGCCGGAAGCTTTCAAGCACATGGTCAAGAAATTCAACGGCAACTTCGACAAACTGGCCGACTACGTGTACAGCAATTCGGTAGTAGTCACAGAGCAGCAGCTGCGCAACTTCCTGCAGAACCCGACGCAGAAGAAACTGGAAAATGATCCGGCCTTCCAGATCGTGCAGGCCATCATGGACAACTATACCAACAACATTGCGCCTAAAATTGCCGAGAGCAACACCAAGCTGGCCAAGGCCAACCGCCTCTATGTGGCCGGCCTGCGCCAGATGCAGCCCGACAAGGTTTTCTACCCGGATGCCAACTCTACCCTGCGCCTGAGCTACGGTGCCGTAAAAGATTACAGCCCGCAGGATGGTGTGCGCTACAACTACTACACGACCCTGGACGGCATCATGGCCAAGGAAGATCCAAACAATGAAGAGTTTGTAGTGCCAGCCAAGCTGAGCCAGCTTTATCAGGCCAAAGACTACGGCCGCTATGCCAACGACAAGGGCGAACTGGTAGTAGCCTTTATCACCGACAACGACATTACGGGCGGCAACTCCGGTTCGCCAGTCATCAATGGTCGCGGTGAGCTTACCGGGCTGGCCTTCGACGGCAACTGGGAAGCCATGACCGGTGACCTGGTGTACGATCCGCAGTACAAGCGCTGCATCAACATGGACTCGCGTTACCTGCTGTTCATCATCGACAAGTTTGCCGGGGCCAACAACCTGATCCAGGAAATGACCCTTGTTAACAGCGACAGCCCGGGTGCCGGCGATGCGGCCAAAGCCGTAGTACCGCAGACGCCGCAGGCTGAGCTGCTGGAGGCCACCGTGCAGGAAGCCAACGAAAAGCTCCGCGCCGGCAAAACAGAATTCAAGATTGAGAAGAAAAAAGGCAACGCCAAGGTGAAGCTTCAAGTAAGAGACTAAGCGTTAGCCGCACCATTTACAAAAGGCGCTGGGATATCCTCAGCGCCTTTTTTTGATCAGGATTTTCAGGATTAAAGAATGAACAGGATTTTGTTCGTGTATCGTGTACCGTTTTTCGTGTTTCGGACCAGGATTTCCATTCGTAACTTGTCTGATTTATCCTGACTCGGAACTCGGAACTCGGAACTTCTCACCCTGCTCTCCGCGCAGCTAGCTCAAACAAAAACAACTCACACCAGAAAGCAACCAGGCCTAGTCATCTCCCCTGCCACATGCGCGTACATGCCAGCACTTGTTAGGAGATACACGGGGCATCATGTATGGATTAAAAAAGCTTTTCCCCTTACACAGCTGCTTGTTGCTTTGCCTGCTGCCAGCCCTGGCCCGGGGGCAGGCGGATATGCCTGCGGGCGCACGTGCCGCTGCCCTGGCCAATGCCTCGGTTACATTGTCTGACCTGTGGGCCCTGCATAACAACATCGCCGGCATTTCCCATTTGGAGCAGCCCGCGCTGGGCGTTTACGCCGAAAACCGCTTCGGCGTGAGGGCTTTCACCACTGTAGCGCTGCAGGTCGTTTATCCAACCGCAAGATATGGTCATTATGGATTGAGCTTTAGCCGCTTCGGCGATGCGCTTTATAGCCGCCAGCATGCAAGCCTTGGGTTGGCCCACAGGCTGGGTCAGTTTAGCCTGGGCGCTCAGGTAGCCGTGTGGCAGGTAGGGGCCAATGGCTATGGCAGCAAAAAAGCGCTTACTTTATCTGTTGGCGGCCAGGCCGAAATTATGCCCGGCTTGTACTTTGGCGCCTACGCCCATAACCTGAACCAGGCCCGGTTGGCAGCATTCGAAGATGAGCGACTGCCCACGGTAATGAAAGCCGGCCTTGCTTACCGGGCTACCCGAAGGCTTTTGTTGGCCATAGAGTCCGAAAAGCACATCGACTATAACGCGTCTTTCAAGGCAGGGGTGGAATACCAACTGCTTGAAGAGAAGTTTAGCTTACGCAGCGGTTTTAACAGCCTCACCCACAGCGCCACCTTTGGTGCCGGATTCCGGGCGCGCCACCTGCAGGTTGATTATGCGCTGGGCTCCACCACGCTGCTGGGCATGAGCCACCACTTATCACTTGCTTATGGGTTCGCTAAAAGAAAACGGTAATGCGGCACTTGCTCTTGCTTTTTCTGGCATATGCTACTTTTCTTCTGCCTTTACAGGCACAGGATTATGCAAGGCGGCCGGTTGATTTTGACCTGCTGATACAGGAGATTTTCGCCCAGCAGGAAGAGGAAACACTCGAGTATGAAGATTTTTACGAAACGTTGCTGCTTTACTACCAACAGCCTCTCGACCTGAACCAAACCAGCCCAGAGCAACTGGCTTCGCTCTACATCCTCTCGCGCCCGCAGATCACAGCCCTGTTTAAACACCTGGACACGCACGGCCCGCTGCTCAGCATTTATGAACTGCAGGCCATTCCCGGCTTCGACCTGGTTACCATTTACCAGTTACTGCCCTTTGTGCAGGTAACAGATGCCGGACTACAAGCCACACCCGCGCCGCTGTGGCAGCGGGTAATCGGTGCAGACAACCATGCACTCATCCTTCGCTATGAGCGCACTTTGCAGCAACGGCGCGGCTATACGGCAGCGGATACCGGCGCCCGTGTAGCCAGCCGGTACCTGGGCTCGCCCGAAAAGCTGCTCCTGCGCTACCGCGTCAGCCATCCCGGCGACTTTAGTTTCGGCCTCACGGCCGAGAAAGATGCCGGCGAACAGTTTACCTGGGACGCCCCTACCCGCCGCTATGGTTTCGACTTTTACTCAGCCCATCTGCAACTCTACAACAAAGGGCGCTTTAAAGCCATCGCTTTGGGCGATTACCAGTTACAAATCGGGCAGGGCCTGCTCCTGGGCTCGGGTTATAGTGTGGGCAAGGGTAGCGAGACCATCACCACCACCAGCCGGGCCAACCTGGGCATCAGGCCTTACAGCTCAGTGCTGGAATACAACTACTTCAGAGGAGCAGCCTTTACCTACAGCCTGGGCCGCATCGATGCCTCCGGTTTCTACTCCAACAAGCGCGTAGATGCCAACCTGCAGGCGCAGCCCGATACGTTACAGCCATTTGACGATTTCTTTTCAGGTATTCAAACGTCAGGCTTTCACCGCACGCCAAGCGAGCTGGCCAACAAAGGCCAAGTGCGGGAGCAGGTCTACGGTACCAATCTCTCCTACCGCTCTCCTGGCAAAATCCTCCACCTGGGCTTCACTGCCTTGGGCACCCACTACAGCGCGCCAATGCAAAAAGCCGGGGCACCTTACCAGCTCTTTGCATTTAGCGGGCGCCGCAATCACAACGCCGGCATGAACTATAGCTTAAGCTGGCAAAATCTCTACTTCTTTGGCGAAACCGCAGTAAGCAGCAGCGGTGGCGTGGGCACCGTAAATGGCCTGATGGCCAGCCTGTCGGGTAAAGTGGACATGGCGCTGCTCTACCGCAACTATGCCCGCCACTTTCACAGCTTTTACGGCAATGCCTTTGGCGAAGGCACGCGCAACAGCAACGAACGCGGCCTGTATACCGGCATTAAAATCAAACCACTACCCCATTGGGAGGTTACAGCCTACTACGACCATTTCCGCTTTCCGTGGCTGGGCTACCGGGTGGATGCCCCTTCTTATGGCGATGAATATTTGGTGCGCCTGCTCTTCAAACCCAATCGCCAGGGCATGCTGTATGCCCAATTCCGCACCGAAAGCAAAGGCCTCAATGCAGCCAATACTGCTCGTATGGATTACGTAGCCCAGGCGCTACGCCGCAATTACCTGCTCTCCTATGAATTTGCTCCGACTAAGACTGTCACGCTCAAATCACGGGTGCAGTTCAGCAGCTACACGCATGAGGGGCCAAGGCAGACGGGCTACCTGATTGCCCAGGACCTGCTTTTCAATTTTGATAAGGTACGGCTAAGCACCCGTTTCGCCCTTTTCGACACCGACAGCTACGATACGCGCCAGTACGTGTATGAACGCGACGTGCTCTACGCCTTCGCCATTCCTGCTTTCAGCGGGCGGGGCACCCGTTGTTATGCTTTGCTGCAACTGCGCCCCTCGCGGGACTTGGATGTGTGGGTAAAATATGGGGTGACGCGCTTCCGCAACCAGGACACGATCGGATCAGGCCTGGAGACAATTGAAGGCTGCAAGCGCTCGGAAATGAAGATGCAGGTAAGATACAGGTTCTAATCCGGGGAAAGTCTAGGCTTCACTTCCCGGCAGTTGCTGCTGCAGCGGTTTGCAGCCTGCTTTTGCCTGAGCACTGATCACTTGTCCGTCGTGGCTGAACTCAAGATGGCAGCATTCCATAAACAGGGCTTTGAGTTTTTCGCGCCCGCGTTGTACACGGGACTTGGCCCCTGAATAGGAAATACCCAGGCGCTCTGCAATTTCCTTCTGGCTTACCTCTTCCAGTTCGCTCAAGCGCAGAGCCTGGGCATACTCCGGGGGCAGGATATTGATGAGCGGCTCTACCAGGGCTTCCACCTCCTGACGCGTCTGTTCGGGCAACACTTCTTCGGGCAGGTCTGCTTCAGGATCGAGGCTAATGCGGCGGCTATTTTCACGAAAGAAATCATAGACCGTGTTGCGCGTGATCTGGTAGAGCCATGCTTTCAGGTTGTGTACCTGCTCCAACTGCTCGCAATGCTTGTAGAGCTTGAGGTAAAGCTGCTGCAAAATATCTTCTGCTTCCTGCTTGTCCTTTACCTGTTTCTGCACAAAGCCTCTCAGTTGGGCCTCATAGGCCAGGAACACAGGCGCCACCGCAGCGCAGGCATCGCCCCCCTGCTTGGCTTGGGTTTTATTACAGCAGTTATTCATCTTTTTATACTTTTATACTCCTTGCCT
>Ga0256853_1000043_pt1 | contig 17586 bp, 15 predicted proteins | sample BONnt6_FD_181171 | JGI IMG/M metagenome (GOLD analysis project Ga0256853, IMG submission 181171) | Terrestrial sediment cell enrichment communities from Utah, United States - BONCAT_SYTO_Terrestrial_sediment - 6 | ecosystem: Environmental > Terrestrial > Deep subsurface > Rock core/Sediment... | reverse complement strand
CGCCCACACCTCGGTGCTGCCGAGCGTGTTGTAGAGCAGGTGCTCGTGCTTGCCCTCCTTGAGCTGGAGGATCGTGAGGAACGGCGCGCCCTTGCCGGTCGGCCCGCCGAGGTCGCGCTTGACGATCTCGAGGGCGGTCGGGGACAGGCCGAAGATCTCGCTGGCCTGGAGCGCGGCGCGGTCGTTGCCGACGCCCATGATCCAGATGCCCGAGGCCATGTCGACCATGTCCGCGTCGAAGTCCTGGAGGAGCTGGCTGGCGAGGGCGATGTGCACGCCCCACTTGCGGCCCTCGCGCATGTCGTTCAGCACCTGTGCGCGCACCATGGCGGCCTTCGCGGTGCGGTGGAACTCATCGTAGACCAGCCTCTTGGGCGTCTCGCGAATCCTGCGGATCCTCGGGATGTGGTACGCGCGGTAGTCCTCGGGAATCTGCTGCGCGTTCTCCTTGTTGAGGTAGAAGTCGCGCGCGAGAACGAAGCGCGCGAGCATGTACATGAGCGCGGTCTGCTTGTCGGCCTGGGCGCCGCCCTTCGGCGCGACCTCGTCGAGGTCGAGCGCCACGACGCGGGCGTCGCCGATGTCGAAGGCGGTCGGGCGCTGGAGGATGGCGAACTCGCGGATCGCGCTCGAGATCATGCGGGCGCAAACGTCCACGACCTTCTCGCCCGTGAGGATGCGGGCCTCCCCGTGCACGTCCATGACCTGCTCGTCGCGGAGCACGGTCATGAGGTCGTCGAGCTTTGGCACGGCCTGGCGCTGCGCGAGGATCGCGTTGTGGATGTCGCCCTTCTGGAAGAGCGCGTCCACGATGTCCCACCAGCAGGTGGCGCCGTTCTCGACGGTGATGTTGTGCGCCTTGATCGCTCGGTCGATCGCGCGCGAAACGCCCGGATTGTACCGCTTGGGAACGCCCTTCCTGTGGCGGTCGTCGTGCTTCTCGTACACGGCGTCGATGGCCGCGCCCAGGATGCCCGGGAGACCAGCCGGGGGCCTCTCGTCGCCCGGCTCGGTCCCGAGGGTGGTCAGGAAGTTGACGAGGAAGGCGCGCTCGAGAGGGAGCGGGTAGCGGCAGCCCAACTGCGTGTCGAAGGGGTTGATCGCGTTCTCGGGGACCATGCGCAGGCGATGGTAGGCGACCTCGTGGCGGCGGTCGTGCGGCAGCGCCTCCTGCAAGAGCGAGATGAGGCCCGAGGACGAGGGGCCGACATCGATGATGGCGATCCGCGGGAGCTGCGCGCCGCCGGTGCCGGACGTCGACGCGGGCGAGAGGCACAGCGCGAGGTTGGTCGTGTTCATGTAGACCGACTTGCCCTTCCCCGGGGGAGCGAAGATGAGGTCGATGAAGGTGTCCTGGAGCGACGATCCGGGCTGGTACGGCCACGGGCGGCCGTCAGGGGTCCTGAACAGCACGGAGCCGTACTTCCACGGGCTGGCGTCGCGGTTCCAGGGCAGCATCGTGATGACGTCGGGCAGCGGCACCGCCCCGGCCTGCGCGGTGGGCGAGACGTTCATTCCGATGGAGCTCGACATGATCGCCTCCAGGGGATCGCCGACGAGCGGGGTGACGGAGCAGTGTCCCCAGCTCTCCGCGGCCCGCTGGAGGCGGCTCGCGCGTTCCTCGATCAGCCGGATGCCGCCCTCCTCAACGGGGGCCCAGGTAGCGAAGGACACGCGGAACCTCGTGACGGTCGTGCCCTCCTGGCGCGCCTCGTGGAGTTCCTTGATGGCCTCGCGAATCTGCTTGTTGTCGCCGTTGGTGAACTGGAAGATCGAGGCCAGGAAGGACTTGATGTTGAGCGAGCGCAGGCCCTCGCCCTCGATCAGGAAGGAGACGCGCCACGGGAACTCGTCGAGCTCGATCATGCGTTGCAGCAGGACCGAGAAGGGCAGGGTCTCCTGGGGGCCGACGGACATGTCGAGGCCCGCGAAGTACTGGCTCCCGACCCTGACGATGCGCGGGTTGATGCGTTCGGCCTCGCGGTCGAAGATCTGCGCCTCGAGCCGCGGCCACAGGAGGTGGGAGGCGTCGTAGTCGGAAATCTCGGGAACGCGCTCGCGCAGGGGGTCGCCCGGCATCGAGGCCCGCCAGTCGGCGCCGATGAGGTCGGGGTAGATGCTCCATTTCATCGCCTTGAGCGCCTCGTGGACCTCGAGGGACTCGGCGCGGATGTGGATGTCCTTCAGGTCGGCCAGGAAGCTCGTCACGAAGGCGCGGTGGCGGTCCTTGAGCTGCTTGGCCGTCGCGAACGGGCTTTGCGCGTCGCCGAGGGTGGGCCACATCTTCGGGATCTGCAACTCGAGCTTCGCGCTCTCCATCTCCTTCTTCGTGAACACGCTCATGCGCGTCCACATCACGATGTAGAAGCCTTCCCAGGTCACGAACTTCGGCAGGTGCCTCTCCCGCTCGGCGAAGAGGTCGTCCAGGTCGATGTTGAGCGTCCTGGCCACCCTGCGCGCGGGCATGACGAGGTCGCGGACCATCTGGCCGGAAAGGTCCGGGTCGCGGGCGAACCACACCTGGATGGCATGGCCGTCCTTCACGAGGTACGGCGACATCCTGATGTTCATGTCCTCGACGATCTTGACCAGCTCGTCCTGGCCGAGCACCTGGCGCACGCCGTCGACGCGGATGACCGTCCCGAGCGACCCGTCCTTTGCGACGAGGATGTCGGACCCGTCGGAGGTCTCCAGGAAGCAGAAGGACGACATGTCCTTGCGCGTCCCGAAACCGTAGGCGCCCATGGCGGAGGAGATGAAGCTGGTGATCGACATGTCTTTTCCCGGTGCGGAGTCCTGGTCGCTATGGGAATGGTCACGCAACAGGCCGGACCCGGTCAAGGATTGCTTGTCAGGGGCGCGGCCCGTAGTAGGACTCGGAATCGCCCGCGCCCGCCGTCTGGGCGGGGCGCGGGCCGAGGCCCCGGCGCACCGGCCGCTGGGCCGGCGGTCCCGGGGGCGCCTCGGGCGCGGGCCGGGCCTCGTCCTGCTGCGTCCCGCCGGCGCGGTAGGCCAGCCCCCTGCGCGCGGGCCTTGCCGGCGATGCCGGGTACGGTGACGGCGCGGGGATCTCTGGCCGCTTCCCCTCGAGCGCACTCTCCAGGAGGCCCCGCAGGCGCGTGCGGCGCATCGTGCCCGTGACGGTCTCCGCCGCGAGTTCGAGCGCCTCCCTTTCGCCGACCAGCATCAGCATGTCCTGGGCGCGGGTCCATTCGGTGTACACCAGGGTGCGCTCCAGCATCTTCGCATGCTGCATGGTGAGCGGCATGATGACGAGCGGGTACTGGCTCCCTTGGGACTTGTGGCCCGTGATCGCGTAGGCGGGGATCAGTTCGCGCCAGCGCGTGGCCGGGAAGTCCACCACCTCGCCCGAGTCGAACGCCACCTTGAGCATGCGCTGCTCGCGCCCGCCCCGCTGCTTCACGAAGGTGTCGACGAGGGTGCCGACGTCCCCGTTCATCACCTCGTTCTCCGGATCGTTCTTTGTCAGCATCACCCGGTCGCCCACGCGGGGCAGCGGCATGCGGCGGTCGTCGTACGGCCCGTGGGCGACGCCCTCGATCCTCGCGCCGTACGGGTTCAGCTCCGCCGAGAGGCGGGAGTTGATCTCCCATGTGCCCGCGGCCCCGGGTGCCTGCGGGCACAGGACGGCGACGTCCATCAGCGGGTTGAAGCCCAACTGCTTCTGGATAGGCCCCTTCATGAGGCTCGCTATCCTGTCGACGATCATCGGCGTCTTGTGCTCGTAGAGGACGACGCCGCCCCTGATCAGGTTGTCGAGCGGGGGAACCTCGCCGTTCTTGAACAGCGCGGCGCCCTTGGCAATGGCCGAGTTCTTTCCCTGCCTGTAGACGTTTATGAGCTCCGAGGACTGTACCTTCGTGCCGTCGGCCGCCCTGGCGGCCAACATGTCGCCCAGGACGTACCCCGGCCCGACGCTCGGGAGCTGGAAGCGGTCGCCCACGAGGAGCAGGCGCCCGTCCGGCGGAAGCGCGTCGAGGAGCGCCGCCGCCGTCTCCACGTCGAGCATTGAGGACTCGTCGACCACGACGAAGCATCCGGCATCCAGCGGGTTGTTCCTGTTGCGGGTGAAGACGTTCTTGCCGCCCTCCATCAGCGCCCCGAGCGCCCTGTGGACCGTCTGGGCCTCTCGTCCCGTGGTCTCCTTGAGTCGCCGCGCGGCCTTCCCGGTGGGCGCCATCAGGATCAGCGGACCCTTCGAGGTGGCTTCCGCGATGTCGGCGATCGCCTCGCTGACGGTCGACTTGCCAGTTCCCGGGCCGCCCGTGAGTATGGCGATCGACTCCCTGGCGGACGCCGCCACCGCGTTCTTCTGGATGTCGTCCAGGCGGGAGTACTTGTCCTTCGACAGGATGCGCCTCGTAACCTGGTCGATGTGCGCCGCGTAGTCGGGCGGCAGCCTGCGCCCCACCATCGCCGCGATCCGCGACGCGATGGCCTGCTCGGCCTCGCAGAGGGCTTCCCTCTGGGCGATGATGCTGCCCTCGACGATGTCGAACTTGACGCCAGCCTGCGAGCCGCCCTGGTTCGCCTGTATGAGCTTCTTGATGGCGGGGGCGTCGACCCCGTGCTTCCGGAGCGGCTCCGACATGTCGGAAAGGGGCGTGTAGGTATGGCCGTCGCCTCCCGTCCCGCCGATCGCGTCGGCGACCGCGGCGGCCACCCGCCTCTGGTCGTCGGCGGGTACGCCCATCTGCTGGCCGACCTTGTCGGCCAGCGCGAAGCCCACGTCCGGCAGCGTCGCCAGCCTGTAGGGGTTATCCCTGAGCACGTTGATGGCATCGTCCCTGAAGGCCTCGAGCACGCTTTCGACCGCGCGCGGCGGAAGGCCCGCGGTCTCCATGATGTTGGCGGCGAGCCTGCCCGAGTTGCGGCGCCCCCAGTCGCGCAGGATGGCCTGCCCGAACCTGGCCGGGTCCGCGCACATCTCGAACAGCATCTTGGGGTCGCGCTCGACCATCTTCGCCGCCTCGCCGCCGTGGCGCTCGACGAAGCCGGCGATCGCCTTGGGGTCGATGCCGTGGCCGTCCGTCGTGAAGGTGCGGGCGAGCAGCTCCCTTACACCCTGCGGGGTCACCGGAAGGTCGGGCTTGATCGATCGGCTGTTGAAGGTGATCTCCTTCCTTTCCCGAAAGATTCCCTCTTCCCAGATTCCTTTCGCCAGGAACCAGTCGCCGGGCTTCATGCCGGCGTGGAACGTTCCCTTGAACACGCCGGGCGTCAGCCCCTCCGGCGTCTCGTACTGCACGACGGCGATACCCCACGACCTTTTCTGGTCGGGGGCCACCTTGAATTCCCTGATCGTGCCGCGCAACGTTTCCATGCCATCACCCGCGCGGCTTCAGCACGTCCTGGAACCGATTTCCGGGCCGCGCGCGAGGGCGTCTGCGAAACCGTGGACCATGCCGTGCTCGTCCTTCTTCCGAAACTTCCTGTGCGTCATGGGTCAGTGATACGACAGGTTGCAGCAAGGGACGTAACCGTCGGCGGAATCGGGCCTTTCCGCCGGAATCACCAGCCCTGGGAGATGGCGCATCCAACCGCCGCGAGCGCGAGCGCCGGTCCCATCGGCATCCAGGCGATGCCCCTCATCCTCGCGGGAACCGAGTAGGCGGCGAAAATCACGCACGAGGCCATGAGGAACGCCGATGTTCCACCGAGGCCGAGCCATGCCCCACCCGCGGCGGCGAGGGCCACGTCGCCGCCGGAAAACGCCTGCACCCCTCGCATGCGGGAAACGAGGGCGAACGACAGCCAGATCATCAGGGCCGCGGCCCCGGCCCCGGCGGACCTCATCCACGGGTCCGGCTCGAGGGGCGTCCACAGGAGTCCCGCGAACAGCAGCGGGACGGTGACGGCCTCGGGCAGCAGGTGGTGGCGGATGTCGCACCAGGCGAGCAGGATTCCCGACCAGAGCAGGGCCAGCGCAGCGAGCGCGGACGCGGGGTCGCCCACCAGCGGAGGGATCAGGACGCTGGCGGCGCCGGCCGCGGACTCGACGGCCGGGTAGACGGCGGACACGCGCGACCCGCAGTGGCGGCAGCGCCCGCGAAAGAGGATCCAGCCGATGACGGGGGCGAGGGCGACGGGCGATATGCGGGACCCGCACCCGTCGCACGTCGACGGCGGGTGGCATAGGCCGCGTCCGTCCGCCTCGTCGAGACCCATGATGCCCGGCAGTCGATCCGCGACAAGGCCGGAGAAGCTCGCGAGCGAGGCGCCCACGAGCCACAGGAACGCGCCGACCAGGATGCCGAGCGCCGCGTCGCCCCGCCACACCATCGCGTCCGCCGCGGCAGGCAGCGTCACGCCGGCGAAATCGTAAAGGAATTCCATGCCGTCCCCCCTCCGCCGATTCTGGTTCGAAAGATTCGGGTTGGAAAGGACTCGTCGCGATCAATGGGGACTCATTCCCCCGGGGTCATCTCCCTCCCCCTGGTCTCGGGAACCTTGACGGAGGACATGTCCCTGCTGGCCGCCACCGCGAAGGCACCGAAGCAGAGGGTCCACTCGCGGAACGCGGAAAGGACGTCGCCCAGCGGGTCGTTGGCCTCGTACCAGGCCCGCTTCTCCGCCTCGGGCTTGCCGTCGAGGAGGGCCACCACCTCACGGGCCTTGCGCTCGTAGCAGGCCTCCAGGATGGCGCACAGGTTCCTCGCGGCGGTCTGCGTGACGTTGCGCACGTCCGACTCCGGGCCGTTCTCGCCCAGCATGTCCCTCGCCGTGCGCGACGCGGCCTCCACGATGGCCGGGACGAGCCGCTTGCCGAGGACGTAAGCGCGGCCCGCGCGGAAATCGTACTTCTCGACCGCCCTCGCAAGGGTGGCGGCCGCGTTGATGGCGGTGATCATCAGGGACGCGTTCCCGGAGATGCCGTCGTCCTTGTACGAGTCGTGGTCCCACGAGACGTCCGCGAGCTTCGCCGCGCCCGCGATCTCGGCGGCCGCACGGTTGACGTCCACCTCCATGCCGGCGAGCCACCTCGAGGCCACGTAGGACGCCGCCGTGGCCCTGAAGGGCCTTGCCTCGGCGGCGGACACGGCCGAGGGTTCCTTGTTGGCGAGGGTCGCGGCCACGAGGGTCGCCAGGCGCATGGCCTGGGACGCGGGCTGGCGGATCACCTCGCCCTCCACCACCTCCGACACCGCGACGCCCGCCCTGGCGAAGGCCGTGAAGAGCGGGCCGTTGGCGTTCATGAACTGCTGGACGGCGACCTTCGTCCGGAATGTCGCGTCGCCCCGGTCCGGGCCGTCGTCCCGCGGGTCGGGCTTGTTGAGTCTCCTGAGGTTAAGCGCCAACTTGAGAAGCTCCCGTTCATGCCGACGTCGCAACCCTGACGTCGACGTCATCGATCGCGCCGGAATCGAGGCCGTTACTCCTCAGGAACCGCGCGAACACCTCGATCATCTCGTTCAGGTCGCATTCGCCCTTGGAGAACGATCTCCTCACGAGATTAACGATGGGGAGGAATAGAAGAAGCGGCGCCGAAGGATCGATGCCGGAGACGCGGTATCCAAGGATCGATTCGGGGTCGGGCGACAGGCGGATGAGGAAGCCGCCCTTGCCCTTGGAGGCGACGACGGGAATGGCCCACTTGTCGGCCGCGGCGATCAGCAGCGCCGGCAGCATGAAGCGGGGACCCGCGACGTCGGCCGCCGACAGCTCCACGCCGGCGACCCACGCCCCCTGCCCCCCGAGCGCACGCTCAACGCAGGCCTCGATCATCCTCACGAGGGACTTGTCGGGATCCGTCGGCCTCGGCGCGGCGGGGGCCGGCGGCGCCGCGAGGGCGCCCAACACCCTTGAGAGCGACTCCGCGTCGAACGGAGGGCGCGTCGCCGAGGCCCTGGCCATGGCCGACAGGATGTCCACGCCCATTGACGAGGCGCGGACGACCCACGGGGGCTTCACGCCGGCGGAGGAGACCGCGAAGTGCATGCTGGGGTAGGTGACGCCGGCCTTCGCCGCCTGCGCCGTCAGTTCCGCCGCGGCCGCCATCGCGTCCGTCTCGTCATCGGAGGGAACCACGGCCGCGAGGCCTAGGACCGGGTGACCGATGGCGACGTAGCCTGACGCCGCCCTTACCGTGAACCCCTCGCCGAGACCCTCGACGAGCGCGGCCGCCAGGTCGGGCAGCGCCATGCCGCCGGACGAGTTCCCTGATAACATGCAAGCCTCCCGATGCACCCGTCCGAATCTTTACAGCACGGGGGCCGTGCCGCAACCTCGTAAGGAATCCTTGCAAGAACGGTGGGCATCGGGAATGGACGAGCATCCGCTTATCACTTGGTACGCGTCGCTCCGGCGCCTCGGGGCCGCGTCCGCGGAGGGGAACGACGTCGTCCTCGGCGACCTCGGCGGGAAGCGCTTCGGCGTCGGACTCGCCGGCGCGGACCCCCTCCTCTGCTGCCACGAGGACGATGCCGAGGTGATCAGGTCCGTCCCGTGGACGTCGGCGGCCATGGCCTTCGGCCACAAGGGGCGCGACTGGGTGGCCCTCTCGTGCAAGGACATAAGGGTGCGGGACGCGGCGGACATGAACCCCGTGCCGGCGAGGCTCTGGATTCCCGTGACCGTGGGAAGGCTGGAGGCATGGAAGGGATCGGAGGCCAAGCGCCTCCGGGTGGGCATCATGAAGGCAGAGAAAAAGGGTCCGCCGACCCTCGCCGGCGAACCCTTCGCGGACATTCCGCTCAAGCTGGTCGGAAAGTGAATATCAAGTAGAACCACGTATTCACTTTCCGATGTAAAGAGCTACTGCATCCCGAGGGCTTGCATATAAAGCTCAAGAATGGCTTCTTCCTCCTGGCGCTCAGCATAATCGCGCTTGCGCAGGCTGAGGATCTTACGCATTACCTTGACGTCGAAACCGTTGCCCTTGGCCTCCGCATAAACATCTTTGATATCGCCTGCGATCCCGCTTTTCTCTTCTTCAAGCCGTTCGATCCGTTCGATAAACGACTTGAGCTGATCGGCGGCCACTGACTCGGTGTTGAAAGCGTTGTCGTCGGTCACTGGTGGTCCCTTCCTTGTGAGTTCCGCGGCAAGGATTGGAGGTTCCGTCGCGGAATGTCAACCGACTTTGCAAGGATTCGTTCGCGCGTCACATGCCGCGGGGCTTGAAGGACGGCGGGAGATCCTCGGGAATCCTCGACTGCTGGGCGGGCGTCGGGGCCTGCGGCTGGGCCGCCGGCGTGACGGCCGAGACGATGCCCGGCAGGTCGGCCCGGGCCTGGACGACGTTCTCGGCCGTCGGCCTGAGGTCTGTGCCGTCAACCTTGATGCCCACGGCGGGATATATCCGGGCGGTCTTGGTGTCTTCCTTCTTCGACATGGTGCCAACTCCTCGGTGGAAACTTGCCTGACGGCGCGTCAGGGTGCTCAATGTGCGTAGTGACCCTCGGGTGCTCGCGAGCAAGGGACAAGAGATGGCGGACCTTATGAAGGATTCAATCCAGGCTTGGCTCGAAAGGCTCCCGGAGGACGTCAGGTCCGCCATTCCCGACGGCGCCGCCGGGGACGAGGACGCGGCGAAGGCGGTGACCGAGGGCATCAAGGGACTCGCGACCCCTGAGCAGGTGCTGGAGTTCGTCGATGGCAACGGGGACTCCTTCGTGGCGATGGGACGCGCAAGGAGGGTTCGATTCCTTGCCTGGTTCGCCAGCCGGACATATCCTTCTAGGACCGAGTCCTTCGTGGCGCTGACCGACGGCGAGGCGGGCGACGGCGGCCAGGGTGGCCGCGGAAAGGTCGCCCCGTTCTTCCTGGAGGACGTCAGGGCCCTCGTCGAGGCGCTCGGCCCGCGGGCCGCCAGGGGGATCGTCGACGCTGCGGCGATCGAGGCGGTCGCGGGGGCAGGCTACGAGGTGCAATCGGAACTCGAGATGCGTCAGGGAGGTGCGATATGAGGGGCGGACGTACTTTGAGGGCAGCCGTGATCGCCGCGACGCTCGCGGCCGGCACTGCCCAATCCTACGCGCAGGCATGCGACCCGGCGGTCGAGAACGTCCTCGACCAGCAGCGCAAGGCCTACATCGCCGCGGCGAGCGATCTCGCGGACCAGAACTACTCCAGGAGGCCGGGCAGCTTCGCCAGCACGACCTGTTTGGACAACCTGATGAAGGGCGGCGGTTTGGATATCTTCTTCAAGCCGCCGAGCCTCGACTCGCTGCTGGGCATGGTCAAGAACCTTGCCTGCCAGCAGGCGAGCCAGATCTTCAACGGGCTGCTCGGCGGCGGCGGCGGGGGCGGCGGCGTGAACGGCGGCAGCCTGCTGAAGGTGGGCGAGATCGTATCGGGCACCAACATCGGCGGGAAACTCGTGAGCGTACCTGTCACCTCGATCTCCTCGTCAATTCCATCCGCGGATCTCGGAAGGCTCTTCAAATGAGGTCGCTCGCCATCACCCTCGCCGCGGTCCTGTCGCTGCTTCCCGGCGCCGTCTCCGCCCTGACCCTCGACCCGTCCCCGGACGCCCAGGGGCGGTCGGTCGTGAACGGGGTGTTCGGCCAGTACATCGCACAGCGCGTCGGCGTGCAGGTCGAGACGGCCCTCGTGGACGTCGAGGGCGACAACGTGGCCGAGGTCGTCGTGCGGTTCGTCCACAGCGACTCCTGCCGCGCGAACCTGAGGCAGTGCCGGACCGTCGTGCTGAGGCACGGCGACGACAAGAAATGGGGCATCGTCCTCGACAGGCCGGCCGACACCATCGACGTTCCCAAGCCGGAGCGGAGCTGGAAGTTCGTCGATATCAAGGTCGACGGCAAGGCGTGGACCTGGAACGGGAAGGCGTACGCCCCTGCCCCGGGGAGCCTCGGCCAGAAGGTCTCCTTCTCTCCCGTCCCGAAGGAAACCGCCAAGGCCCTCGCGGCGGCCTTCGGCCCCGGGGCGGTCAAGCTCGCCGAGTCCCCCGACACGGGCGTCGGCTACGAGTACGCGCGGGCGCAGGTCGCCGAGCAGGGCGAGTTCCTGCTCGTCAGGATGAAGGGCGACGTGGCCTGCGGAGACCTTACGGGATGTCCCGTGCGGCTGCTCCAGAAGGATGGCGCCTCCTGGCGCACCATCCTCGACGGATCGTCGATCGGGGACCCTGAGATTTCCCAGGTTGTGCGCGGGGGATGGAAGGACATCGCCCTCGGCACGAGGAACGGCTTCGCCGTGATGGGCTGGAACGGGAAGTCCTACGCTCTCGCGGATACGGTCGAGGCCACGGGACGCCTCAAGGGGAGGGATTAGGCCATGTCGATATCCGGAAAAATCGCGGGATCCCTGGTGACCCTGCTTCTCGCCGGGGCCGCGGCGCCCGCCTGCGCCGGCCCCCTCTCGCTGGGTAAGTTCAGGGACGCCACCGGCATCCAGAACCTCTCGGAAGAGAAGGTCTCCGCCCTTTGGAGGGCCATGTCCGCCATGGGCACCACGAAATTCCTCGGCGGCAACCTCGGGCCGCTCAGGCTCGACGAGTCCGCGATGGTCGCGGGAGCCGCGACGCTCGGCGCGAGCGAGTTCGACAATTTCCTCCGTACGGGTTCCCTGGGAGCGTCCGTGAGTGGCCTCGGCGGCACCCTCTCCCAACGAATGACGGCGGGCGCGGGGGCGGACCTTGCCTACCTAGTCGGCAGCTTCACCACCGGCGGCGGCAGCCCCGCGGCGGCCGCTCCCTCCTTCGCCAGCATGACGGCGATGGGCGGGGCCACCGCCGAATCCGGGATGTGCGATCCGGAGATCGGCAACAAGCTGGCCGAGGTGGGCGAGACGTACGTCAACGGCATCGTCAACGCCTCCATGAGCGAGGAGATGGGCTTCAGCAAGATGGAGTCGCTGACCGCGGGCGCAGGCGGAAAGGGATCCGGATTCGCGTCGCTGAGCTGCCTCGACAAGTTGTTCCAGGGCGTCCAGGGCGGCAACCTCGACATCCTCTTCAAGCCCCCGTCCCTCGGCAACCTGACCAACATGCTCCAGAACTGGACCTGCGGCGAGGCCGTCTCGGTGGCTCAGCAGGTGGCGGGCGCGTTCGGCGGCGGCGAAATCTTCAAGACCGGGAACCTCGGCGGCTTCTTCCCCACGGCCGCCATGGGCGAGGCCATGGACGGAGCGGTGTTGAAGAGACCCGGCATCAACCAGGGGGGCGCATCCATGTTCGGTGCCGACTTCGCGTCCTTCCAAGCAAAGACCGAGAGCGAAATCAGGAAGACGGCGAACCTGTCGTCGCTGTTCAAGTAACCAGGATTCGAGGAGAGAAACCATGAAGGCAGCATTCGACAGCATCGGCCGGATCGCGATCATGGCGTCGGTCGGCCTCGGCCTTGCCGGCGCGCCCGCCCTCGCACAGGGAGCGGCCACGGGAGGCGCATCCACGGGTGGCGCATCCACGGGAGGCGCATCCACGGGAGGCTCCGCCTCGACCGGCGGATCCGCCCCCACGTCGGGGGGCTCCGGCATCGGCGGCGCGTACGATTTCGCGGTGCCGTCCCCCCAAGGCGGAAGCTGCTGCGGCAAGTACTACGACTACAGCAACGCCGACGGCAACGCGACGATCATCATGAAGAACTTCAACCAGAAGCTCGCGGCCGTGCAGCTCGCCATCATCGAGGCCCTGCGCCTGGGCACCGGCCAGCTCAGCGGCAACATGCGCGAGCAGACGGGCGCGACCCATACGCTGGCGGACCAGCAGGACGACCGCGCGACCGTGAAGAGCGTCGAGGACCAGCGGATCAAGGCGATGATGGACGCCGCCACCGGCGCCACCTCGTGCGGAATCCTGTCGGGATCGCGTGGCGGCGGCATCGAGGCCCAAGCCCAGTTGTACCGGGCCTCCCTCTCCAAGTCCCTGGCCGAACACGCAAGGGGCGCGAAGGGGACGCCTGCCTCCAAGAGCGTCAGCTATGCGCTCGAGGCCAACATCCAGGCGCACTGCGACAGCTTCGCGACCGAGGAGGACATCGCCTTCGGAATCTGCGCGAATGGCAGCAATGTCGGCGAACTCGCCGGCACCGATCTCGATGCGGGTCACTCGCTGTTCTTTGCCCAGGGCGGCAAGTCGATGTCCCACGACCCACAGCGGCAGTTGGCCGTCACGGCCTTCATCAATCACGCCGTCATTCCGCTTCCCCCCGGCCGTTTCCTGTCCGACGAGGGCAGGGGTGGCCAGAACAAGGAAAGGGCGGCAAAGCGTGCATCGGCGCTCGCCCGCAACTCGATCGCGCAAGACCTCCTGGCCGACCTCGCGTCCCGTCGCGTGCCGACGCAGGACAACAAGCTCAAGCAATGGGGCTCCTCCATGGCCTCGGCCATGGCAGGCTATTCCGGAATGGATCTCAGCAAGGGCATCAGCAAGAACGACTGGCTGGCGATCTATTCCAGGGGCTTCCTGCTCAATCCCGAGGAAGGTGCCAACTCGAACCAGAATCCTGCCGTCGCCATCAAGGACATCAGGAACATCATGTCGGTGCAGGCCTACCAGAATTTCGAGAACTACCTGCTCCTGGAGAAGATCGCTGCGAATCTTGCAATCCAGACATCCATGATGGTGGAGCAATCCAGAGGGGTGAACATGGCGCACTAGCGCCATGCCCGACCAGCAGGAGGATGGATATGGCACTGCGTAAGTTCAGCGCTCTCAACAGGGCGGAGCCGGAGGTCGATGACACCCCGCACGAGGCCGGCCCGATGGAGGAGGCAGCCGTCACCGCCGAGGCCCCTGAGGCTTCGGCGGCCTCGACCGCTGCGGCTCCGACCCTCAACGAGTACGAGAAGGCCGCGCTGGAAGCCCTGACCGAAGTTGCCGCCGCTCCGGCCAGCGCGCCCGAGGCGAAGCCTGTCGCTTCGGACGCGCCTCCCGGGTCGCCCCTCCCGTCCGCGGACGAACTGGCTGACTCCTCGGCTGCGACGACCGCCTCACCGCCCGAGGACGAGAACCTCGGCAACGATTCCTTGGTGGCCAGACTCCGGCCAGAGGACAGGAAGGAATACGACCAAACCTCGACTCCCGAGGCAAAGGCTGCCTATCTCAAGGGGAAGCTTGCAGCGTACGAAGCGGAGAAGCGGCAAGTCACTCCCGAGGATTTGCAGCCGGATGATCAGAAGCACAATCCCTTCGAGCTGACAGAGAAACCCAAGCCACTGACTGCCGCCGACCTCGTCGCGGGACTGATGGCGGCTCCCGCCATCGCCGCCGTGCAGGCCGCGGCCCACGCGGGCAGCGCCCTCCTCGGTGCGGCATCGAAGGGCCAGCGCGCCTACTCGGAACGCAAGGTCCGGAACAAGATCTACGAGGCCAAGATGAACGAGCTCCGCCAGAACACGGGCTCGATGCTGGATGCCAGCGAGGGACTCGGCAAGAGCGTCGTAGCGTTCAATGAGGCTTACCTCAATTCCGGCGCGGCAGCCCAGCTCAGGAAGGCCGCCGAGGCAGAGGGGATCGGCTTCGATGAGATGATGATCAACATTCGCGACGGCAAGGCGAAGAAAGAGCACATGGCGATTGCACGCGAGGCCCTGAACGACCCCTCCGTCTCGGCGGCCTGGGACAAGGTCAATCAGGACCATGGCAAGTTCCAGAACGCCAAGTCCGCCATCACCGAAAATTGCGAGATGCTCAGCAAGAACTTCACCAACCGCTTCGATCACGAGGCCGTTGCCGACAGCCTTCACGAGGCCGGAGAGGTTGCCCTCTCGAAGGTGCCTGATCCGGTCTACGAAAACCCGGATGAGCCGAAGCTCAAGGAAAAGATGAAGGAGATGCTGGAGCAGGTCCAGGAGATGGTCCGCAACCTGATCAACAAGATCGCCGAAGCCTTCCGCCCGAAATGATGAGGTAGCATGACCGATCTCTTCGTGATCGAGGCACCGGGCAAGGCACGCCTCTTGGAGGAGCTGCTCAGGAAGATGGGCGTGGACGCCAGGGTGCAGGCCACGAAGGGGCACCTCTACGAAATGCCCGAGCGGCTGACGCCGCTCGGGATCGACTCCCGCTTCAGGGAGTTCGAACGCAAGCTCAGGGACGAGGTGCTTGGGCAGCGCATCAGGGACGAGGTGTCCAAGGCGGCGCGGGTTTTCATCGCGACCGACGCGGACGCGGAGGGCGACGTGATCGCCTGGGACGTCGCCGAGCTCATTTCCGACATCTGCCCCGAACCCCTCAGGGTGCGCCTCCGGGGCATGGACGAGGAGTCCGTAAGGGAGTCCATCGGAACGGCCGGACCCGTCACGAAGAGGGATGCCGTCGCGGGCCGCACGCGAGCCATCGTCGACCGGATGATCGGTGCCGTATTCTCCCATGACGGCATTGCCGTCGGCCGCGTCCGTACCGCCATGCTCGGCGTCATGGACAAGACATCCCCGACCACGAGGAGGCTGCGCCTCGTTGCTCCCTCGAAGGACGGCGGACGTCCATGGGTCGCCGAGTGCGACGTGAAGGATCCGCTCGACCCGAAGATCGCCCACGACCTCGCGAAGGTGGATTTCCCCGCGCTCGATTTCAGGGCATCGACCAAGCCCATTTCGACGCCCCCCGCCCACATGGGCGACATCATGGTCAGGGCCGGCGATAAGCTCGACATGTCTCCCAAGGAGGCGAACAGGTCGCTCCAGCGCCTCTACGAGGCGGGACGGATGTCATATCCCCGCGCAGGATCGAGAGGCATCTCGAAGAGCGTCATGCGCAAGGTCGCCAAGGCCCTCAAGCAGGCCGGCTACAAGTTCGACGAGGAGACGGTCAAGGAGAAGGCCCCCGGCGAGGTGCACGACGCGCCCTATCCCCTCGGAAAGGTCGAGGTGCAGCGCGATCCCGTGAAGCAGGGGCACGAGGAGGGGCTGAGGACGATGGTCGGTCGTGACCTCGTCAAGGCGGGACAGCAGCACGTCATCCAGGTCGCTGCGACGGACGCCATCCGCGCGCACCTGTCCAAGCTCGGTTTCGCCAGGGAAGCTGTCGAACACGTGGCCTCGCTGCACTGGCGGCGCGAGGAGGGTCCGCGCTATCCGGGACAGGAGACGTGGCCCGAAAGCGAGGTCATCGAGCGGCGTCCCGATACCGTGGTGCTCGAGACGACGATCAAGGCGGGTCTGGGACGTCCCTCGACCTGGGAGCGGCATGTCACGAAGTTCATGGAACTCGGGCTTGTCGACGACGAGCTCGCCCTGACTGGCAAGGGGCGGGCCTGGATCGCGGGAAGCCCCCAGGACCTCCTCGACCCCCGCATCTCGATTGCCATCGAGAACGCGTGCGAGAAGGGCATAGCGGGGATGATGGACGATCCGAACCGCGAGCCGTGGGAAATCCTCTCCGAGCGGATCGTGCAGGCTCTGCCCGAGCAGATCAGGCGTCCGCTGGTGGAAGCGGTCGTGAACGAGGCTCCCCGGGCAAAGGCGGACCCGCTCGCTCCGTATCGGCCGACGGTCGGTCTCGACGAGGCCCTGGAGCGCCGCAGGGAGTATGCGATGCGGCCTAGGATGCCGGAGTAGCCTCGGGAGGGGCGGAGGCCGACATCAGCCCCTCCAGTGACCGTGAAAGCAGCGCGGCCTGTTCGGGGGACTCGCTCGCCCCGATGGGCAGGGTACCGTAGAATAGGCTCCAGTCCCCTCCTGGGACGTGCGGGCGGTTGACGATCCAGAATATATGTCCGTCCTTCGCCCTGCGCTTGAACTCCCCTCCCGACAATCGCTTCCAGCCCTTGGGCGGCTCGACGTCGTGGGGTTCGGACTTGCAGGGCTTCCCCTTCGTGGGTCCGACCAGGTCGGACGAGAGGCGGACGGCTTTCGCCAGGTGGGACTCGAGTTCCGCTCCGATCCCTTCCCCAAGCCTGCATGCGGCGGCTATGGGGGCCATGGCGCCCCCGGCGACGGAGAGCTTGGCGGCCGCCGAGGTGCGCGGCTCGTTCATGCAGGCGCGGCGGGACGAGGCGCGGATCGCGTTCCTCGCGGACACGAACAACGGCCCGAGTTCCGCATGTCCGGACGCGGCCTCGGCATCGGACAGAGCCTCAAGGATTGCCTGTATGTTTTCTTCGCGACCCATCGGCGCCTCCCCAGGGACAGTATCCGCCGCAAACCGTGGGAACTTCAATCAGCCAAGGGTGCAGACGACCAATCATGTCGATTTTTCAAATTTGAAACCACCGCTCCATGGACCTGTCTCGCCTCACCCGCACCCAGGTGGGCAAACTTTTCAAATTTGAAACCGTGCGTGACATTCCCTGGCTTCGCAGGGCAAGGCGGAATTTTTCAAATTTGAAACCGGGACGCATTCGCCTCCCGTGACGGATCCCGTTTGAACTGGGGACGGTGCGCCATTCTCCCCGTCCCTGGTTCCGCGCAGTTCGGTGCTGTCTTGTGCATGCGATCGACATAGGTGGAGAACCCGGGTTGGCCCCCTTGGCCATGGATGCCCTACTCCCGATGACGATCGTGGATGCGCACCGCGCGGGGACAGTTGAGGAAGGCCCGAGGACGGGACGTATCCATCTCCCATATGGCGGCTGCGATTGAGCCATAAACTGATGGCGCATCCTGCCTGATCCCAGCCACTTATCCCGGATCGGTCGCATGGCCTTCGTTCTGTTTACGCGG
>Ga0256853_1000041_pt1 | contig 17933 bp, 18 predicted proteins | sample BONnt6_FD_181171 | JGI IMG/M metagenome (GOLD analysis project Ga0256853, IMG submission 181171) | Terrestrial sediment cell enrichment communities from Utah, United States - BONCAT_SYTO_Terrestrial_sediment - 6 | ecosystem: Environmental > Terrestrial > Deep subsurface > Rock core/Sediment... | reverse complement strand
CCCCCTGCCCCCGCACTTCGTCGGCGGTTCCGGCGATGCGGGCGACCTGCCCGCCCTCCCGGACGCACCGGGCTACCGTCCCTGGACGCCGGGGAGGGCCTACGTCCTTCCGCAGGGGCTCGACGCGGTGGAGGCTCCGCACGGCCGCTCCCTGATGTACCGCAGGGACCTGCGCGACCACCGCGCGTGGGAGGCCACCGACGGAGGGCGGTGACGCTCAGGCCGCCGGGCGCGGGCGGGCGTCCGGGACCAGCTCCGCGAGGAGGTCGCGCAGCCCGTGGCGCTCGGCCCATTCCGCATGGGACATCCCCCGCTCCTCGGGAGGCAGCGCGAAACCCCAGGAGCGGAGGGCGAGGTCCCTCAGCCCGGGATCGGTCGGGTCGTAGCCGATCTCGTCGGTCCAGCGCTTCCCCGGCGTTTCCTCGAGCCTGAAGGGCGTGACGGCCAGCCTGCCGCTCCTGATGTCCTCCATCCAGAGGTCGGCCGCGACCTGTGCCGCAGGCGGGGGCGGCGCATGGTCGGCCCCCTCGTGCTGGACGATCACGTAGCCGCCCCCGTTGCCGTCGACGCGCAGCTCGATCGTGCTGAGCCTCGTGCCGTCCTCCTCCGTGACCGAATAGATGTGGAAGTTGCCGGTCGAGGCTCCCCTGACGTAGGTGCCGACGCAGAGCTTCTGCACCTTCCCCTCGAGCACGAGGCTGCGGGCATCGGTCCTGGGGGTGACGGTCACGGTGCCGTACCGCGTCGCGTACGACCTGGCGTCGCTCCACGCGGGCCACGTGCGGTTCTCGTTCAGCCTGTCGGCGATCCTGTCCGCACGGTCCATGTACTCGCCCGCGATCCGGGCGATCTCGACAGCCGACAGGTCGCGGAGCAGGCTGCGCCGCAGGGCGGAGCTGCCGTCCGGCCCCGGCTTCTCGGCCAGCTCGACCAGTCCGTGCCACCGGAGGTCCACCAGGCTGCCGTCATGGTCGAGGTCGTGGATGAGGGGGAACAGGAGGGCGACGGCGAAGTCGGTCTTCAGGTCGCCGACGTGCCACGACCCGTCGTGGACGGTTTTCGCCATGAGCGCGCCCCCCTTCCGGACCCAGAAGGGCGCCTCGCCCTTCAGCTCGTCCATGGCCTTCGCCATCGGCGGCGGGGCGCCGCAGGCCCGCATCACGGATTCCTGGGAGTGGGTCATGGCCCGCCGTACCCCGATGACGGTCATGCAGAGGGACCTCCATTGCTGCCCTGACGGCACGCCGGAACCCGAGGAGGGGATGTGCCCGTCGGGCAGGTGGCGGAGAGCGGGGAGCATGTCGATGACGCAACGGTCGGGGTTGGGAACCGATGTGTCCCCTTCCCTGAAGTCATCCAGCCGGATGCCGCCGAGGGACCTGACGGCCCGGCGCGTCGTCCCGACCTCGGCCGATACCCGCTCGACGAAATTGTCCTCCTCGTCGACGCAGCGGAGCGCCTCCGGCCGGAAGGAGCACAGGGCCGAGACGAGGAGGGGATAGGATTCGAAGGCCTGGCGCCGTATCGCCATCAGCTTGTCGTCGGAAGCGGCCGAGATCCAGTTGTAGAGGGGGACCGAGGCCTCGCCGTGGGCGCGCATGACGTCGAACACCCGTCCGTCGAGAAGTCCGAGGAACGCGGACGCCGCCTGCTCGTTCCTGAGGTCGCACGCCTTGAGGACCGCGTGCGTGACGAGGTGGCCGTAGGAGGCCGCCAGCCTGTCTGCGAGCGCGGGATCGTCCGCGAGCGTGCCGATCACCTGCCCGGCCTTCACGCTCCTCGTGGCATCGGGGTATTCAGCCTCGTCCGGCCATGCCGAGACGGAGCGGTCACCCCTCCTGGCCTTCAGCCGGAAGCTGAGGACGGCATTCCCCGACCTGTTGGCCCAAAGGGTTCCGTCGAACGGCGCGCGGACGGGCTCGCCCCGCAGGAGGTCCGCAAGCAGCGGCACGAGACCCGGGAAGGGGGACCCGACCGAGTTCTGGCGGGCGCGCTGCGCGAGGCTCCCCGCGTGGAGGGACGCCGAGCGCCAGTTGTCCGGCACGCTCGACCAGCGGGGGTCGGGCGCGGTGCGCTTGGACAGGCGGAGCCGGATGTCATCGGCGGCCCTGCTCGGCGTGAGGTCGGGGTCGCGCAACATGTCGGCATGGACCCTTCCGTCCGGCCGCTGGACGAGGAGGAGGCTCGTGTCCGGCCGCATGGAGGATTCCGTCCGACGGCGGGTGCCGAATGCCCCGCGCCTGCCCTCGCCGATGATCTGGAACGACAGTGCGTTCCGGAAGGGGTCGCCCCTGCCTCCGCCCAGCACCATCGGCGACGCGAGGCGCTCGAACGCGGCTATGCGCGACACGACCTCCGCGACCTGGTCGGGCTTCCTTCCGCCTGTCGCGGCAGTGAGCCACTGCGTGCATGCCTCTGCTGCGGACGGCTGGCCGAAGGTGCGGAGTTTCATGGGTTGCAGCCGATCCGCCGTCCTCAGGCCCGCATGGGTGCAGGCGTGACGGTCCTGGTCCACTCGGGGCGATCCGCCAGCGTGGACGAGAGGGTTGTCACGGACCGCGCAACGAACATGTCGCGCGAGTGTCCGACGGGGACCAACCCGTCAGGGCCTTCCGCCTCGATCACGAAGCCGAAGGCGGACTTCGTCATGGTCCACGGGAACGGGGTCGTGGGGCCTGGCTTGGGAAGCCTGGCGGTCAGGACGTCGAAGGCGAACCTCGCGTTCGCCTCGGGCGAGTCCGCGTCCACGAGGCCTGCGTCGTCGCGGAGCGTGATGATCTCCCGCCCGTCCTCGCAGATGGCATAGCCGTCTGCCGACCTGGCGAGCGTGACCTCTGTCCATGAGCCGGCCTCAGTCCTCACGTTCCTCCTGTCGATCATCGTCATGTAAGCCTCCGCCGGTGCATGCCTGGTGAGGGCCAGCGTCGGAACCGGATGAGAAAGGCACAATCCGCCAGTGGCTGCCTATGGACCGCCCGGCACGTCGGAAGGGGCGGGCCTCCAGTCGTCCGGGAGCTCGGGCACGTCGAACGCGACGGCCACCACGTCCTCGTCGGGGCCGTCCTCGGCGCCCCAGGCGCACTCGACGACCTGCACGACCGAATGGCCGCGCTCCTCGAGGGCGCGATGGACCTTGTCCGTGTCGACCATGTCCTCGCAGACGTACACGGCTACCCCCGGCACGCCGGAGTGCCCGGCCCACGCGCCCACGCCCATGGAGAACATGACCTCGTGGAGGTCTTGCTCCGCCCTCTCCCTGTCGAAGGGGACCCCAGCCCCGCTTGCCGTACCGTTCATGTGATCCCCCTTGCGGTTGGATCACAGTATGGACTCTCGGGAGGAAAGCGAGAATTCGATCCTTTTCGCGCGTGGGCGGTTGCCTTTCGGTCCTTAGAGGGCTAAACCCCGCACGGGCCTGCGACGGCCCCTGTGCTTCGAGGCGGAGACCGGGCGGCATCCCCTCCCCGTCAACGCTTCCTCAATCTCCGGAGGGCACCCTCCGACGTGATCGAGGCCGGGCTGGTTCCGTCGGGTTGCTCCTGCGTCCCCGCAGGGGTGGGGCATCGATCGTGGAGGAACACCTCCGTTCTGTGGACGATTACGACGAGGGGCGGATGCCGGGTACGGACCGCAACATGAGGCTGCGGCGACGACACGGGTTCGGCGGTCCCTCGGGCACGGGGGCGGCATGACGCTGGACCTCGTCGACGTCGTGCAGCGGCTGATGACCGCCAGGATGGAGCTGAAGCTGGGCCCGCTCAAGGTCAGGCAGGACAGGCTCGCGTCCATGGACTGGAGGCGGGTCGGCACGATCTCCGAGTTCGCCGCCGAGCTGTTCCAGCAGTCGCGCGACTTCAGGCAGCGGCCGGACAATGTCGCGGAGATGAAACGCATCGCCGCGTCCCTGCGCGAGATCGCGAACGACCTCAGGAAGGCTCCGCGATGCCCGAGCGAGGACGACCTCGTCGCCCGCTACGTCTCGGGCGAGATCGAGCTGATCACGGTCCTCGCGATCACCGGATGGGACTGGGACCGCCTCTCCAGGGAGTGCAAGGCCAGGAAGCTCCCCCAGACCCCGGTCGCCGCCGAACCCGCCGAGAACTGGCTCGTCAACCTCCTGGGCAAGGGGCGGGGCAAGCCGTCAGGACCGAAGCCCGGCGGGAACGCCGGACCCGCCAGGTAGCCCCCGGTCAGATCACGAAGAAGTCCTTGTGGGTGAGCGCCAGCCCCGGCTTGAGCTGGGCGAATTTCACCTGTGCCGCCTTTCCGGTCCCGTCCGCGTCGTAGTAGACGGCCCCTGTCTTGGCATCGTAGACGAGGCGATCGGTGGCATCGTGTGCCTTTGCCCCCTTCCAGAACATCTTGGGATCGAGCTTCGACGGGCTTGAGGGTGTGCCCTTCCTGCCGAGCTTGGTGAACACCCCGTTGTCGAGGTGGATCGAGTCGTCCCTCACGCTGAAGTCGGTGATCCGGTCCACGTTGCCCGTCCTGCTCGGCCTGGTGTCGAACAGGAAGGTGTCCTTGCCCCCGCCTCCGGTCAGGACGTCGTTCCCGCCCCTGCCTGACAGGGCATTGTCCCCCGCGTTGCCGGAAATCCGGTTGGCCGAGGCGTTGCCGATCCCGTTGGAAGCGCCCTTGAGGAGAACGAGGTTCTCGACCTCGGCGGACAGCCTGAAGGAGGATGCCGAGGACAGGACCGTGTCCGTTCCCTGGCCGCGAAGCTCGACGACGATGTCGGCGGAACTGTCCACGAGGTACGTGTCGTCACCCCAGCTCCCGCTCATCGTGTCGTTGCCCCTGCTTCCCAGGAGGGTGTCGTTCCATGCGGTGCCTGTCAGATTCAGCCCGGACGGGGCGGCGCCGGAGAACTCACTCAGGTAGGCCGCGCCCGTGCCCGGCAGCTCCCCGTCGCTGAGCTTGCCCCGGAAGTCTGAATTGGAGTTCCAGTAGCTCTGGTAGAGCACGTTGTGGCTGTCGAACCACTCCGAGACGCGCGCGATGAACGGTGCGGCGTCGGGGGAGTTCACGCCCCATTCCGAGTAGGCGGTCGGCTTGCCCCGCGAGGCGGCGAAGGCCTCCAGCCAGGCAAGCCCGTACCGCTGGTTCAGCATGTGGTCCCAGGCCGCCACCGGGTCCTTGGGATGCCATTCTGTGTTGTAGTAGAAGTCCATGCCGATCACGTCGACGTACCCGTCGCCGGGATACGCGAGTGACGGGTCCCAGTCGCGGTCCGTATTGACGTTCCACTCGAACCGGAACCTGTCCGACACGGACCGGAACGCGTCGACGAAATGCCTGTAGGCCTGGACGAAGTCGGCCTCGCGCCCGCGTGCCGCCCAAGGCATCCATTCCCCGTTGAACTCCTCGCCCATCCGGACGTAGATGATCTCGTCCGCCGGGCGCGCGTCGACGATGGTCCTGGCCGCCTTGGCGTAGAGCGCGTCGTAGTCTCCGGCGGCCGCCTCCGCGAGGCTTCCCTGGTTGGCGAAGAGGGGAATGTTCCAGAACAGGGGCTTGCCGAGATGCGCGAACTGCCCGGCGACCCAGCCGATGCTGCCCTCCCAGTCGGCCCAGCTCGCCCTCCCGGTGTGGGCGCGCACGAAGTCGACCTGCCGGCCGAGCCAGGACTCAAACCTTTGGACGTCCGCAGGATCGTTGCCCGTATAGGCTCCGAGCATCGTCATCGAGTGTCTCCCGTCAGGCTGCGTAAGGACCGGACAGGATCAAGCATGGCGCACGGATGCGGGCGATGTCACCCGCGGTGGCGGCTCAGTGCAGCCTCGGGCGCCCGACCGTGGGGGAACCCACCGCCTCGCGCGCGACCTCGATCTGCCTGTCGCTCATCGGCGCGCTCCACGGGATGGCGACCAGCGCCCAGGTGCCGTCTCCCCTCGCGGCGATGGAGAACTCCCCGCACACCCCGTCCGGATCCTCGGCGTATGCAGCAAGCTCGGCCTCGGTCCGGATTCCCTGGTTGTAGGCGACGTAACGCTCCGGGTCGCCGGAGACGCACCTGACACGGCCGGGGGCAGGATCGTCGATGTCGTCGCCCTCGAGCTCCACGATCCATGTCTTGCCGCCCTCGTGGACCAGGGCGCCGTACATGTGCTCCATCTCGCGCGGGTCGGTGACGTAGGCGTGGTTGAACCTGCCCTCCAGTTCCACGAACTCGTAGTTGAGGTGATGGTCAGCAGTGAGGATGACGCTGCGGATCGTCAGCCGCCCGTTGTTTGCCGCGACAGCCCTCTCGAGAACCTCGCGCCTGTCGCCCTCGACGGACGGATGCAGCATGACGGACTCGCCCGGGGCATGGGACATGGCGGCGACCCGCGCCTTCTGCCGGTCGTCAACCTCGGCCTCGTAGATGTACCCGTCCATTGCCCGCTCCGTCGTTGCGATGTCGGTACGACCATCGCCCCTGGGGACGCAACGCTCAACGGACGGGTTTCGCGTCCTTCGGGCCGCCGAGGCCGGAACGGAGGCCGACCCTGTCGCCCGCCGCCCTGCCCTTCCTGAACGACAGCGGGTCGACATCGCGACGGCCCACCCTGGCACCCTTGAACTCCGCATTCTCGGACTTGAGCGCCTCCTCGATGAGGGCGTCCTTGAGCGGCACGAGCGCCGTTCCGGTCGCCTTGCGGGATGGGGCCATCTCGCGGATGCGCTCCGACAGGCGGTCGGCCATGCCAGCCATGAAGGCGTCGGCCTTCCGCTCCCGGAAGCGTCGCTCGAGGAGCACGAAGCCCGTTTCCGTCAGGAAGGCCTGGGTATCGCGGCGCATGGCGTTCTCGCAGACATCGAGGAGGTATCCCGCGACCTCGACGTCATGGGGCAGCCCGAAGAAGGTGCCCTTGGTGGCTGCGGCGCCGGACCCGTTCACCCAGAAGCGGGCGCCGACGAGCTTGGCGATCGCGTTCGCGACCCGCGTGAGGTGCGCCCTGCGGACCGGATCGAGGCCGCACTCCTGGCTGCGGGTGCCCGATTCCCTGACGTCCACGTCGTCCATGTCGAGATCGTGCGCCGCCATCAGCTCGGCGGCCTTGGCAGCCGCCTTCATCGCCTCCAGCTCGGTCGCCCCGTTGTCGACGGTGAGCTTCAGGAGGGCCCGGACCTTCCTGAGGACGGATTCCCGCCTCTTCCTGCGCGCCTCGCGCCCCTCCGTCCCGTCGGTGGGTTCCCCTGCCATCCGTGTCCCCCGTTTCAAGAGAAGGGTAGGATCGGTTTCCGAAGGGGTAAAGGATTCGATCCCTCAAACGCGACGCGGCCGCGCTGGGCGGCCGCTCGCGTGTCCTGCGGGTACGGGATCAGGGCCTCGGGGCGGCCGCCGGCTCGAGCGCTTCCCTGGCCGCCTCCCACGCCATGTCGACCTCCTCCCACTCGGAGCCGTCCTCGTGGCGGGCGGAATGGATCAGCAGCAGGCAGGCGTGGACGGCCGGGCTTGCGCCCTTCCACTCGACCTGGATGTCGTCGAAATCTTCCTCGTCCAGTTCTTCCCTTGCCGCCTCGATGGCCGCGCGTGCGCCGGGCACGGCATCGAGGGCCTTCTCCACGGCAGCCTCGACGTCGCTCCAGTCCATCGAGCCGCCGCGCTCCTCGCCGAGGTCGTATGCACGGCACAGGGCCTTGCACGCCCTTGCGGCAGCCGCCTCATCGGCGACGGATGGATCAATCGTGACGATCTTGTTTGCCATTGTGGACCTCCGGTGGTGTCCCGCCATCCATCGCTCGAGAGCTGGAAAGCGACAAGGCCCGCCCGTCCCTCACAGGAGGCGCTCGAGCATCTCCATCGGTTCGAAGTCGGACACCAGGGGGCGGTTGCTCACGTGCACAGGGATGCCCTTGCGGCGGGCGGTGCGGACGACCTCGTTCTCGAGTTCCACGTCCCCTGCGGCCACGAGCACGAGGCTGGCCTCGGCGATGTCGCTCTCCCGGACGGTCCTGTTCCGCTCCTCTACGGCGAACATGCGCGCCAGGCGCTTCACGCGGTCGTCGATCTCGCGGGAGACCAGGACGACGTCGTCGGTGCGCACCGTGGCGAGACGCAGCAGGTCGATGGTGGTGTTGCCGCCGCCCACGACGAGCACGCGGTCGGCCGACGGCCGGCGGTCGGAGTGATGGTCATGGAACGACATGGAAGCCTCCTCCCTGTCTCGGCGAACGGTCGGATCGGGATGCGGGCTCGATAGCGCGTACGTGTTGCGATTTCATGAAGGCCGTGGCTGGAGCGACGCTAAGGGCGATCATCATGCAGTTCGTCATCGGACGTTTCCCTCTTGTTGTCCCGGCAGCCCGCTGCGTGGGGCTGCGCGACCGCGCGCTCGCTCCCCGGGGCATGCCGAAGGTTGATCTCGTTTAGGGTGTGACCCGTTCGGGCCGTTACCTGAGGCTGGAACAGTGTCTCATCGTGCATCCTCCGTCACATGGGATCCACGATCGCCTCGTGGCGCTTTAGCACTTGGTGACGCGGTGCAAGCTGCTCCCTCAAATCCCGCGACGCGCCTGCCGAGACAGGTGCGTGAAACCATGATGCGCGATAACGGCCACGCTCGCAAGAGGTTCCGTTCTTTTTTACGAACGGTATTGACCTTTATTCAGGTCAGGGTGCTGGTGCCGCCTCGGCATCCTGCCTGAAGAGCGGGATGCGCTCCCCGTCCTCCATGATCTCGAAGTCATCGCCATAGAGGCCGGTGGACAGCCCCCGGACGATTTCGTTCTCCTGCCAGTCGATGGCATCCTTGGGCGTCGCTGCGGTCCTGGCGCTGCGGAACCATGCCGCGTAGGCATCCCTGCTCGCCGCGAGCTTCGGGCCGGCCTCGCCCATGAACATGATCTCCCTGGTGTTCCGGCTGGACTGTCCGTTGGTGAGCCATGTGGTGCGCCTCGCCGACGGATCCTTGACCAGCAGGATCGACCGGAACCCGATGACGCCGGTCGTCAATCGGCAGATCGGCGCCACGAGGCGGGGGGACCGTCCCTGCTCGCTGCGCCCCGCCGGGTTCACGGCATCGAACTGGACGTAACCGTCGCCCTGGCTCCTGATTCCGGTGATCCGAAGCTTGCTGCCCGCCTGTTCCAGGAGGTGGTTGCCGAACGCCACGAGGACGTCGTCGGGGAGGAGGAGCTGATCGTTGCGCCAGGTGCTCACGGTACCGTTCCTTTCACGCCGCAACGCCGTCAGAGGGCGAGGGCTGCTTCCGTGGGCATCGCCAGCGGTCGGCGCTCGCCGTTTTCTACGATCTCGAAATCATCGCCGTAAAGGCCACCCGACAGAACCTCCGCCGTCTGGGCGTCGAAGAAGGCCCTGCGCTGGGCGCTGATGTTCTCCTCGAACCCGCTCCTCACCCATGCCGCGTAGGAGTCCCTGCTCGCAGCGAGCCTCGGTCCCTCCTCGCCGTGGAAGACGATCTCGCGGGTGTTCCTCGATGCCTGGCCGTTCGGAAGCCACGTGTGGGGCTTCGAGGGTGACACGACCTGGAGGATCGAACGGAAGCCCATGTAGCCGTTCCGGAACTCGCAGGTCGGTGCGACCAAGCTCGCTGGCCTGCCGCGGGAGACCCCGTCGAAGACGAAGTGGTCGTAGTCCCGTATCCTGACGGACTCGATCCGCATGTCGGTTCCCGCCGCCTCCAGCAGCCTGTTGCCGAAGGCGACCAGGGCCTCGTCCGGCAGCAGTACCTTCTCGTCGCGGTATGGCGCGCTCATCCATGGCCTCCAAAGTCTCCCTGGATGAGACGGCGCGTCACCGTAAGGCACAACCCGCCGCTGCCGGACGGGGATGGCCTACGTCAGGGAGCCGGCACGTGGGTGGCCGCCTTCGCCTCCTCGTAGGCAAGGGATGGATGGAGAAGCGCCGTCCTGAACCGATCGACGACCTCCTCCGCCACCTCCTCCGTGAGGTCGTCGAGGCGCATCACGTCGTGCTGGAAGAGCATCATCTCCGGCCCGGTCGCGGCCGGATTGATGTGGCGCACGCCGGTCTGCCGGAAGAAGTCGCCGTTGTCGCGGAAGTAAGGCCCGTCGTCGTTCGCCATGACGGCGACGTGGACTTCCCCCTCCGGGTCGTCCTTGCGGTGGACGAGGCGGACCTCGAACTGCATCAGGCTGTCGGCATCGGAATCGTTGATCTTCTGCGACAGGTACCCGGACACGTCGACGGTCTCCCCGTCGCCGTCGGCGACCTTGACGTCGATCAGCCTGCCCTCGGCCTGGTACGGGTCCAGCTCGGCGAGGCGCCTGAGTTCCTCGGGGTTCAACCCGAGTCCTTCCAGCTCCTCCTCGTACTCATCGATGAAATCGCCGACCGCGAACTCCATGGACGTGCGGGCGGACCGCTCGGCCGACGCCCTGACCTCCCACGGGAGGAGGTCAAGCCCGACACCGCCCTCGAGCACGTCGCTCACGGTCATCACCCAGCAGATGGAGTACCCGCCGTCGTTCGTCGAGAAGAAGCCGGGAGCGTCGTCCGCCTGCACGCGTCCGACCTGCGGGACCTCGTCCAGCGACGAGCGGATGCGGACATCGTCGGTCAGCACCTTGGCGATCCCCTCCACGATGGCACGTGCGTTGGCGTCGTTCGGGTGCTGCTTCAGGTAGTCGGTCATGGTCGTGCTCCGTTCGTCGATGTCTACACGTTCCGCCGGGCTCCCGCGAGGGACAAGGACTAGGGACCCGAAGGGATGTGACTGTCGTCGAGATCCCCGCGAAGGATCGCCTCCCTGACGGACTCCCTGTGCGCGGCCTCGTGGGCAGCCAGCCCCGCCTCGCTGAAGCCGACCGCATTCAGGTTCGGCACCTTGTCCAGCAGGGCGATGCCGCCCCTGATGAGGTCGACGGCCAGACCTTTCCCGCGGTGGGGCGGGTCGACCCAGCACATCGCATCCATGTAGTAGCCGACGGTCTCTCCCTCTGTCCTCAGCGCGACGGTCGGAGGATCGAAGCCGGCAAGCTCCACTACCGAGTACTCCGTGCCGTCACGTGTGCCCGACCACAGCGTCCGGCCGAAGTCGTCCCAGTCCCAGACGTGGGTGTAGTCCTCGTCCGAGTCGGTGCCGTCGGCGCGTCCGTCGAACTCGAAGGAAGGGCCGACGTGGATGGCGCCGCCGACGAAATCGTCGATGTCGGCCTGCCACAGCCTGTCCCGGTGTCCCGACTGGGGTTGCGCCTCTGTGGCAGACCGCGGGTCCGCCGGAAGGCTTGGCGTGACGGGCGTCGGCAGGGCGAGGTCCGGAGGCTCCACGCCGTATTCGGCGGCCGCAGTCCGGACGAGGGAAACGGCCTTGCGAAGGGCGGCCTCCGTCGGCATCCGGCCGCCGAATACGGCGTTCCTCGCCGCCTGCGAGACGAGGTCCGTCAGCTTGCACGCGCAGGAGGCCCCCGGCGTCCCCTCGCGCCAACCGCCCTCAAGGCCCTTGACCGTGTGGCGCCAGTCGCTGAGGAACGCCGCGTAGGGGTGGAAGTCCTCGGCATAGAGTTCGACGGTGCGGACCGCCCTGTCTATCTCCGCTTCCTCCATCCAGGTCGTCATCCCGCGCCCTCCTGCGTCACGGGGACATCCTGCAACGGCAGGGGGAAAGCTACGACACGGCCGATCACCGCATCGGAGGGGCTGCGACGGGTTCCTCGATGTCCGGAGCCGTAAGGCCGAACCTGAGCGCCGCCGCCTTGATGGGGTCGAGGGAGGCCCTGAACTCGCCGTCCGACGGCATGGTCCCCCTGAGCCTGACGGCCCGCCCCGCCCTGTGCAGGAGGATCATCAGGTCGCGCGCGCTCGCTGCGCCCGGCGATGCGCCGTCCCATCTGCCCCCGGCACGGGCGACCTCGTCCCGCCAGTCGCGCAGGAACCGTGCGTACGGCAGCGCGTCGGGAGCATAGCGCCCCATGACCGTCGCCGCCCGTTCGATGTCCTGCCCATCCATCCACATGTCCGTTCCTCCCGTTTGTCAGGTCGGCCTAAAGGGAGGGGCCGCTGCCGGGCGTCTGTTGCTCTTCCCTGAAGACGCGGAACGCCCCCCGCAGCATCTGCGACTTCTTCTCGGCCTCGCTTGCCAGCTTGTCCGCGGCACGGTCGAGGAGTTCCGGGGCGTTGCCGATCTCGGCGACCCGGCGGATCAGCCCCTCCGCCACGGGAATGATGCCGACGTCGCCCTCGATCTGGAGCTCGTACCTGATCCGGTACGCTACCCGGAAGGGGTCATCGTCCCAGCCCAGGCACTTCCCCAGGGCATTGCGCAGGGTCTGGTCGAGCTGCTCGCTGTCCCACTCGTCCATGGTCTCGCGGTCCCAGTAGCTGGGGCGGAAGTCGTCGGACAGGCCGAGCACGTAGTCCTTGATCGCTGCGAGGGCTGCCTCATCGGTCGAGATGGCCTCCGCGATGAGCGTCCTGGCGGCCCCGACGATGTAGTTGGCGGTGAGGGCCTTGGTCTTCTCGAGTTCCGCCACGGTGCTCCAGCCCACGGGCCGCTCGACGCCGTCCCCACCCCTGAAGGTCAGGATTCGCGATGTCTTGTAGCGGGCCAGGTCGGCGTCCCCGATCCTGGCCAGGATTTCATTGGTGTCGAACGTCGCCATCGGTCCGTCTCCCGCAGGGATTCACGCCCCGACCATCGCCCGCGAGTGGGCAATCCGCAACCTCGGAACGGCGAAGGCCCCGGCGCTCGCACGCCGGGGCCTTCCCTTGGACCGGGTATTCGTCGACCGGGTCCTAGCCCTGTGCGGCCTCGACGCCCGCCGTCAGGCCCCCGATCTGCTTGCCGCCGTCGCGGGATGCCCCGGCGATGTAGACCACCTTGGCGCCCTTGGAGGATGCGTCGCGCAGGGCGTCGCGCTCGTCGATGCCGGCGAAGAAGGCGAGCACGTCCTTGGCGGCGATGCTGCCGTCCGAGTGCTTCAGGAATTCCTGCATCGCCTCGGAGTTGCCCTCCGCGATGATCTTGCGGACCTTCACGAACATCTCGGACTTGATCCTCAGGCTCTCGGCCTCCGCCTCGGCCTCGCCGACGCGCTTGATCTTGATGGCCGCGGCCTCGTTGGTGGCTGCCTCCTGTTCGCGCTTGGAGCGCAGCACCCGCTCGAAGGCCTGGGCCATCTCGCCGGAGGGCTGCGGCTGGTCGACCAGCACGTTGACGATCTCGTAGCCGAAGCCGCCGAACTTCTCCTTCAGCTCGGCCTCGACTGCGTTCTCGAAGGCGTCCTTGTTGCCGAAGATGGCGTTGAGGTCCATCGTCGTGGCCTGCGTGCGGATCACGTTCTCGATGTACACCTTGATCTGCGCCTCCGGGTCGTCGAGCTCGTAGGCGGCCTGGTACTCGCGGCCGGCCAGCACCCTGTGCTGCACCTTCACCGGGATCGACACGAAGGCCTTGTCCTGCGTCATCGCCTTGATCTCGGCCTCGAGCTGGTTGACCTGGTGGCTGAGCACAACGTCCGTGGACTCGATCGGCCACGGCAGCTTGAAGCGCAGGCCCGCCTTGAGGGTGCGGTTGTACTGGCCGAGGCGGAGCACGCTCACCGACTGCTTCTCGGGCACGATGACGATGGCCGACTTCGCCACGATGAGGGCGATGATGGCGAGGGCGATGTACGGGATCGCCGAGAAGAGGGATAGGGCGGAGTCTACGGGGTCCATTGAACCTGCCTTTCACGTTGAAGTTCGGAAGGACTCATGGATTAGGCGAAAGGACTCGTCAACAGATTTCGTGCGTCCTGGGAGCGAATCCTTCTAGCCGTCGGACCCGGCGTCCGCCTCCCCTGCCTCCCCGTCGGCGGCAGGATGCCTGGGGCCGTCGACCACGGGCGGCTCGGGCGCGGGCGGCAGGTCGGCGTCCTGAGCCGGTGGAGGCGGCGTGAGGTCGGGAAGGGACTCCACCGTCACGGCAGGCGTCGGCGGCACGGGATCGACCCGTTCGGAGGCCTCCCTCGCCTTCCTCCTCTCCTCGGCGACGGCGGAGGCGACCACCCTGCGCACGTCGGCGTTGCTCAGGAAGAGGTCGTGCCTGACCAGGCCGCTGCTGAGGCCCGAGGCGTCGACGACCCTGATCCCGAGCGACTCGATCCTTGACCTCTCGGCCGCGCCGACCCGGTTCCGTCCCGCGAGGGTCGCGGAGACCGCGAGGGCCCTGTCGTCGGACGCCAGGACGACGACCATCTTGCCGTTGAGGGTCCCCATCTTCCTGACCGAGGCCGAGAACCCGTCGACGTCGACGTCCGGCGACGCGAACACGATGGCCCCGAGCCTTCCGTCCGCCTTCTCCCCGAGCCGGAGGTGGAGCTGGCGGAGCGCCTCGACCGTGACCATGCTGCCCATGCTGTGGGCCACCACGTGAACGGTGCCGACGGACGGGTGCGAGACGAGGTCGTCGAGCACCGTCTCGAGGGCGTCCCTCGACCACATCGCGCTCTCGCGGTCGGTCAGGTAGTCGAGGATCTTCGCGCGGGAAGGCCACGAGAAGAGGACCGTCTCTCCGCGGAATCCCAGTCCGTCCGACAGGCGGGCCGCGTCGAGTGCCGCGCTCTCGAAGGTCTCGTTGTAGCCGTGGACGTACAGGAGGACGTCCCTCCGCCCCTCGGTGCGCGGCAGGGCGGAGGCCAGGGATGCGGCCGGTTCCACGCGCTCGATGCCCCAGTCGACGATCCCGGCGGCCGCGAGGGAGAACCTCCCGGCGAGGTGCGGGGAGGACAGGCGCACCCTGGCGGCCGACGGGCGTGCCGCCCTCTCCGCGTCGAACCACGGCCGGCCGCCGGGAACGGGTTGGCGGGTCGTGACGGCGGTGAGGGCCGGGCTTCCGGCGATGTCGGACGGGAAGGAGGCCTTGTCGGCCGGGCCGGACTCGATGCGGGCGCAGGCCGAGAGGGCCAGTCCCGCTACGAGGCAGGCCACTCGCAGGTAGCGTCTCATGGTCAGGGTCTCCCTTCGGGATCCGGAAGGGGCAGGACGCGGACGCCCTGCCCCGCCGGGATCAGGTCTCGAGGAAGGTGCGGAGCGGCCGGCTCCGCGAGGGGTGCTTCAGCTTGCGCAGGGCCTTGGCCTCGATCTGGCGGATGCGCTCGCGGGTCACCGAGAACTGCTGGCCGACCTCCTCGAGGGTGTGGTCCGTGTTGATGCCGATGCCGAAGCGCATGCGGACGACGCGCTCCTCGCGGGGCGTCAGGGTCGACAGCATCCGCGTGGTCTTGTCCTTGAGGTCGGCCTGCACCACCGCGTCGAGCGGCATGAGGGCGCCCTTGTCCTCGATGAAGTCGCCGAGGTGCGAATCCTCCTCGTCGCCCACCGGGGTCTCGAGCGATATCGGCTCCTTGGCGATCTTCATCACCTTGCGGACCTTCTCGAGCGGCATCTCGAGGCGCTCGGCCAGCTCCTCCGGGGTCGGCTCGCGGCCCTGCTCGTGCAGCATCTGGCGCGAGGTGCGGACGATCTTGTTCACCGTCTCGATCATGTGCACCGGGATGCGGATCGTGCGGGCCTGGTCGGCGATCGAGCGGGTGATCGCCTGCCGGATCCACCAGGTGGCGTAGGTCGAGAACTTGAAGCCGCGGCGGTAGTCGAACTTGTCCACCGCCTTCATCAGGCCGATGTTGCCCTCCTGGATCAGGTCCAGGAACTGGAGGCCGCGGTTCGTGTACTTCTTGGCGAGCGAGATCACGAGGCGCAGGTTGGCCTCGACCATCTCGGTCTTCGCCTTCCTGGCGTCCTTGTCGCCCTTGCGGACCATCGTGACGATCCGGCGGAACTCGTCGGTGCCGACGCCGACCTCGGCCGCGAGCTGGCCGATCGAGTTCTTGAGCGAGGTGATCTGGGCCGAGTCCTTCTCGACGAACGCGGGCCAGGCCTTGCCGGGGAGCGCGGAGATGCGCTCGATCCACTCGGCCGCGGTCGACGAGGCGGAATGGTGCCGCAGGAAGTCCTCGCGCCCGACGCCGCGGGACTCCGCGAGACGGAGCAGCGTGCCCTCGAGCTTCACCATCTTCTCGTTCACGTCGAAGAGCTGCTTCACCAGCGCGTCGATGCGGTTCTGGTTGAGCGACAGCGATTCCACGTCCTTGCGGATGGTGCCGAGGCACTCCGTGTACGCGGCGTCGCCGGAGGCGGCGTCGCGTGCGATGTCGTTCAGCTTCGCGGTGTTCTCGCAGATGCGGTTCAGGATCTCGACGATCTGCGGCATCAGCTCCGCCTCCTTGGCGGAGATCGACGGGCCGGGGTCGTCCTCGCCGGCCTCGTCCTCGAAGCCTTCCGACTCGGACTGCTCGGCGTCGGCGACCGCCACCGGGGCGCCGGGGCCGTCGGGACCGGCGTAGGTCGCCTCGAGGTCGATGATGTCGCGCAGGTGAATCTTGCCTGCGAGCAGCTCGTCGCGCCAGACGTTGATGGCCGTGAAGGTCATCGGGCTGGCGCACAGGCCGGCGATCATCGTCTCGCGGGCCGCCTCGATGCGTTTGGCGATCGCCACCTCGCCCTCGCGGGAGAGGAGCTCGACGGAACCCATGTCGCGGAGGTACTGGCGCACCGGGTCGTCGGACCGCTCCTGGCCGCCGCGCACGTTCGCCGCCTTCTTGACCGGGGCGACGGCGACGTCCGCGAGGTAGGCGGCGGGCTCGTCGTTGATCTCGACCTCGATGTCCTCGGCCTCCTCCACGTCGTCGTCGTCGACGATGTTGATGCCCTCGTCGGCGATCACCGTCATGACCTCGTCGACCTGCTCCGACGTCACCGTCGGGTTCTCGGTCAGCTCGTTGATCTCGTGGTTGGTGACGAAGCCGCGCGCGCGGGCCTTGGCGACGATGCGCTTGACCAGGGCCTCGCCGTCAACCACCGGGGCCTCGGCGCCCTCGAGAGCCACATCGTCCTTGTCCGACACGTCCGCCGCCATCCGCGTTTCTCCGTCCTTGTGGCGGGCCCAAGCGGCCCTGAATCCTCTAACTGGTAATCGCCTCCCCGAGGGGCAAGGAATCCTTTCGAGAGCCAGTCCCTTCATGGATTCGCGGCGAACAGGGGACCCTTGTAAGCTCTCGGAAGGATTCGTGCAAGCGCAATGTTGACGAATCCTTGCCGGCATTGCGGGGCGTCCTTGTCCCCTGCGGCGCGCGGCGCGAGGATGCCCGCAAACGGCACAGACGGAGGGAACCATGGCAGGCAAGGGGAAGGACAGGGAGGCTCCGTCCAGGCTGAGGAGGGCCCTCGACATCGCGGCGGCACCGCTCGACCTCGTCGCCGACTTCGTCGTGAGGCCCCTTCTCGTCACCCCCGCCGGGCGGGGGCGCTGGCCCTCGGCCGACTCGCCGACCGGCTACAAGCCGAGCTGGCGCGGCTACGGCAAGGAACCCTTCTGGTACCCGGAGGCGATGCGCGCGGACCTGGTCGAGGACGTGATCAACGGCCGGTACAAGAGGATGAGGGACCGCGAGCTCTCGAGGGTTCCGCTCCTCGACCTCGCCGAGCGCAAGAGGATCAGCGACGCCATCGAGCTGAGGCGTGAGAGGGACATCGAGGCTTACAGGAAGGGCGGGCACGACAAGGTCGAGCAGACGCCCCGCATGGCGCGCGATCACGAGCAGCAGGTGCGCCAGCGGGAGCAGGAGCGGCTGGCGCGGGAGGCGGAGGCTAGGGCAAAGGTGGCCGAGGCGATCGGCCCCGCCGTGCACGGCTACGCCTCCGCCCCGCCGGAAGCGCGGGCCCAGATCCTCTCCGGCCTTCCTCCCCACGTCCGCGACTGGCTCGGCAACCTGCCCGAGACGGCGCTCTGGGAGATGAAGCACGTCGGCGCGGCGGCCTGCGGCCGCATGGCCATGGGCGAGGGCGTCCTGAGGGGCGTTCCGCGCTGCCCTCAGCCCGGCGCGCCTCCCGAGCCGGCCCAGGGGGTCCAGGGGTTGGGGGCAGCGCCCTGGGTCGTGGGACTCACGCACGCGGAATGGTCGGCGATCAATGCGCGTGCGGCGAAGGT
>Ga0256853_1000040_pt1 | contig 18151 bp, 27 predicted proteins | sample BONnt6_FD_181171 | JGI IMG/M metagenome (GOLD analysis project Ga0256853, IMG submission 181171) | Terrestrial sediment cell enrichment communities from Utah, United States - BONCAT_SYTO_Terrestrial_sediment - 6 | ecosystem: Environmental > Terrestrial > Deep subsurface > Rock core/Sediment... | reverse complement strand
CTCGCACAGGAGGATCTCAGCCGAGCGTCTGGAGCTGAGCGTGGTGCCCATCCAGTTCTCGATGTCGAGGAGGTTCATGCGGGTGAGGAGCTTGCCCGCCCGCTTCGAGAGGATCTGGCAGATCGCCTCGAAGGCCTTGGCGATGGTCTCGTCACCGGAGCTGATCCAGCCGTAGCCCTTGAGGCGGATGCCGGGGGCACGGATCTCGGAGAAGTCGAGGACGATGTGGTCCACGGCCTTCTTCATGGCCATGATCTTGCCGAGGGCCTTAGCCCAGGCAGCGGCACTGTCGCCCACCGAGAGGTTCCACACACGCTGTCCCGAAAGGGGGTCGTTGTAGAACACCTCCTCGTTGGTCTCCCGACCACGGACGCCTCGGTTCCAGTCGGCTATGGTCTTACCCGACCGAACCACATGGACGGTCGTCACCGGCTTAGCGAAGCCGTTGAGAACCCCAGGCATCCCAATCGAGCCCACGCCGCAGCCCTGGAGGAGCAGCCAGAAGTGATCGACCAGATCGTGGACGGTGGCCGCACGGGAGAACGAGCAGTTGAACTGCGAGGCCTCGCGCTTCTTCGCCACCTCGGTTCCGCCGAGCCACAGGGTGCGGCCCGACATGGAGACCTTGCGGTCCAGCATGAGCCGCTCCAGATCAGCCAGCTCGTACTCTTGGTCGAAGTTGAGAACCGAGCCCTTGGCCCGCTCCCAGAGCCACCGCTGGTGGCCGATGACACGATAGACAGTCTGCGCCCACGTCTCGAAGACGGTGCCCTCGGCGTTGAGGGGGCGGTTGTAGGTGCGCCGAGTGACGATCTTAGCGCGGGTGCTTAGTTCCATTGTTCTTACTCTTGGTTATATTTCCGGGGGTGGATAGATCAGCGCACGAGGTCGCTGAGATCACAGGGCTGGTAGCCCTCCGGCTTCAGAACCTTGCCGTCCTCACGACGCCGAACGGTGCCGTCCGCGTGGACCTTGCTCATGTTGTTGGCGTGGACGCGCTCGAAGGCTTGTTCGCGGATCTCGGGGGGCATCGCGTCCACGAGGTCGAGGAAAAGCGAGACGCTGAATGACGGCTCGGGTAGGTCGTCCGGGTTCCCACCAGCGTTATCGAAGCCGATGGCCACATAGGCGAGGTCGGCCATCTCCTTCATCAAGTTGGTGATCGCCTCTGCGACCTCCTTCTGCTCCTCCTCCACGAGCTTGGCCCAGAACTCCGGGGTGTTGGGCGTCTGGAACGTGGCCTGGAACTCTTCGAGCATCTGTTCGGGGGTCTTCACTTGAACTTCTCCATCAGGTCACGGACAGCCCACCGGAGGTCGGTGAGGGTGCCCTCGTTGCGAATGAGGTGGTCGAACTCGAAGCCCTCCAGGGCTCCCTCCGACCGGTGCTGTTGAGTGACGACCGCAGCGGGTCGCTTGACGTAGACGGTCTTGCCCCCGAGCTGGCGGATGACCTCCATCTCGTGAACGAAGCGCATGTCGTCCACGACCACATGGTGGCCTTGGGCGAGCGCCTCCTTGATGTTCTCGATGGCGATCTTCGACCACAGCTCGCGGTCGATCAGGTCACGCCACTCGGTGCCCAGCGTCTGCATGATGCGGCGCGGGGTGATCTGCGGCGGGCCGTTGGAGAAGCGGTTGAAGTCGGGGTCGTTCTCCTTGAGCCAGCCGGGAACGGGCTGCTCCTTCAGGTCACCCTCAACGCACCGGTCGATGTCACTCGGGGACACGCCCATGTGCAGCAGGAGAACCTTGGTCATCTCCTTGAGGGGACCGGCGAACTTGACGAGCTTCGCGCCGTACTCGCCCACCAGCACCTTGGCGACCTCGGACTTCCCGCTCCCCATCGCAGGGGAGTAGAGGCCGAAGACCGTTCGCGGGCTGAAGAGCTTGATCTGTGCGGGGTCGGAATGGTCTGGGCGTGCGTCTGCGATGGGGGACATAGGGTCACCTATGGGGTCCAGAGGATGGGGGTCTTGGCCTGGAAGTCGTAGTCCGAGGCCTGGAGGATGCGAGCCACGCGGGCCTGGACGAGGGCGTCGTCCTCAGTGAGGCCGCGCTTCTCGAAGCAGTCCACGACCGCTCGCCAGAGGTTGGTACGGGTGGGGGCGGCGATCTGATCGAGGATCGCCTTGGCCTTCACGGGGCCGATGGTCGGACACCCGGCATAGCCATCGGTCGCATCGCCCGTGAGGGTCTGGGTCATGTGCCAGTAATGGGCCTCCTCCGGGGTGATCGTGACGATCTCCCGGTCAGGCCACCGGCACCACAGGCCGGGCACGGTCTTCATGTCCTTGTCGATGGACACGATGATCCGCTCCTCGCCCTTGTGGTTCATGGTGGCGAGGATCCCCATGCAGTCGTCGCCTTCGAGGCCAGGGCGAAACACCGCTCCGCGCTCGTCGATGAGCCACTGCTTGAAGGCCTTAAGGACGAGGGGCTTCTTCCCTCGCTTGCCCTTGTAGGTGGGCAGGATGCTCTTGCGGAAGTTGCCCTCGCTGTCGGTCAGGCAGAGCTTGATCTCGGTCGAGCCCAGCTCCTCCGTGATCTCCGCGAGGAGAGCGTCGAAGGTGTCACGGACCTCCTCGAAGGAGGAGGACCATGTGTAGTAGCCGGGCTCGTACTCGACCTCCTGCTGGACCGCAGCACAGGCGTTGTAGGCGATCACGTCAGCGTCGATGAGGAGGACACGTTTCATACGTCCACCTCGTGCTTGGTGTAGCGACAGGGACCACCCATGACCCCCGGTCGCCAGTACATAGCGCCGTCCTTCCAGAACACGTTCAGGCACCAAGGAGTGGCCGGGGTGCTGGCCTTCGCGTTCCCCACGACGACCGCGAGGAGGAGGAGGGCGAGCATGAGGGTGACGATGACCCGCCCGATATGTTGGGGGCCGATCATAGGTTCAGCGCCTTGACGAACATATCGGTCTGCTCGAAGCCGCCGATACGAAGCCCGTCATAGAAGACCTGGGGGACAGTCTTCACGCCGTTCGCCACCATCCATTCGAGAATATCTCCTCGGTCGGATAGGTCGAGATACAGGTACTCGTGGCCGTGGGCCGTGAGGACTTCCTTGACGCGGTCGCACCAGGGGCACTTAGGCTTGCCCACGATGACGAAGCCGTCAGTGGAGATCATTGCAGCTTCCTTTCGGGGTGCATCGCCATGACCACCGTCTCGATGGTGAGGGCCATGTAGTCGAGGAGATCGCAGCGGGCCTCGTCGTTCTCGGTGTTGTCCACCGCGTAGGCCAGCCGGATCAGGAGGTCGCCCCGGTTCACCACCGGGTCGAAGTTCGGCATGGGGACGGCGGGCTCGTAGTAGCCATCATCGTCGTCTTCAGGTTCCATTGGTCACTCCAAGGTGGCGGGCCAGCTCCGTCACCCGCTCATGCTCAAGCTGCATCTCTTGCAGCTTCGAGATGAAATGGGGGACTTCCTGAGCGGGGATCTCGATGTGTTGCTCAACGATCATGTGACCGGCCCCCCGAGTGGGGGCGTAGATCAGGAGGCGTTTCGTGTTGAGGGTCATGGTGTACTGCCCGATCCGCTCGTCCACGGAGAGGCTGATGTGGGCCTTAGCCATTGGTCAGGGCCTTCCACGATACGGGGAACAGAGGGGCGATCAGGCGGTCCCACTCCTTGGCCAGGAGTTGGATCTCCACCTGGGAGTGGGCGTCGATGCGGAGGGAGTAGGCCCGAGCGAACGCGGCGAGGGAGCCCGTCACGTAGTAGCTCGTCATCATCGACTGGGGCAGGACAGCCCGTGCGACCTCGGGGGCTACACCCCGGTCGAGCATCAGCTCGTAGGTCTTCAGGCACTCCTCGATGCGGGTGCGGTAGGCAGCGGTGACGAGGATGTCATCCACCAGCTCGTCGGAGCTGCCCTGCTTCTTGTTCGCGGCACGCTTGCGGAACTCGGGGAAGTAGAACTCCGGTGTGCTGTCCACGTAGCGGCGGGACACCTCGTTGTATGCGAAGCCCGCCGTGTGCTTGAACCGCTGCCTCGCCACGAAGATCGGCACGGTCTCCCGCAGGGTGATCTGAGCGTGGGCGAAGGGGGTCCAGTGGTTGTGCTTGGCGAGGTACGAGATGAGCTTCTCGTCCTTGGAGGAGAGGGTTAGCACCGGAGACGCCTCCACCTCCCATGCTGTTTCCCAGTCACTCTCCTTCTCGAAGCTGACCCTGGCCGCGTTCACGACCGTCAGGTCCGTCCCCATGTGGTCGATCAGTTCAGCGCGCATCGAAACCTCCGAGGATCTCCAGGTGGCGCAGCCCCCGGTTCGTGATGAGCCACACGTTGCTGTACAGGCCAGCGGCACGGCGGGTGGTGATGAAGCCATCGCTCGCAGCCATCGCTACGAGGTCGGCGTTCTCCCGAGCGAAGTCGCTCTTGGTCGTGAAGGGCGTGGCCCAGGCACGCTCCAGTATCTTAGTGAGTGTCACGCCAGTTGCTCCCAATCTTGAACTCCCCTGCGATGGGGATGCGAAACCCGAAGTGTTCTCCTGCCCGTGCCATTGACTGGACGAGGACTTGTCCGACGACATCTGCGATCTCCTTCTTGCACTCGACCTGCATCTCGTCGTGGACGTGAGCGACAAGCGCCCAGTCCTTACCGAAGATATATCCGAGGTCGGATAGTTCTTGATACGCGAAGACCGTCGCTTGCTTCGCGATTAGGGCTCCTGCGGATTGCAGCAACGTGTTGAGTGCTGCGTGTGGTGAGCGGATACGAAGGATCCGACCATCGAGGCCCTTGATCCAGCCCTTGGCGGCAGCGGCAGAGACCGCGTCCTTGAGGGCCTTGAGGGCTGGGGTCTTCTTCAGGAAGGCGCGCTTGAGCTTCTTCCCGATCTCCCGCTGCTCCTCCTCCGTGCCATTGGGCAGGACGATGGAGCCGATCTTCACGTCACCCGCGCCGTAGAGGTAGGCGTAGATGAACGTCTTCGCGTCGTTGCGGGTGGGTAGGCCAGCGGCTTGCTGGTTGACGGTGTGGATGTCCCCTTCGAGGAGGACCAGTCCGTAAGCGCCGTCGTCGTACTTGGCCATGTAGTGGGCGAGGCAGCGTAGCTCCAGGCCCGAGAGGTCGGCCCCCACCAGCACGCGGCCAGGGGAGACGGTGAAGAGGGACCGGCACTCGGCCCCATAGGGACTGCCAACGCGCGGCACCTGGGCCACGTTGGGATTGCTATGGGTGCATCGTCCGGTCACAGCGCCGTTCGTGTTGACACTGCCGTGGATCCTCCCCTTCCGCTCCAGGCGCAGCCACGCCTGATCGCCCTCGGCCAACTGACCGATGCGCTTCTCCACGAGGAAGTGTTCCGCCAGGAGCTTGGCCTGGGGGTACGGCAGCTTCTCCAGCACGCTCTCGTCCACCTTGGGCTGGCCGCTCTCGGTGAACTCCTGGGGCACCCACCCCAGCTCCTTGAGGCGAGCCGCGATGTGGTGACGGGATGAGGGGTTGAACTCCTGCCACTCGATGCGGCTGAAGGTGGAGTCCTCGGTCTCCTCGGAGAAGTAGCCGGTCTCCCAGCCACGGCTCTTGTGGAACCGGGTCTCGGCCCCGAGGGAGCTGACAACCCACCGCTTGGCGCTGCGCTTGAACACGCCAGCCTCGCCCACCCAGCGAGCCGGGAAGGCCTCCTTCAGCTCCCGTCCGATCTCCAGGCGGCGAGCCACCAGGGTCGTGTAGAGCTGCTGAGCTGCGGCCACATCGAAGGCGAAGCCGTGCCGCTCTTGCATGGCGATGACCGTGCAGAACTCGTGCTCCAGCTTGAGCGCCTCGGGGGCATAGGCCTTGGCCTGGATGCGGGCATAGAGGGCCTTGGTGACCCGCACGTCCTGCTCGCAGTAGTCCACCATCTCCTGGGAGATCGTGGCCCAGCCCCCGTCGTACTCGCCCTTCATCTCGCCCAGGCGGTAGCCCCACGCTTCGAGAGCGTGAGACCCCATGCGGCGACCGGGGAGGCGACCGGCCTTGACCCGGCCCACATCGCTCTCGGCAATGTCGGACCAGATCAGGCGGGTGCAGACCAGGGTGTCGATCACCTCGGCCTTGGGCTTGAACCCCCGGTACAGCTTCTGGAGGACCGGGATGTCGTACTTGATGATGTTGTGGCCGATGAGCTGATCAGCGGCGTTGAGGTAGTCGATGGCCTCGGCAGGGGTGGGGTAGCCGGGGAGCATCGCGAAGGTGCGATCCGTCCCGGTGTCGAGGTCGTGGGTGACGATGCAGTGGCAGCGCGTCACCTCATCGAGGAGACCATCGGTCTCGATGTCGAAGATCAGTCTCATGTGCCCTCTCGCTGGAGTAGCTGGGTGGTTGGCTATTGGGTGTGGTAATCAGACGAGCTTGCGGAGCTTGCCGCTGGCTCCAGTGGCGCGGCTCCTGGCACGACCGCAGACGGTCACGAGACCGTCAGCTTCCAGCTCCGCGAAGCGGGCGCTCACGGTTTGGACACGCATATTCGTGTCCTCGCAGAAATCGACGACGGTGATCCCATTCGGGTAGTCAGCCAGCTTGGTGATGATGAGCGCGCGGAGGCGCTCCTTGCTCTGTTCGGTGATCATGTTTCCTACCTCGGATAGATCAGGTCACGCGAACTCGTCCGGTGCCTGGGGTTCAAAGTCCGGTGATCCTTCAGCCAGCCGCCCGGTCTCCCGGTCGTAGCGAAGGTGACAGGCCTCGCCGGTCTCACCGGAGAAGCGGTTCTTGAGGACGCGGACGAGCGTCACGTTGGGGTCGTCACTCTGCTGGTTACGCTCCAGGCCCAGCACCATGTCGGAGAGCTGGGCGATGGCAGCGGATCCACGGAGCTGCGAGAGCGAGGTCTGTGCCCCCTCCTCGTGGCCCTGGCCCGGTGGCCGCTTGAGGTGGCTCACGAGGATCAGGCCGATGCCCGTCTCCTGCACCAGGGTGCGGAGCATGGTCATGGCGTTGTCGATCAGGCGGCGCTCGTCCCCGTCACCGAGGCCCGAGACCACGATGGACAGGTGGTCGAGGATGACCCACCGGCAGTCCAGCGAGCGGGCCATGTAGCGGACCCGCGAGAGGAGGTTGTCGATGTCGGTCGAGCCGAAGTGGTCGTAGAGGTAGAGCCGCCCGCTGCCGACAGTGGCATCGAACGCGGTGCGGAGGTCAGCCTCGGAGACACCCTCCTTGGTCAGGTGGAGGGGCTTGTTGAGGTTGATGCCCATGAGCCCGAGCGCGGTGCGCTTGGTGCTCTCTTCGAGCATCAGCATCCCCACCCGCTCACCGAGCTGGAGGAGATGGTGGGCGATCTCGCGGACCACGGCTGACTTGCCGATGCCCGACCCTGCGGTCACGGTCACCAGCTCCGCAGCCCGTAGGCCACGGGTCTTCTCGTTGAGGCCAGCCCACGGGTAGAGGACCGTGTAGTTGGCGTCCTCCTCGACCACGGACTGCCACAGCTCCTCGCCCGAGACGATGCCGTCAGGGCGGTAGACCTTGGCTTGCCAGATGGCCGAGACGACCTGATCCCCCTGGCCCTTCACGAGGCACTCGTTGGGATCCTTCATGGGGAGGTGGGCGATGTGGGCCTTGCCTGGGGTGAGCAGCTCAGCGCACTCGACCGCAGCCTTCTGGCCGGGCTCGTCCATGTCGAACATGAAGATCACCTGCTCGAAGGTCTCAAGCCATTCGAGCTGCTCCTTCACGGACTTCTTCGCAGCCTGGGCTCCGTTCTGCACGGACACCACGGGCCACTTGTTTCCCTGGAGCTGGGACACTGACATCGCGTCGATCTCACCCTCGGTGATCACGACCTTCTTCCCGCCCTGACCCCAGAGCTGCTGACCGAAGAGGCCCGCCGTCTTGAGCGAGCCCAGAACCTTGAAGTCCTTGTTCGGGAACCGGATCTTCTGGCCGACTATCTGCTTGTCGGCGTCGTAGTAGGGCGCGATCTGGACCTTCGTCCCGATGAAGTCACCGACCTGATACCCGAACTTACGGGCGGTCTCCTCGGTGATGCCGCGCTTCGATAGTGCGGCGAACTCACCGCCGTGGATTAGGCCCTCGGCCATGCGCTTACTCCGGGTTGGGGTGTCAGGGGACGAGCCGTCACCCCTCTCGCGGTAGCCACAGCCAAAGCAGTGGGCATGACCGTCCGAGTAGCGGGCGAGGTTGTTCCTCGACCCGCACTCAGGGCACGGCTCCTTACGGATGAAGGAGCTTTCGGATGTCATTCAGCGGCGAGCCTTCATGCTGTTCATGAGGAGCATGATGAAGGCCATCACGCAGCCGATGGCGTAGCAGTAGCCCCACGTCAGGGGCAGCGAGGCGAGGTAGGCGATGAGCGCGACCGGAAACATCCAGAGCGCGCCACCGAAGGGGACTGCGAAGAGGAACATTAGTTGAGCGTCCTCGCGTTGGCGGCTTCAACGAGGCGGATGCCTTCAGCGACGATCATGTCGAGCAGTCGCAGACGGTGTTCCTCCGTGAGAACGCCCTCCTTCTTGAGGGTCAACACGACGTTGTTGAGGGCAACCAGAGCGGCCTCGAAGCCACCCCGGAAGTCGTTGTCGATGGTGAAGTTGAGGTTGTCGGACATCAGGCGAGGTATCCCAGCAGGGTGCCCAGCGGGACCACGAAGAGGCCGATCACGCGGAACACGAGGAGGAGGGTGACCTCGACGTTCGGCACCACCACGGTGTGGATGATGTCGATGATGTTGAGGACGTAGCCGTAGAGGACGGCGGCGAGGATCGCGAGGTACGCGAGGAAGGCGGCGATGACGGGCATTAGCTCAGCAGCTCCGAGATGTTGGACGCGACACGGCGTGCGCGGTGGGCTTCCTGACGGTCGGCCATAGCCTCCTTCATCAGGCGGTCGGCTTCCTGGGCCTTCGCCTCGGCCAGCGTCTCGCGCTCCGAGGTCAGCTCATCGAGCTGCTCCAGGGTCTTGGTGAGGGACGACACGATGCCGTCCACGGTCTTGGGGGTGCGGGTGAACATTACGCGGCGACCTTCTGTCCGAAGCGGTTGCGGGTGACGAGCGAGTACTCGGTGTAGCGGCGACCGGTGGCGTCGTATTTGTCCACCGCCACGATGTTGTGGCCCTTCTCCTTGAGGTCCGCGATGCGGCGGGGGAGAGCGGCGACCCGGTAGAGGTGGTCGGCCTGGATGCGGGTGATGGTACGGCCACCGAGGAGGTGGGCCAGCAGGAGTTCGTTCTGCGTCTTCATGGGGTTCTCTCTCGGTTGTCGAGGTGCGTAAGAACGCGAGAAGCCCCAGCTCCACGAGGGAGCCAGGGCAGTAGCTATTGGGTGTGGTAATCAGACCGAGGCGTACTCGGGGATGGCATCGAAGCAGGGACAAGCCTTCTTCACGCCGGGGAAGTCTCGGTGACCCAGCACCTTCGCGCCGGGGTACTTCAGCTTCAGGGCCTTGATCAGGTTGAGCAGGGCCTTGCGCTGGGCGGGGGTGCGGGTGTCCACCGCCTTGTTGATGTCGTTCGCATCAACACCACCCACGTAGGAGATGCCCACGCTGGTGCTGTTCTGGCCCTCGACGTGAGCGCCAATGGCGTCCTCGGGTCGGCCAGCTTCGATGGTGCCATCCAGGCGCACGACGTAGTGGTAGCCGATGCCGTTGAAGCCACGCTGCCGGTGCATCCGGTCAACGTCCTTCGCGGTCACATCACGCCCCTCGGGGGTCGCCGTGCAGTGGATGACGATGTGGGTGGTAGCCTTACGGCTTGCGTACTTCATTGAGCCACTCGTCGGGGATCCGCTTGTCCGCGAAGAGGAAGCCGTGCTTGCGACACCAGTCGGCGTAGGTAGTGGGGCTTCCTTTTCTGATACGGGTGCGGGAGTTGGAGAAGACGAACCTGATGTCGAGATCAGGTCGTTGGGATTTGATGAGCACATGCTTCTGGCGGTCCTCTGTCGTGAACCTTCCTTTGGTCTCCACGATGATGCCGTTGGGGAGGGGCCAGTCGGGCGTATACTTCGCCTTGCGAGCTGGCTTCGTGTACTCGATCTTGATGCTCTCGTAGATGGCCTGGGGGTCGAGACCCTTGGACGCGAGCTGGTTGCCCGTCACGTCCTCAAGTCCCGACCGGTAGCCCTTCTCGATGCCGGGGTCAGAAGTCCCCGTTCTGCGAACCTTCATTGGTCTCGGTGTTCTCGGAGTTGTCCTCCTCGTCGCCCTCCTCGGGCTCGTCCTGATGCTGGTAGCCGCCTTCCTGGGCACCGAAGCCGAGGTTGCGCTGGCCACCCGACACGAGGTCGATGATCTGCACGCCAGCGAGTTTCATGCTCAGTCCTGCCGCGCCAGTGCCGGGGATGAAGTAGCCTTCGGGATCCACCTCGAAGGCGATGATTGCGACCGTGCCGCCCCAGATCTTCGGGGGCTTGGCGAGGATGGTGCCGCGAGCGTCCACGAGCTGGGGCTTGCGGGTCCACTTCTTGCCGGTCTTCTTCGAGACGCCGCTCGCCTTCATGGCGAACTTGAACTCGATCTCACCGGTCTCCTCTTCGGTCTCCTCGTCGTAGATGGGCTTGAAGAAGGGGTTGATCTGGATGCCGTTGCCGCCGTTCTTCCGCTCCAGCTCCTTGCGCTGGGCGACCTTGAGTTCGGAGAAGGCGGTTGCGGCGTTGGTTTGAGCCGTGTCCTGCATGGCCTGGAGCTGAGCCAGGAACTTCTGGACGGCGGGGTCATTGCGATCCGCCTTGGCCTTGGTCGAGTACTCGCCATCAGGCTTGGGGAACTTCGCGTTGCCATAGTCGGGCTCGTTGAGCTTCGGCCACACGAGGGTGAGCTTCGGCGTCTGGAGCGTGACGGTCTTGCGCTTGAACGTGGACATGAGAGTGCCTTGAAACGAAAAGACCCCCGCCTCGGGGTGAGGACGGGGGTCGGGTTGGGGGTTGGCCTGTGAGGCCTATTGGGTGTGGTAATCGGTCAGCGGCGGTAGGCCCGCTCCAGGGACGGCACGTCGTAGCCCTCCTCCCGCAGCTTGGCGAAGAGGACGAGGCTGATGTTCTGGCCGCGCTGCCAGATGGCGATGGCTTGAGCGAGTGGGGACATGGTGGGCTCCTGGGGTTTCTGATTGGGTGTGGTAATCGACAGGCTCCGACCCCGGAGATCATTCCGAGGTCGGAAAGGTCAGGCGAAAAAGAAGGGGCTCTCAAGGACCAAGGTGAGGTCCAGCGAGCCCTTCGCGGGGATCTCGGGGAGGGCGGTGCCCTCGGGGAGCATCGCCTGGAGATCGTTCTTGAACGTGGTCAGGACGCACTGCTCGCTGTACATGCGGACGAACTCCTCACGGAGCATCGTCGCGAGCGCCGGGCAGTTGCCCGCGTGGGTGCCATAGCTGTCGTGGATGAACGAGAAGCTTTCCACCCCCGCACAGGTCGAGGCACAGATCGTCCTCATCATGTGCGCGGCGTCCAAGGCGTGAACGTAATTCGGGGAGATCCCCGAGGCCTGTTTCTTCTGGTCGAGTTTCTCCGATCCCTTGTCCATCGAGAGCATGACGCGCACCTTCTGGAACGCGATGTCGATGCGCTTCATGTCGCGCAGCTTGTAGTTCTGCTGGACGAGGAACCCGGTCGGGGTCGTCCAGTTGATCGGCAGTCCCTCCTTCGAGACCGTGCGGGCCACCTCTTGCAGCCAGTCCATCGCGGCGCGAGCTGCGACCACGACCTCACCGACCGCGTCCCAGATCGCGTGCCCCATGTACTGCGCCGCCTCGAAACCCTTGGTCCCGAAGGGGTAGGTCGCGGGGTTGTCCTGACGCCAGGGCTTCACGGTGTCCTTGAAGACCTGATCGGTGAACCCGAACTTGCGGGCACCGTAGGCCAGCGTCATCACCGGGCGCTTCACCACCTTGCGCTTCACGTTGCCGACCCACATCAGGGCCAGCTCGTTGCCATCGGCAGCTTCACGCTCGACACGACGGATCACGATGTCAGCGACCCGCATGTAGATGTCCTGCGGGGTCTCGGCGGGGAGCAGGTTCACGGCTGCGCCACCGATGGGATCGAGGAGCATGGCCGAGAAGTTCTGGAGACCGTTGCAGGTGCCGTCCATCTGCACCGGCAGGGCGCTCTCATAGCCGAAGCCGTGAGCACGGAACGCAGCCCAGTCGAAGCAGAAGGCGAGGGCTTGCCAGGGCTTCTCGGCCTTGTGGTCGTGAGACCCCTCGGACCAGAAGCGGTTGGCGTAGGGATCCTGGGCCGACGCGAGGATCTCCCGCTCGTGGTCCAGCACCCACTTCACGCGCTCCTCGAAGGACACCTTGTCCACGCCCCAGAGACCAGCACCGTGGATGGCCAGCCAGTCGGCTGCTTCCTGGGTGTTGATCGGGCAGACCGTGGCGAACTCCAGCAGACCACGCTGCATGTCGTCACCCTGCGGCTGGAGGTAGAGGCCGACCGGATAGGCGCGGCCCCGCCAGTCGAGCTGGTAGACGTAGTGGAACTCCTTCCCGCTGAACCGGTGCGCCATCGACAGCATGTCCATGAAGCACTTGCGGTCAGCCACGGCCTTCGCGTTCTTCTCGCGGACCTGAACGCAGCTCGACTTCCAGTCACGGAACTCGTTGAGCTGCTCCTCGGTCATGGTCTCCTTCGTCATCTCGTCGGTCAGCCAGACCGGCTTCGTGGGGAGCGCCTCGTCGTCCGCAGTGGGAATGTTTCCGAGGTCGGAATGGTCCAGCCACAGGTTATCCATCACCTCCAGCACCTTGGTGTTCACGGTCCAGGCGGTGTTCTGCAAGGCGTTGATCGCCGTGTAGACCTCGGGCATCTCCACGCTGCCCAGCTCCTGAAGGTAGGCCCGTGAAGGGGTCTTCACGAGGGTCAGGCGGCGAACCCGAGGGGTCCAGTAGCCACCCTCGAAGGGGCTCGTCCAGGGACGGGGCGGGATCAGCGTGGGCATGAAGGCCGGGGCCATCCACTCCCGCGCCTTGCACTCCTTCTCGACCCACTCCAGGGTCGCTGGCGTGGCCTCGATGGTGTACTGGTCGTGCTTCGTGCCCTGCGTGGTGAGGACCAGCTTGGCCAGACCCGTGGCCTCGACGAACAGCTCGATGAGCTTCGACCCGACGAGGATCTTGTCCCGCTTCGGCCAGTCGAGGAGGTTCACGCCCAGCTTCTCAGCCGTGCCGAGGACCGCACGACGGCGGTGGTTCGCGTTGCTGGTCTTCTTGGCGCGGACGCCAGCCTTGAGGTAGCCAGCGATGTGCTGCTCCTCGAAGGCCCGGTAGTTCAGCTCGTCCTCGATGCACTGCGCCACGAGGACCGCAGCGTAGGTCAGACCCTTGCGGGTGGACACGCTGTCCAGCACCGTGCGGACGGCAGCGTAGGCGACCATGTCCACGTCGTCAGCGGCAGCGAGGTAGTGGTAGGCGCTGTGCTTGCGACCGGCCTTGCCGCTCTCGCACTCCGACATGAACTCCTCGATGGCCTTCACGGTCTTGGCGTGAGCATCGTCCATGAGACGACGAACCGCGATGATGCGGGTCTCCTGGCCCTTCTCCTTGGCCTTCTCGTTGGCCTTGTTGAACCGGTCGATACCGAGCGACCGCATCTCCTCTTCGAGGGCGACCTGATCGTTCCAGAGGGGGTGCTGCTTGGCTTCTTCGATGGTGAACATAGAGATCCTCCTCATTGGGTGGATTAGTGGTTGTGATAACCAGGGAGTGAACCTTAGAGAGAACCTCTAAGGGGTCTTTCAGTCAGGCCTATTGGGTGTGGTAATCACGCGGCCTTGCGGCGGGCACCCACCTTCATGGTCAGCTTGCCCTCGCGGTAGAGCTTCACGATGAGCTGCTTGCCGGTGGCCGTGGGGAAGATCTCGACCGTCCCGTAGCCGTCTTCGATGCGCTCCTTGAAGAGCGAGGCGTGCCGCGAATACACCCGGTAGGTGTTCGCCTTCTTGTAGAGGTAGCCGAACAGGAGGAGGTCAGACTTGATCTTCAGGGTGTTCACCCCGTCCAGGGTACGAACGAAGCGGGAGAGGCTGTGATCGTGGGCGCAAGCCATCTCACCCACACGGGCGACCGGCTCCAGCTCAGCGATCCGCTGGTGAGCGATGACCTTCTGGTCGTACTCATCGGCCCAGGCACGGGCGGCCTCGGCGGGGTTGGAGAAGTTCGGGATGGCGGGGCGAACGGCCTGGACGAGATGCTCGTAGGCGTCGAAGCGGCGGATCACCTCGGCGCGCACCTCCTTGGCCCGCTCCGTTCGGGACAGGATGCACACGAGGAGGGCTTGCTGGCGGTTGAGGTGATAGGCAGTGAAGGGCTGACCACGCGACTGCCCATGCTCCGTGGGCAGTGGTCCGAAGGCTTCCAGCTCCTCGCGGTTCGCGGTGATGAGTTGGCGGATCGCGTAGCTACGCGCGAAGCCGAGCTGCTCTGCCAAGGCGGTGTCGAGGACGCGGGGTTCGTTGTCGATGGTGGTGACGGTGAGAGCGTTCATGATCGTGTCCTTCAGTGGCTGGTTCGGGCCGCGCCCGTTCCCATTGGGTGTGCTAATCGCCACGACCGGAGCCGTGGCTGCGCCACACGGTGGCGGTAGAACTGGAATAATTCCGAGGTCGGAAAGCTGCAAGGAAAAAGAAAGCCCCCTGCGGAGCAAGGGGTTTCTACTTACAGATCTGAATGATTACCGGGGTCGGAAAGTGGGGGCGCGACCTTTTGAGTTCAGTCCCCACCGATTACTTGAGGCCTAACCCATTGCAGGATCAGGCGGAACGTGCCCGAGGTCGGAAACTACTTGGACCCCGTGGCGGTGGTGTGGCGGTCGAAACCACCACAGCCACTGCACAGTAGATTACTTCAGGTACGCACCTCCAAAGCCTTGGCCAGCAAGGACTTCACGTCCACCCCGGCCTTGGTGAGCAGGGAGAGGAGCTGCGTGGCGCTCATATCCTGTTCGGGCTCCACCACGGGCGCATCCAGGGTGCCGATGGCGTCGTCCAGGCTGGCCCCGTCCATGTGGATGTACCGCTGCGAGACGTGCAGCGCGGAGTGACCGGCCAGGGCCATGATGGTGGGAGCCTGGGCCCCTCGACGGGCGAGGCGGGAGCAGAAGGTGTGCCGCATCGCGTGGGGCACGAACTCCTTGTCGTCCACGAGATCGAGCACCTCGGTCATCTTCTCCCACCGGTAGTGGATCGACCGCTTGGCGAGATTGGGGAAGATCGGGGTGCGAAGGAGATCGTGCGTGTTGCCCGCCTCCTTGAAGCGGCGGTGCATGAGCGCCTTCACGCGGACTGTGAGGGGCACCACGCGGGACTTGCCCGACTTCGACCGGCGACCACCGCTCACGCCCCAGACCCGAGCCTTGCCGTCCGTCACGTCCTCGTGCCGCAGGTTCAGCACCTCGCCCTGGCGAAGGCCGGTGTCGATGGACACGAGGATGTAGTCCGCGAGGTCCACGTCACCCATGCGCTCGCAGTAGGCCAGCATGGCGTTCTCTTCCTCGACGGTGATCACCCGGATGCGGTGTTCGCTCTCCTTGTATTTGGCGCAGTGGGGCTTGGTCTCGATGAGCCCGGCACGGACGGCTTCGGTGAGGCACTTGGACAAGGCGGCGACCTTTCGGTTGACGGTGGCGGGTTGGTTGCCCGTGTCGAGCAGCTTGGCGCGGGCCCGGTCGATCTCCAGCTTGCCGACCTTGGCGATGGGCAGGGAGGGGCCGATGAGGGCCACCAGCTCACGGACAGCGACGAGCTGCGTGTGGCCCGAGGCCATGCTCTTCCAGTGGGTGGCGTAGACGTGATCGACCAGCTCCGTGAGGGTGTACGGGCGACCGTTGATGCGGGCCTTCTCGCCCCCGCCCAGGTCGATGGGCTCGCCCCGCTTGATGCGGGCCTTGCTGTCCAGCTCCCAGGCCTCGGCCTCGTTCTTCGTCTCGAAGGCTCGACGAGCGCGGCCAGCGGGAAGGCTTGCGTGATAGACGGTTCCCTGCCATGAGGAACCACGTTTGGTGGGCATGTCGATTTCCTTTCCGGGGTCGGGATGGTTACCACGCAGATGTGCCCGCATGGCGGAACGGTAGACGCGGACGGCTCAAAACCGTCTGTCGAAAGACGTGGGGGTTCGAATCCCTCTGCGGGCACCAGCCCCCGCGTTTAGCGGCGAGGGCGATGAAGGCTGTTGAGCCATTCCTTCGCAGTAGGGTACTGCCAGGGGTCAGAGGCATCGAACTCGTTGTAGACGATGCCGAGTATTCGGTTCACGAACCCGCGACCCTTCACAGTCAGGAAGCAGATCTTGCGGCGGCGCTCTTCGGGATCTTCGATGGTCTCGACGAAACCCAGGCCCGGCTTCCCAACTGATTGCCAGTCACTTAGTGCCGAAATATTCCGAGAGATCGAGGATAGTGCGAGGCCGGTGTTGTGCATCAGCTCCTGCATAGTGATCGCTGGCTTTAGTGCGATCTCATAGAGGACTTCCATCTGCTGGATTGTGATGTACTCGCCCTGCTCGCGGAACGCTTTCACTGCGGATAGGCTGACGTTCACGACGCGACGATAATCAGCCTGAGTTGGCATATTGGTTGTAGCCTTTAGCCGTGATTGTGCATTGGTTGCGGGCATCACACTTCGCTCCGGTGTTTTATCAACGTGAGTTGTTCGTGCAAGACCCTACCACGGCCTTCCAGAAAGCGGAAACACATCCGAGATCGGAATGGTTCCCACATGCGAGAAAGCTTCTTAGCCGTGGATAGTCCCTTTGTCAGGACAAATCGGGTCGGGGGAAGAAGCCGGGATCACTCCCGGCCTCAAGTTGCGCCTCGTCAAACGAGGCAGTAGCGACACGGTCAGGTGCCAGCGGCCAAGCCAGATCTCGAAGTCGAGATTGGTCGAGGCGTAGAAATCTGCCCAACGCGGCCCGCGCTCCTGCTGCTGGTTTGCCAGCATGTCGAGGAGAAACGGGACAGTGAGCCCCCACTGGTTCAATGAAAGCACGAGGTTGTCTTTCGCAAATGGTTAAGCTGCCCGACTTTTGTCGTTATGCAGCCATAATACGGCCCCGGTGTTCCGGGGTAGGTGGTAGTTCCACGGACGGGGATCAACCCGCCCTCGGAATGATGTGTAGGGTTCCACGGTTCCTGTGCATAGGCCTTCTCCCTGCGTCAGCGTCCCGATCTGGGACTGTCGTGGCGATCCTGCCACATGAGAACGTAGAGGGAACAGAAAACGTTGCAAAGGTGACCGGGGAAAATATCCCCAGATTCCATCACGACCATCCGGGGACCGTTTGGCCCCCGTAGGTTTCGCCCCCTCGGGCTCGTCAGGTGATGCTTAAAGGTACGCAGTAAGGCGAGAAAGTGGCAGCTTGACGGGAGAACGAATCGGCTACGCAGTAGCCCTCACGCTTTCCTCGTGGGTCATCATGCAAGGGTCGAAGGCGACCACGCGGGACTTGGGATCGAGCGAGCTGCCCCGGTTCTCCCAGGTGAGGTAGACCATCGGGGCTGCGTCGATCCGGTTCACGTTCTCGACCGTGTAGAAGTGCGGCCCACGGAAGGGGTTGTAGGACACCACCCGGCCCTTGCGGTTGGCGAACGCCCGGTAGGCGCTGTTCGACCGCTTGCCCATCTCCCAGTCGTGCCAGAAGCCGGGAGCGCCGGTCTTCATGTGGGTGAACCAGATCGCGGCCTCCAGCTCGCCCACCACGAAGGCGTGGACGTTCTTCTTGCGCTCCTTCAGGACGCGCTGACGACCAGCCTCGGAGACCGTGAACGCGGCCTCGCGGACCAGCACCTGGGTGGCATGGCCCATCACCTTGCGGGTCTTGGCGCACTGCACGGACCACATGCCCTTGTGCAGGTTCCAGTAGATGCGAACTTTCATGAGAATATCTCCGTGGTCGGAATGGTCTCGTCAGCACGGGCCTCACCCGTGGACCGGAGCGTGGGCCCCGGTTTCGACCTGTCAGAGCGGCTCAATGCGGGTCTCGTGGCCCAGGCCTTCGAGGCGCAGGGCGAGGGACACAGCAGCTCGCCTGTCGATGCCCGTCTGGACGATCAGCCAGCGGTCACCGTCACGGCGCAGGAGGGTGAAGACCATCACATCCACTCCCCGAAGAAGGCGAAGTGGATGGCGCTCGCCACGGCCATGCACCCGGCCATCAGGATGACGGGAGCGAAGACGACGAGCGTCGCGGCCTGGGAG
>Ga0256853_1000035_pt1 | contig 21154 bp, 15 predicted proteins | sample BONnt6_FD_181171 | JGI IMG/M metagenome (GOLD analysis project Ga0256853, IMG submission 181171) | Terrestrial sediment cell enrichment communities from Utah, United States - BONCAT_SYTO_Terrestrial_sediment - 6 | ecosystem: Environmental > Terrestrial > Deep subsurface > Rock core/Sediment... | reverse complement strand
CAATATCACTACATCGCGTCTTTCCGGGAAATGAACCGCCTGCAGGAGCAATATGACGCCGAAACACGCCACGGGCTGGATCGCCTCGCCCAGCAGCGCTGGAACCAGCGCATCGACGAAGAGTTGCGCGCCCTGGATGCGAAAAAATAGGCCTGTAGGGGCCGAAGGACAGCAGGGCTGCTTTGCTGATGGAGGCTTCAGTCTTCGCGCAGTTTGTTGATTAACTCTTCTTCCTGCTGCTCTAGTTGCTCGAGTTCGGGGCTACAGGCTGGGCCAGCGCTTCCTGCATGTCCACGTCCTCAATTTGCAGCTGTACTTTTCTGGCTTGCTGTACGAGTGCCTGAAACAGGCGGCGCTGCCTTGTGTCCTGGGGTAAATACTCCGGGTGCCACTGTACGCCCAGCATGTAGCCCAGCTGCAGGTGTTCGATGGCCTGCACCACCTGGTTTTGCTCGCGGCCCACGATGGCGATCTGTTGACCCGGATCCTTTACGGCCTGGTTGTGCAGGGCATTCTCCAGATGGTCGCGGGCCCGGTCCAGGCCCCATGTTCTTTTGCGGCTCAGGAGCCGGCGCACAAAAAGAGCGCCGGGTAATACAGCCAGCGGGTAAAACGGCTTATTCTTTGGAAAAACGATTTCCCGGGATGGCGCAGCGTACGGGTCAGGTACTCCTCAAGCACATGCTCTTGCTGGTAAGTGGCCGGTCCATGTCGGCGTCGGCGCCGCCAATGATGAGGGCCTGCAAGCCGTCGGCTGTGCGCGGTTTGGTGGGCGTGTGATGCGCACGGGCCTGCCCCCGGCCGGCCATACGGCCAGGGCGGTAAAGAACCAGGCCGCACCGCCACCTTGGTCCGGTCCGGTGATGCCGATGGTGGGGCGACTGCGGTTGATCTTGTATTTCTGCTTCAGGAAAGCCATTGTTCGGTCTGTTGTACCCATTTACTCTCGAAGCCCGGCAGGGTGTCTTGTTTCAGGGGCAGATACTGGGCGCACATGCCTGCCAGCTTCTGTGGGTCGTCGGCCACTTCCTCGATGACCACCCAGTTGTTCCATTCCTGTGCCAGCGACCAGTCGGGCTGGGATATGCTGCTGTTAGGTAGCCGGTAATGGAATGTTTTCCTGGCTTTCACATTCCCCAGATCCTGGAACTGGTCACTTTTTCTTCCCGCAGGGAGGCAAACAGCGGGTAAAGGTCGAGGGGACGGTTAATGGAGGTGATAGTCATCGATAAGCGTGCCCAGGTCCGGTTGGTAGGCGGGGGGCAGCACCAACTCTATTGTAGGTTTTTTCGTTGAGCAGTTTGAGGTCGATCTTTACAGAAAAATCGCCAATGCGCGTACCCACTACTTTCTGAGAAGCGGTGTTCCTGCTGAATGGTGCCGCCGAGCAACTGCTGTATGAGCTGCAGCGATTCTTCGATGTTTACTTTTGCAAACTCCAGCTCAAAGCCTACAACACGCAGGTCTCCGTGCTCATTGTGCAATACCGGAAGTTGTTTGAATTGCATCGGATTTGACAGCTGTTTCCTCCGTTTGGAACTCTATAGGAAGAAAAGCCCAAAGCCGGTACATAAAGCTACTTACCCGGCCGACAAGGCCCGTAGAGAATCCATTTGCAGGCCACGCCCGGGCCTGCCTCTTACCAAAAGACTGGAGAGGCCTCCGGGGCCGGCAGGCTCATTTTTCAGCTAAGTGCCAGCGCCGCAATTGAGCAGGCAGAGCACTAGCTTTTCAGAGCTGCCACACCGCTGCGCATGACCAAAGTATCTTCCAGCATGCCAAAAATTGAGTCGGTAATGCCGGTACTACGGACCAGGGCTTTGCGCAGGTAAAAGCTGGCAAAAGTAGCAGCCATTGCGGCAGCGGCTCCGATTACGGCGCCCTGCACCATGCTGTCCTGGTTGGCCTTAAATAAGGTAGCCCCCACCAGCCCGCCGGTAGCTGCGCGCGCAGCAAGGGCTGCAGGTGCAATGCGGTTCGGAATGCCGGGCATTTTGTCGCCGGTCATTTCAGCGGCGGCCAACACTTTGGTAAGAGTAGCCACTTGCGTGAGCTGCATAAAGCGCAGGGGGCTGCCGGTTAAGCCGGCAGCGGGATGCTTGGATAAGTGGTGGCTGAGCAGGGCAGGGGCGGCCAGGCTGCGCATGCCCGCTAAGGTGCTTAAGGCCACAGCCTGCCAGAGGTATCTTGGCGTTTTCATAGACTTGCTTCTTGCTTAAAAGAAGTATACGGAGGCTGGGAGATTGCATCTGCTTTAATGCTGCTGCTTTCCTTTAGGAATAGAGGGCCAGGGAGAGGCGAAGCAGTACCCGCTGGGTTCGCTCAGTACACAGAAGAGAAGTCTTCCATTTCTTTCCAAAGCCGATCAAATTCCCGGCTGTAGGCCTGCACCGTGTCGCAGTCGTGGGTAACGAGCACATTTTCGTGGTTATACAGGGCAGCGCTGCGGGTCCAGTTATAGCTGCCGGTAAGTGCAGTCTGGTGATCGACGATGGCAAACTTATGGTGCATGTGGTTGGAAGTTATATCTACCCGCACGGGTATTCCTGCCGCTGCCAGCTGGCGGATGTCAGCGCCTTTGTCGAAAAGCTTTTCGTTGTCGGTCAGGATCCTGACCTGTATGCCCGCTGCAAAAGCACGGAGAATGGCGGCTGTGATGCGGTCGTCGCTGATGGTAAAAACGCAAATCTGCAGCGTGTGCCTGGCTCTGCGGATACAAGCTAAGATCGCCTGCAGACAATGGTCTCCTGGACTGAAATAAACGCGGTTCGGGTGTCGGCTCAAGTTAATTCCTTAAATCTTTTGAAGAACACAGCACTGTATGCGGTAATCCCGGCTAAAACTATTGCGGATCGCTCAGCAGCTTTTCGGCCCTAAAGAGGTTGTCGGCCGCCTGCAGGATTTTGCCTTTGAGTTTGGGATTATAGTTAGGGTGCTCCTGCAGGAAGGCGCGTACCACGCGGGCGGCCTCCGGACTTTGGTAAGTGCCCAGGCTGGCCTGCAACCAGTTGTGCGGGAAAAAGATGTCGCCTGTACGCTGGATTTCTGCTAAAAGGGCCAGGCTCTCGGGCAGGTACTTTTCGGAAGTGTGGTGGCGCAGCGGGTGATGCAGGTAAGTCAGCGCATCCTGCACCCAGCTTTCCTTCTCACGGTTCTCTTCTTTTCTAAGCGAAGCAAAGAACGCATCACGCACCTGCACGTCGGCCGAAAGGGCGGGCTGCAAGAATTGCAGGCGTTGCCTGCGATCGGGGTTGGGAATGCGCCTGAGCTGCTGTGCCAGGACCGTCTTATCATCGGCATAATCCCGCACGGCTAGTGCCAGGGCAAGGGCTGTGTAATCATCTTCGGTGAGCGTGACGCCGGCAGGAGCCTGTTCAGATTTCCAGACTTGGTAGAGTTTGTCCTGCGCCTCTTTGCTTAGCGCAATGTTTTGATAGGCCTTGAACAGCAGCTTTTTGACATTAGGCGCCTGCTGCTGCTGCAATGCCGCCCAGATTTCCTTCTCCAACGCAGGTGCCAGCTGGTTTCTTTCCTGAGGCCGGATAAATTTCCAGTAAATGTCGCCCAACTGCCCCGTTAAGAGTTTTAGGTTCAATTCTTCTTTTTCAGCCGCCAACCCCTGCCGGTACAAGGTCAGGAGCTGGCGGGGCTTTACTTCCCGGCTGTTGAGCATGTTTTCGTAGAGGTTGATGTAGGTCGAGGCCCGTGCCACGGGATCTTGCAGCGCATACAGGCCGGAAAACATCCGCTCATCTACGGGGAACACGCCATAGCCCTGCCCGGTGGAGTTGAAAAGAATAAAATCAGGCTCGGCTTCTCCTACCGCCTCGGCCAGCGCCAGGCGTGCCTGCTTCATGTTGACTGTAAGTTCTTTTACCCGGTCGGGGTATACTAACGCTACCTCAAAAAGCTGGGGCCACAAACGATCCGAACCGTCTTCGGCCTGCTGGCGCAGGACCAGCTCCTGGATTTTACCCTCTCGGATTTGCAAATCATAAGTAAATAACGGCCTGCCCGCTTCGTTTACCCACACCTGGTTCCAGGCCTGCAGGTCGGTGGCGGTGCGGGCATCGAGCAGGGCAATCAGGTCGGGCCAGGTGGCGTTGGCAAAGGCGTAAGTGCGCAGGTACTCGCGCAGGCCTGCTTGCAGCTGTTCGGGACCCATAAGCCTTTCGAGCTGGCGCATCATCACCGGCGCTTTGTGGTAAATGATGGCCCCGTAGAGCGAGCCGGCCTCCTGCAGGTTGTCGAGCGGTTGGCGGATGGGGTTGGCGCCGGCCGTGCGGTCTACCCCATAAGCTGCCGGAAAATGATCGACCAGGAACTTGAGCCTTTCGTTAGATGCCCGCAGGGAGACCTGCGTGATTTTATCGGCAATAAAATTGGCAAACACCTCTTTCATCCACACATCGTCGAACCAGGTCATCGTCACCAGGTCGCCAAACCACATGTGGGCCGTTTCGTGGGCAATCAGGTTGGCGCGGGCAAGCTGCTGGTCTTTGGTGGCACCTTCATCCAGAAAGAGGCTGGCAGCTTTGTACTGGATGGCACCCACGTGCTCCATGCCGCCGTACTGAAAATCGGGAATGGCCACAAAATCGAACTTCTGGAAAGGGTAGGGGATGCGGGTATAGTCTTGTAGAAAAGCCAGCGCATCACCGTGTAAATTAAAGATCGGCTCGAGGCTGTGCCGGAGTTTGGCCGGGTCTGTTTCGCGGTGGTAAAAATGCATCGGTGTGCCGGCCACCCGGCGGTACTCATGGGCAAACCTGCCCGCAGCAAACGAGAACAGATAGGTGCTGATGGTGTCGGAAGGGCCGAAACGGTAGGTTTTCGTCTGTTCGGTCAGGGTCGTGTCCAGCAGGGGGCCGTTGGCCAGGGCTTTCCAGTCTTTGGGCACGGTAAGCGTGAGCTGGAAGGCAGCTTTGAGGTCAGGCTGGTCGAAAACCGGAAATACGGTGCGGGCCCGGTCGGGCACGAGCAGGGTATAAAGGTAGTCGGCGTTGCGGTTGAGCGACAGGTTGCCGGCAATAAAGCGGATGTCGATCCGGTTAGCTCCTTTCTTCAGGTAGCGTGTCGGAATAAGCAGATGTTCCTCCTGGTGAATGATATCAGCCGGGCGGCCGTTGACGCGTAACTCTTGCAGGCTTTCGGTTTTCTCTTTGAAGTCGAGCTGGAGCGGCTGCTTGTTTTCTTTCAGGTAAAACGAAATCGACCCGGAAGCTGTGATGGGCTCCTCTTTACGTGGGGGCACGTGCAGGGCAAGGCTGTAAGCCGGCCGGCAAATCACGGCTTTGCGGTACGCGGCCAGTTCTGCCGAAACGCCGGGCTTTACGGCGATAGGAGTTGTCGTGGTGGGCAGCTTGGTGCAGGAAGTGAAGGCAATTCCCAGGAAAAGAAGCAGCCCGGCGGGCATGCTTTTACGCAATAGATGTCTCATACTGTGCTAAAAGTATGAAATTGAAAACTGCTATGCCAATACAGGTTGGCAAAGAAATTAGGCCGGGAGCTAACCCGATCCTCAAAATATTTTCTTTTCTTTAAAGCAGGACAACACAATTGTAAGTACGCGCAATGCAAGAAACGATACAAAAAGCAGTGGTGGCCTCCACCAACCCGGTTAAAGTGCGTGCCGCTCTGGCTGGTTTGCAGCGCATGTTCCCGCAACGCACCTTCCAGGCCGAAGAGGTGGCTGTGCCCTCGGGCGTAGCCGACCAGCCCATGACGGACGAAGAAACGTTGACCGGCGCTGTGAACCGGGTAAATGCAGCGTATGCCCAATACCCGGAGGCCCATTTCTGGATCGGCATCGAAGGCGGGGTGGAGCAGCAGCCCGATGGCCTGGCCGCTTTTGCCTGGATCGTGGTCCGGTCTGCCCACCTGATGGGCAAGGCCCGCTCCGGCACCTTCTTCCTGCCGCCTGCCGTGGCCGAGCTGATTGAACAGGGAGTGGAGCTGGGCCTGGCCGACGACCAGGTGTTCGGGCAAAGCAACTCCAAGCAGAAAGGAGGGGCCATTGGTCTTTTAACAGACCATGTGGTGGACCGCAAACAACTCTATGAGCAGGCTGTCGTGCTGGCGCTGGTGCCCTTCAAAAATGAGGCGCTCTATGTCGGTAAGCTGCACACCAGCCCCACAGCCCGGTAAATGGAAGGCTGCCTTTTATATCCTTTGGGGGATGCAGCTGTGGTGGTGCAGTTTGGCGAATGCATTGACCCGCAGCTGAATGCCCGGGTCAGGGCCCTGGCTGCGTACCTGCAGGCACATCCTTTCGAAGGGCTGGTGGAGTACGTGCCGGCCTACACCAGCCTGACAGTGTACTATGACCCCTGGATTTTGAGCGGGGGCGGAAAAGAGAAGGCTTATGAGAAAGTGACCACGCTGCTCTGTGCTATGTTGCCAGGTACCGAAGCTTATCAGTCCGACTTACAGGCGGCCGTTGTGGAAATTCCGGTATGCTATGGGGGAGCCTTCGGTCCAGACCTGGCTTTCGTGGCCCGCCACAACCAACTGACAGAAGCAGAAGTGATTGCCCTGCATGCCGGAGGCACTTACACGGTATACATGCTCGGTTTTGCGCCCGGCTTTCCTTACCTGGGCGGGATGGACGAAAGGATTGCGGCACCCCGCAGGGAGACACCCCGGGCATGCATCCCGGCAGGCTCTGTGGGCATTGCCGGCAGGCAGACGGGCATTTACTCGCTGCCCACGCCGGGTGGCTGGCAGCTGATCGGGCGCACGCCCTCGTCGCTCTTCGATCCGCAGCGGAAGCCTCCCAGTCTTTTGCAGGCCGGCGATCAGGTGCGCTTTGTGCCGATTTCACCGGAAGCATACCAAGCCGGAAAGGAGCAGCACGATGGCGCTTGAGATCTTGCGGGCCGGTCTGCAGACCACGGTGCAGGACCTGGGGCGCCTGGGTTATCAGAAAGACGGTATTATTGTGAGCGGCGCCATGGATGCTTTTGCCTTGCGGACCGCCAACCTGCTGGTGGGCAACGCAGCGGGCGCTGCCGGACTGGAAGTGACGCTGCAAGGGCCCGCGATCCGCTTTACCGAAGACCACCTGATCGCCCTCACTGGTGCGGATTTATCGCCTACGGTTGATGGAGAAACTGTATCGCTTTGGCGGCCGGTGTATGTGCGCCGGGGAGCGGTGCTGGCCTTTGGCACGCCCCTGAGCGGGTGCCGAACTTATGTGGCTGTAGCCGGGAGCTTCGACCTGCCCCGGGTGCTGGAAAGTTATGCTACCTACCTGCATGCCGGCATCGGCGGCTTTAAGGGCAGGGCCCTGCAAGTGGGTGATGTGCTTCCCTGCCAAGCGCCTACAGCAAAAAGCAGTCGCCTGATTGCCGTCTTGAAAGGAAAAACCGGTTCTACCAGCTCTTTTATCCAGGCCAGTTGGGGGCTGCATCCGCATGTATATCGCCAGGAGGAAAAAGATGCTCTCCTCATTCGGGCTATGCGCGGGCCGGAGTATGACTTGTTTTCCGAAGAAAGCAAGGCGGCTTTCTGGAAGCAACCTTTTCTGGTAACACCCCAATCCGACCGGATGGGCTACCGCCTGCAGGGGAGTAGGCTTTCGCTTGCTGCCGTAAAAGAGCAGCTTTCCAGCGCCGTAACGTTTGGCACTGTGCAGGTGCCGGCAGGCGGAAGCCCCATTGTGCTGGGAGCCGACCACCAGACCACGGGTGGCTACCCCAGGATAGCCCAGGTAATCACGGCCGATTTCTCGGTGCTGGCCCAGCTCGTGCCGGGCGAAAAGATTCGCTTTCAGGAAGTATCACTGGAAGAGGGCCAGCAGCTTTACATGGCACAGGTACAGAAACTGGAGCAACTTAAAAGCGCACTGGCATTGAAGATTTTGTGATATTGAGTTCGAAGGATTTCTGTCATTACCTTGTAGCAGCCTGTCATCCAGGGGCCTCTTTATAGCGCCTGTCTGTGCACTCCACGCCTTGGATAGGGGCAATGTCGTCAGCTTAAGAAGAACCACGAAAAAAGTCATTTCGAACGCAGTGAGAAATCTGGTATTTCAGGGCATGCAATATTTTAGATTTCTGACAGCTACGCTGGCTCTCTTCGGCTCTCGCCTCAAGCGTGTTCGAAATGACAGCCAAGCCCTTAAGTTGACGGTATTGCCCCTTCTTAAGTGTGAAATGCACAGGCAGGAGCTATAAAATAATCTATAACAAGGTCCTGGATAACAGGCCGTAACAAGGCTAAGGCAAAACTATTTTAATTCGCAAGACTAGCTTAATGACATGAATATACCCCCAATCCCTACCATCGACCTGAACTGCGACATGGGCGAAAGCTTTGGCGCCTACCGCCTGGGCAACGATGCCGAGCTGCTCGGCTTTGTTACTTCCGCCAACATTGCCTGCGGCTTTCATGCCGGCGAGCCGGCCGTGATGCGCAAAACCGTGGCCCTGGCCTTGGAAAATGCGGTAGCCATTGGCGCCCACCCCGGGCTGCCCGACCTGGTGGGCTTTGGCCGCCGGGAAATGGCCATCACCCCTGCCGAGGCTTATGAGATAACCGTGTACCAGATCGGTGCCTTGCAGGCTTTTGTGCAGGCGGCCGGTGGCAGGCTGCATCATGTAAAGCCGCATGGCGCGCTCTACAACATGGCCGCCGTAAACGAAGCCCTGGCCGAAGCCATTGCCGAAGCCGTCTACAAAGTCAGCCCCGAAGCGGTGCTCTATGGACTGGCGGGAAGTGCGCTGATCCGGGCCGGCGCCAAACTGGGCCTGGCTACGGCCAACGAGGTGTTTGCCGACCGTACCTACCAGCAGGACGGCACGCTCACGTCCCGCAAAGATCCGCAGGCTTTGCTTACCGACCCGGGCGAGGCCGTAGGGCAGGTGCTGCGCATGGTGCTGGAAGGCAAGGTGTTGTCGCAACAGGGAGTAGACATCCCGATGCAGGCCGATACGGTGTGCATCCACGGCGACGGGCCCCATGCACTGGCCTTTGCCCGGCAGCTTCACCAGGCATTACAGGCAAAAGGCATTCGTCTACAAGCAAAAGGAAAGTAAAAGATGAGCCCCAAAAGAAACTGGAGCGTGCTGCTGGGAGCGGCCTTCCTGATGGCAACATCCGCCGTAGGGCCGGGCTTTTTGACGCAGACAACCGTGTTTACGCAGTCGCTGGGGGCCAGCTTTGGCTTTGTGATTTTAATTTCGGTGATCCTGGATATAGGCGTGCAGCTCAACGTCTGGCGCGTGATTGCCGTTTCCAAAATGCGGGCGCAGGACATAGCCAACCGCTTGCTTCCCGGCCTGGGCGCTTTTATTGCGGCCCTCATCGTGCTGGGCGGTTTGGCCTTCAACATCGGCAATGTAGGCGGGGCGGGCCTGGGCTTTAACGTGCTGGTGGGCATCCCCGTAGAGCTGGGGGCGGTGCTGGCTGCCGGCATTTCGGTTGGCGTGTTCCTGGTGCGCGAGGCCGGCAAAGTGATGGACCGCTTTGCGCAAGGCATGGGGCTGCTCATGATCCTGCTCATCCTTTGGGTCGCTTTCTCTTCGGCACCACCCCTGGGAGAGGCACTGGTCAAAACCGTGTTTCCCGACAGGATCGATTTTATGGCCATCGTCACGCTGGTGGGCGGCACCGTGGGAGGCTACATCACCTTTGCCGGGGGGCACCGCCTGTTGGATGCGGGCATAAAAGGCCGCGAGGCTTTGCCCCAGGTTACAGCCAGTGCCGTTTCGGGCATCACGGTGGCTTCCATCATCCGGGTTTTTCTTTTCTTGGCGGCGCTGGGGGTAGTGAGCAAGGGCTGGGCGATCGACGAGCGCAACCCGCCGGCTGCCGTGTTTCGCCTGGCGGCGGGCAATATCGGCTACAAGCTCTTTGGCGTGGTGATACTGTCGGCAGCGATTACTTCGGTGATAGGTTCGGCCTACACTTCGGTGTCCTTCATCAAATCCTTCAGCCCCTTTATCGCCGGAAATGAAAACCGGGTGATCATCGGCTTTATCGTTGTGTCTACCCTGATTTTTGTAGCCATCGGCCAGCCGGTGCGCCTGCTGGTGCTGGCCGGTGCGTTAAATGGCCTGGTGCTGCCCCTGACGCTGGGCACCATGCTGCTGGCAGCTTATCGGCAAAAGATCATCGGCGACTACAGGCACCCGCTGCTGCTCACCGTCTTTGGCATGTTGGTGGTGTTGGTGATGGCCTGGATGGGCGGCACCGTGTTGGTCAAACAGCTCCCGTTGCTGTTTAAATAGGTTGATGCTACGAGAGTATCCTTATGGAGCATGTACAGTACGCTTATGTAAACCAACAGCTGGTGCCCCAGGACCAGGCGTTCCTGCATGTGAGCGATTTGGCCATTCAGCGGGGTTATGGGGTGTTTGAGTTCTGCAAGCTGCACCAACAAGTGCCTCTGTTTCTGGAGGAGTATCTGGACAGATTCTACCAGTCGGCCGCTCTGCTGGAACTGGTTGTTCCGCTGGAGCGCGAAGCGCTAAAGGTGGCTATCCAAACGCTGGCAAAAAGAAACCGGCTGGAAGTGTCGGGAATGAAAATGATCCTGACAGGAGGTTATTCTATCAATGGCTATGCGCCCGCTACGCCTAATCTGATCCTTTTGCAGCAGCCTTTGACTTTGCCGGGCGAGGAGCAGGTAAAGAAGGGAATCAGGGTTATGTCGCATGCCTACATGCGCGAGCTGCCGCTGGCCAAAACCATCAATTACATGACCGGTATCAGGCTGCTGAAAGAGATGCGGAAAAGGGGAGCCGAGGATGTGCTCTATCACCAGCAGGGGGTGGTGACAGAGCTGCCGCGCTGCAACTTCTTTATCGTGCGGCAGGACAATACGGTGGTCACGCCATCAGAAAATATTTTGCGCGGCATTACCCGGAAAAACGTGCTGCAACTGGCCGCCCGCAAATACCCGGTAGTGGAAGGAGCCGTAACGCTCGAAGACATTGCCCAAGCCAAAGAAGCTTTCCTGACCAGCACCACCAAACGCATCCTGCCGATTGTACAGCTCGACGATATGGTGATCGGGGAGGGCAGGCCTGGCCCCATAACGCTTGAGCTTTCAGAAGACCTGATCCGACTGGAAGAAGCGCAGCTTGCTTTGCATAAGCAGCTAGATTAACCGGCATGCCCCTCGCCGTATGCCATAGCCAGCGAGAGCACGCAGAAGGCATCGATAGCCCATAAAGCAGGCGTGATTTCCTTTCCTTTGCCGGTGAGCAGTTTGAGCACGGTCCAGCTCAGAAACCCCCAGATGATACCCTGGCTGATCGAGTAAGTAAAGGGAATCAGTACCATGGCCAGGAAGGCCGGAATGGCTTCATCCATTTGCAGCCAGTTCACCCGCACGATGGGGCGCACCATAAAAGCACCTACCAGCACCAGGGCCGGGGCTGTGGCAATGGCCGGAATCATCGACAGCAGCGGGGCCAAAAACAAAAAGGGCAGAAAAAGCAAGCCACCCACCACAGCCGTCAGCCCCGTGCGTCCGCCGGCTTCAATGCCTACAGCCGACTCAATGTAAGCTGTGCCCGGACTGGAGCCCACCAAACCGGCCAACGTAGTGGCTACGGCATCGGTGGTGAGGGCCTGGCGCACGTTGTGGGGCTCACCATTCTCGTCCATCAGGTTGGCTGCTTCGGCCAGCCCGATAAAAGTGGAGAGGCTGTCGAACATATCGGTGAAGACAAAAGCAAAAATGACGGGCAGAATGGAAAGCTGGAGCGAGTTCACCAGGTCGAGTTGCAGGAGCAGGCTGAAATCGGGGGCCGAGAGCAGCCCCTGCCAGCTGATGAGCGGGGCCATGTCGGTGGCCCACCAGCGGCCCAGCGGGTAAGCGGCCAGCGTGGTAAAGAGGATACCCAGCAGAATCGCCCCGGTTACGTTGCGGGCAATGAGCACAGCCGTGATAAGCAGGCCGGCCAGAAAAGTGAGCAGGGCCGGATTCAGCGGGCTGATGCCCAGGATGGTGGCCGGGCTGGCGACAATAAACCTGGCATTGGCAAAGCCGATCAGGGTAATAAAGAGGCCGATGCCGGCAGCGATGGCATAGCGCAAGGGGCGCGGAATGGCCCGCACAATATGGGTACGGATGTTAAAAACCGAAAGCAGCAGAAAGACGATTCCCGACCAGAACACCGCCCCCAGCGCTACCTGCCACGATACGCCCATGCCCAGCACGGCCGAGTAGGCAAAGAAGGCATTCAGGCCCATGCCGGGTGCTACCAGGATGGGGTTGCGGGCATACAAACCCATCATCACACTGCTGAAAAACGAAACCAGTACGGTGGCCGTCAACACGCCGGAGAAAGGCATACCCGCCTGGCTTAAAATGCTGGGATTTACGACAATAATGTAAGCCGTAGCCAGAAAAGAGGAGAGGCCCGCGATGAGCTCTGTTTTCAGGGTTGTCCGGTTTTTCTTCAGTCTAAAGAAAGAGGGCATGCGATGGAAAGTTTTGAGTTCCGAGTTAGAAGTTAAGCGTTAAAATTGAAAAACCTGAACGATTTAAAAGTAAGCCTTTTAAAGCAAGCTGTTAACTCGTAACTCATCAGCCTACCAAATCCACTGCGGGCAGATCACTTTATTCGGATTGTTGAGCTTGAAGCCCACCACCACCTCGTGGGTATTGGCGCTTACCCGGTTCATTTTGGTGAGCGCAAAGTCATAAGAATAACTTACGTCCAGAAAGTGGGTCACGTAAACCCCTGCCATCAGGGCCAGGGCATCTTTGTGGCGGTAGGAAACCCCTCCCCAGAAACGCTCCCCGTAAATCGACTTCAGGTTCACGTCTATGGCCGTTTGACCGCCTTGGGCCATTTTCACCATCATCGAAGGGATCACGATCGTGCGCCTGTTCAACTCCAGCCGGTACCCCCCGGTCAGGGTGTATTGCGGCAGCAGGGCAGCATGCAAACTGCCGGCCGTAACATCCTTTTGGCTTTTGAGCAGTTGCCCGCCCGACAGGCCTACCGAAAAGTTCTTGCTATAGAGCCACAGGCCGACACTCAGCTCCCACTTGGTGCGGTTGTAATTATCGCCTGCAATGAAGGGATCATCCGGGGTGCGCAGCACCAGCCCCTCTTTGTTGAGGTTGAATTGCGTGATGCCCGAAGAAATACCGCTGGCCAGGTTCAGCTTCCGGGAAAGCGGCAGGTGATAGGCATAGCTGGCCATGAGTGTAGAGATGCGTAGTGCCCCGGCCTTGTCTGCCTGCGCCATGGCACCAATGCCGTGATGGGGTCTTACGGCTGCGTACTGGTTGGTTTTGGGCGTACTCTGATACGTGTTACCCCTGCCTGCCCTGGAACCGGAGGAGGGTACATAATTGCTGCTGCCCAGCGGCGTGTGCAGGCTGGCATACATCGAAACAGGAGCCCCTTCTACGCCGATCCACTGGCTGCGGTAACCGGTGTGCACATCGGTATAAGGCTCGATGCCGGCCACGGCCGGATTGATCAGAAAGTTATTCTGCATGTACTGGCTGAACTGCGGCCTTTGCTGGGCAAAGGCCGCAAAACTCAGGCACCAGAAGAAGAGAATCAGGTAAAAGCGTTTCATTCTCTTTTTACTTAATAAGGGTAATGCTGCCTGAGATGGGTTCTTCCTCCTCGTTGAGCTGGATAATGTAATAGTAAGCCGCCATGGGAAGCGGGTTGCCTTGCGCCGTGCCGTTCCAGGGCTCCTTGTAGCCGATCGAGTCAAACACTTTGGCGCCCCAGCGGGTGAACACCTGCACGCGGCAGTTCGGGTAGTACTCGATGTTTTCGATGTACCAGGTCTCGTTGATGCCGTCGCCGTTGAGGGTGATGGCATTGGTTACGGTGATGAGCGGCAGCACCGTGATGGTGACTTCATCGGTAAAGGTGCAACCATCTGCAGTGACTACGGTTACCGTGTAGGTGGTCGTTGTCGACGGCGTGGCCAGCGGTGCGGCGATGTTCGGATCTGACAGGTCGGTGGCCGGCGACCAGCGGTAGGTTTCGCCACCTGTAGCGGCCAGTTGTGCCTTGCGACCCACGATGATGGTCTGGTCTTTACCGGCATCGGCGCTCGGCGGTGGTACGGTAGCCGTTACCTTTACCCGCGGGCTGGGGCAGCCAAACTGATTTACTGTCTGTACATAATAGTCTTTGGTGGCGACCAAAGGCTCGGTTACAAAGGTATTGCCCGTCTGCAGGAGCACGCCGCCTTCTTCGTAGGCATACCATTGCAGTTCCAGTCCGCTGATGAGGGACGTGGCCGTGAGTGTGGCCGAACCGCCGGCGCAGGTGGTGCCGCCTTTGGCCTGGGGCGCTACCGGAATAGGATCTACCGTAATCATCACAGCCGGGCTCACACTTTCCTGGCAGGGGAGCGAAACGACTTTGCGGCGGAACCAGGTGGTACGGATCAGGGCTGGCGGCGTATAGTTAGCTGCATTGTTTATGCCGGTAGCCGGCATAAAGCCACTCTGGTCGCTGGAAGTGCTCATTTCCCACAGATAAGTGTAGCGCCCATTTCCACCTGCCGGTGTCGAGCCGTGCAAGGTAGCAGGCGTGGAGCCTGAGCAGATGCGTTGCGGCGAGCTGATGGTATTGTTGGTTACCGGTGTGCTGACGGTGATCCTGACTTCATTGCTGAAAGACTCGGGGCAGGAGCCGGAGCTAACCACGCGGCGGAACCAGGTAGTGCGCGAAAGCGGACCGGGCGTGTAATTTTGCTCGTGGTGGATGCCCGGGGCCGGGGCATAGGTAATACCGTCGGTACTGTATTCCCACACATAGCCGTAGTGGCCGCTGCCGCCCGAAGGCAGCGCGCCGGAGAGCAGGGCCGGGGCCGAGCCGATACAGACAAGCTCGGTCGGGGTGGTGATGCTGTTGCCCGTCACCGACGAGAGTACCGTAATGGCCACGGCTGCCGAGGTGTTGGTACAGCCCTGGGACATAACGACCCTTCTGAACCAGGTAGTGCGCGAAAGTGCGCCCGGGGTATAGGTGGCTTCGGTATACGTGCCGGCAGCCGGAGCAAAGCCGGCATTAGGCCCCTGCGTGCTGCTCTCCCAGCGGTAGGTGTAGGTGCCATCGCCACCGGCCAGGGCGGTGCCGGTTAACATAGCCGGCGAAGTGCCCTGGCAAATGGCCTGCGGCGATAATACGCGGTTGTTGGTGATCGGAGGCGTTACTTTGATTTCAACGGCATTGCTGTAGCTGTCCTGGCAGAGGCCGCCCTTCACCACACGGCGGAACCAGGTGGTGCGGTTGATGGCGCCCGGCTGGTAACTTTCTTCGGTGTTATTGCCCTCGGCAGGACCAAAGCCCGTGTCAGGCCCGGTAATGCTGCTTTGCCACTCGAAGGTGTAGCGGCCGCTGCCCCCGCTGGGATAGTTGTTGCCGCGCAGCTCGGATGGAGTGGCACCCAGGCAAAGCGATTGCGCTCCTAAAATCTCATTCTGGCTGATCTGTTCCTGTACCACCACTTCGATTTCGTTGCTTTCGTTGATGCAATTGCCCGATAGCACCAGCCTGCGGAAGCGGGTCGTCTGGGTCAGTGGGCCGGATTTGTAGGTAGCTTCGTTGCGGTTGCCCGGGGCATCGGTAAAGGGCTGGCCGTTCTGGCTGTACTGCCAGCGGTAGGTATAGGGCGCGCCCTCTCCTCCTGCCGGAGTACTGCCTGTAAATGTTTCGGGTGCACCGCCGGTACACACGGTTTGATTTCCCTGGATGCTGTTCTGGGTGATCAGCGGCGTGACCATAACCTGAATGACATTACTGGTCAGCGGGGAACAGGGGAGAGAGAACACGGTGCGGCGGAACCAGGTAGGTTGCGTCAGGACAGGGGCCTGGTAGCTGGCGTCGTTGTTCACGCCGGGAGCAGCACTAAAGATACCATTGGGTCCGGTGGTGCTGGCTTCCCAAAGGTAGGTGTAACTGCCGCTGCCACCACCGCCCTGGGGTTCAGTGCCCGTCAGCAGGCCTGGGGCTGTATTGGTACAGATTTTTTGCTCACCGGTGATGGTGTTTTGCGTGATGCGAGGGTTTACGGTGATCTGAATCGCCTGGCTGGTGTGCTCGGCGCACGGCCCGGAGTACGCGACGCGCCGGAACCAGGATGTTTGTTTAAGGTCGGTAGGAGTGTAGTGTTGGTCCAGGTTATCGCCCGGTGCCTTCACAAAGCCATCGGTGGCGCTGAGCGTACTAACCTCCCACAGGTAAACATAAGAGCCGTTACCGCCCGTTGGGTCAGAGCCTATGATAGTGGTGGAGCCGTCGATGCATACCGTTTGTGTGCCTGCAGTAAGTATGTTGTTGCCAATTGATTGGTGGACGGTGATTTCAATCACGTTGGAAGGATTCTCACAGCCACCCGAAATAGCGACTCTTCTAAACCAGGTAGTTTGGGATAGGGTACCCGGTGTGTATCCGGCTTGGTCACCGTTAACAAGTACAGGGGTGAAGATGCCGTTCGCTCCGGTTGTGCTCATCTCCCAGCGGTAAGCAAAATTGCTGTCGCCTCCTGTCGGTTGCGGCCCACTTAAAGACTGTGGCGAAGTGCCGGCACAAATGGTTTGCGCCCCATTGATGGTGTTACCGGTGATAACGTTATTGACAACAATTTGTACCGGCTCGGATATATGCTCGCAGCCACCCGACACGACGCGCCGTCTGTACCAGGTTGTTTGGGTGAGCACAGGAGGATGATAATCCCGTGAATTGAGCGGGGCATTAACTGCCGGTACATAGTTCTGATTATCGGTGCTTTGTTCCCAGAAATGGACAAAGGTGCCGTTACCTCCTTCCGGGTCGGGGCCGGTCAGCAAGCTTGGCCGCTGGCCACTGCAAATCACTTGGTCATCCGAAATAGTGTTAGCTGCCAGGGGCGGATTTACTTGTATGGTAACTTCTCTTCTGGGGCTGGTACAGTGATTGGCATCGGTTAAGGCTACATAGTAAGTGGTCGTTGCCTGCAAGGCTGGTGTCTGATAGGTTGCCCCTGTCGCTAGGGGCGTGGTGCCGTCTGCAGTACTGTACCAGGAATAGCTGCCTGTAGGGTTCGTAACGGATAAGGTAGCAAAATTTCCCCGGCAAATTTCTGCCGGAGCGCTCACCAGCGGTGCGGCAGGCAGCGGGTTCACTTTTACTTCGATGATGTTGGAAGCCAGTTGACAGCCCCCTGAAGTTGCCACCCGTCGGAACCAGGTGGTGCGGGTGAGCGGGCCCGGTACATAAGTAGGCGCATTTGCTGTGCCGCTTACCGTCTGGAAGGTAGTACCATCCAGGCTATATTCCCAGCTGTAGCTAAAGGATCCCGGGCCTTCACCACCAATTGGTTCCGGACCGGAAAACGTGCCCGGTGCGCTGTTCTCGCAAATGGAGGAGCTGCCGTTCAGGCTGATGATATTGTCTTGGATGAGCGGGGTCACGGTTATTCTCACCGGAGTGCTGGTGCTGGCTGCGCACACGCCTGAAGTTACCACTCTTCTGAACCAGGTTGTCTGGCTTAGGTTACCGGGTGCATAGTCCTTCCCGGTTGCCGTGCCGGTGGCCGGGCCAAATGTGGTACCGTCGGTGCTGCTCTGCCAGACATAGGTGTAGGTGCCGGTGCCGCCCTCCGGGTCTGATCCAGTCAGGACTTGAGCTGTCTGACCAATACAAATGCCCGGCACATTGCCGATCGTGTTGTTTCTGATGGGCTGTTCTACTGTTACGTTCACAGTCGTGCGCGGGCTGGGGCAGTCGGAAGCCGGGGTGGTTACCGATACATAGTAAACGGTACTTGCCTGCAGAGCCGGGGTGATAATGACCGAGCCGGTATATAGGGGAACAGTGGCGGCAGGACTGTCATACCAGTTATAGACGCCGTCAGGCAGCGGGCTGTCGATGCGCAAGGTGGCCGTGCGGCCCTGACAGACGGGACTATAGGCTTGGAGCCGTGGTGCAGTAGGCACAGGCTTTACGTCCACAACAGTGGGGGCCGAAAGGTCGGAGCACTGGCCCGAGAACACGCGGCGGTAAAACCAGGTCTTGTGGTTTACTATCCCCGGCGAGAGGTTGGGGCCCGTCTGGCCGGCTAGGGGATTCAGGTTGTTGGGATCGCCTGTTGTATTGCTGTACCACTGATAGGTATAACTACCGCTACCCCCGGTAAGCGTGCCGCCGGGAGCGGAGCCGATAATGACTTGGGCCAGGGAGCCTGAGCAGATAAGCTGGTCGGCAGAGAGGGTATTGCCCTGGATTTCGGAATTTACCGTCACAGTCACTTCTTCGCGGCTGGTGGCGGGGCAGCCCTCGGTATTCACCGCTCCCACATAATAGGTATAAGTGGCTGGCGTGATGAGCGGAGGCGTACTGAAGGTGTTTCCTGTGCCCAATATGTTGCCGCCGGTGGCTGCATCGTACCAGGTGTAAGTAATACCAGTCTGCGCATTGCTGACGCTCAGCGTGGCCGCAGCTCCCTTACAGATCTCGCGGTCGGAAACGGCCGGTGCCAGAGGCCGGGGAATAACCGTAATGCGGATCACATTGCTCACGTGGTTGCCACAGGCGGTGGATACGGCTACCCTCCTGAACGAGGTAGTCTGGCTCAGTATGCCGGGTGTATAATCCTTGTGAGTTGCCCCGGTAATGGGGCTGAAGGTGTTGCCATCGGTACTGCTTTCCCATCGGAAGCTGGTGCTGCCGTGTACGGGCGGAATAACGGACCCCAGCAGTTGGGGCGCTGCTGTGTTGGCGCAGATGCTTAGGTCTGCATTTGCCGGATCGGTGGAAATGCTGTTGCTGCTGCTGGTAAGGGGCGGTACCACGGTAACGGTAACGGCCGTGCGCGTGGCGCTGGTACAGTTCTGCGGACTGCGGGTTTCTACGTGATAGGTGTAAGTGCCCGGGGTGTTAAGGGTTGGCGTGGTAAAGGTGGCTGATCCATCCTCTAGCAGCGTGCCGCCCGTAGCTGCGTCATACCAGCGGAAGTGGGTGTTCCCACTGCTGCTGGCCCTGAGCGTAGCCGTGCCGCCCTGGCAAATGGTTTCGGGCGTTACAGTGGGCGCTCCGGGGAGCGGGTTAATGGTGATCTGCTGCATGACTTCCTCCGATTCGCCGCAGGCGTTGGTGGCAGTCAGCCTGACGATATAGGTGCCGGCAGCCGGGAAGCTGATTTGCGGGTATTGGCTGCCCGACGAAGAACTCACAAAGCCTGCCCCGGTTGGTAAGGTCCATTTATAAGACGTAATGGGGCTGCCGTTTTCGCGAAAGGTGGGCGCATGGGCGGCATTGTTTTGGTCGAAGCGAATGGTTTGCGGGCCGCAATAGGTCTGAGGTTCGGGCAGGGTCACCTCGGGTACGTCCTGTACTTCTACCCATTCCGATTGCGTGTCCACTTCGCAGTCGCCCTCGGCTAATAGCGTAAGTTCGTAACGCCCGGCCCGGTTAAAGATGAAGGTAGGGGCACGATCGGTGAGTTGGCTGCCGGGTGCCAGTGTATAGCCCGAGCTGGGGCTCACCGCCCAAACATAACGGTTGGCACGGATCGAGTTGTTGGTGGGTCGCACGGTTAAATCGGCACAGCCTTGGGTGCGGTCGAGGGTAAAGCGGGCCTCGGGCGGCTCGCTGATCGTAATCTCGTCAGTATAGGTGCTTGGGCCGCAGGAGTTGGAAACGGTTAGCGACACGGTGTAGGTGCCCGGGGCCGTGTAGGTATGCGGCGGGCTGGGCAGTGGTGTAGTGGACGTTTGGGTAACAGCCGGGGTGCCGTCGCCGAAATTCCAGATATAGGTCGTGTTCCGGTTGCAAGCCAGGCCGGCATTCGGCCTGGTCGTGTTGGTAAAGCTGATGGGCTGACCTGCACAGAAAAAGGGTTGCGGCGGAATGGTGAAGCCGGCCACCGGCTTGGCAAATACGCGCACGCCTCCAATAGAACCAGGGGTTTCCTCACAGGCGTTGCGGGCGATGAAGGTGACGGTATAGGCGCCGCCCGGGGCATTGCAGGAGGACTCAGTGTACTCGTGGGGGATGGCCCTGGGCAGCTCCTGGTGCGTATAGGTTACTTCCGGCGTGCCGTCGCCAAAGTTAATGATGTAAATGGTGGAGGGATCATTATTTTCTACCCCGGTCACGGGGAAGTTATACGTTACCGGGGCGCATCCGCCGGTGTTACCAGGGCTGTTGATACCCCCGCTGGGGTTACTGATGTTGTACACGGGGATGGTGCGGCTCAGCCGGCAGCCATTATCAAAAGAAACGGTGTACACCAGTTGGTAGACACCCGAGTTGGTGTATTCGTGTGCCAGGTTGCGCGGTGCGGTGGGCGAGCTGTAGACGGGGCTGTTGTCGCCCCAGTTGATTTCGTAAAGAAGTCCGTTCTTCATCTCAGAGGCGTCGCTGACCACCAGGTTCAAGGCGCCACCGCCGCAGTTGCGGAACTCCTCCGGGCTGGATAAATTAATCAGGTGCCCCCGGTCTACTTTTATCTTCTTCCGAATTTTGTGGCTGCAACCGTTTTCGGTGGTCACCGTCAGGCTTACAGTGTATTCGGCATTGTTGGCATTGGCATAGGAGTGGGTAGCTGTGGTGTTGGTGGTGGTGGTATTGTTCTGCCCCGAGGCCGGGTCGCCGAACTCCCATTCATAATTGCGCAGATTGCTGCCGTTTCCGTTAGAGCGACTTATAAAGGTGGCTACCGCAGGACCGTTACAGGTATAGGCGATGTTCACGTCAAAGTCGGCGGTTGGTAGGGCCAGCTCGGTTACGACTAGGGCCTCTGAGGTGACAGCGGGGGCACAGCCCACCACGCCCTGCACCTCCACGGTATAGGACCCTGCCTTGGTGGCCAGGTAGGCGGCCTGGCTGCCTTGTTGTACGATCTCAGTGCCATTGCGCCAGATATAATGCACGCCTTGCAGGCTGGCTTCCAGTCGCAGCGATCCGTCTTTGCAGAAGGTTGCCGGCCCGGTGCCGCTATAGGTGATAACGGGGGTGCAGGCCTGGTTTCTACGGTGGAGAAAAGACGACAGGTCTGCTGTCAGGGCTAGACCCGAACAGACGGAAAACAGTGCCAGTGCAATTCCCAGGGTATACCGTTGTAGAAAGGTGCTCATAGATTGGATGCGTACTGATAATGATGAATGGAAAGCCTCCAGTATGAAGTCTGCTAAAAGGCTGGTAATGAGTAAGCCTGTGTTGTCGTGTAACTG